>Ga0182736_1003358_pt1 | contig 10880 bp, 7 predicted proteins | sample eDN5th30CKraftBY_FD_128882 | JGI IMG/M metagenome (GOLD analysis project Ga0182736, IMG submission 128882) | Enriched backyard soil microbial communities from Emeryville, California, USA - eDNA 5th pass 30_C Kraft BY (version 2) (version 2) | ecosystem: Environmental > Terrestrial > Soil >...
GAGGCGTCCCGTCCGGTGAAGACGCGCGCCCGGAAGGCGCCGCCGCCCGGGGAACGCCTGAGGGTCGGGATCCTCTCCCGCAAGGCCAGCCTCTACAGCACCCGTCGCCTGGTCGAGGCGGTGCGGGCCTATGGCCACGAGCCCGTGGTGCTGGACACGCTCCGCTGCGATCTCCTCGCGGAGAAGGGGCGTCCGAAGATCTTCTACGAGGGCGAGGAGCTCGAAGCACCGTCGGTGGTGCTGCCGCGGATCGGCGCGTCGATCACCCGCTACGGCCTCGCGGTGGTGCGCCAGCTCGAGAGCATGGGCGTCCCCGCCCTCAATGGATCCGACGGCATCTCCCGCTCCCGCGACAAGCTGCGCTGCATCCAGCTCCTGGCCCAGGCCGGCATCGACGTCCCGCGCACGGTGATGATGCGCGAGCGCGCGCACCTGGACACCGCGGTCGAGCACATCGGCGGACTGCCCGTGATCGTGAAGCTCCTGCAGGGCACGCAGGGCGTCGGCGTGATGCTGGCCCACTCCTTCGACGAGCTGCAGTCGATGCTCGACACCATGTGGAACCTCGAGCAGGAGATCCTCCTCCAGGAGTTCGTGGCGGAGTCGCGCGGCCGCGACGTGCGCGCGCTGGTGGTCGGGGATCGCGTGGTGGGCGCCATGCGCCGCACCGCCCTCGTCCAGGGCGAGTTCCGCTCCAACATCCACCGCGGCGGCAAGGGCGAGCTCATCGAGCTGCCGGAGGCCTTCGCGCGGGAGGCGATCCGCGCCGCCCAGATCGTCGGCCTCCAGGTGGCCGGCGTCGACCTCCTCGAATCCGCCACCGGCCCCCGCGTCGCCGAGGTCAACTCCAGCCCCGGCATCGAGGGACTGGAGCGCGCCTCGGGCATCGACGTCGCCGGCGCCATCGTCGCCCACGCCCTTCACCTCGCCCAATCCCACCTCCATCCCTGATCGAGATCATGAAGCATCACGCCGACGCCATCGACCTCGTCCTGCACCACGACGTCCTCTGTCCCTGGAGCGCCCTCGCCGAGTCGCGCCTGCGCCTCCTGGAGGAGGAGTTCGACGGCGCCCTTCGCCTGGAGCTCAGCCCCTTCGCGATCCGCAGCGAGGATCGGCTGCCCTCCGCGCGCGAGGCCCTCGCGGCGATCCGCGCGATCCGCAAGGTGGCCAAGGAGCCGGAGGGGCGCGGCATCAAGACCGACCTGTGGCGCTCCAGCGATCCGCCGCGCTCCTCCATGCCGCCGCTCGTGGCGCTCGAGGCGGCGAAGATCCTCGGCGGCGAGGCGGCGCAGGCGCGGCTCCTCGGGGCGATGCGCCGGGCCGCGTTTCGACACGGAGTGAACGTCTCGCGGGACGACGTGATCCTCGAGCTGGCCGAGCGGTGCGGCCTCGACCCGTCCCGCTTCGCCACGGCCTTCTCGTCACAGGGCACGCGCCGTCTGGTGAACAGCAAACACGAGCAGGCCGCCTTCCGCGGCGTCTCGTCGGTGCCGGCCCTCGTGATCGGCGGCGAGTGGATCGTGTGCGGCGCGCGCACGGTGGACGAATACCGCGAGACGATCCGGCGCTTCGGCGAGCAGCACGCGCTGTCGATCCCCGAGCGCGTGGTTCACTGATCTTTCACCAACAGGACGGAGGGCAGGAGCGGATCCGCACCCCAAACCTTGACCCACCGTGCCATCTGGGGCTATCTCTCCGTGGTCATGTTCGGTTGCTGCCCGCACCTGTGCGTTTTGCGGGTGGTGCGGCTCGACCATCCAGGAGAGTGCTAGATGAAGAAGCTGACGAAGTGGTGGATTCTCTCGATCGCCTGCCTCGCCATCTCGGGGATCGCGGTCGGCTGCAGTGACAGCGACGACAACAACAACGGCGCCGGGGGCACGGGTGGTTCCGCGGGGCACGCCGGCACCGGCGGTACGGGTGGCACGGGCGGCACCGGCGGCACCGGTGGGACCGGTGGCACGGGCGGTACCGGTGGCCAGGTGGAGCCGGTGACGATCTCCGGTCACCTCGCGCAGAACCCCCTCGCCACGGGCGCGGCTCCCTCCTTCGAAGGCCTGAACGTCCGCGTCGTCGATCCGGCCGCCCGGCTGGCCACCCCGCCGACGCCGGGCATCCTTGGCAGCGGCACGACCGACGCCGACGGCAAGTTCACCATCGAGAACGTCGACCTCAGCAACCTCCAGCTGGGCGCCGTGATCACCGTCGAGGGCAACGACGACATCGCCACGTCGACGATGGGCCTCTGCGACAAGACTCCGGCCCTGCCCTGCGAGGCCAAGACGGACTTCACCACCTTCGTGGTGCCGAAGACGCTGGTCGACACGCTGGCTACGAACCTGGACAACGACACCCTCCTCGCGGATGGTTTCGTCCTCGGCCTCATCACGGAGGACGGTCAGCCGCTCTCCGGCGTCTCCATTGGCGACGCCATCGCTCCGAGCACGACCTTCCTCGACGCCGACCTCAAGCCCATCGCGGCGGGCGACGCGACCGGCGCCTCGGGCGCCTACGTCGCCCAGCCTCCGGCAGGCGAGATCAAGACGGTCGTCCCGGATAAGGACGGGTTCACCTTCGTGCCTCCGTTCCAGCCGGCCGCCAGGACCCCCGACGTGGTCTTCCAGCAGTTCTTCGTTGGGACGCCGACCACGCCGTAACGGCGTAGGCTCGAAGTCGTGATTTCAGGGCCGGGTCCTTCGGGATCCGGCCCTTTCATTTTCTGCCCTTTCGTCAAGGCCCCTTGCAGGCGGGCCCGGGAAGCGACCAAGGGCTGGGTTGTCGGTTGCGCGGCCGCCTTGGGGCCGATAGGTTGCGCGCTGCGCGCCCAAGTATCCGTGATCATCGGACTTTCGGCCGACGGGAGCACCGCCATGAACGCCCCCTTCTCGATCACGCCGTTCATCGTCACGTGCATGATCCTGCTCGCCCTCGGGATCTTCGCCATGTCGATGATCCCGCGGATGGCGATCCTGCTGCGCCTGCGCCACGAGCCGTCGCGCCTGCGCGAGCCGGCGATCCGCCTGGGGCGGCTCCTGCGCTTCGGCCTCGGCCAGCGGCGCCTGGTGAACCCGGAGGAGTTCAAGCCGGGCCTCGCCCACGTGATGATCTTCGGCGCCTTCATGGTGCTGGCGCTGCGCACCCTGACGCTCTTCGGGATGGCGTTCGGCGGCTGGGACTTCCACTTCCCCTTCCTCGGCGCCAACTCCGTCACCGGCCGCGGCTACCTCTTCCTCAAGGACGTGGTGGTGCTGCTCGCCCTCCTGGGCACGGCGTATTTCTTCTACCTGCGCCTCTTCGTGAAGCCGAAGCGCATGACCCGCTCCGGCGAGGCGGTCTTCATCCTCGGGATGATCGCCGGCCTGATGATCACCGAGATCCTCTTCGACGCCGGCTACATGCTCGCCTTCGAGGGCGGCGAGAGCCACTGGTTCAACCCCGCCGGCAAGCTGGGTCTCGCGCTCTATCGGCTCGTCGGCGCGTCGCCCGAGACGGCGTGGACCGTGGGCCAGGTGTCGTGGTGGGCGCACCTCACACAGATCCTGGTGTTCCTGAACTTCCTGCCGCTCGGCAAGCACTTCCACGTGATCACAGGGCTCCCGGACGTCTTCTTCCAGCGCCTGGAGCCGCAGTACCGGCCGGAGAAGATGGACCTCGAGAACTCCGAGACCTTCGGCATCCAGAAGGCCGACGAGCTGTCGTGGAAGATGGCGCTGGACGTGTACTCCTGCACCGAGTGCGGCCGCTGCCAGACCCACTGCCCCACGTACGTGACGAACAAGCCGCTGTCGGTGAAGGAGCTCAACGTCACCATCCGCCACCACCTCATGGACGAGGCGGAGACCCTCGCCGCCGGCCCCGAGAAGCGGGAGGAGCTGCCGGATCTGGTGGGCATGGTGGTGAACCCCGACACCGTTTGGGCCTGCACCACCTGCGGCTGGTGCGAGACCGCCTGCCCCGTGTTCATCGAGAACATCCCGCGGATCGTGGAGATGCGCCGGCACGAGGTGCTGGTGAAGAGCGAGTTCCCGCCCGAGGTAACCCGCGTCTTCAAGAACATGGAGACGCAGAGCAACCCCTGGGGCCTCGGCGCCACCGAGCGCGCCGACTGGGCGGAGGGGCTGAACGTCCCCACCGTCGAAGAGAACCCCGAGTTCGAGTACCTGTGGTTCGTGGGCTGCGCCGGCTCCTTCGACGACCGGCAGAAGAAGGTCACCCAGGCCCTCGCCAAGGTGCTCAACGCCGCCGGCGTGAACTACGCGATCCTCGGCAAGAAGGAGGGCTGCAACGGCGACAGCGCCCGCCGCATGGGCAACGAGTACCTCTTCCAGCAGCTCGCCGAGCAGAACATCGAGACGTTCAAGGAGCACAACGTCAAGAAGGTGTTCTCGCAGTGCCCCCATTGCTTCAACGTGATCAAGAACGAGTACCCGCAGCTCGGCGGCGACTACGAGGTCATGCACCACAGCCAGCTCATCGAGCAGCTGCTGCAGGACCAGCGCATCAAGCCCACCGAGAACTTCGACCAGCTCGTCACCTACCACGACGCCTGTTACCTCGGCCGTCACAACGGCGAGTACAAGGCGCCGCGCAAGGCGCTCAAGAGCGTGCCGGGTCTGAAGATCGTGGAGATGGAGCGCAGCGAGCGGCAGAGCTTCTGCTGCGGCGCCGGCGGCGGCCGGATGTGGATGGAGGAGCACATCGGCACGCGGATCAACCAGAACCGCGCCACCGAGGCGGTCGGTACCGGCGCCAAGGTGATCGCCGCCAACTGCCCCTTCTGCATCACCATGCTCAAGGACGGCGTGAACGAGATCGGCGCCGAGGGCGTGGAGGTGAAGGACATCGCCGAGATCGTCGCCGCCTCGCTCAAGCTGCCCGTGGTCAAGGGCAGCCCGTTGGTCCGGGACGACGAGAAGGTCGGCTGATCCTGGCGGACGTCCGCCGAGTCCCCTCCCGCCCCGAAGGGCAGGAGGGGCTCGGGTGTCCGGATCGAACGAGAGGCTACGAGGCGAGGCCGATCAGGCCTCGAGCTTCGCCGGCTCGGCGCCGCACTCGATGGCGATGCGCCGCGGCCTCGCCTTCGCCTGCTTCGGCACGTGAATGGAGAGGACACCGTCTGCCAGTCGCGCCGAGAGGTTCTCCGCGTCCGCGATCTCCGGCAGCGTGAACGAGCGCACGAACGCCCGGTTCCTCCTGGCCGGGATCACCCGGTCGTCCCCGTTGCCTTCGCGCCTGCGTCCCCGGATGGTGAGGACGCCGTCGGCGACCTCGACCTCCAGGTCGTCCTGCTTGAAGCCCGGGACGTCGCAGTGGAAGTCGATCGCGTCGTTGGTCTCCACGACGTCGATCGTGGGCGTGAAGATGCCGTTGGTCGCGATCCTTCCGAACCGCGGTCCTCCCATCTCGTCGATGACGGTCTCGAAGAGACGATCGAACGCCGGGACGCTCAAGGTGGTCAGCATGTGCTTTTCCTCCGTTGGTTCGTGTGTGCAGACGCTCCATCCCGGAAGCGTCGATGAACCAGTAAAACCGGGTTCGAAGCTGTCAAGGACGCGCCGCCGCCGCCCACACGGGGGCAGCCCGCGCACGGTCCTCTAGTCCATCGCGAGGGCGATCGACCGGACGGACGCACGCACGATCGAGCGCGCCCGATCGAGCGCGTCCTTCGTGTGCGGCGCGTAGCCCAGGCACAGCACCACGTCGTCCTCCGGCGCGGCCTCCGCGCCGAGCGCGTCGTACTCGATCACGCGCGGCACCGGCTCGCCCACGTCGTCCCGGGCGAAGCGGCCGAAGATCGCCGCGTCGGCGGGACGATCGGGCGCGTGCTCCTTGAGGCGGAAGTGCCGGCGCGTGGCGTCGAGGGCCACCGGGTTCGCCACGATTGCGTCCAGATCCGCGGGGCCGCCGAGCTGGAGCTCGAGGAGCTTCACCGTGCCACGCACGAACTCCACGTCGGTGATCACCAGGCCGTAGAGGTACCAGTCGGCGCAGGCCGCGCGCACGAGCCGCGCCTGCGGGGCGTTGAGCCAGAGGAACGACGGGCACTCGAAGCTCGCGCAGGTCTTCGAGTTGTAGGCACCGCAGTCGCGCAGATCGACGCCGCCCGTCACCAGCGGGTGCGCCATGCACCCCACCCGCTTCTCCTCTTCGTCCAGGAAGGCGAGGAGCGGGCAGAGCCGCACCGGCGGAAAGAGCGGGTTCTTGTCCCAGCGGCGCAGCGACCGCGCGGCAGCCGCGTAGCTTTCGGCTTCCTTGGGCAACGGCCGGATGGTCTCCGTGCGCCGCCGCAGCGCCCGGGTAAGCGCCTCGCGCGAGTGATCTCGGAAGTTGTAGAGGCCGCAGCACGCGCCGCACGAGGCGCCGCCGCCGGGCTGACAGAGATGGAAGGGCAAGGCCACGAGAGGCTCCCTCGTCGGATCCGACGGGCGGGCGCCCGGAAGGCGCCGACCCTCGAACCCGCGGGATCTGTCAGAGCTGCCCGCCCTTGGCCAGGAGCGCGCGACACGGCGAGCACAGCACGCCGTTGCGGCGCTCGAGCTCTTCCGGCATCCGCGGGGCGGCCATCGCGCAGCGGACGTCCTCGCAGTCGCGAAGACCCAGCGCCAGGCCCACCGCCCACACCGAGAGCCCCATCACCCGCCTCGTGAGCCGCTCTTCGTCGGAGGTCCGCACCCGATGGAGACCCATCACCGCCGCGCGGAGGAGGCCGTCACCGTCGCCGAAGACGAAGTCGACGTCGGGATCGAAGAGGTCGACGTTGCCGATCGCCAGCACCAGGTCGGACGCCGACGGCCGGTGGTTCTGTCCGAGCTTGCGGACGATGGCCGACGCGTTGTGCTGGCTGCGGCTCGGGTTGAAGGCGTACTTGGGCTCGGCCAGGCCCGGATCGATCGAGGTCTCGACCTCGTAGGCGGTGGTCGCACCGAGGGCCGCCGCTTCCAGCAGGCCCCGCTCGACCGCGCCCATGGGCACGATGCGCAGGGTGACGTTCATGCCGCACCACCGTGGATCAGGCGGGGAGGAGGAAGCGCGGAGGTGGCCTCCGCGCGCCGTCCCAAATTGACTGCGGTGGATGGATTCGAACCATCATTAAGAGATTCAAAGTCTCTTGTCCTACCCTTGGACGACACCGCAGCAAGCCTCTTCCTCCCGCCTGCCTGGTGGGGCGGGAAAGCCGGTAGCTTCCCCGTTCCGGGCGCCCTGTGCAACCTCCTATCGTGGCGAAGCGTCGGCTCCCGAAAGTCGGAGCCGACGCCGATCGCGACGAGGAAACAGAGGGTCTTCAGAAATCGTGGCGAGCGCGCCCGTCAGACGTCGAGGTTCTGCACCTCGAGGGCGTTGCGCTCGATGAACTCGCGGCGCGGCTCCACCGCGTCGCCCATGAGCACGGTGAAGATCTGATCCGCCTCCACCGCGTCCTCCACCCGCACCTGGAGCAGCGTGCGCGTGGCCGGGTTCATCGTCGTCTCCCAGAGCTGCTCGGGGTTCATCTCGCCCAAGCCCTTGTAGCGCTGGATCGTCTGGCCCTTCGAGGCCTCCTTGCTGATCCGCGCCACGAGCTGCTGGACGGTGTCCACCTCGGTGCGAGTGCCATCCAGCGCGAGCTTGTACGGCGCCGGCCCGAGCGCGGCGAACCCCGCCGCCTGTCGCTTCAGCTCCGCGAACTCCGCCGACGCGACGAAATTGTAGTCAATGACCGTCTCACGGTAAGTGCCCAGCGAGTTGCTGCGCACCACCACCCGCTTGCACGCGTGCTCCTCGTCCTCCGAGATCAGCACCTTGAGCGGCAGCGCGTCGGGGTGGCAGCGGTCGAGCCAGTCCTGCATCTTGGCGAGCTCGGCCTCGATCCGCTCCTTGTCGGCCAGCGACGCGAGATCGAGCGCCGTCGCCTGCACGAGCGCGTCGACGATCCGGCCGTCTCGCCGGCGATCGACCTTGGCGAGCAGGGCGTCGTAATCGTAGATGCGCTCCGAGAGGGCCTTGAGCGGCGCCCCCGTGAGCTCGCCTTCCGGCGTCTCCACCTTGGTGTACGCCACGCCGATGTCGAGCAGGTACTCGTCCATCGCGTGCTGATCCTTCAGGTAGGTCTCCTTCTTTCCCTTGGCCACGCGGTAGAGAGGCGGCTGCGCGATGTAGATGTAGCCGCGCTCCACCAGCTCGGGGAGCTGCCGGTAGAAGAAGGTGAGGAGCAGCGTCCGGATGTGCGAGCCGTCGACGTCGGCGTCGGTCATCAGGATCACGTTGTGGTAGCGCGCCTTGTCCGGGTTGTAGTCCTCCCGGCCGATGCCCGTACCCAGCGCCGTGATCAGCGTCCCGATCTCCGCGGAGGAGAGCATCTTGTCGAAGCGCGCCTTCTCCACGTTGAGGATCTTGCCGCGCAAGGGGAGGATCGCCTGGGTGCGGCGATCGCGGCCCTGCTTGGCGGAGCCACCTGCCGAGTCGCCCTCCACGATGTAGAGCTCGCTCTTGGCGGGATCTCGCTCCTGGCAGTCCGCGAGCTTTCCCGGCAGCGACGCGGTGTCGAGGGCGCCCTTGCGCCGCACCGTCTCCCGCGCCTTGCGGGCCGCCAGCCTCGCCCGCGCCGCGTCGCCCACCTTGGCGGCGATGCGCTTGGCGACGTTCGGGTTCTCCTCGAGGAATCGGCCGAGCTTGTCGTTGACGACCGTCTCGACGATGCCCTTCACCTCGGGGTTGATCAGCTTGCCCTTGGTCTGCGAGTCGAACTGCGGGTTGGGCAGCTTGACGCTGATCACCGCGGTGAGGCCCTCGCGCGCGTCCTCGCCGCTCGGGCTCTCCTTCAGATCCTTCCACAGGTTGTTCTTCTGTGCGTAGGAGTTGATGCTCCGGGTGAGAGCGCCGCGGAGGCCCACGAGGTGCGCGCCGCCGTCGCGGTTGTTGATGTTGTTCGCGAAGCAGAAGATCAGCTCGTCGTAGGTGTCGTTGTACTGGAGGGCGATCTCGACGATCACCCGGCGGCCTTCACTCTCCACCTCGTTGACGATGTGGACCGGCTTGTCGAAGAGCACCGTCTTGTTGCGGTTGAGGTGCTCGACGAACGACGAGATGCCGCCGTCGTACTTGAAGTCGTGGGCCTTGCCGGTGCGCTCGTCGGTGAGCGTGATGCGCAGGCCCGCGTTCAGGAACGCGATCTCGCGCAGGCGCTGCGTGAGCGTCTCGAAGTTGTAGTCGCGCTGCCCGAAGATCTCGAGGTCGGGCTTGAACCGGATCTTGGTGCCGGTCCGCTTCGCCTCGCCCACCACGTCGAGGCCCGAGGTGGGCACGCCGCGCGAGTAGGTCTGGTGGAAGAGCTTGCCGTCGCGGGCGATCTCGAGGTCGAGGTACTCCGAGAGCGCGTTCACGCACGACACGCCCACGCCGTGGAGGCCGCCCGACACCTTGTACGAGTTGTTGTCGAACTTGCCGCCGGCGTGGAGGACGGTGAGCACCACCTCGGGCGTCGGCCGCCCCTCGGTGGGATGGATGTCCGTAGGGATGCCGCGGCCGTCGTCGGCCACGCTGACCGAGTTGTCCACGTGGACCGTGACGTCGATGTGCGTGCAGTGACCCGCCAGCGCCTCGTCCACCGAGTTGTCGACCACCTCCCACACGAGGTGGTGCATGCCCGTGTCGTCCGGCGGCCCGATGTACATGCCCGGGCGCTTGCGCACCGCCTCGAGTCCCTCGAGCACGGTGATGGAGGCGGCGGAGTACTCGTCCGCAGGCGGGAGGGCCGCGGCCTCGGGTGCGTTCGCGGCGATTTCCTTGGTGACGTCGGCCAATCGAGCCCTCGATCTCTGGGATTTTTGTTGGAAAACCCGGCAGATGGTCGCCTTGGGTGCAACCCTCTGCCGATACCACGAAGAGGCGTGGTCCACAAGCTCGATTTCAACCCGGAAAACCCTGATTTTCTTCCGTTTTTCAGGGGTTTTCGGGGGGCTCGCCAGGGTTCCCGTCAGGGTGCGTTCCGGCACCTGCGTCCGGGGCCCCTCCGGAGGCCGGTCCCAGGCCCCCCTCGAAGCGCCCGTCCCGCACCGAGAAGTACCGCGCGCCCCTCGAGGCCGCCTGGCCGAGGACGTCCGGATCGGTCGTGGTGAGGATCACCTGCCCCTCCATGCCGGCCAGGTGGTGCATGAGCTGTTCGTTTCGCGCCCGATCGAGCTCCGAGGACACATCGTCCAGCAGGAGGAGTGGCTGGTAGCCGTGGCTCTCCCGCAGGTTCTCGATCTCCGCGATCTTCAGCGAGAGGACGATCGCCCGCTGCTGGCCCTGGGAGGCGTACAGCCGCGCGGGCCTGCCGCCGAGCTGCATCCCCAGCGTGTCGGAGTGAGGGCCGACGCTGGTGAAGCCCCGCTCCCGATCCCGCGGGAGCCGCTGCGCGAGGGCCTCCTGGAGGGCGCCCGCGATGGCCGCCTCATCGTGCGCGCCCTCGATCGCCTTGGGGGCGTAGCGGATCTCGCCCCGAAGCTGCCCCTGACCCAGCCTTCCCAGCACCTCGGCGAAGCGCGGCGCGAGCTCGGCCACCAGCGCGAGGCGGCGCGAGACCAGGCGGGCGCCCACCCGCGCGAGGGGCGCGTCGAAGGCCTCGATCACCTCGGGCGCGGCGTGCTCGCGCAGCAGGCGGTTTCGCGACCGCAGCGCCCGCGCGTAGGCGCGGCTCTCGGCGAGGTAGCCGGGGAAGCGGTTGAACACCGCGCGGTCGAGGGCGCGGCGCCTCCCCTCCGGACCGCCCTTCACCAGGGCGAGATCGTCGGGCGTGAAGGCGACCACCGAGACGCCGCCGAAATACTCCTCGAGCTCGCGGACCTTCTTGCCGTCGACCCAGGCCTGGCGGGTGCCGTCCTCGATGGTGACGGCGAACTCCCGCTGGGTCCCGCCGA
>Ga0182736_1003361_pt1 | contig 10871 bp, 5 predicted proteins | sample eDN5th30CKraftBY_FD_128882 | JGI IMG/M metagenome (GOLD analysis project Ga0182736, IMG submission 128882) | Enriched backyard soil microbial communities from Emeryville, California, USA - eDNA 5th pass 30_C Kraft BY (version 2) (version 2) | ecosystem: Environmental > Terrestrial > Soil >...
AATAGCCTTGGTTAGCATACCGTATACATGCTATGGTAAAGCAAAAGCAATATAGCTATCTCCTTTTTTAGTGCCTAGTTTTGTACCCCCACAGGCAATCACTACATATTGCTTGCCGCTCACCTCATACACGGAAGGTGTGGCAAAGCCGGAAGCGGGCAATTTATATTCCCACAATAGTTTCCCGGTTTGTTTGGCAAAGGCCCTGAACATACCGTCTTTGGTTGCTGCGATAAACAGGAGACCTCCCGCAGTTACAACAGGACCCCCATAGTTCTCCGTCCCCGTTATTGGGATACCCTTTTCGGTCAATTCCTTCAATTCGCCCAACGGAATTTGCCACATGTGTTGGCCGGAGTTAAGGTCAATTGCCGTCAATGTTCCCCAGGGCGGAGTGATAGCCGGATAGCCGTTTTCATCCAGGAACTTATTGTATCCATTAAAAACATAGGGCGCATCAGGTTTTTCCCCGGCTACCGTGGGTGCAGCAGTGAAAACCTCTTCTTTCTCTTCGCCGAAAAGATAATTGATCAGTGTTTGCTTTTCTTGTGCCGTAATATTGGTAAAACCGGGCATCATACCTTTCCCGGCAGAGATGATGCCCGCTACTTCCTGCCGGGTCTTTTTGTCCTTCAGATCAACCAGGTCTGGAAAGCCGCTCGCCGGACTTCCGGACAGGTCGGGTCTATGGCAGGCCTGACAATGGTTAAGGTACAATTGCCTACCTGGGGAAACCACGTCTTTTTGGGCAGTTGCCGTTTTTCGGCTTAAGCTGAACAGCCAGGCCATTTCATTCGAGTTGACATACATGATCCCGTCCGGGTCTACCGCCGCACCGCCCCACTCGGCTCCGCCATCGGCACCGGGAAACAAAACAGTTTGATTGAAGTCCAATGGGTGAAACAGTCCTTTATTGGCATGGCGGTATAAGGTGAGCAGCGAATCTCGATGGTCTGAATAGTAACTGATGTCCGCTTCGCCGATTGATTGTCTTGAAAATGCTCTGGGCAAGCCTGGAATGGGCTGCCTTGGCCAGGCCTCTTCTTCAGGTAGTTTTGAAGACGGCACGTATAGCTCATTTATGGGAAACAACGGGACGCCGGTTTCTCTATCAAAAACAAATACATTTCCCGTTTTGGTAATCTGGGCAACGGCATCAACTGCTCTGCCTTCCTTTTGTAGCGTTACCAGATTGGGAGGTGCCGGAAGATCCCTATCCCATATATCGTGCCTGATGATCTGGTAATGCCATTTATATTTACCGGTCCCGGCATCCAGGGCCAGCAATGAATTGGCAAATAAATTTTCTCCTTTGCGGTTGCCGCCATAGAAATCAAAGGCCGGGGAACCCGTGGGTATATAGACTGTACCCCTCTCCCGGTCTATAGCCATACCGGCCCAATTATTGGCCCCTCCGATAGCTGGGTTTTTGTAGGCATTATCGGGCCATGTATCATATCCCAATTCTCCCGGATGGGGAATGGTGTGGAACACCCAGGCCAATGCGCCACTTACCACATCAAAAGCCTGGATCGAACCCGGTGCCGCACCTGTGTCCTCTCCTACCCTTGTAGGCATAATAATGAGGTTTTCGAAGATGGTGCCGGGTGTGGTGGAAACGACAAACTTATCCGCTGCTGCCTTGCCCAGGCCCCGGTGCAGACTAACCCTACCGTTTTCACCAAAGCTTGTTATTGGTTTTCCGGTTTCGGCCTCAACCGCATATAACCAAGATTGAAAAGTATATAGAATTCGGTGATCCTGTCCTTTTTCCCAATAGGCTACCCCGCGGTTAACGGTAGAAGAACCTATACTATCGGGCCTGAACCGCCATAGTTCTTCGCCCGTTGCCGCGTTCAGCGCAAAAAGGTAATTTGAGGCGGTTAATCCAAAGAGCCTGCCGCCGACAACTACAGGATTACATTGCATCTGGCCGGAATCACCGGTATGGTATTCCCATGCTTTTTGGAGTAAGGCCACATTTGAAGTATCTATCTGGGAAATAGCGGAATAATGGTTCCGATCGGGACCGCCCAGGTATTCAGACCATTCCTTACTGTTCCCATTCCCCGAACAGTTGATAACAATAACACCAATAACAGTTATCGATACGATAACTGTTATATTTTTCCGGAATCTCGTTTGCATAAAATCACTTAATAGCGAAACCTCGCTTTCATCAGAGAAAAATTACTTTTTAAAATTTGGAACAAAATAAATATAGGAGGCCTGCACCGGTACGGTTACACCGTCTGCAATTACCTCTACATATTCCTGACTATTCGGTTTAAAATGATAGCGTCCCAAAGGTATCGCTTTCGTATTGATATCCCGGTGATCGAACAAAGAGACCTTTACGGTATCGCTCCCGGCAGCATGCTGGATCCTGATCGGGATCTCGCCGGGCCTCAGTGGCTTCCCACTATCGGTGGGATTATAATAAAACACGTCGTAATCGCCTTCAAACTTAAATTCGGGCAAAAATTTCGCCCTTCTCCGTTTACCCGGCCGATCCGAATAAAGGTATTTCTCCTGTGAGTCCCAGCGCTTTTCAACCGCAACTTCCCAGGCACCTTCGGTAGTTATTTTTTCCGGCGTACGGACATAATCCACCAGTACATCGGGAGGCCGGTTATCCAGGGTGGGCTCATTTGTAATCATGTCCTGTAACTTGCCTACCGATATTTGCTGTACCGCTCTTCCCTCATCAATTGCTAAGCTTGCAGCAATTCCCGCGGCCTGGCCCAGGGCCATGAAAACGGGTTCCATACGAATAGATCCATAGGCAATATGGCTTGCCGATAGGCAAACGGGAACAAGAAGGTTTTGGCATTCTTCCCTCTTGGGCGTTAGTGACCGATAGGCAATCGGGTATTCCTTTTCCAGATGTACAGTAACCTCTCCCTCGTTCTTGACCTGCGCAATACCTTTGGATGATGTTGTAATAACCGTCTGTGCATGATGTGCATCCATATTATAAGAACCGAAGGCTATGCCGTCTCTCACCGTCCGTTCGCTCAAACAATCGTGTTCTGTCACCACATATTCGCCTATGAGGCGCCGGGCTTCCCGGATATAGAGCTCATGGGTAAAACCCTTATTGTCGATATATTCATCTTTCGGGTAACCATATTTTTTCATTTCTTCCCTTACCTGCTCCGGCACCCGTGCATCGGAAGCAAGGAAGTAAAGCAGTCCGCGCGTATAAAGCTCATGGTCTTTCCATATGGCCTCCCGTGTGCTGTAATCGGCGTCGGGATAATCCCAGTTTCCCATAATGTAGTCTGTGGACATTCCCGTTCCGCTCCCGCTGTTGATATCCGTCTTTGAATTGGGCATCTGACTCATTATCAGCAGCCCCTGGAGCATCGTTGGCATCTGCAGTTGAAATTGCCGAACAAGTAGCTCGTATTTGGCAGAATCATACCCAAGGGGACGGGTAATGGGCAGCTGATTGGCGGGATCGGCGCTCAGGCATATGCGAAAGCAATAGGCCTGTATCTTCTTATCGGCACTTCCCGTAGGTGCCAGAGGCTTATCGCTCACCCCCCAGATAACCCCGCTTGATGGATCGCCCGGAATACGGTAAGGATCTATCCCGTCGATAAATTGGTGCCGGGGCCCCGGCTGGACACCATTTTTTGTTTCTCCGTACTGCTGGTTGGATTCCCGCCCAAATGTATATGAAACACCTGACTTGGCCATTAGGTCGCCCTCATACGAAGCGTCTATAAATACCTTTGATGTAATGTTCCTGGTATCTGTGCCTGGAGATTTATCCACATTTTCTACCACGATCTGTTCGATGGAACCTCCTTTTTTCTTCACTTTGATGACGCGATGGGCATATAAAACCGGAATATTTCCCTCTTTTAAATAGTCAACAAAAATTCTTTCGGCAACATGGGGTTCAAACGTCCAATATTCGAACTGACCATAATATTTACCTACCCGCCGGTAAAAATCGCGGGCCAGGCCCCGGACCACCTGCCGGATGCCGATGTCGGTACTGCCCAATCCTCCAGCTGTCAGGCCTCCCACATGCCGCTTTGGTTCTATCAGAAGAACTTTTTTGCCCGACCGCTGGGCCGCTACGGCCGCCATCACTCCCGCAGAAGTACCGCCATATACACAGATATCGTAACTGTCTCCGTCAAGTTTGTTTAGCGGTTGGGCAGGCAACTGCTGAAGAAATAAAAAAAATACAACGAAGAATGAGTTGAAAAATAGCTTGATAATCATATCTAAAAATATTTATTGTTGATAAAAAAAAGACTTGGTCCGTTTAACATGCGATTTGCGGTTTATCCTATGGTTGCCGCTTCTGATAGATTTTGATCCAATCCACATACATTTTTACCACGCCTTCCATTGCTGGTTCGGCTGCATCTAATTGTATACAGACATGGTGCAGTACATCAGGTATAGCTTCTTTATCCTCTACAGTCCACACAAGTTTACCATCGCGATATATACTGATGTAATTTGGATCCCATTCCATAGCAACAATATGCCATTGTGTCGCATCTATGCTATGCCTAAATTGCAGCTGTTTATTATCGGTGTTATAGTGAACTACCGTAAAAAAGCTATTGCGTTCTATGCCGGGGCCTGTTTCATATATATCTAGCTCTCCATCTTCCGGCCATTTCTCAGATTGCGGCCATGTGAGCACAACCCCGCTTGTTGCTGCGCTTGGATCTGTTTCTGTACGTACACGAAATTCGAATTTACCATACTTATAGTTTGTACGATGAGCCATGCCACCCGAAACTAGCACACCATTAATCATCTGTGCTGTTACAACCAGATAGCCTTCGGGTGAAATGGAGAAGGCACTCGGTTTACGTAGCCCATTTCCTACATGTCCCGGTCCGTCGTACATGCTCCAGACAGCGTTATTAACCGAGAATCCGGAAAAATCATCTTGAAAAACCAGTTTCCATGGATCAGCATTAACAACCGGAGGAGGACTTTCCGTTGTCTTATTATCCTTATTACAAGATAGTAAGATAAATACAAACACGAATAAATATGATTGCATAGTAATAGAACGACGTTTCATTTTTTCCTTTTTTTGGACAGTATCGCTCTGTAAGAGTGGAGTAGGATAAACTCCACTCTTACAGAGCGTAAATGTATAGATTTTATTTACCAGCCTGGATTTTGTACTAGATTCGGATCTTTTTCTATTTCTAGTTTTGGAATGGGAAATAAATAATGTTTCTTTTCAAATATCCTTGTTTCAAAAATAGTTCGCTGATAGAAAGCTGGGTCAGTAAGCGATGTTCCCGCATCCATATTCATTCCCCAAAACGGCCCACCATCCGTTTCTTCAGCTATCTTCCATCTACGGGTATCAAAATATCTTGTAGACTCGAAAGCTAATTCTACTCTTCTTTCCGCATGTATTTTTTCGCGAACCTCAACTTGCCCCAACGGAACAGGTAATGCGTCAACTCCTGCTCCGTATTGAGGAATACCAGCCCTTTCACGTATTAAATTAAGATATTTAAGGATATCCGGATTCCCGGGTTCATATTCATTGAGCGCCTCTATATAATCCAAGTAAACCTCTCCGAGCCTGAATAGCGTTAAATGATGTTTAGGATACACTTCCGTTAAATCATTTTGATTGGGGTCACAAAATTTCCGGATACAATAACCAGATTGGGGATAATTATAGGATCCTGTTTTTCCATCAAGACCCTTATTATAATATTGTATTTTGAAATTACCTTTACTGGTATTCGGATTGATCCAATAGCTTCCGTTATAAGAAATGGAAACATAAAACCTTGGTTCTCTATTGGTGTACATATTATAGGTTTGCTCGGACGTGTATTTGCCTGCTGTAGTTGAAAAGCCAGTCTCTACATATCCGGATCCTTCTTCATCTTTTAGCTTGCCATTCGCCATAAAATAGGCATCAACTATCTGTTGCGTTGCAGCTATACCATTTGAAGCTCCCGCCTGCCTTGGACCACAAAGTCTAGGAAAATTAGTAGGCTTATCATATGTATTTGTATAACGGGCCCAAATGACTTCCGAATTCCAATCATCTAAAAACAAATCGCGGTATGATGCATAGGGGTCATAATTTCCTTGTGCATCATTTTTCTTATAAAGTGTGTAATTGTTTAAATCGATTACAGCTTTAGCGGCCGCTGCAGCGTCTTTCCATTTTTCGCTTGATTGAGTTGTACTCATTAATTGCGTACCATCTTTATTGGTAAAAGAACTAAAATCTGGATTACCATTAAATAAAGGGCTTGCCGCATATAGTAACAATTTGGCCTTTACTGCCAATGCAGCACCCTTGGTAGGTTTTCCATAAAAGTTGATATCAGTAATGTTCAATGGAAGATCATTGGTTACGGCATCCAATTCGCTCACCACCCAACTGACACTTTCGTCAAAAGGAGTGCGACTGAGCTGTAAATCTGCTTCCGTAGCGTCTAATGGTATAATTTCGTCTCTTAGTAAAACAACAGGACCGTATTGACGAAGCAGAGCAAAATAATAATATGCCCGTAAAAATCGTGCTTCGGCTTTATAGGATGTTATTTCATTAGCTGTTAATTCTGTGCATTCGTCTATGCGGCCTAAAAAATAAGTAGCGAGCCTTATTCCTTTATAAAAATCGGCCCATTTGCTAAAAAAGTTATTAGCAGATGCATCCCATATCCCCATATTCATTTTATATGTTTCCCATCCATCACGTTGCCATGTCATATCCGCTTCATCTGACAAACCAAGCCAAGGAGAAGATGACCAAACATCAAAATCTTCTGCAATCCCCGTAAAAGCGTAAACTCGGTAGAGCACTGCCTCTGCATCTTTTTTCTTTTGAAACAGATCTGCTTCAGACAACCTATCATCAGGAACCTGATCGAAAAAGCTATCCTTACATCCGTTGGATATAAGCGCAAATAATAACAACAAACCTATTAAAGGTTTTAAATATCCTTTCTTCATGACGTTTTATTAAAATTTAACATTTAAGCCTATACTATAATTAGAAGTGTTGGGATATCTTGCTCCATTAGCTCCAGAAGCACCAATTTCCGGATCCCAAAGTTTGAATGTTGACCAAGTCAGTATATTAAAACCAGTCAAGTATATTCTTACACTATTGATACCATATTTACCGGTTATACTTTTTGGAATAGTGTACCCCAGTTCTGCAGTTTTAAGCCGTAAATAATCAGCACTTTTCTGCCACCAGGTGCTAGCTTCGTAATTTGTAGTAGCTGCATTAGATAGCCTTGGGTAGAACACGTCCTGACTCGGGTTTTCAGGTGTCCAGCGGTCTGTGATATTCGACAATAAATTGCCATACTCCATTCCTCCTCTAAACGGAAGAACACCATCTCCATTTAACATAAAATCTTGATATGCAGCACCTTGAAAAAACATGGATACATCAAACCCCTTAACCGAATAGGTGACGCCCATACCGTATACTATTTCGGGCAAAGTTGTATAGCCTATCGCCATTTTGTCGTCAGAATTAATTATCCCATCATTGTTTAAATCTTTGTATTTGATATCACCAGGCATAACACTGCTCCCCTGATAAGGGCTCGCGGCGATTTCCGCATCATCTTGAAATAGCCCTAAGGCAACGTATCCATAAGGTTGATTTATCGATTTTCCACGCTCTTCCAGATATGAATATAAAGGGGCTGGCTTATCATTTTCTATCCATTTGTTTTTATTATAGGTAAAAGTCCCTTTTACCCTTAGATAACCGCCGCCTAAATTTGCGCCATAATCTAAATTTATATCGATGCCTTTATTTTCTGTAATACCGACATTCTCAATTGGCTGATTTCTTATTCCTACAAAATCGGGAACCGAAGCCCGAGGCAAGAAAATGCCCGTTCGTCTCTCATGGAAAATATCCGCATTGATGGTTAGTTGATTGAACCAATTCATATCTAACCCAATATTGGCTTTCGTAGACGTTTCCCAAGTTACATTAGAAGCATAATCTCCCAAGTCGTCGCCTGAATACGATTTATCCATATTTTGACCGAAAACAACACCATTCTGGCCCGTTAATATTGTACCTATATAAGCAAATCTGCGTCCCTGTATATTATCGCTACCAGCTTGTCCATAAGACGCGCGAATTTTAAGCAAGGATAATTTATCACTGAAACTCTTCAAGAAATCTTCATTGCTAAGAATCCATCCAGCTGCAATAGAAGGAAAGAATCCAAAGCGCTTTTCAGGAGTAAATTGTTCAGAACCATTATATCCAAAATTTCCTTCGATCAAATATTTGTTCTTATAATCGTATGTGATACGGCCCGATATTCCTCTTGAACGGCTAGGGATAGAGCTGAGGTAATCAGTGGCATTGCCGGTAGTATATTCAGTTTGGTTAAATAGTAATAAACCGCCGATATGATGATCCTGAAAATCTCGTTCATAGTTAAGCGATGCTTGAATGTACATCTTTCTGTCGCCACTGAAACTTTTGGAAAACCCCAAGTAATTGGAGCCTAGCGCATAGACGGGATTGTACAACAAATTTCCTTCATCGTCCCTAGTGGTGGCCTCGTAAGTGTTCACATTTCTAGTGCGCTTAATAACGTGCTCATTATAGGCATCATAAGCGACCATTGCATTAAAATTTAAACCCTCTGTTAAACTGCTTAAATCTTGTCTGAGGCTAACATTAGAAGCGATGGAGTTACGCCAGGTGTTTGTAAAACCGGTTTGTGTTAGCCTTTCCCAAGGGTTTTTTGTAACTACGGAGATTAATCCGGGCATCTTCCCGTCAGGATACGTTGCAGGAATAGCGATGGGCGGAGTAGTCATTGCATATCCGAATATATTATCAATAGATTCACCGGAAGGACTATTGATATTTACCCAAATTGAAGAAAGATCTACACTTAGCGAAGTTGATTTACTCAATTTGATATCAAGGTTATTTCTGAAATTATAGCGATTTACACCGGCATTCGCTTTATAATTAACCGTTGGATCTGTTTTGGTAAAGCCATCTTCTGTATAGTAAGCCAGTGACGAAAAATATTTTACGTTTTTTGCTCCTCCTGTTACATTGAGTGTTGCTCTTGTGTTGCCCGACCACTTTTTAAAGATTTTATCCACCCAGTCTACATTTGGATAAAGGTATGGGTCAGATTGGTCACCATATTTCTGAATAGCTTCTTGAGTATAAATGGGTGAAAGTCCTCTTGTTGTTCGCGCTTCATTTGCCGTAAGAGCATAAGTAACGCCATCGGCTAAGTGGGGAAGCATAGTTTGGGTTATCATACCGGTTTCTGTGCGAAAATCAATTGCTGGTTTGGTATTCTCCGTGCCTCTTTTAGTGGTGATGATAACGACCCCGTTAGCCCCCCTTACGCCATACACAGCTGTTGCTGTGGCATCTTTCAGCACGCTGATACTTTCTATATCTTCGGGATTTATATTGGAAATACTTCTCTCTACTCCATCTACCAAGAGTAAGGGTTGATTGTTACCAATACTACTAATACCTCTTATCCAGAATTGGGCATCATCCTGACCTGGCTGACCACCACGTTGTACGGCAACTATACCAGCGACCTTACCTGCAAGGCCATTATTTAACGACCGAGTTGGTGTTTTTATATCTTCTACTTCTACAGTAGATACAGCGCCTACAACACTCACTTTTTTCTGAGTTCCATAGCCTACAACTACTACTTCATTTAAGGAAGTTTTATCATATAAAAGTTGTATATCAATAACATGCTTATTTCCGATTTCAATTTCCTGCGACACGAAACCGACATAAGTTACCACCAAAGTGCCTCCTTGTCCCGGCACATTTATAGCATATTCCCCTTCTGAATTCGTGCTTGTTGCCGTTGAAGTATTTTTTAATTTTACACTTACTCCGGCAAGAGCTTCTCCATTACCATCTGTAACGGCCCCTCTTATAGCTCGTTGCCGATTGGGCAAACTCCCAAATACCTGCCCACTTGATAATATCAACACCAAAATTAGGGTTGATAGCTGTATACAACGTTTAATGTTAATCGTATACCTGTTAAAAGATAAACATTTGTGCATTTTTTCTTAATTAATTGGTTTATAATATTTTTAGGTTAACATTGAGCCCTGAGTAGTTGTAATCTCACGCTATTGATCAAAACAGCCATTGTCAAGCTCTATACGGTGTAATTATTTTATCCGCTTTCTGCTTTCATATTATTTATTTTTTTGTTTATAACTAATTGATAATTAATCTTCAGGGCTACCTATTTCCTCTTATTGGTACTTAAGATTCGGCTACGGTTTCTTATCATAATACTATGGCGTAAATTTTATTACTCGTTATCTAAATGATTATCGATAATAATGGTACAGGTTTTACTAATTGCCGACAACTTAATTGCACAAATAACTATATACCATATCTCCTATGTTTGCTCAATCGACCACATTTTTTGCTGCATTGTATTTCTTTACACATGAAACACATAACTAACTGACAATAAGCACTATATTTTTATAATTTGAATTTCTTTCGGTTATGAATAGTTAATCACATCAAATCATATCTGCAAATGAAAAAGTTGTAAAACTAGCGGCTATTTTAGGAGTGTTGATAAATCTTCACCCAATCAACATACATTTTAACGCTCCCGATTATGGTCTTTTTAAAAGCATCTAGCTGAATACAGAGATGATGGGGCACATCAGGAATAGCATCTATATCTGCTAAAGTCCAAACCAGCATGCCATCACGATACATACGCAGTGCTTTAGGTTCCCACTCCATTGCTATTGTATGCCATTGACTGCCATCTGCATCCTGCGAATAATGATACTGAGTGTTGGCTGCTGTGCCATAGTGAATAAAT
>Ga0182736_1003362_pt1 | contig 10870 bp, 10 predicted proteins | sample eDN5th30CKraftBY_FD_128882 | JGI IMG/M metagenome (GOLD analysis project Ga0182736, IMG submission 128882) | Enriched backyard soil microbial communities from Emeryville, California, USA - eDNA 5th pass 30_C Kraft BY (version 2) (version 2) | ecosystem: Environmental > Terrestrial > Soil >...
CCCATCCTGCTCGCGGACGACCCTCACTGACTCCGCTTGCGCCACCGAACCGTGGCCTGTTCAGGCCACCGGCTCGCTGGGCCTGAGCGACCCACGGTTCGGCAGCGGGGAACTGGCCCCTGGCTGCTCCCGGCCGGGGGTAGGTTGCCGAACCGTGGCTTGTTCAGGCAACCGGCCCGCTGGGCCTGAGCAACCCACGGTTCGGCTGCGGGGCTGCGTCAGGGGGCGTGGGGTGGTTGTCGGGTGCGGGCGGCGTCTGCCTTCTTGGCCTCGATGATCGTCGTGGGGATCGTGCCGCGGCGATGGGTGTCCCGAGCGGTGAAGCGGAGGACGTCGGCGATGCCGCTGGTGATCAGCGCGTTCTGCCGGTGCCGGTCCTTGAACAGGGCCTCAGGAGCGTCGTGCACCTCGCGGCCGTCGATCTCCGCGACGAGCCAGCGACCGTTGCGCAGCCGCCACGCGAGGTCTGCCCGCCCGGCGAACCGGCCGTCGGGTCCGACGATCGGCAGCTGCAGCTCGTCCGGCGGGCAGCCGTGGTCGATGCAGTCGAGTCGCGCCGACGTCTCGAGCAGCGACTCGGAGCGGCCGTCGACGAGCGACCACCAGGGAGCCAGTCGCACGGCGCCACGCCGACCGGCCATCCGCTCCCGGACCGACGCCACGTCGTCGGCCGTGATGGCGCCTGCGTTGAGTGCCAGGTCGAGCACCCCGACCGCGTTCTCGCGCGGTAGGTCGGGAAGACCCTGGACGAGAGCGTCGAGCGGGGCGGCAACTCGTCGCGACCCGCATCGCCACACCTCGAACCGGTCGAAGTGCCGGACCCGGATCCCGTCACGTGACGCGGCTGATCGGCCACCAGGGAGGGTGACCTGCGGTGTGATCGTGACGGGCAGCCCTCTGAGGCGATGGAGCGCGATCGCCGAGGTCCCGACGCTGATCGCGTCGGGCCCGTAGGCCAGCAGGCCGAGCCAGGCGGCCCGCTCGCGGCGTTCGTCGTAGCCGAGTGCGTCGCGCGGTGCCGGCTCGTACACACCACGCGTCGGTCGACGCCAGAGGCCGTGGCGAACGAGCCGCATCCGCTGGTCACGGCCCACCCCTTCGGCATCGCACTGCCGCACGTCGACGAGTCCGCCCTGGCGCGCGGCGAGGATCAGCAACGAAAGCGGTGGGTCAGCGGGAGCTCTCATGCCCCCATCCGATCCGAACTGCACGGCCGCTTGCGGACCGATCCGTCCCCTGTGGACACGAGAGGCCCCTGTGGTCACCTCACCACTGGCCGGGCACACCGGCGAACCGTGGGTTGTTCGTGCGAACCGGTCAGGGTGCGCGAGGAAGCCACGGTTCGGCCGATAGGGTTTGCCGGGTTCCGACGAGAGAGGTGGGCGCATGGCGCACGGTGGGGGCAACAGGGCGATCATCGCCGCGTTGGGGGCGAACCTCGGGATCGCGGTCACGAAGTTCGTCGCGTACCTGCTGACCAGCTCGAGCTCGATGCTGGCCGAGGCCGTGCACTCGCTCGCCGACTCGGGCAACCAGCTGCTGCTGCTCGTCGGCGGCAAGCGGGCCCAGAAGGCGGCCGACGACGAGCACCCCTTCGGCTACGGCCGAGAGCGGTACGTGTTCGCGTTCATCGTCTCCATCGTGCTCTTCTCGCTCGGTGGCCTGTTCGCGCTCTACGAGGCGTGGCACAAGTGGGCCGAGCCGCACCCGATCGAGTCCTGGAAGTGGGTGCCCGTCGTGGTGCTCGTCGCGGCGATCGGGCTCGAGGGGTTCTCGTTCCGGACCGCGATCCACGAGTCGAACCTCACGCGCGGCAAGCAGTCGTGGGTGTCGTTCGTCCGCACCGCCAAGGCACCCGAGCTGCCCGTGGTGCTGCTCGAGGACTTCGGCGCCCTCATCGGCCTCGTGCTCGCGCTCGGTGGCGTCGGGATGACGCTGGCGACGGAGGACGGTCGCTGGGACGCCGTCGGCACCGCGGGGATCGGCGTGCTGCTCGTGCTGATCGCGATCGTGCTGGCCTTCGAGACCAAGTCGCTGCTGCTGGGGGAGTCGGCCACCAAGTCCGACGTCGCTGCCATCCGTGCCGCGCTGGTCGGCGAGGGCGTCTCGTCGGTCATCCACCTGCGCACGATGCACCTGGGGCCGGAGGAGGTGCTCGTGGCGGCGAAGATCGAGGTTCCGGCGGCGATCACCGCGGCCGACGTGGCGGCGGCGATCGACGCGGCCGAGAAGCGTGTGCGCGAGGCCGTGCCGATCGCACGCGTCATCTACCTCGAGCCGGACCTGCGGCGCGCCTGAGCTGGAGCCGACCGCTAGGGCCGGACGTCGACGCCTGAGCGTGCGTCCGGCTCAGTCCACCGGGTCCGGGACCCCGTGCGGGAGCCGGTGCAGCCCGCGGGCCTCGGCGGCGTCGCGCGCGGCACCGCGGGAGAGCGACTCGAACTCGCGCCGACGACGCTCGGCGAGCACCGCGGCGAGGAAGTCCTCGGGATGCGTCCCCGGGGGCGGCAGCGGCTGCACGTACCGCGAGACCTCCGCCGTCAGGCGGCTGCCCAGCTCGACGCGGGAGGCGGGGTGCAGCTGGGGTGCGCGGTTGAGGAACTGCCGCACGGTCAGCGCCAGGCCGTCGGGCAGCCGGGCGACCTCGGCGCCGTAGGCCCAGCCGACGAGGTACGGCGGCGGGACGACGGGCGTGCGCGACTTGGCAGCTCCCCGCACGCGGACCGCGTACGTGCCGGCGAGGATGTCGCCGACGCGCTTGCCCTGCGGGTGCACCATCGAGCAGATCAGCGCGACCATGCCGAACGTCAGCCAGAGCTCGACGACGCCGGTGAGCGCGCGGACGAACGCCTGGCGGAAGACGATCGGCCCACCGTCGTCACGCACCACCCGGATCCCGACGGCGGCCTTGCCGAGCGAGCGTCCACGCGTGAGCGTGTCGACCGTGACGGGCAGCACGAGCATGATCGTGACGAGGAAGGCGATCCCGACGATGCTGGCGACGGCGTCGGACTGCAACGAGCCGACGATCCCCGACGCCGTGAGGCTGACGACGACGACCACCACAGCCAGCACGGCCAGGTCGATCAGCGCGCCGAGCAGCCGCGACGCGACCGACGCTGCCTGTGACTCGAGCAGCACGCCCTCGCCCGTGACGATGCCGTCCACCACACCTCCGAGGTTCGAGCCGCCGACCTGGGAACAGTAGCCGCTGCGGACCGCCCGCGGATGGCATCCTGTGCGACATGGACCTGGATGCCTACCAGCTGGTGCACGGTCCCTCGTGGCAACGGCTGGACGCGCTGACCAAGCAGCGTCGCCGCACGGGGGCCGAGGCCGACGAGCTCGTGCGGCTCTACCAGGCCACGGCCACCGACCTGTCGGTGATCCGCTCGGCCGCCCCGGACCCCGAGATGGTCACGCGGCTGTCGCAGACGCTCGCGCGCGCCCGCTCGGCGATCGCGGGCACGCACGAGCCGTCCTGGCGCGACGTGACCCGGTTCGTCGCCGTGACGCTGCCGGCCGCGATGTACCGGATCCGCTGGTGGACCGTCGCCGTCATGGGCGCGTGCCTGCTCCTCGCGGTCGTCGCGGGCATCTGGGTCGCGACGAATCCTGACGCGCTCGCGGCGATGGGTTCGCCCGCCGAGCGCCAGGAGTACGTCGACCGCGCGTTCGCCGAGTACTACGACCCGGGCGCGGGCTTCGCGGCGACCGTGTGGACCAACAACGCGTGGATCGCGGCCGTCTGCATCGGCGCCGGGATCACGGGGATCGGCCCGGTGTGGATGCTGCTCAGCAACTCGGTGAACGTCGGCGCGACCGGCGGCATGATGGCCGAGGCCGGCAAGCTCGACATCTTCCTGCAGCTCATCGCACCGCACGGCATGCTCGAGCTCACCGCGATCTTCGTCGCGGGGGCTGCGGGGCTGCGGATCTTCTGGACGTGGATCGACCCTGGTCCGCGCCCACGCTCGCGGGCGCTCGCCGAGGAGGCGCGCTCGCTGTTCACGGTGGCGATCGGCCTCGTGGGCGTGCTGGCGGTCTCGGGTCTGATCGAAGGGTTCGTCACCGGCTCGGGGCTGCCGTGGTGGCTCAAGATCGTGATCGGGGCGATCGCGGTCGCCGGGTTCTGGACCTACGTGCTCGTCCTCGGACGCCGCGCGGCTGCCGACGGCGAGACCGGCGACCTCGAGGAGGACCGCGCGGGCTACGTGCTCGCGACCGCCGGCTGACCCACGCGCACCGCGTGCTCGGCCGCGTCGTCGGCCATGAACCGCACGACGACCTCGGCCTCGGACTGCACGGAACGCGCGGCAGCCCGGGTCAGCGGTTCGAACGGGACGACGACGATCGTCGCGCGGCCATCCCGTGGCGCGCGCTCGATGCGCCACGTCCCGCCGACCCGTCCGTCGAGCAGGAACGTGCCCGGGATCACGCCGTTCGGCGACAGCAGGGACCGGCGACGCTCGTCGCTGATCAGCCGTGTGCGGTCGGCGTGGCCGATCAGCACGTTGTCGTAGTCCGGCAGGAACCGGACCGGCGCGGGCGTGCCGCCCGGCGGGCGCGGCGCATCGGGCAGGTCGAGCAGCTCGCGCGGGCGGACCTTGCCGGGCGAGGGCTCCCCGACGAAGTGCACCACGCGGTCGCCGAGCCGGTCGGCGATCCGCCGCAGTCCGGTCAGCCCGGACCACGCCTGCGCGTCGGCGACCGTGGCGGGCCCGAACGCGGCGAGGTAGCGCACGAGCAGCTCCTCGAGCGCCGCATCGAGCGCGTCCGGCTCCGACAGGTCGGGAGCCACGCGGCCGAGCCACGCCCACGCGGTCGTCCACGTCGTCGCCCCCGAGCGACCCCACACCCCGCGCGGCGGGACCTGCACCAGGGGAAGCGAGCCGCGCGCGGCGTGCGCGAGCGAACCGGGTGGGACGTGCGGCCACCGCTCGGCGAGCAGGGCACCCAGCGCAGTCGTGACGCGAGGCTCCTGCTCCACCAGCGCGCGGGCGGCAGCCGTCACCTCGGCCACGTCGACCGTGCGCAGCGGAGGGCCGTGCTGGGCGTTGACGACCAGGTCGCGCGTGAAGATCGGCGACGTGAGCACCGGCAGCAGCAGCGCGTCGTCGGCCGTGACGAGGTGGATCGTGCCGCGCATCACGGCGATCCGGGCCACGGACCGCTCCACGAGCGCGTCCCCGAGCTGCGCGTGCGTGAACCCGGTGACGCGGCTGGCCAGTGCGAGGTAGGGCGACCAGGCGTTCTGCGCTTGCAGGCCGACGAGGTGGTCGACGACGTCCAGGAAGCTGGTCGAGGTCCGCTCCAGCAGGTGCTGGCGCGCCAGCAGGGCGCGCGACAGCTCCGCGCTGGTCAGCACCGGTCCGTCAGCCACAGCACGCCCTCTCGTCGTCGCGAACCTACCGTCGAGCACCGACAGGCATTCGCGTGCGAGCATGCCCGTCGTGACCGAGACGTACCGGGCCGGCTCCGTCCGGGAGGCTGCCGGGGGCATCGCTGCCCTCGCGCTCGCCACCTTCGCCGCGATCACCACCGAGCTCCTGCCGGTCGGCGTTCTGCCGCAGATCAGTGACGACCTCGAGGTGAGCCGCTCGGTCGCCGGTCTGCTGGTCACGGTCTACGCGCTGATGGTCGCCGCGCTCGCGATCCCGCTCACGCTCGCGACCCGGAGGCTGCCGCGCAAGCCGCTACTGCTCGGCACGCTGTCTGCCTACACCCTCAGCAACGTGCTGGTCGCGCTCGCCCCGGCGTTCGCCGTCGTGGCGGCCGCGCGGGCACTCGGTGGGATCGCGCACGCGGTGTTCTTCTCGGTCGCGATCGGCTACGGCTCGCGGCTGGTGGCGCCGCTGTACATGGGCCGCGCGCTCGCGCTCGTCACCGCGGGTGGCTCCGCGGGCTTCGTGCTCGGCGTGCCGCTGTGCACCGCACTCGGCGCCGCGGTGGGGTGGCGTGCGGCGTTCGTCGCGCTCGCGGTCGCGTGCGCCGTGGCGCTCGGGCTCGTCGCCGCGTTCCTCCCGGCCGTGACGACCGGTGCCGCGCCGGCTGCCGGCGCGGCCCGCCGGGCGAACCGGGCGCGCCTCGGCGTCGTCTCGACCGCCAATGCGCTCACGTTCCTCGGTCAGTACACCGTCTACACCTACGTCGCGCTGCTGCTGCTCGCCACCGGGTTGTCGCGTGCAGCGGTCGGGCCCGCACTCCTCGTCCTCGGGGCACTCGGTCTGATCGGCACCGCCTACGCGGCCACGGCGCTCGACCGGCACCCGCGGCGGGGGACCGTGGTCGTGCTGGCGACGGTGGCGCTCGGTCTGCTCGGGCTCGGGATGCTGTTCCCCTCGCGGCTCGGCGTGCTGGTTGCGGCCGCCGTCTGGACCGCAGGGTTCGGTGCGGTGGCCTCGGTGTTCCAGACCGCCGCGATCCGGACGTCGGGGGCGTCGCCCGACGTGATCGGCGCACTGGTCAACTCGACCGCGAACATCGGCATCGGGGGAGGCGCAGCGCTCGGAGCCTGGGTGCTCGCCGGGTTCGGGCTCGACGCGGTGCCCTTCTGGGGTGCGGCCATCGTCGGTCTCGCGCTCGCCGTGGTGCTGGCGGCCCGGCGCGCCTTCCCGGTCAAGCCCGGCTAGGGGCTGCTCCCACGCCGCGCAAGATCGACGTCATCTTCTTGCCGCGCGCGACCTCGTCGACCAGCTTGTCCATGTACCTGATCTTCTGCATGAGGGGATCCTCGATCTCCTCCACCCGGTACCCGCAGATCACCCCGGTGATGAGCGAGGCATTCGGGTTCATGGCCGGCGCCTGCGCGAAGAACGTCTCGAGGTCCACCTCGTCGGCGATCGCCTTCTGCAGGCCCGCCTCGTCGTAGCCCGTGAGCCAGGTGATGACCTCGTCGAGCTCGTCCCTGGTGCGGCCCTTCCGCTCGACCTTCGTCACGTACAGCGGGTAGATGCTCGCGAAGCTCAGCCCGAAGATCCGATGTCCTGCCATCGTCGCCTCCCTCGTCGGTCCCATCAGTCTGGCATCGTGCGGTCAGAGCCTGCTCGAAGCCGTGAGTGCACGACCGCGCCTACAGCCGGCCCGCCGCCTTGAGCGCCAGGTAGGTGTCGGCGAGCCGCGGCGCCAGGTCGTCGGGCAGCGCCTCGACGACCTCGACCCCGCGCTGCCGCAGGCGCACCGCGACCGCGGCCCGCTCGAGCCCGACGCGCTCCGCCGCGGCCGCGTCGAACACCTCGGAGGCCGAGTCCCGCTGCCGAGCGAGCGCGGCGAGCTCAGGGTCGGCGACCGAGGCGAGGACCACCTGGTGCCGGCCCGTGAGCTGGTCGACGACGGGCAGCAATCCCTGCTCCACGGCCGCCGGGTCGAGCGCGGTGAGCAGCACGACGAGCGCGCGCTGGCTCAGGCGTTGGCGTACCTGGGACACGACCCCGGCCCAGTCGGTCTCGACGAGCTCGGGGTGCGCGGTGGCCAGCGCGTCGGCGAGCGCGGGCATGAGGCGCGGGCCGCCCGTCCCGGCGACGCGGGCGCGCACGCGACGGTCGTAGGCGAGCAGCTCGACGCGGTCGCCTGCCCGCGTCGCGAGTGCCGCGAGCAGCAGGGCCGCCTCGATCGAGGCGTCGATGCGCGGCGCGTCGAGCACCCGGACCGCCGACGTACGCCCGGTGTCGAGCACGACGAGCACACGCCGGTCGCGCTCGGGGCGCCAGGTGCGCACGACGACGTCGGAGCGTCGTGCCGAGGCACGCCAGTCGATCGAGCGCACGTCGTCGCCGATCACGTACTCGCGCAGCGAGTCGAACTCGGTGCCCGCACCGCGCACCTGTACGGCCGCGCGACCGTCGAGCTCGCGCAGCCGGGCGAGCCGGCTCGGCAGGTGCCGACGCGACGCGAACTCGGGCAGCACGCGCAGGCGGGCGGGCACGTCGAGCGAGGCCTGCCGTGCCGCGACGCCGAACGGGCCGACGCTGCGGATCGTCACGCGGTCGGCGTGCGCGTCGCCCCGGCGCGTGGGCACGAGCGTCGTGCGCAGCCGACGTCCGTCGCCCGACGGCAGGTCGACGCGGTGCCGTGGCGAGACCGCGCCCGACGACGGCGGCCACGCGTCGCGCACGAGTGCCCGCAGCCGACGTCCCGAGAGGTTCGTGACGTCGACCTCGCTGGTGACGGGCTCACCCAGACGCACGGACGGCGGCACGCGCCGCGCGACCGCCACCTGCCGCGGCGATGCCGCGAGCACGGCGTCGAGCACGCACACGACGAGCACGACGAGCGCCCACAGCAGCACGGTCCCCGGCACGGGCACGACGAGCACCGCGGGGATGCCGAGCGCGGCCAGCACGACCGCGCGCCACGTGAGGGCCACGTCAGCGCGGCACGGGCACGGAGGCCAGCACGGTGTCGAGCACCGACTCGGTCGTGACCCCCTCGAGCTCGGCCTCGGCACGCAGCTGCACGCGGTGCCGCAGGGTCGGGTGCGCGAGCGCCTTGACGTCGTCGGGCGTGACGTACCCGCGCCCCGACAGCCACGCCCACGCACGGGACGTGGCGAGCAGCGCGGTGGCGCCACGGGGGGAGACGCCGAGCGAGAGGGACGGCGACGTGCGCGTCGCGCGGCACACGTCGACCGCGTAGGTGAGCACCTCGCGCGAGACCTGCACGCGTGCCACCTCGGCCCGTGCCCGTGCCAGCACGTCCGCGTCGGCGACGGGTCTCACGCCGGCACCGGCGAGGTCGCGCGGGTCGAACCCGGCCGCGTGCCGGGCGAGCACCTCGACCTCGTCGTCCCGCTCGGGCAGCGGCAGCGTGAGCTTGAGCAGGAACCGGTCGAGCTGCGCCTCGGGCAGCTGGTATGTCCCCTCGTACTCGACAGGGTTCTGCGTCGCGATGACGAGGAACGGGTCCGGCAGCGCGCGCGGCGTGCCGTCGACCGAGACCTGCCGCTCCTCCATCGCCTCGAGCAGCGCGGCCTGCGTCTTGGGCGGCGTGCGGTTGATCTCGTCGGCCAGCAACAGGTTGGTGAACACCGGCCCGGGGCGGAACGAGAACTCGGCCGTGCGCGCGTCGTACACGAGCGAGCCCGTCACGTCGCCGGGCATGAGGTCGGGCGTGAACTGCACGCGCTTGGTGTCCAGGCGCAGCGATGCCGACAACGTGCGCACCAGCAGCGTCTTGGCGACGCCGGGCACGCCCTCGAGCAGCACGTGCCCGCGGCACAGCAGCGCGATGATCAGCCCCGACACGGCGGCGTCCTGCCCGACGACGGCCTTGGCGACCTCGGCCCGCACGCCGGCCAGCGCTGCGCGCAGGTGCGGGGAGGGGTCGACGGGGGCTTCGGTGTGGTCGCTCACGATGAATGGACCTCGCTCTCGATGTCGTCCAGGTCCCGCGCCAGCCTGGCCAGCGCGGGGTCGTCGGTGGGGGGCGGCCCGTAGAACAGGGCTGCGACGTCGTGGGTCGGGCGGCCGGTCGCGAGGGCGACGGCGTCGATGAGCTGGCTGGCGGGCGCGGACGCCGGCAGGCCGAGGCGCCGTGCGCAGCGACTTGCGGCACCGGCCCGCAGCGCGGCGGCCGCGTGGCCGTACGAGCGCGCCCGGCGGTAGAGCCGTCCGCGTCCGCGCGTGGCCTCGGCGGCGTGCACGACGACCGGCATCGGCTCGGTGACGACGCGCCCGAGCCGGCGACCCCGCCAGAACCCGACGACGACCACGACGAGCAGCAGCTGCAGCGCGAGGACCCCGACGACGGGCGGCACGAGGTCACCGATGCCGGGGGCGGGCGCGTCGTCGGACGCCGAGCTGTCGCCCAGGCTCGGCAGGTACCAGACCAGGTGGTCGTGGCGGCCGAGCAGCCGCAGCACGAGCGCGGCGTTGCCCGCCTCCGCGACGCGCGCGTTGGTGAGCAGGCCCGCGTCGGCCAGGACGGCGATGCGCCGGCTGTCGACCGTCCGCACCGCGTAGACGCCCTCGTCGGCGGCGTCACCTGGCGCCCGGAAGCACACGGTGGTCCCGGGCGCCGAGGCGACCACGCGGCCGCTCGCGCGGATCGAGCCGGCGGCCACCGCGTCGGGGTCGTCGCAGCCGGGCTCGAGCGGGGCGTCGTCGGGGCGTGCGGAGTCGGACCACGAGTACTCGACCCCGGCGAGCAGGGACGCAGCCCAGTCGGACTCGACCAGCACGAGGTCGGCGTCCACGTCGCCCAGGAAGCTCACCTGCGACTCGTCGAGCACGTTCTGCTCACCGGCCAGCAGCACCGTCGTGCCGGGCGCGGCCTGGGCGCGCGCGGCGGCGGCCGTGCGCACGAACGTCACCTCGACGCCCTGGTCACCGAGGATCTGCGCGACGGCACGCGCCCCGCTCGGCGCCGTGCTGTCCGGTGCCAGGGGGAGCGAGGAGGTGCGCGGCTCCGGGAGTGCCGCGAGCAGGCCGACGACGCCGATCAGCGCCAGCACCGCGAGCGGTCCCCGCCAGCGGCGCCAGCGGCTGCCGGCGCGCGAGCGTGCGGTCGTGCCGTCGCCGACGACGGGCTCGAGCATCGCGGTCATCGGGCGTCCACCGTGGCGGGGCGCTCGTGGCGTGCGCGCTCGTCGAGCGCGCGCAGCCGCTGGTCGTCGTCGGCGTGCGCGGTCCGCCCGCCGTAGGCGACGTCGTCGAAGAGCACACCGGCGGCGGCGAGCTCGGTACCCAGCGCCGGCAGGCGGCGGCCGGCGTCGAGGCTCGCCTCGTGCGCGGTCCGGCCGGCGCGTTCGTCGAGCACGAGGCGTTCCTCGAGCCCCCGCACGAGCGCGCGGAAGCGCTCGACGACGGCGAGGGAGAAGTCGCCTGCGCGCGCCGCGGCATCGGCCGCCTCGCGGAGCTGCTCGGCGCTGCGC
>Ga0182736_1003367_pt1 | contig 10867 bp, 8 predicted proteins | sample eDN5th30CKraftBY_FD_128882 | JGI IMG/M metagenome (GOLD analysis project Ga0182736, IMG submission 128882) | Enriched backyard soil microbial communities from Emeryville, California, USA - eDNA 5th pass 30_C Kraft BY (version 2) (version 2) | ecosystem: Environmental > Terrestrial > Soil >...
TGGGCTGGCCCGTGACGGAGAAGGGGCCGCTGCCCGGCCTGCCGATGCGACCGGTCGCTAGATGGCAGTTGATGATGGCGTTCACCTTGTCGGTGCCGTGGGCGGACTGGTTGACGCCCTGGCTGTAGACCGTGACCGTGTGATCCGTCGCGGCGAAGAGTTCGTAGAACAGGCGAACGTCCGCTTCAGCGAGTCCGCAGCGCTGCGCTACATCTGCTATCGAGGAACCATCTGCGGAAGCAATAGCAAGCGCTTCGGCAAACCCGGTGGTGGACGCGTCAACAAAGCTTCGGTCGACAATTCCCGCCCTTTCCAGATGCGCCAGCAGACCATTGAAGAGCAGCACGTCCATACCGGGATCGATGGCGAGATGAAGGTCGCACTCGTCTGCAGTTGCCGTCCGGCGCGGATCGATCACGACGATCTTCGTGCCCCGCTTCTCCCGCGCGGCAAGCAGGCGCTGATAGAGGATCGGATGGCACCAGGCCAGGTTGGAGCCGGTCAGCACCACAAGGTCGGCATCCTCGAAATCCTCGTAGAGGCCCGGCACGATGTCCTCACCGAACGCCCTCCGGTGCCCTGCCACCGAGGAGGCCATGCAGAGCCGCGAATTGGTGTCAATGTTGCCGGAGCCGATGAACCCCTTCATCAGCTTGTTGGCGACGTAATAGTCCTCCGTCAGCAGCTGGCCGGAGACATAGAAGGCGACGGAATCCGGACCGTGTCTGGCGATCGTCTCGGAGAAGCGCTCGGCCACGAGATCGAGTGCGGCATCCCACGAGGCTGGCTTGCCACCCATTTCCGGCGTCAGCACCCGGCCTTCAAGCCCGGTGGTGAGACCCAGCGCCGAGCCCTTGGAGCAGAGCTTGCCGAAGTTCGCCGGATGGTCCGCGTCGCCGCGCACGGTCACCTCGCCGGAGGGCGCCACGCTTGCGAGCACGCCGCAGCCAACGCCGCAATAGGGACAGGTCGTCTTCACCTCACTTCTGGGCCCAGCCTGCATGAGCCCTACTCCGCCGCCATCAGTGCAGGTTCGAGGCCGATGGAGATGCGCCCGTCGACCACCCTCACCGGAATGGTCCTGACCGAACCCTCGTCCGCGCCCTGCGCCTCGCCGGTCTCGAGCGAGAACACCCAGTTGTGCAGCGGGCATGTCACGGAAGCGCCGTGCACGATGCCCTGGCTCAAGGGCCCGCCCTTGTGCGGGCAGTGATCGTCGATGGCGAAGATCCGGTTATCTGCCGTGCGGAACACGCCGATCTTGCCTTGCGGAGTTGATACACAGCGCGCGCCGCGTGCGGGAATGTCTTCTACGGTGCCGATTTCAAACCAGTTCATCATTTCACTCCGCAGCAGGCTGGAAGGACAGGTTGGCCATGGGCCGGAACTCGTGCTTGTCCTTGCCGGACACGCGCTCCGACCATGGATCGACCTGGGCGAATTTCTGGCTGAAGACGAAGCGGTCGAAGTAGGCCTTGCGGCGCTCCACATCATCGAGCACCTGGCGGCGGATCTCGTCATGGCCGATGCGCTTCGCCCACTTGTAGATACGCTCGAGATAGCGGGCCTGTTCGCGGTACATCTGCGTGAGCGCGACGATCACCTCCAGCGCCTCATCCTCGGTCTTCACGAGACCCAGAACATCGGTGCCCTTGATGTCGAGGCCGGCGGCTCCCGCAAAATGGATCTCAAAGCCGGAGTCGACGCAGATGACCCCAATGTCCTTGCAGGTGGCCTCGGCGCAATTGCGCGGACAGCCCGATACGGCCAGCTTGAGCTTGGCAGGCGTCCACGAGCCCCACATGAACTTTTCGATGCGAATACCGAGGCCGGTCGAATCCTGCGTCCCGAAGCGGCACCAGTCGGAGCCGACGCAGGTCTTCACCGTGCGCAGGCCCTTGGCATAGGCCTGGCCGGAGACGAAGCCCGCCTTGCCGAGGTCGGCCCAGACGGCCGGCAGATCTTCCTTGCGGATGCCCAGCATGTCTATGCGCTGGCCGCCGGTGACCTTGACCGCCGGGATCTGGAACTTGTCGACCACGTCAGCGATCGCCCGAAGTTCTTGCGACGAGGTCATGCCGCCCCACATGCGCGGCACGACGGAATAGGTCCCGTCCTTCTGGATATTGGCGTGCACACGCTCGTTGATGAAGCGGGACTGGTAGTCGTCGGCATATTCATCCGGCCAGTCGCAAACGAGATAGTAATTGAGCGCCGGGCGGCACTTGGCGCAGCCGCAGGAGGTCTTCCACTCCAGTTCCTGCATGACGGCGGGAATAGTCTTCAGCCGCTTCGCCTTGATGAGGCGGCGCACGTCGTCGTGTCCGAGATCCGTGCAGCCGCAGATAGGCTGAACGGCGGCGGGGTTGTAGCTGTCGCCGAGGGTCAGCGTCATCAGCTTCTCGACGAGGCCGGTGCAGGTGCCGCAGGAGGCGGAAGCCTTGGTATGGGCCCGCACGTCATCAAGCGAGGTCAGGCCCTTGGACGTGATGGTGGAGACGATCTTGCCCTTGCAGACGCCGTTGCAGCCGCAGATTTCCGCATCATCCGCCAAGGCTGCAACGGCTGCCAAAGGGTCCGCGGAGGCGCCCCCCTGGAACGACTGGCCGAAGATGAGCGTGTCGCGCATCTCGGAAATATCGGTCTGCTTCTTCTGCAGATCGGCAAACCACGGGCCATCGGCCGTCTCGCCAAAGAGCACGGTGCCGATGACGCGATCCTCCTTCAGGATGACGCGCTTGTAGACGCCGGCACTTGCGTCGCGCAGCACGATCTCTTCGCGGTCATCGCCATCGGCAAAGTCGCCGACAGAATAGAGATCAATGCCGGTGACCTTGAGCTTGGTCGGCGTCTCGACATGGACGAATTGCTCCCCGTCCGAGCCAGCAAGCGTGGCGGCCGCAACCTTCGCCATCTGGTAGAGCGGCGCGACAAGGCCGTAGACGCGACCACCCACTTCGGCGCATTCGCCCAGAGACAGAATGTCCGGATCGGACGTGCGCATCTGGTCGTCGGTGACGATGCCGCGGTTGACGGCGAGCCCAGCCTGCTGCGCCAATCCAGCGTTCGGGCGGATGCCCACGGCCATCACCACCAGCGTTGCCGGAATGAAGGTGCCGTCATCGAGCTCTACGCCCTCAACACGCGTCTCGCCGACGATGCGCTTCGTATTCGCCCTGGTCACAACCTTGATGCCCCGGGCCTCGATCGCCTTCTGCAGGAGATAGCCCGCAGCCGGGTCAAGCTGACGTTCCATCAGCGTCGGCATGACGTGGAGCACGGTCACGTCCATGCCGCGCTCCTTGAGGCCGGCGGCGGCTTCGAGGCCGAGCAGACCGCCGCCAATGACGATGGCCTTCTGGCGCGACTGTGCGGCGATCAGCATCGCGTTGACGTCGTCGAGGTCGCGATAGCTCAGTACGCCGGGCAGATCCTTGCCGGGCACGGGAATGATGAAGGGCACGGAACCGGTGGCGATCACCAGCTTGTCATAGGGCTCAACAGCGCCATGCTCGGACGTGACGGTCTTCGCCTCGCGGTCGATCTCGACAACCTTGTGGCCCTTGTAGAGCGTGATGCCATTGGCGACGTACCAACCGTCGCCGTGGATCACGATTTCCTCGTAGCTCTTCTCGCCCGACAGGACCGGCGACAGCATGATGCGGTCGTAGTTCACGCGAGGTTCTGCGTTGAAGATACTGATCTGATAGCGGTTTGGGGCGATCTCCAGCAGATGCTCAAGCATCCTGCCGGGGGCCATGCCATTGCCGATGATGACGAGTCTCTCGGTCATTTCCAAAGTCTCCTGGGAATTCATTCTGCGGCAGCCAGCCGTGACGCGCGGGTGCCGGTGCGCTCCATGCGGCGGATTGCGAGGTGCATCCACGCGAGGCAGATCGCCACCAGCGCGAAGAGGATCATGAAGCAGCTCGACCAGATGCCGGTGAGGTCGTTCAGCGCGCCGAACACGATGGGGAGGATGAAGCCGCCAAGCCCGCCGATCATGCCGACCAGACCGCCGACCGCGCCGACGCTGCCCGGATAGTAGACAGGGATGTGCTTGAAGACGGCGGCCTTGCCGAGGCTCATGAAGAACCCGAGCACGAATGCGACGGCGATGAAGGCGACAGGCCCGATTTCCATGTGGAAGCCGATCGTTCCGTCAATCCCGCGCACGGAATAGTCGGTCGGCGGGATCGACAGGACGGCGCAGCAGATGGCGGTGACGATGAAGGTCCAGTAGAGGATCGTGCGGGCGCCGACCCGGTCCGAGAGCACACCGCCATAGGCGCGGAAGATCGATGCCGGGATGGAATAGGCCGCACCGATCATGCCTGCCGTGGCAATGTCGAAGCCGTAGACGCCGATCAGGTAGCGTGGCAGCCAGAGCGCAAGCGCCACGAAGGCGCCGAAGGCGAAGAAGTAGTAGAGCGCGAAGCGCCAGACGCGCAGGTCACGCAGCGGCGCGAATTCGGCGAGGAAGCTGCGGGGTTGGCCAGCACCGGTGCGCCTGCGCTCAACGATGACCGGGTCATCTTCCGTTGTCAGCCAGAACACAATGGCCGTCAGTGCAAGGGCGGCCGCCCAGACAAGCGCGACGGCTTCCCAGCCCCATGCCATCAGCACAAAGGGGGCGGCGAACTTGGTGATAGCGGCACCCACATTGCCGACGCCGAAGATGCCGAGCGCCATGCCCTGCCTGGAGGCCGCGTAGAAGCGCGAGACATAGGCGACGCCGACGGCGAAGGAACCGCCCGCAAGCCCGAGCCCGAGCGCTGCCACCAGCATCTGCGTGTAGGTTTCAGCGAAAGCGAGCAGGAAGGTTGCAAGCGAGGCTGCCAGCATGGTCAGCGTATAGACCAGCCGTCCGCCCAGCCTGTCGGTCCAGATGCCTAGCAGCATGCGGACGAGCGAACCCGTCAGGATCGGCATGCCCACCAGAAGTCCGAACTGCGTTTCAGTAAGGCCAAGCTCTTGCTTGATGCGCACGCCGATGATCGAGAAGATCGTCCAGACCGCAAAGCAGACGGTAAATGCGATGGTGGACATGGAGAGCGCCCGGCTGGCCGAGCCGTCGTTTGCCTGAGGGTTAAGGGCAGTTTCGGTCATTTCTGACTCCATCATCAGCCTGGAGTGAAAAACAAAAAAGCCGCCGGCCAGCCCTTGCGCGATCCGGAACTGGACCATGCATGAGACTGATCGGCGGCTTTGCCTGGGAGCGCCCGTCATTGGACGCTGAATGGGTGGGCCCGCGTCGGGCCTACCGATATCACATGCACGAAACGTGCCAGTTTTTGGTCAGAGATTTTTCTGACGGTGATTCAGGCGCTTAACAGCGCCGCGCGATTTTTGTCTCCTGCCCGCCTGAACAGAGGCTGCGCAGAGTGCTGATCAGATTTTGTGCAGCGCATCAAAAAGTAGCAGATGCTGGGAGGCTTCAGGATGCCAGATAATCAACAATGTGATCGGGATCGAACACCTTGCCATCGAAGAAGCCATCCGGGCCAAGGACAAGGCTTGCTCCAGCGGCACCAACAGGCATGGCGGTCGTCAATGCACCTTCCACCTTCGCATTGGCGCCCGGCAGTGCAACGCCCAGAGATCGCAGACCGCGGCGGTAGAGATCCGGGCGGTAGCTGTCGCGGGCGATCAGCTCGTGTTTGGGGCTTGCTCCAACCTGTCCCCACCGCACCATCTGGCTGTAGAACCAGAGGGCGTGGCTCTGCCATGGGAAGGTTGCGCCCTTGTCGTGCGGCACGAAGAAGTCTGCGACCGCAATGATAGAGCCGTCCCCCTGCTGGATCTGCCCGGTGAGCGCCGGCATCAGCCATTCCGACGGGCAGTTGACATATTCGGCCCGTGCAAGCAGGGCCGCGAGTTCAGCGTGATTGGCGGCATCGCCGCACCATTTCGCCGCGCGGTAGAGCGCGCGCAGCAGCCGGTCGAGCGTGTCGGGATTGGCCATGGCCCAGGCTTCAGACACGCCCAGCACCTTTTCCGGGCTCGACTGCCAGATCCGCGATTTGGTCGTCACGATGTGGCCGATGCCAAGGATCGCCGCGCTCGAATTCCATGGCTCGCCGACGCAATAGCCGTCGATCCTCCCCGCTGCGAGCGCATCGCGCATCAAGGGCGGCGGGATCACGACCAGCTCCACTTCCCGGTCCGGATCGATGCCGCAGGCGGTGAGCCAGTAGCGCAGCTCGTAGTTATGGCTGGAATGGGGGTGAACCACGGCGAAGCGCAGCTTCGTCTCGTCGTTCCTGCGATCCAGCACTTTGCGCAGCGCCGTCCCCGCCGAAGCCGGGTCGAGGTCGGGCCTGGCCCCCTCCTCGCTCATCTCTGCCCAAAGCGACTTCGAGACAGTTACCGCATTGCCGCCGAGCCCCAGCGCCATCGGCGCAATGGTGCGCACGGCGAGCGGGGCGAGGCCAAGGTTGAAGGCAATCGGCATCGGCGCGAGCATATGGGCGGCAGCAAAGTGACCAACGGCCAGACGGTCGCGGATGCTCGCCCAGGAGTTTTCGCGCACGAGCACCAGCTCGATCCCCTCCTCCGCCGCGAAGCCCACTTCGCGGGCGGCGACAAGGAGCGCGCTGTCGAGGAGCGGCAGGAAGCCTACGGGTACGACGCTCACCTCGGCACTCATGTGTCACCTCCGGGCCCGAGCAGATCGGCGGCGGTGATCAGGCTCTGCGCGATCTCGGCAATCTTACGGTTCTGGTTCATCGCGGTACGGCGCAGGAGCGCATAGGCCTCCTGCTCGGAAAGGCCGCGCGACTTCATGAGCAGCCCCTTGGCGCGGTCGATCAGCTTGCGATTTTCGAGCTCGCTGCGCGCTTCCTCAAGCTCGCGCGCCATGCGCGAGAAGGCGTTGAAGCGGCTGATAGCCATGTCGAGGATAGGCTTGATGCGCTCCTTGCGCAGTCCGTCGACCACGTATGCCGACACCCCCGCCTCGATAGCAGCCTCGGTGGACGCACTATCCGTGCGGTCGACGAACATGGCGATCGGCCTTTTGACGGCGCGAGTGAGCTGGAACATGCTTTCCAGCATGTCGCGGTTGGGATTTTCTAGGTCAATGACGATGACGTCTGGTTCAATTTCGGCGATGGGCCGGGCAATCCCCGTCATGTCGTGGATGGTGGCGACCTCGCCGTGACCAGCTTCGCGCAAGCCCTCCTCGATCACCGCAGCGCGAATACGGTTCTCGTCGATGATCAGGATGCGAAGGGCGCTACGACTCATGGAGCGAATTATTTACGCGTATCAAGCCCGGATGTAATGGGAAATTGTTCCCTCCCGTGCGCCCTTCGAGGTTGTTATCGTCCGCTCAACCCGCCTGTTCGAGAATGGCTCGGGCGCGGATGCGCACCGGTTCGTCCACCATCGCGCCATCGACGCTGACAGCGCCGTCACCTGAGGCAAGGACCTTCCTCGCCCAGACAAGCTCGTCTTCCGACGGACGGAAGGCTGTCACAACCGGCTCGATCTGGGTCGGATGGATGCAGAGCTTCCCACCCATGCCAAGATCTCGGGCGTGAAGCGCATCGTCGCGAGCCTTCTCCGGGGATTTGACCTCCACCGTCACCCCATCAATGGGTGCTGCGATGCCGGCGAGGCGCGACGCCACCACCAGTTCAAAGCGCGCCGGCAGGAGGATGTCACGCTTGTGGGCGCAGCCGAGATCCGCACAGAAATCGACCGAGCCAAAGGCAAGTTGCACCACGCCTTCCGCGTCGGCAATCTGGCGCGCATTGGCGAGCCCCCGGGCGCTTTCGATGAGCGCGATGACCGGCTTCTGCACTTCGCCGGCGAAACGCTCGACCGCCAGCGCATCCTCTGCCTTGGGCAGAATGATTGCGGCGAAGGGCAGCGACCGCGCATATTCGATATCCGCGTCGTGCCAGGGCGTCTTGTCGGCATTGACGCGCAGGAGCACCAGGCGATCGGTAAAGTCCGTCGCCAGAGCCTCGCGCGCATCATTCTTGGCCTCGACAGGAACGGCATCCTCGAGATCAAGGATCACCGCATCAGCTCCGGAAGCGGCAGCCTTGGCAAAACGCTCCGGACGGTTGGCCGGAACGAACAGAAGGGTGCGCAGGGTTTCAATCGCTACCACGATGCCCGTGCCTCCATGGCGATCGGACCGCCGACGCGGGCCGTCCAGAGCACCAGGCCGTTCTCGTCTTCGCGCGCGTTAATGGTAAGCGGCTCATTGTCGAACAGCGGCGACAGGCTGCGGAACTCGAACCTGGCTGGTGCCCTGCCCTTCAGCCGCTCGGCAAAATGAATGAGGAACGTCGCCTGCATGGGCCCATGCACGACCAGCCCCGGATAGCCCTCGACGTCACGCGTATAGGGCAGATCATAGTGGATGCGGTGACCGTTGTAGGTGAGTGCCGAATAGCGGAAGAGGAGCGGCGTTGTGGGCACGATCGTCTCGCTCCACTGGCCTTCCGGCGCTGGCGTCGCAGGCTTCTTCGGCTGCTGCCCCGGCTCCGTCTTGTCGAAGTCGCGGTAGACAATGTCCTGCCGTTCGTTGATGGCAAGCTTGCCGTCGCTCTCGATGCAGTGGTCGACCGTAACAAAGCAGAGCGTTCCGGAGCGGCCTTCCTTCACCACCACATCGCGAACGGTGGAGCGGCGGCTCGCCTTGGCGCCGACATGGATCGGGCTGACGAACTCAAGTGCTCCGCCCGCCCACATGCGACGCGGCAGCGGCACCGGCGGCAGGAAACCGCCGCGCGCCGGATGGCCATCCTCGCCAAGTTCCGAGGTTTGAGCCGCAGCAGGCGCAATGCAGAAGTGGACGAGCTGCGGCGCGACATCGCCCGCATTCACCGCGCCCGGACGATTGAGCATGGCGTTGAAGCGGGTGACCAGCCCGGCGCTCGCCTCTTCCTCGCAGACCTCCTCGCGGCCGATCCACTGACGCAGATGCTCAAGATCAAGCTGCATTGCCTTCTCCTTCCGTATTTCTGGGCAAACCCGGCACCGCACCATAGTGGCGCATCTCACCGGCGAAAATGGCGCCTGGCGCAGGCATGGTGACCGCGCCGTTCGGCGTGTCTACGGTGATCCGGCGCAGGTGCGGGTGCGTGGAAAGACCCTGCATGTCATTGACGCTGGCGAAGGCCACATCCGCGCGCAGGATCGCTTCGGTCGCCTGTGCCAGACTGCGGCGCGCGAAAGCTTCTCCCACCAGTGCATCCGTCTCCGTGCGGTTCTGGACCCGGTTCAGGTTGCGGGCGAAACGCGGATCGGTAGCAAGCTCCGGTTGCTCCAGAAAATGTTTGGCCAGATTGGCCCATTCGCGGTCGCTCTGCACGGAGATCAGCACCTGAGCTCCATCCGCGCAGGTGAACACGCCGTAAGGAGCGATCGAGGGATGGGCGAGACCAACACGCTTCGGGGTCTTGCCGCCTTCGTGGTTGAGGAGTGGCACCGTCAGCCAGTCGGCCATGACGTCGAACATGGAGATGGTTATCTGCGTGCCCTTGCCCGTAATGCCGCGCTGGATCAGCGCTTCCAGAATGGCCGCATGCGCCGTGGCGCCCGTTGCGATATCGACGATCGAGATGCCGACGCGGGCTGCGCTTTCCGGACCGCCCGTGATGGAGCAAAGCCCCGACTCTGCCTGGATCAGGAGGTCATAGGCCTTGCGCTCGCGCATCGGGCCATCCTCGCCATAGCCTGTGATGGAGCAGGTGATGAGGCGCGGGAACTCCTGCTGCAGCCGCTCCGGCCCAAATCCCAGACGCGCCAGTGCGCCTGGTTTGAGGTTCTGCACCAGAACGTCCGCCGTGCCCAGCAACTCCGCGAGCATCGCCTTGTCTTCCGGCTTCGACAGGTCAGCGACGAGGCTTTCCTTGCCGCGGTTGAGCCAGACGAAATAGCTCGACTGGCCCTTGGCCACATCGTCATAGCCGCGGGCGAAATCGCCCTCCGGCCGCTCGATCTTGATAACGCGCGCGCCGGCATCGGCCAGCCGCGAGGTTGCGAAGGGGGCTGCCACCGCTTGCTCGATTGCGACGACGGTCAGCCCTTCCAGTGGAAGACGTCCCGCCATCAGAAGCTCCGTGGCAGGCCGAGAATGTGCTCGGCCACATAGGAGAGGATCAGGTTGGTCGAGATCGGCGCCACCTGGTAGAGCCGCGTCTCGCGGAACTTGCGCTCCACGTCATACTCGCAGGCAAAGCCGAAACCGCCGTGGAACTGCAGGCAGGCGTTGGCCGCTTCCCAGCTCGCCTTTGCGGCAAGGTACTTGGCCATATTGGCTTGTGCACCGCAGTCCTCGCCGGCATCATAGCGGCGGCAAGCCTCAAAGCGCATCAGGTTTGCAGCCTCGACCTCGATGAAGGCTTCGGCGATAGGGAACTGAACGCCCTGGTTCTGGCCGATCGGACGGCCGAACACGTTGCGCTCGGAGACGTATTTCGAGACGCGCTCGGTAAACCAGTAGCCGTCGCCGATGCACTCGGCCGCGATCAGCGCGCGCTCGGCATTGAGGCCGGTCAGAATATATTTGAAGCCCTTGCCCTCCTCGCCGATAAGGTTTTCTTCCGGGATCTCGAGATCCTCGAAAAAGAGCTCGTTCGTTTCGTGGTTGACCATGTTGGGGATCGGCTGGACGCTCATTCCCTTGGTCATGGCTTCCTTGATATCGACCAGGAAGATGGAGAGGCCTTCCGACTTCTTCTTCACCTCGGCGAGCGGCGTGGTGCGCGCGAGCAGGATCATCAGGTCCGAATGCTGCACCCGGCTGATCCAGACCTTCTGGCCGTTGACGACATAGCGGTCGCCCTTCTTCACGGCCGTTGTCTTGAGCTTGGTGGTGTCGGTTCCGGTGGTCGGCTCCGTCACA
>Ga0182736_1003371_pt1 | contig 10856 bp, 10 predicted proteins | sample eDN5th30CKraftBY_FD_128882 | JGI IMG/M metagenome (GOLD analysis project Ga0182736, IMG submission 128882) | Enriched backyard soil microbial communities from Emeryville, California, USA - eDNA 5th pass 30_C Kraft BY (version 2) (version 2) | ecosystem: Environmental > Terrestrial > Soil >...
AACTGCCAAGCCCAAGACTATAGCACAATTTTTGCAGATCTTGCAACTGGCTTCTGCCTGATTTGCGTCGATCTTTGCAATAACCGCTTGGCGCTCATTACTGATTGCCGCTGCGGCAGGTGAAATTGGGTTACCCCGCCACCTGTTGCACTTGCTTGGCTTCGCGTCTCAAAACTGTCTGAGCTGCGAAGGAGCGAGACTATAGCACAGAATTTTGGGCTGTCATGCCAGTGTCGCAAATTTTTGGTGTGTCGGCGGCAGCTAGAAGCCGCCGACCACGGGTAACGCTCCTCGCTGTCTCTATATATATAGAGAGACAGCGAGGAGCCCGTGGGTAGAGGCGGCGGACGCGGGCGGGCGGGGTCACTTACCAGCGCAAGTAATGATTGTTGCGCAACCGCGCGAGATCGCGGCTCAGGGCGACTTCGTTTACCAGCCATTGGGGCGCGCCCACGTCATTGAGCAGGTGGGTATCCATGTCTTGTGCGAGGTTGCGCATACGCCGTTCGTTGCGGCGAGCACAGTAGGCGTTCCACAGACGCGCCATGAAACTGCGGTCTGGCGCCTGGGCGCTTTCCAGCACGGCGACCGGTTCGGCGTCGGCCAGTTTGGCTTTGAGGGGTGCACCGGCCAAGGTGACAGGCGGCATGAAAGGCTGAGCGGTCATCACGGGCTCCTTTGCTGATCCGTTTTGGTAAGCGTAGTCGCCCAATGTCCGCCTGAAAATCTAATTGTTTTGGCATGATCGGTAAGCTACGATGACCAGTCGAATTCCAGCCTGGATCTCCCATGCGATTGCCCCTCAATACGCTTCCTGCCTTTCGCGTTGTCGCGGAATTGCAGAACCTTCGCGCTGCGGCGGAGCGCCTTCACCTCACACATAGCGCGGTCAGCCAGCAGATCAAGGTGCTGGAAGAGCAGATTGGCTTTACGCTTTTCGAGCGCAGCGGGCGCGGCATCGTGCTCAACTCGGCGGGCGCGGCACTTCTGTGCAGCGTGCAAAGCGCCATGGCGCTGCTCGATGAAGGGCTTATGGCTGCGAGCGCGGCTGCGTCCGGCAGCGAGCAAAGGCTGCGGGTGTCCGTGTTGCCTTCGTTTGCCCAGCGGTGGTTGCTTCCGCGCATGGCGCGTTGGCGCGCACGGCATCCCGGCCTGGCGTTGGAGATCGAGACGTCCCAGCAATTGGTGGACTTGTTGCGCGACGGCTTTCATGCCGCGCTTCGAATCGGGCAAGGGCCCTGGCCCGGAGTGGAATCGGAGCCGCTGTTTGATGTGCCCTTGCCGCTCATCGTGCTTGCTTCGCCCGAGACGATGGCCGCCCTCCCCGACAACTCCCCCCAAACGTTGGCGCGCCAACCGCTGCTGGGCGAACGTGAGCTATGGCAGCATTGGTTTGCAGCAGCCGGATTTCCGACGCAGGTCACGCCTGTGGCGTCATTCAACGATGCGGGGATGATGCTGCAAGCAGCTGAGCAGGGGCTGGGAATTACGTTGGGCCGAGAACTGCTGGCGGCGGATGCGCTGTGCGCGGGGCGGCTTGTGCAGGTGTCGCCGGTGCGCGTGCACTACGAATTGGCGCAGACCTATCACCTGGTCTATCGGCCAAGCTTGCGGGACTGGGCGCCCCTGGCCGAGTTCAAGCAGTGGCTGCGCGACGAACTGGAAATTTCGCGCCAGACGCTGGTGACCTCCAAGTCCGAAGACGAGGCCTAATGAAAAAAAAGGTAAAGCAGCGTGCAGCCGCTTTACCTTGACCAAAACACGGCGTCCGGCAGGACCTAGCCTCAAACAGCCTGGGTTCGCTTCGCTCGAAGCCCAGGCGGACGCCGCGAAGGCGGCAGTCAATCTTCAGTCCCGCATCAGGCGACCTTGCGGGTGGATGCGGGGACAGGCTGCATCGAGTCGGTTTCGTTGAACCGCTGATGCCACGAGAATGCTTCTTCGAGCAGATGCGGCGTCTGGCCGCCGCGTTCGCAGGCGCGATCAAAGTAGTCTTGCAGAGCGTCGCGGTAAGTCGGATGCACGCAATTCTGGATGATGGCGCGCGCACGCTCGCGCGGCGCCAAGCCGCGCAGGTCGGCCAGACCGCATTCCGTGACCAGCACATCGACGTCATGCTCCGTGTGATCGACATGGGACACCATCGGGACCACGCTGGAGATGTCGCCACTCTTGGCCATCGACTTGGACACGAAGATCGAGATATGCGCGTTGCGGGCGAAGTCGCCTGAGCCGCCAATGCCGTTCATCATGTGCGTGCCGCCGACGTGCGTGGAATTCACGTTGCCGTAAATGTCGAATTCCAGCGCCGTATTGATGGCAATGATGCCAAGGCGCCGCACGATTTCAGGCGCGTTGCTGATCTCTTGCGGGCGCAGCACGATGCGCTGGCGGTAGTGTTCCATGTTGGCGAGGATCTTTTCATACACCGGCTTGGACACGGTGATGGAAGACGCCGATGCGAATGCGAGCTTACCCTGGTCGAGGAGCTCGATGGCGCTGTCCTGCAGCACCTCGGAGTACATGACCAGGTTCTCGAAGTCGGATGACTCGAAGCCGTGCAATACCGCATTGGCGATGGTGCCGATGCCTGCCTGCAGCGGCAGCAGCGAATTGGTCAGGCGGCCGGCGTTGACTTCGCCGCGCAGGAACTGGTTGATGTGGCCCGCGATCGCGTTGGTTTCCGCATCGGGCGGCAGCGCGTTGGAGGGACTGTCGGGCTCCTGCGTGATGACGATGGCGGCGATGCGGGAAGGATCCACCTCGATGAAGGGCTGGCCGATGCGCTGGTCTGCCGACACCAGGCCGATGGGCTGGCGGGCGGGACGGTCACCGGGGATGTAGATATCGTGCAGACCTTCTATGGCCGTGGGCACGCTCATGTTCAGTTCGACGATGATCTTGTCGGCCTGTTGCACGAACGACGCCGAATTGCCCACCGACATCGTCGGCACTATCGCGCCGGTTTCGGTGATGGCGGCGGCCTCGATGATGGCCACGTTGATGGGCCCAAGGTGACCCGCGCGCAATTGTTCCACCGTTTCGGACAGGTGCTGGTCGATGAAGGCGATTTCGCCTTGATTGATCTTGCGGCGCAGGGTCGTGTCGACCTGGAACGGCAGGCGCCGCGCGAGCGCATTGGCCTGCGCCAGCATCTTATCGGTGTCGTGCCCGAGCGATGCGCCGGTGATCAAGGTGATGGAGAGCGGTTCGCGTTCGGCTCGCGCGGCCAGCGCAGCGGGCACCGACTTACAGTCGCCCGCCCGGGTAAATCCGCTCATTCCGACGGTCATTCCGTCCTGAATCAGTAAGGCGGCCTGTTCGGCTGTGGTGATCCGGGCGTGCAGTTCTGGGTTGCGGATCCGGTCGAAAGGCATGTTGTCTCCAAATTCAAAGGCTTGCGGCTTAGGGCCGGGCGCGGCGAAGGATCTTCAGCGCCCGGGCACCGTCTGACGCGGCGTTTCCCGAGGTTCCAAGGGCCGCGGATGCGGGCGATGGAACGATTTTTCGGCAGTATAGGAACGCGGACGCAAATCTCGTAATGACTTAAAATCATCCAATCCAGTCGTTTTTTTCATCATTTGCATTTTTGTCGCGCATCGCGCGAAGGGGCAGCTTTCCCATGGACGTGCGCGCTTTGCGGTATTTCGTGGAAACCGTCCGCCATGCCAGCTTCACGCAGGCAGCGAAGGCGCTGTTCGTCACGCAGTCCACGGTGAGCAAGATGATCCGGCAGCTGGAAGAAGAAGCCGGCACGCCGCTCCTGATTCGCGATGGGCATACGGCCCGCCCCACCGATACAGGCCGGGTCATGTACCAGCGCGGCCTGCAGGTGCTGGAGACCATGCGCCAACTGTCGGAAGAACTGCGGCAAACCGCGGAACTGGGGCGCGGCGCGCTGGAGGTCGGTATCCCCCCGATGATCAATCTGCTGTTCACGCCGGTGGTCAAGCGGTTTCGTGAATTGCATCCCGGCATTCATCTGACACTGCGCGAAGGGACCGGCCAGGCCGTGGAAGGCCTGGTGGCCAGCGGCGAACTGGAGGTTGGAGCCACCATCCTGCCGGTCGCCCCCGACAGCGGCCTGGTTGCACAAGCGTTTGGCAGCTACCCGATTTGGGTGATTGGCCCGCCCGACGCGCCCTGGTCCGGAAAGACCTCGCTGCCGCTGAGCGCGCTACGCGACGCGCGGCTGCTGATTCCCACCGACGACTTCGCGATCACCCGGCGGTTGCGCCAGGCGTTTGCCGATGCGGGACTGCAGCCCAGCATCGCGGCGCAGAGCGCTCACTGGGATTTCCTGGTGGCGATGGCGTCGGCAGGGCTGGGGGTGGCCCTGCTTCCCGAACCCCTGATGCAGCGGATGAAGACGCGGGGCCTTAGCACCGCCAAGCTGGCGAAGTCCGGCATGCAATGGGAAGTTGGGCATATCTGGCTGCAATCCGGCTATCTATCGTTCGCCGCCCGCGCCTGGCTGGAGGTATGCGATGCCGTGCTGGGCAAGCCTCGGAGCCGGGCGGCGCGCGCCCACCAAGTCACTGAGAGTTGAATCCAAACGTTCGGCTCGTAAACAGGGGTTGCGACGGGCCGTGGCCGCCCGCGGACGAGGCGCAAGCACCGCAAATCCGGCCCCGTTTTTCTGCCCGCCAGCGGCGATATTCACCGCGCTGGCACGAGCTCTGAAATTCAGGGACGCAACAGCATTTTTGTTGCAACGGGCAGCCGGGCGGCTTGTTATGCTGCCGCCTCGACGCGAGCAACTCGCCCCAAGAACATGATCCCCACCACGTACCCTCTGCTCATGCGCGCCCGCCTCGTTCGCGCGCCCAACCTGGCGGCGCTGCTTGCCGCGCTGCTGCTGGTGTTCAGCTTGCTGCCCGCCTTTGCGGCGCCGCCCGCCACCCCAGCCGATACCGAAGCCGTATTGGCCGCCGCGCGTAAGCAGATCGACGAGATCCGCAAGCAGATCCCCGACCAAACGGACGACGCCGTGCTGCTCAAACAACGCGGCGAGGCGCTGGACATTCAATCGAAGGCGGATGCCGCCACGGAGGCGCTGACGCCGCAGCTGGCCAGCGTGACCGCGCGCCTGAGCGAACTGGGCACGCCGCCGGACGGCGCCAAGGAAGCGCCCGATGTGGCGGCACAACGCACGCAGCTTGAGAAAAACAGCCGCGCCCTGGACGCGCAAATCAAGCTGGCGAGGCTGCTGTCGGTAGACGCCGGACAGACCGCCGAGCAGATATCGGCCCAGCGGCGCAAGCAGTTCCAGGCGCGCTTAGGCGAGCGTCGCGATTCCTTCCTGTCCGGCCAATTCTGGACCGAATTCCGCCAGGAATTCCCCCGGGATCTGGAGCGGCTGGAAGCGCTGCGCGATGACCTGTCCACCGCCGTCGGACAGACGCCCAAGTGGGGCTGGCTGCTGCTCGCCGTCGTCGCCGGTCTGGCGATTGCACTGCGCGTCTGGGTTGGCCGTTACTTGCTGCGGTTAACGGCAACGCGCGTGCCGCCTGGCCGGTTGCGCCGTTCTTTCCTGGCCGTGGCCCTCGTCGCGCTATCGGTCGCAACGCCCGGCGTAATCGCCTTGCTGATCCAGGCCGGCCTGGACTGGCGGTCGCAACTTTCGGACCGCACCGCGTCACTTCTGACCAACCTGGTGGCGACCGTGTGTTTTGGCGGGTTCGTTTCAGGGCTGGGCTTCGCGCTCCTGTCGACCAATCGTCCTTCCTGGCGCCTGCCGCCGGTCAGCGACATCGTGGCGAACCGCCTGCGCTGGCTCCCCGGCACGCTGGGCGTGCTGGTGGTCCTGATCTGGCTCGCCGAAAGGTTGCCTGTGCTGCTCGACGCCAGCCTGACGACGACCATTACGCTGACCGGCATCGTGGGCGTGCTGAGCATGGCGATGCTGGCCGCCGTATTGGCGATCAGCCGTCGCCTGCGCCGGCAGGTCATGCAGGACAGCGAAGCGCCGATTCCGCTGTGGGTCTCGCTGATGCTGGCCGCCATCTGGACGGTGCTGATCGTCAGCCTTGCCAGCCTGCTGGCAGGCTACGTGGCGTTTGGCAGCTTCCTGGTCAAGCAGGTGTTGTGGGTGCTGATCGTGCTGGCCTCGGCTTACCTGGCCTCCACGCTGATCGAGGACGGATTCAGCACGCTGCTGGGGACGGCACACCGCGAAGGTGGCGAAGGCGAAGGGCCCAGCATGCGCGATCAGGCCGCCGTGCTGCTGTCGGGCCTTGGCCGAGTGGCGATCGCGCTGCTCGCCATCATTCTGGTGCTGGCGCCCTTCGGCGAGGCGCCGATGGATCTGGTGCAGCGCTTTGACCAGTTGCGTAAAGGTCTGGCCATCGGTGAGGCGCAGATCCGCCCGGGCGCGGTGCTGCAGGCGCTGATCGTGCTGGCGCTGTCGTTGCTGAGCGTCAAGATGCTCAAGCGCTGGCTCTCGAACCGCTACCTGCCCACGACCGAACTGGATCCCGGCATGCAATTGTCTGCCGCGACGCTGTTCGGCTACGGCGGTTTCGTGCTGGCGGTGGCGTTGTCGCTGTCCGCGGCCGGGATCGGTCTGGAACGGGTCGCGTGGATTGCGAGCGCGCTGTCGGTGGGTATCGGTTTCGGCCTTCAGGCCGTCGTGCAGAATTTCGTGTCGGGTCTGATCCTGCTTGCCGAGCGGCCGGTGAAGGTGGGCGATTGGGTGTCGCTCGGCGGCGTGGAGGGCGACATCCTGCGCATCAACGTTCGCGCCACCGAGATCCAGATGGGCGACCGGTCCACGGTGATCGTGCCCAATTCCGAATTCGTGACGAAGACAGTACGCAACGTGACGCGGTCCAACCCGCTTGGGCTGGTGCAGATCAAGCTGCCCATGCCGCTGTCGACGGATGCCGAAAAGGTGCGCGAGCTGATGCTGCAGGCCTTTGCCGATCACGAGGACGTATTGGAGTCGCCTGCGCCCAACGTATTCCTGGATGGGATCGATGCTGGCCACCTGATCTTCAACGCCAGGGGCTACGTGTCCTCGCCCCGTGCGGCGTACGGCGTGCGCAGCGCGCTGCTGTTCACGGTGCTCAAGCGGCTGGACGAGGCCAAGCTCGAAGTGTCGTCGCCGCCGACGATGCTGATCGCGGCGGCGCCGGAGCCCGCACAGGCGCCTGCGCCCATCGCGGTAGCCCCGCCCGCTTCACCCTGATTGCCCGCGCGGCCGCGCGGCCTCGCCCCCCGTCTCAGCCGGGTGAATACAGGTCGGCAAACTGCTGACGCTCCAGACGGGGATTGCGCAGCGGAGGCGCGGTAAAAGCCGCGCTGCGCGCCGACATCACGGGATAGCCTAGCGGCGCCTGCGCCTGCGGCGCGACGGGCACGGCGCCCGCGGTCTGGACAGGCGTTTGCGGCGCGACCTGCGCCACGGCGCCGCTGTCGAACCGGTGATCCGCCGTCGTCAAGGCCGGATTGGTGCATAGTCCCTGCGCCACCAGCGCCGCCTTGGTGCGGTCGTCGGTCTGGCACAGGATATCGATGGCTGCCGTTTCCAGGCGCCGCGAGCGGTCCGCGTCCTTGGTCGACGCCGCCGCCTGCATCGTGCGCTCGAAGTTGCGGCGAAGGCTGCATTTCTGGTCTTCGATTGGAATCGCAACGTTCATCCCGAATCCCACGACGGAACCGCCGCCGCCCGCCGACACCATGCAGCTGTCGGACGAGAACGAGCCGTAGAAGCTCTGGCCGCCGACCGGCGGCGCGCTGCGCAACGTGCTGGTGCCGCTATTGCTGGAATTGAGCGTGATGCCCTGGTTGTTGCCCGCGTTGGTCGACCCGGACGATGCCGAGGTCGAGGAACTGGACGTGCTGGTCTGCGCCCCGGCCGACATGGCGGCAAGCGACAGGGAAATGGCTAGAACTATGGTCTTCATGATGTCCCCTCGCCCGGACGGCCGAAGCCGTCCGGATAATTCGGTCAGCGATTGAACCCGCCGACATGGCCCACCGCGCCGATGCCGTGTATCGACCCGAAAGCGCCGATGTTCGCTGCATGGAACGTCCCCGTCGCCGACGCGCTCGTTTCCGTCTTGCCGAATGTGGCGCCGCCGTTCGCGATGCTGTCGCCGACCATGATCGGCGCATTGCCCGACACATGCCCGTAAGACTCGCTATTGGCGTATTGCCGTGTGCTGGTGACGACTTGCGTGCCGTCGCGGCTGAACGTGCCGCCGACCTCCGCGATGCCGCCCGTGCTGCCGAACGACGTCTGGCTCGATGAGCCATAGCCGTTTATCTGGGTGGCGACCACCGAACTGCCGGTGGAAATGGATGACGCGGTACCGTTGATGGCGCCGGCGTGGCCGGTCACCGAACCTCCGACCTGGCCCGGGCCAGTGGCGTAAGCCGATGCGGCGAACAATGACAACGCGGCGACTGCTGCGAGCTTTTTCATTTGAGCTCCTCCTGATCCGTCTGCACGGATGCACAGGTGCCGGAGACCGACCGGCGCGGACCGTTACTCCCCCAGGTACTGCGCCCGTCCAGGGCCAGGGCGTGGGACTTTCGTATTGGTACGGAATGATTGCGCCGTCCTAGGCAGGTCGGTATCGGTTAAACGAACGACCGGGTCTTTCTGGCGGATGGACGCGCGAATTACACAAACCTGAAAGAGGAGACGCCGGGCCGATGCGGCCATGCGTATGGATGACGCCAAGCGTGCGCGAAGACTCGCCGTAAGGGCGGCTGTCAGCTCAAAGGATGGGTGTGCGCGCGGGCGGCTCGCGCATGATATCTAGCGCGCAAGAGGGCGAGCTCCCTCTTGCGCCAGGCGCAGCCACCAGCCGGTCTCGCGCCGGGCCAGCATCAGGTCCACGGCCACCATGACCAGCAGGAATCCGCACTCGGCCAGATTCAGATTGGCGACCACCTGATAGGTCGCCAGCAGGGTGATGCCGGTGACGCCGGCAAGATATGCGGGCCAAGCGGGCGGCACCCCGGACGCGATGGCTCGGGGGCGGCGCGATAGGCACAACCACGCCACCAGCGGCAGGCTCAGCATCGACAGGGGGATGTAAATGGCAATGGCCGACAGCAGCACGTCAACCGCGAACTGCGTATGCAGGAACAGGGACATCAATACGATCATGCCGACGCCCACATACCAGAGCAGGCGAAGGGAAATGAGACGAGTCAAGGTAACGGCTCGGTGATTCATCAATCGGACTGGAAGCGGAAATTTCGGCCATACTACTCCCGGCCTTGCCCCCCTCCCCCTTCAATCGGAGACAAAACCATGATTCAGGAGATTGCCAGCATCCACGTACGCGAAGGACAGGAAGCGCTGTTCGAAGCCGGTGTGACCCAGGCGAAGCCGCTTTTTCTGCGCGCCAAGGGTTGCCATGGCATGGAACTGTACCGCAGCATCGAGCAGCCGCAGCGTTACACGCTGGTGGTGGACTGGGAAACGGTCGAAAACCACATGGTGGATTTCCGCGAGTCGCCCGATTTCCAGGAATGGCGCAAGCTGGTGGGCGGCTTTTTCGTCGAGCCGCCCCAGGTGCACCACGAACAGAAAGTGATCTGAGCGCCCCCGCGCCGGGCGGCAGCACGGCGCGGCACTATTCTTGGGGCGGCTCGTTGTATTTACGCGCACTGCGGCGGAAGGCGTCGGCGGGGTACTTGCGGGCGTTCTTCTCCATCTTGCCGGCGACCGCCTGCGCGATATCGATGCCCAGCTGATCGGCAAGCGCCACCAGGTACATCTGCACATCGGCGATCTCGTCCGCGGCATCCGCAAGGCGGGCGGCAGGCATATTGCGCGACTCGTCCTCGCTTAGCCACTGAAACAGCGAGACCAGCTCGCCCGTTTCACCCGCCAGGGCCATGGCCAGATTCTTGGGCGAATGGAACTGCTGCCATTCGCGTTCGGCCGTGAACTGACGCACGGCAAGCCGGATCTCTTGCAGGTCTGACATGGGAACTCCCACAAAAATGACGCCGCGCTAAGCCGAGGCCAGGCGAGCGCTGGCCGCAAGCGCCACCGCAACGGTCGTGCGCACGTCGGCCAAGGCCCGGTGGGTGGGCTGCGAAGCGCCCACGTGCCGCGCCAGGATGTCGAGCTTGTGCGACGTCAGCTCGGGCCACGCGCGGCGCGCCAGCGCCAAAGTGCAGTGGGTGGCGTTCGAGAAAGGCATCCCCGTCTGGTCTGCCGCCGCGCTGAGGAAGCGCCGATCGAACGAGGCGTTGTGGAAAAACACCGGCAGGTCCTCGATAAACGCCAGGAACGAAGAAAAGGCCTGCGCGACCGGTATGCCGTCGCGATCGACTTCGGCCTGCGTGATGCCGGTGAGGCGGGAAATGAAGGAGGGCACGCGTGCGCAGGTGCGCACGACCTGCGTGTACTCGTTCACCACGGCGCCGCCCTCGCCGACCCTGACCGCCGCGAATTCCAGGATTTCGCAACTGGCAGTGGACAGGCCGGTCGTTTCAAGGTCGGCCACGATGAAAGGGCCGCCCAACGCGTCAAGGGCTTGCGTGACCGCGGCCTGCGCACGGGCCGCGGGCCGGGAGGGGCGTGCCGGTGATGCGCCGCTCGAAAGCGTGCGCCGATAGAAAAAGCTCACGGGCCTACTCCGCGGGGTGCAGCGCGGCGAAGCGGTCCGAGCCGTCGGCAAGCTTGCCAAAGAACAGCTCGGCCGGTCGCACCCACAGACCGCGCGCATGCGGCCAAAGATGTTCGTACACCACCATCGATTCCTCGGTCTCGGAATGGCGGGCAGTGCCCACATAGCGATACAGGCCGCCCTTGTAGTGGCGGTGCGTGGCAAGTGCTAGGGCTTCGGATTCGGTCATGGACATCGGCGGCAAATGGCGTGGCCCGC
>Ga0182736_1003372_pt1 | contig 10856 bp, 7 predicted proteins | sample eDN5th30CKraftBY_FD_128882 | JGI IMG/M metagenome (GOLD analysis project Ga0182736, IMG submission 128882) | Enriched backyard soil microbial communities from Emeryville, California, USA - eDNA 5th pass 30_C Kraft BY (version 2) (version 2) | ecosystem: Environmental > Terrestrial > Soil >...
AGGTTCGAGTCCTGCCGGGCCCACCAACTTCTCCTGCTTTATGGAAAAAGCCCGTTTGGACGCATTATTGCGCGTTCGCTGGGTTTGTGTGTATTCTCCGTCCCACTTGCGAAGGGGGCGGACCTCAGTGTCCACCATCTTTCCCTGCGAAATGGCCGCAGGAGGCCGATCAAGGCCTGCAACGAGTCTGACTTGCCTTAGGTCGTACTCCTTTTCTTTGCTGCTTCCTTCGGTAGCAATATTCAAAATTCCCGCGAGATCGCCATAGAGGTCGATGAGTAGCCCATCCGAATCCGGATCGGGTGTCAGCACGACCTTGTCGATGAGGCGCTGGATTAAGTCCGTCGCCTCATGCCTATGGACGTTGTCGTGAAGCGCCTTGATTAACCCGGCCACTTCTTTCCGATATCGCTCGCTCATAGTGGGGTGCAGGAGCACTGGCGCTTCATTCGTCTCGGTCAAAATACGGATGAGTTCGCGCTCGCGCGCGTCAATGGTGTTGGATTCGTGCTTCAGCGCGTCCGTCCCGTATCCGTCCATGACAGCTTCGACGATTTTCTTCTGGCGGCGCTGGAGCTTCTTCAACTCGGCTTGATACGCTGCATAAGATGCGTTGTGGTCCATGCGAAGCTTATTGATATGTGCTGTGTATTCCTTGCAAAATACAGCGACCAGCTTCGGGTCCATCAGATTCTTCTGCAACAGTGCAAGGACCGTTGCCTCAAGGCTGTCCTGACGGATCGTGCGGGCATTGACGCATAGGGTCTTGCCCTTGTTGCGATGTGTCGAGCAGCCATAGTGCTGGAGAGAAATCTTTGACATGCCGCCACCGCAGACGCCGCACTTTAGGCGATGCGACAAGAGATGCCGGGGGCGGCGGTAGTCCCAAAACTCGCGCTCTTCCGCGCGCCCGCGCCTCTGACGTGCCTTGACCTTGGCCCACAGCACTTCATCGACGATCCGCAATTCGGGTACGTCCTTACGGACCCATTCGGACTCAGGATTAATCCGTGTCACCTTACGGGCAGTGTCCGGATTCTTGGGATAGCTGACCTTGTTCCAGACGATTGTGCCCGCGTACAATTCGTTGTTCAGGATGCCCGCGCCGCGCTGCCAATTGCCATTGATGGTGGTCGGAGCCCAGCTTTTACCTGACGGGCCCGGAACGTGCTCGGCATTCAATGACAGGGCAATCGCCTTGGGCGATTTGCCGACCGCGTATTCCTGATAAATACGCAGGACGATTGCAGCCTCTTCGGCATTGATGGTCCGTTCACCGCGCACCATTTCGCCGCGCTCATCGAACCTTTTTACCACGTCATAGCCGTAGCAGTTTCCACCGCCCATCCTGCCATTCTCGACGCGACCGCGCTGACCACGTTTGACCTTGTCTTTGAGATCGGTGCGGTAGAGCGCGTTCATCGTCCCCTTGAGGCCGATGTGCAGGCTCGAAATGATACCTTCAGCCAGTGTAAAGATCGTCACACCGGCAAACTGAGCCCTCTTATAAAGCGCCGCTGTATCTTCCTGATCGCGGGACAGGCGGTCGAGAGACTCGGCCAAGACGATATCGAACTTACACGCCGTGGCATCGCGTATCAGGCGCAGATACTCCGGGCGCGTGACGGCGAACCCGCCGGACAGCCTAGCATCCGCATACTCATCAACGATAAGCCAGCGCTCTTGCTTTGCGCGTTCACGACAGATGCGAAGCTGGTCGTCTATCGACAGCGGGTTTTGAAGATCAGATGAGTAGCGGGTGTAGATTGCGACGCGCTTCATGGTCGGTCCTTAAGTTCGGGTTTGAAGCGCGAATGCCTGAGGAGTTCGTTGTAATCTTCCTCTGCGGCCCGACGTGCCAGTAGCTGCACCAGCGCGACAATTCTTTCGTCGCTACTCGGCTCGTACTTAACCAGCGGCACAAGGGTTGGCGCTTGCTCTATACGAGTCTCGGGGTGCTGGGGCTTGCTGGTCAACTGTAATTTTCCTTTCACCAGCCCCTTTCGCTGTTGAACGAAAGGTGAGTATATAGGAATTTGATCCTAGATACAACATTCTTCTGCATTTTTCATATCGAATGGGAATCGCCTACGCTCCCGTAAAGACACCGTAATTTTCGGGGCGAGGATGGCGGAGGACGAGCGATTTGACTGGCGGGCCTCGTCGAACCCCGACAGGTCGCTTCTGTATGACGCGCTCAAGCAGCTCGTAATGCGCGGCCGCCTGGATTGGAATTCTCTATTCCGGAGCGCGTTGGGTAAGACGCCGGGAGAGTCCTACCTTGAAAATTTCAGGCGCGGCAAAAACAGCCGTAAAGACTGCGGCCTCATCGCCGAACACCTCGCGAAGACCTTTCCGGACGAAGCGGACGCGCTATACGCAGCACTGCGCCCGAAGGCGCGGCAGAAAACCCAGTGGGAGCGATTTCTTGAGGCGAATGCCAGAGCAGGCTTGCTGAATGCCGTCGTCTATGAGCCCAAGGTAAAGCCTGAATTTGAGGAGCCGTCTGTAAGACAGTCAATATTTCTCGCGGATACCCCGATATACCTTCAACTCGATTCCCCCATTGAAGGCTATGCGTGCTGTCTGCGTGGCTACTTTGAATATTGGTATCACCAGCGCTTATCGATAGAAGCGCCAAGACATGTGATCGCCGGGCGCCAGTGGCTGACGAGTTTCCCCGGCCATCAGACAAAGTCCGGACGACGAATCCCCGCAGGGCCATCGCGCATCAGATTTGAGGCACCATATGGCATATTAAACTACGTCGTGATCGTCAGCGATCTGGACACGTGCAGGCGCATCGAAGATTTTAAGGCTCGGCCCCGTTATCCGCTCGGGGAGCGTGCGATGGACGCCTTGCCGACCATCCTGCAAGGCAGTCGCCAAGAATGGTTCATTGCCTCTCTAATTCTGACAGTGGTTGATCTGTCCCGGTCACGCTCGAAGGGTTCAAAAACCCGCTAAAGTGCGAAGAGACGTGACGCGCAAGATGTGTGCGGTAATACGCGCACCATCTTGGCAAGGGGACCCGCTGGCGCGTCCCCGTTGCATCCCCCCGGCCATGACGCGGAAATCGGCATCGAGCCGTTCCGCGACATAGACCGTATCGCCGGTCAATCACTCGCAGGTCTTGGAGCCGTCCCGCTCCACCTGCACCGAACCATGGAGGACCGTTATGGCCGGTCCAGCGCCACTCGGCGGGAGCCTCCAAAGCTCACCCGAGACCCCCATGGTCAGCGTCTTGCCGCTGAACCACGCGCCGGGAGATTTCGCTCTCCCCGCACCCATCGACCGCAGGGCACGACGCCCCGTGGGCTACTTGATAGCCTTCTGCCGTGCCTTGATGGAATCCGTCCAGGCTCGGACCGACTGAACATCTGTCATCATCTCGTCCGGAGGAGGCGCAGCCGCGTTCCGAATTTTCGACTGGTTGTGCGCGTCAGTTTGGTCGCAGCACTTATCGAACCCCGCTTGAAAAGCGTCGCAATCCGCCTCGGTGAGAACAGTGGCCTTGCGCAGGAATTTCGTATTCACGTAATCGCGATGGCGATTAATGACCCCCGAAAACGCGACATCTTCGATAGCAGCCTCCCACGTACTACGTAGGTTGCTGTAAATCCGGTGGACGCTCTGCCGGTAGCCTTCATCATCTCGTGCCTCGTATTGCTTCTTGGCGGCACGGACGTCCTTTTCCATCTTGTCCACCCTGTCAGGAACGCCCGCCGCGAACCAAGGCAGGCCGTCCGCCACTGTGCCTGCGCCCGCCGGCGTTCGCGATAACGACATCAGCTTGACCATGGGTCCCTTATCGCTGGCGGCGTCCTTGATATCGTTCAGGAACACCAAGTCGTGAGTGAATACGATGACTTGGCGAACGTCCGCTTCCTTCACGAGCCGCTTTGCCACCTGCGCTCGCCAATGATGGTCGAGCGACGAAACCGGATCGTCAAAGACTAACGCTGATTGATGCGCCGCTGTTGAAAGTTCCGTCAGAAAGGCCGCGAGTGCTACGCAAGTTTGCTCTCCTTCGCTCAGAACATTGTCGACTGCCGCTTTTGGATTGGCGAGCAAACGCACTTGATAGTAGGGCGACCCCAATTTGCCGCCCGCGCGGACAATCTCGACCCTTACGCGATCCGCAGCTAGTCCGACAATTTCCTTATGGAACTGGTCGCGCATACGCGGCGTGATGACCTCGTCGGCGATGTCGTTGCCCAACTTTGTAATGACTGTCGTGGCTGTATCGCTAAGGCACGCCTTCACCAACGCGAGCCCTTTGAGCCTTTCGATTTCCGCCTTCACCTTAGGCATCAGCCCGTCAAGTGCTATGCAGTCGGCAATGTCGTCGCGCTCTTTTTCTAGGGCTTTGCGGCCTTCGACATCTGCCGCTTTGCGCAGAGCCTCGGCGTAATTCCGCGCTGCATCTTCCAGCCCTGCTACTTGCGCTACCGGATCATCGGTCATTGATGGGAGAATCAACGCCGGGTTTTCGTCCTGCAATGCCTTGCGGCAAACCCAATGCCGCAAACGCGCGGATGCCAAAAATTGCAAAATGGACTTGGCTGTCTCTGGATTATCAAGCGCAACGCGCTTTCGGACATCGCCGTATCTCACGCCAGAAATGGTTTGGGTTTCGAACTCCTTGCGAGCGGTATCAAGAGCGTCCTCCGCTTCTGTCGCCAGCCGCTCCGTATCGGCTTTAACAAAGGCGTCGAACCCACCAAGCCGATTTCTTCCTTCCGGTGTTAGTTGCTGATGGCACAAAACGCACACCGCGCCTTCACCGGTCGCGGGGAATGGTTTGTCGGCGTAAGCCTCGTGCTCGTGATAATGCTGGGCCGCTTTCCACAACGCGCGCCAGACATCGCCACCGACCCCCGGAAGCGCGGCCGATTTGAACGTTTTATCGGCGGCTAGGATCGCTGCCTGCCGTTTGGTCAAAGCATCATGCGCCTTACCCTTGAGCGCCTGAAGAGCGGCATCGCTATTGTTTTTGCTGATCTCACGCAGGCTCAGCCCGACCTGACGGAGTTGATTGGCGAAGATGAGTTGTTCCGAGGATGCCTTCATCGGATCCTTCGCCAAATCCTCGCAGAGCCGTGCATGACGTCCTTTCGTCTTCGGCGTTACCTTCGCAAGTTTTTCGAGCGCATCGAGCGTCGTCTTCCCTGTCAGTTTCGACAGGATAACGCCCGCCGTCGTGTCCCCGCGCCATGTCGGCGTCAAAAAAACGGGGTCACGATTGCCTTCCAATTTTAATTGCTCAGCCGCTAATTCCGTCTTGACGCGTTGAACCGCGTCCGCAAGGTCGTCCGGAATATCTAAGCCGAACGGTCTGAACGCTACTTCATTTTTGTTGCGCAGGTGAACTTCCCCAGACTCCCGGTCGAAGACATTCACCGCTGAAAGAATGGGGTCAGGCTTACCGTCGTTCTTCCACGAAATGAGCATCGCGGGTTTACCCGCTGCAAGATATGATATTTTTGCTTCAGCTTTGGGGGCGATCCCGGATTCGTATGCGTCAGGCATGATTTCACCAGGATGCCGGGCGCGACACACGTTCTTGAGCACGCGTGCATAGCCTGATTTGCCCGCGCCGTTGTCGCCATAAATGATAGTGATACCCTCGGGCTCAAATGGCAGCGTCTGGGCCGCCGCAAGTTGATTGACACCGGAAACATCAGCGACAGACACCAGCGAAATAGATTGTCCAGCACCGGGGTTCGCGGGCAAGTCTGCTTTTTCTAGCGGCTTGGGGTTCAATTTCACCCCTGCGTCGCCATTCTCTTTCTTTGAGAGAAGAACCAGTTCCGCGATATCGGTGTCGGCCAGCCGACCGCGCAGGATTATCCTACGCAAGGCATCGCGCTGCCATGCGGGTCGGCTGAGCGACCAGTCATAAATAAGTTCAAGTACCGACTTGGACGTTTTTGGAGCCATGACACATAACTTCTACTTGCCCGCGCGGCCCAGCAACTACTTTCGCCTCAAGTCGTCGATAGCGAGACCGAAAACAGTACCTACAACCAGCCGCCCGGCAACCGGGGCCTGAGCCCTACAGATTTTAGGGAAAACGCATTACAATAGAACTCACTCGTTCTTGTCACACAACAACAAATCAGCTAGCGTCGTCGTGTAAGACAAGGAAGATCCATGCCACGCCCTCGCTCCCACACCCCCCGTTCAGCAGTAGCCAACGTAAGACTTACTGAGACCGAACGGGCAGAAATGGAGCGTTGCGCGCTCGAGAACGGCCATGGAAACCTTTCAGAATATATCCGCTTCTTGCATGAGGCCGCAAAAAGTCTCCCCGCACCGGAAAGCGAGCTAAAGCCCGAGTACGGAAGCCAATTCCCTCGGAAGCTCGTCCGTTCTTTCAAAAAGACCGGCAAGGGCGAAATGCTTTGGGGCGATAGCCGCGCTTATCTGTTTAACGTCGCGGAACCGAATAGCGTCGATCTCATCATGACGAGCCCGCCTTTCGGACTCGTCAGAAAAAAAGACTACGGCAATGAAGATGCCGACAGATATTGCGACTGGTTTCGGCCATTTGCTGAGGGCTTTAAGCGCGTTCTCAAGGACAGCGGGAGCCTTGTGATTGACATTGGTGGGGCCTGGATTCCCGGAACGCCTACTCGCAGCCTTTATCACTTCAAGTTGCTTGTAATGCTTGTCGAAGAATACGGCTTCCATCTCTGTCAGGAGCATTATTGGTGGAATCCGGCGAAGCTTCCTACACCTGCAGAATGGGTGAACGTACGACGGGTCCGTGTTAAGGATGCGGTAAATTGTGTGTGGTGGCTAGCCAAAACCCCATTTCCGAAGGCGAGCAACAAACGCGTCCTACAGCCCTACAGCAAGTCGATGAAAGATTTGCTCCGCAATGGCTATATCGCGAAGAAGCGTCCATCTGGACATGACATTTCTGAAAAATTTCAGAAAGACAATGGCGGCGCTGTGCCTCCTAATTTGTTAGCGGTTGCCAACACCGAGTCGACAAGCCGCTATCAAGAATTCTGCCGTAATCAAAATATTCCAATACACCCGGCGCGGTTTCCATCTCAGCTGCCGGAGTACTTCATTCGTATGCTCACAGACGAGGGCGATCTCGTAGTCGATCCATTCGGAGGGTCCTGCGTAACAGGCGCGGTTGCTGAATCGATCAAGCGCAAATGGATATGCTGTGAGCTTTCCGAGGAGTACCTTCAAGGTGCGCTTGCTCGTTTTGACGAAAGTGTTGCCACGTTCCCGAAATCGAAGCCTATAACGTATGAGATTTCATCGCCATGTGCGCTGGCGGTTTCGCAATCCACCGAACGCCTGTTCGCAGATGGAGGTGCTGGCCGACCGCGTGTCGACAGAAACGAATCCGACGGCGTACCCGCTAAAGCCGGAGCATCGCGCTCCAAGCGGACAAAGATTCCTGCTTAATTGAGGCTAAATCTGCCGCCGACGGAACGCCGGTTGCGTTCAAATCAATTCGCGCAGGCGCCCCCGCGCTCATCACGACCAAGGATCGGGAAATCAATCCGGTCAAAGCGTCCTCATCCGCGTAGCCACGGCCGTAACGCACGATCTGATCGGCGGCCTCGCGGAAGCGGCTGTTCGCCGTATCTCCTGCCAAAAATTTTACCTCAACAATGGCAGCAACACGGCCCTTCTCGCGGTCAACAACGATAAGGTCGGGTCGATCGCCCCCGCTACCGAGGCCATAAGCCTTCATAATTCCGGCCAGCTTTTCCTCAGAAGGCTCGTAGGGAGCCTTCTTGTAGTGTTCGGTCCGTTGCTGCCAGAAGACATCGAACGGTCCGCAAGAGAGAACAGGCTCGGCAGAGTTTCCTGAAAGAATGGAGATTTTCATGGGTGCTTTGTAAGTCTGCGAGATTGCTTCACCTATAGCCATCGCCACGGCAAGTTCAAACCGCCTCCAGATTTCCAACGGTCCGACCAACGTAGTTTTGATTACGGCTTCAATTGCGTCGCTATCACCCCTCTCCACACCTTTCAGCAAGTCGTGGGCCGCAACGGCGTGTCGATAAAGAAGCCTGCGCGACCTTGCAGCATCTCTTAACGTTCCCGGCGCAGGCCGTCGCCCGACCGCAGGACTGCCGAGCGCTTCGCGCAAGGCCTCTATACGTCCGACATGGTCGAGCTTTTGAATAACGTCTTCAGCCAATATCTCGTAGCCCGAACCGTCCTCCTGCCATGAGGACAATCGACCCGAGAGAACTTTCGCTTGATACAACACCCAAGCCAAAACTTGATTTGGCCCTGTATCATAAGAACGAACAGCTTCATTGGAAACGACAGCAGTAGCCAGTCCTGTCCGTGCTCGGTGAAGCAACGTTGCCCGGGCGTCGATACGGCCGCGTACGACGGCGTCATCTATCCGTCGCTGAAAACTAAGTAATGCCTGCGTCTCGTGCCGGTGTTCAAGTAGGTAGGACAAGAGATAACGCACGGGGCCGGACAGAGCCCAGTGATGCCGCAAAAGTTCAAGGTCTCGACCCTTATCAAAGCGCGTGCGATCAATGGAAACGGTAGAGCTTTTGCGAAAATATCGTAAAAGCGCCGCGCTCGCATATTCAGTTATGGCGGCGTCTAAATTGTGCATCATACGGCCAGGCTGCGAAGCCGGGCACGGACGCGTTTCTGCTCTTCTTCCGCCAAACCGAGTTTGACGATTGCCGCTTCCGCGATTTTTTCAGCATCGTTCGAAACGATGCCGTCTAGCATGGGCAACAAGACCATATCCATCGCATCTAAAAGCGCAGAGCGTACTTCGGCTGTTGCGCCGCCGAAGAAGGCCGCAGCAGGCACCATGACGCGCACAGCATGGATCATGTCGATGAATGGTGCTGGTCCGATTGGACGCACCTCATTGACTGCAGCCCAAAGTTCAGCAATTGGACATACGTCACCAACATTTGGGGCCGCCGCCGTCGGATCCAGTTGTTTCAGATATTCCGCGACGAAGTTCGTCAAGTCTTTCGGTACGTCCACATAAATCCAGCCAAACCGGCGCGTCAGCGCATAACTCATCTGGTAAAGTGACGCCTTGTCAATTGAGTTGATAGTTGCGATGAGCCGCCATGCCGCCTTCGGTGCAAATTCGTGAGTCGCAGCAGCCGATTTCTCGGCTGCAAGTATCACGTATTGTGGCGATGTTCCGTCGCTGATGTCCGTACGATAAGGCAATGTTGTGTGTTGCCCCGCCAATACAGTGAACAGAGGACCAAGAACCTTGTCGATGTCACAGCGATTCATCTCATCAATAATGAGCGGCTGATCGAAAGCGCGCAGCAACACACCCGGCTGAAATTCGACATCACCGCCGCCCACCGGCTGGTAGCCGCCAATGATGTCCTGCGAAGCCCAGTCTGCGGACCCGGTTACGAGGGTCCACGTATCGGGCGATAATGTTTGAGCAACATGGCGGGCAAGCGTAGTTTTGCCGGTGCCCGGCGGACCATACAGCATGAGGTGTCGCTTGCCTGATTTGAGGGCGGCGTTGATCTGCCGATAAACGCCAGCGTCGATTCCCAAAAGAGTTTTGTTTTCAGGAACATCAATCAATGCCGCAGTCGGAGGGCCGCCGTCGTCGTCGTCATCCGACGCTACGGCATTTGCTGTAACCTTCGTAGGCGGCGGGTTGGATGCATACGCGGCCGTGACGTCAGTCATCAGCTTGGTCAGGCTCGCGCCGTCTGACAAATCGTAAATAGGGATTTTGCCGGCGACATCGGGCGCTTGCGACGTGATCATGTTCTGAACAGCGTCGATAACATCGCCGTATGTAAGCGTTTTCGCGCCAAAGGTTGCTTGGTCCGAACGAGGGCTCAGAGCAAAAAGGGCGCTGAAAATGTAACTTTGTGGTTTGGCAAGGTAACTCAATGTGCCGCTGGCGGGATCAAAGTCGAAGGTTTCACCAGAACTACCGACATCCAGCGGACCTGAAAAGCAGAACAACAATGTTACTTCCCAATCCTCTTTTACGTCGAAATTTCCGTTCCCTTGGTCAATCACCGGCACGAGACGAAAGGCGATGCCCGCTTTATCGCCCTGGGCGGTGTTGGCATAGCCGAGCCGATTGGCCCGGTGTTCCTTAGGTACAGAGGCTTTGGGTGGATTGGCAGAGGGATCAATATGCACAAGCCAGCGAATGGGCTTGGAACCTGAATAGTTAGGATCAGCCCAGTACCCGCTGGAGGGCACAACCACGTGTTTACCAGCGACCGGCGACTTTGAACCGCTTTTGCTAAACTGGAGTCCTCGATCTTTGAGGTACTGCGAATACCAGCTGTAAAAGCTGTCTCTGAATTCAGCTGTGGGCATTGTCGGTCGCGCGCCTTCTTGGGTCGATCGAAGCGCCCCGGCGCCCAGCCACCAACCGACTCCAGAACGTAGCATCACGTTGGAACTCCGTCCAACGGAATCCCGTCCTTACCCCTAACGCGCTGACTAAGGTAGATATAAAACCTCGTGAAATCAGCATGTTAATGCCGGACACGAAACAACTTCTCAAATCGAGAGAATCCCGCTCTCCTGAAGCAGAGATTCTCCAACGGTTTAAAAATGCCGCGTTTATCCAAACCACAGATGCTCAAACACGTCGAAGATGGCTTCCGAAGGGGAGGCTGGGATGTCCTTTACTTGTCCGGCCAAGGTGAGCATCCGGCGCGGTACCGCGTCTATAAGGATAACCAAAGCATTACGGTGCGGGTGTACATTTGGAACATCACGCATGGTGGCGGCCCACGAAGTGCCGATGAATATCGTATCCAAATTACAGGTCTTCAAAGCGATCATTTTGCTCCGGAAGTAAACGGCAAGACGATCATTCTCGGATGGTG
>Ga0182736_1003373_pt1 | contig 10855 bp, 10 predicted proteins | sample eDN5th30CKraftBY_FD_128882 | JGI IMG/M metagenome (GOLD analysis project Ga0182736, IMG submission 128882) | Enriched backyard soil microbial communities from Emeryville, California, USA - eDNA 5th pass 30_C Kraft BY (version 2) (version 2) | ecosystem: Environmental > Terrestrial > Soil >...
CGGACCGTGCCGTCCCGGACCCCAGATCAGATCGAGGTCGTGATGCGACAGCAGATCGCACGCCTCTTTCACGTGGTTCCAGTCGTTAAGTTCGAACGCGATGTGATGCAGGCTGCGCTTGGGCCCGGTCAGAAAATTGACGACGTGATGGTCCGGATTGCAGCGCATGAAGACGAAGAAATCGCCGATCCAGTCCGACACGCGGAAGCCGAGCACTTCCGTGTAGAATTTCACCGTCGCCTGGATGTCGGGCGTAAAGAACGCGGTATGGCCGAGCTTGCGCGGCATGACGCCGTGATTGTCCGGCCGCTTCTCGGTCGGGATGCGCGTGGCGACCAGATCGACCTCAAGCCCCGACGGGTCGGTGACGGTGAGCGTCACCGGCGTGTTCGGCGCCGCGTCGGACCGCCGGCGAACCTCCACGCCTTTGGCCTTGGTCTGCGCGGCGAAGGCTTCGAGATCGGCGTCGGGAGCAAGCTGCAGCGTCAGCGTCGTCACCGCCGCCGCCGATCCCTGCTTCAAGACGACCGAGTGATAGTCCGACGGGCAGGCGAGAAAAGCCGACTTGCCGTCGCGCTGCACCTCGGTGAGGCCGAGGTACTTCGTGTAATACGCGATTGCGCGCTCAAGATCGGGCGTCTCGAAGGTCGCGCAACCGATTTGCTTTACGCCGATCATGGGCACTCCGTGGCTTGGCTTGCTGAACTGTTCCGTGCGGCTCAGGCGTTCTTGAACAGCGCTGACGCGTAGTCAAGAAACGCCGCCGTGCGTTCGCGCGGCAAATTGTGCCCGCAGCGGCCGAGGAGGTGAACGTCCGCCGCCGGCAGCTTGCGCGACAGCACCAGGGTGGTGAGGTCGGGCGGGCAGGGCTGATCGTCGCGGCCGTGAAGCATCACCACCTGCGCCTTGATGGCGGCGATCTCGGCGTCGCTGAGCGCGCCCTGATCGATGTAGCGCTGCCGCGGCTCGGCGAACAGTTCGGCGAAGTATTCCGGATAGCCTTCCTGCATCAGAAGCTTCCAGCGATCCTCGATCACCGCGTCGGTGAGGCCCTCGGCCGAATACATCATCTTGGCCATCGCCTTGCGCATGGCGCCGCGATCGGCCGGCATCGACCAGAACCCGTTCAGGGCGTCGTTGATCGGATAGGCGGCGCCGACGGTGCAGGACGTCATCACCTTGACGATGCGGTTATGACGCGCCGCGACCTTCAGCGCGACCGCGCCGCCCATCGAATGGCCGATGACGCCCACCGGGCCCTCTGGCATCAGCGCCAGCATGGCCTCGGCCTGCCGCACCCAGAGATCGACGTCGAAGAACGGCCGGTTCTTGTTGCGCTCCGATCCGCCGAAGCCGATCAGGTCCATCGCGAAAATGTGGAATTGCTGGCTCAGCGGCTCCAGCACCGGACCGTAATTGCCGACGATCGACGTGCCCGGTCCCACACCATGGATCATGAGGATCGGGAAGCCGGCGCCGGCTTCCCAGTAGTGCGCCTTGTGACCCTCGATGGTCGCGTGTTTGCTTTGCATGGTCATTTTATTCGAACTGCTTGGCGTTGGGCACGGTCTTCACGGCCGCGAGCGCGACCTGGCGGTCCTGCTCGCCGGTGCCGGAGCCGACGCCGATGGCGCCGACGACGCGCCCGTCGATGATGATCGGAATGCCGCCGGGCAGATTGACGCGCTTGCCCTGCGTGGCGATCGCCAGCTTCAGGTCAACCCCGGCCAGGATGTTGCCGGTCGGCTCGCCGTAGGACGCGGCCGTCTGCGCTTTCACCAGCGCCGTATCCATCGACATCGAGAAGGCGCCGTCCATGCGGGCGAAGGCGACGAGATGGCCGCCGGCGTCGACGATCGCGATGCACTCCGGCACTTTCATCTCGGTCGCCTTGGCGATGGCGGCCGCCAGGATCTTCTCGGCGCCGCCGTAGCTCAGAACTTTTGTATCGATCGTGAATGCCATAATTGGTTTCCTTATTTGGTCCGGTTCTTACCAACGACGTCTACGTGATAGCCAGCGACCTTTTGATAGCTGGCGAAAATTTCGCGCAATTCATCGGGCGCGATGACATCCTCGATCTTCTCGAAGCGCTTGCCCTCGGTCAGCTTTTCGACCGTGTCGACGATCAGATTCGGCGGCGCCGAGCGATTTTGCAGGACGACCTTGGTCGTGGCGGGGCGGCGCTCTGCCTCATATTCCGGCAACGCCGCGGCGAAATTCCCGTTCGATTGCGCAAGGTGGGCGGCCAGGCTCTTCCCGTCCAGAATGGCCTGCGCGCCGCCATTGCCGCCACGCGGGAACATCGGGTGCGCGGCATCGCCCAGCAGGGTCATGCGGCCGAAGGTCCAGCGGTCGAGCGGATCGCGGTCGACCATCGGGTAGGCGAGGATCGGCTCGGTGCTGCGGATCAAAGCGGCGACGTCGATCCAGTCGAAGACCCAGTTCTCGTATTTCGGATAGAAGTCCTCGAGCCGCGCCTTGCCGTTCCAGTCGGCCTGAACGGCGGACAGGCTGTCGACTTCCGCGACCCAGTTGACCAGCTGGTTGCCCTCGGCGTCGATGTCGTCGCGGATCGGATAGATGATGATCGTCGTGTGCATGGCGCCGACGCGGGCGATGCTGGAGCCGGTCAGGAACGGCTTGTGCCGCGCCACGCCACGCCACAGGTTGATGCCGTGGAAGCGTGGCGGGCCTTCGTTGGGATAGAGCGTCTTGCGGACGATGGAATGCACGCCGTCGCAGCCGATCAGCACCGAACCGGTGACGCTGCGCGTTGCGCCGCCGTCGCCCGCGGTGAACGTGGCCGTGACGGATTGGTCGTCCTGGGTGACGCCGGTGCAGCGTTCGCCGAGCGTCAGGCTTTCGGGTCCCATGCGATCGATGACGGCCTTGGCCAGCACATTGTGCAGTTCGGCGCGGTGGATCGATATGTGCGGCCACTGGTGGCCGGCCGCCTTGCCCCACGGTTCGCGATAGACCAGCTGGCCGTGCTTGGTGAAGAAGGCGTAATCCTGCGGCTGCTTCGACACCGCGAGCAAGGCGTCCTCAAGGCCGAGTTCGGCGAACACCTTGATGGCGTGCGGGCCGAGATTGATGCCGCCGCCGATCGGTTTGAATTCGGGGACCGTGTCGAAGACGCGGACATGTTGGCCGAGGCCGACTGCATGCAGCGACAAAGCGAGCGTCAGACCGCCGATGCCTCCGCCAACAATGATGATGTCGTTCGGGCGAGATTGAGACACTGGCTTTCAACTCCGGAACCGTTGAACGCGCGCACACGTTTGTTCGATCGCCCGTTCGGTCACTTCGTTCCAGATAGTGGACCGGCGTTGTAAATAGCACTCCGCGACGGCGCATCGCAAGGTTGTTGGTGTGCGCTTTCATTGGGCAGCGCTGGATAAAGAAACAGCAAAGAGACTTTGCATTACCGCTTGTGTTGACAGTGAAAAACGCGCGGTCATACTGTTCTGAAATCTGATACGCCGTTCCCAACCAGAACCGGATTGTATGGAAAAGACGCTCGCCAAGGGACTGATCGTGCTCGAGGCCCTCATCCAGCGAGGCGAGCCCAGCGGCGTCAGCGATCTGGCGGTTTCGCTCGGCATCTCAAAGAGCAATGCGCATCGGCTGTTGGCGACGCTGGTCGAGACCGGATTCGTGGCAGCCAATGATGGCCGTTACGCGGCGACGCTGAAGGTGTGGGAACTCGGCACGCGCATCATCGGCGGTTACGATGTGCGCGAACTGGCGCGCCCGGCGATGACGCGGCTGGTGCGCGACACCACGGAAGGCGTGCGGCTGACCGTGTTCGATCCGGACAAGCTGGAAGTCGTCTACATCGACAAGATCGACAGCCCGCAGGATGTCAGGACCTTCACCGAGATCGGCGGTCGTTCGCCGGCGTACTGCACGTCGAGCGGCAAGGTGATGCTGTCCTATCAGGACGATGCGCTGATCCGGCGCGCGAGCCGCCGGCTGAAGGCGTTCACGCCGTCGACCATCGTCGATCCGGAAGAGTTCGTCCGCCATCTGCGGAAAGTGCGGTCGAACGGATTTGCCTTGAATTTGCGCGAATACAGCCCGCAGGTGAGCGGCGTCGCCGCGCCGATCTTCGGCCGGCAGGGCGAGGTGGTCGCTGCGTTGAGCATCGCCGCGCCGGCCGACCGCATGCCGGCGGCGCGGCTCAAAAAGGTCACTGCGATGCTGTGCGAGGCGGCGGCCAGCGTGTCGGCGCGCATGCAGCCGGTCGCCACCAGCGCCGTGCAGTTGTCGCAGCGCATCGCGCATTTGCGCGGCAGGCCCGCCAAGCGCGGCAGTGCCGCGACCATGGTGCGGGCAGGGCGCAATCGGGCATCCAGAGCCGGGAGAGCATGACGTTATGATCCGCAACGGTGCAGCCTACATCGCCGGGCTGAAGGCCCACGGCAAGAAGAACGTCTGGATCGCCGGCAAGAAGGTCGCCGACGTGGCGGAGGATGCCTATTTCCGGCGTCCGATCGAGGCCGTCGCCGCGCTCTACGATCTGCAATCCGCCAACGCCGAAAACGTCCGGATGTCGGCGCTCGGCACCGGCGCCGCCGACGATTACGGCATCTCGTTCATGATCCCGCGCAACGTCGACGACATCGTCGCGCGCCGCAAGGCCATGGCGGTTTGGGCGAGCGCGACCTTCGGCATGGTCGGCCGCTCGCCGGACTATTGCAACACCGTGCTGATGGCGTTCGAGGAGACCGGCTTCTTCCGCCAGCTCGGCGAGGACTTCGGCAAGAACCTCACCAATTATTACGACTATTGCCGCAAGAACGATCTGTTCCTCACCCACGCCATCGTCAATCCGCAGACCGACCGCTCGAAGAACTCGGCCGAACAGGAAAACCCCTTCGCCCATCTCGGCGTCGTCAAGGAATCCGCCGACGGACTGGTGGTGCGCGGCGCCAAGATGCTGGCGACGCACGGCCCGACCGCAGACGAACTGATCGTCTATCCGCTGCCCGGCAGCGTCGCCGCCGGCGAAGAGAAATATGCGCTCGCCTTCGGCATCCCGACCGACACGCCGGGTCTGAAATTCATCTGCCGCGAACCGTTCGACGACGGCACCATGTCGGCCTGGGACCATCCGCTCGGCAGCCGCTTCGAGGAGCCCGACGCGATGGTCGTGTTCGAGGACGTGCTGATCCCGTGGGAGCGCGTCTTCCTGCACAACAATGTGCCGCTGGCGAACCGGCTCTTCACCAGCGCCAGCATCCAGAATTACACCGGCCATCAGACGGCGGTGCGCGGGTTGGCCAAGTGCAAGCTTCTGGTCGGCATCGCCATCGCCGTATCGCGGTCGGTCAAGACCGACATCTTCCTGCACGTCCAGGAACAGCTCGGCGAGATCCTCGGTTATCTGCAACTGATCGAGGGCGCGCTGCATCTGTCGGAGATGACGGCAGAGGCGACCGAGACCGGCGCGATGCGTCCCGGCTGGCCGCCGCTGCAGACCATCCGCTATCATCTGCCGCGCATGTACGAGCGCATCGTCAAGGTGGTGCAGGTCATCGGCGCCGGCGGTCTGCTGATCAACCCGACGCATGACGACATCCAGTCCGAGGTTGGCCCGGATATTGCTGCGTATTACCGCGGCGCCGGCGTCGATGCCGAAAGCCGCATTCATCTCGGCAAACTCGCCTGGGATGCCACTGGAACGCAGTTCGGACAGCGGATGCTGCAATACGAGCGCTACTATGCCGGCGATCCGGTGCGCGTGGCCGCCACGCTGTACATGCGCCGGAACGTCGACGACCTGCTGGCGATGGTGAAGCGGGCGCTCGGCGACGACGTGATGAAGGTTTAAGTCGACGCATGCCGGCGCCGCCCGGCATCGTTGCGTAACAACGGGAGAGAGCGATGAAAACAGGTGTGAAGCATATTCTGCGCGGCGTGGTTGCGTCGCTCGCCGTGGTGCTGGCCGCCGCGCCCGGTGTGGCCGCCGACAAGGTCGTCGTCGGCATGATCGGCTCGATCAGCGATGCGCCTGTCTTCGTCGCGCTCGACAAAGGCTACTTCGCCGAGGCCGGCATCGATGCCTCGCTCGAGAACATGGGATCGCTCGCCAAGCAGATCGCGCCGCTGTCCTCCGGACAGCTCGATGTCGGCTTCGGCGCCATCTCGGCCGGTCTCTACAATGCGGTGGGCCGCGATATCTCGATCCGCGTCGTCGCCGACAAGGGGCACAACGCGCCGGGCTATGGCTACAACGCCATCCTGGTGCGCAAGGATCTCGTCGACAGCGGCGCCGTCAAGACGCTGGCCGATCTGAAGGGCCGCACCGTCGCCACCATCGGCGTCGGCTCCGCCGACATGTCGATCCTCAACGAGGCGATGCGCACGGTCGGGCTATCGTTCGACGACATCAAGCAGACGGCGCTGGTGCTGCCCAATCATCTGGTGGCGCTGCAGAACAAGGGCATCGAGGTGACGCTGACGCCCGAGCCTTATGCGACCATGATCGTCGACCTCGGCCTCGCCGTGCGGCTCAAGACGGTGGACGAGTTCTATCCCAATCAGCAGCAGACCGTGATGGTCTACAGCGCCAAGTTCATGAAGGACCGTCCCGACGTGGCGCTCCGCTTCATGCAGGCCTATCTGCGCGGCGTGCGGACCTACGTCGATAGCCTCAAGGACGGAACGATGTCGGGCCCCAATGCCGACGAGGTCATTGCCAGCATCGTCAAGTACACGCGCACCAAGGACGTGGCGCTGCTCAAGCGCATCAAGCCGGTCGTCATCAATGGGGACGGGCAGGTCAATCGCGAGAGCATGCAGAAGGACTGGGAGTTCCTCAAGAGCAAGGGGCTGATCGAGGCGACCACCACGCCGGCGGACATCACCGACCTGTCCATCGCGGAAGCGGCGGTCAAGAAACTCGGCCCCTACAAGAAGCCCTAGGCAGCGGCCGGCGTTTCCCTCATATACCGCCGTATACCGTTGCGGCCCGGGAGCGGGCCGCAAGCGACAGAGGATTGGACATGGAAGAGCGCGTCACCTTCGACTCCCACGGCCTCAAGCTTTCGGGCGTCCTGCATATTCCCGACGACATGAAGCCCGGCGAGAAGCGTCCGGCCTGCCTGGTGCTGCACGGTTTCGGCAGCAACAAGGACAGCAAGGCCTGCATCAGCCCGGCCAAGCTGCTGGCGAAGTGGGGCTATATCGCGCTGCGCTTCGATATGCGCGGCTGTGGCGAGAGCGAAGGCCCGCGCGCGCACATCATCTGCATGGAACAGGTCGAGGACACCAAGAGCGCGGTCACCTACCTGATGTCGCGCGCCGACGTCGACCCGACGAAAATCGCCACCGCCGGCCACAGCTTCGGCGCGGCCGTGTCGGTCTATGCCGGCGGCGTCGACAAGCGCATTGCCGCGGTCATCTCGTCGGGCGGCTGGGGTGACGGCCAGACCAAGTTCGAATTGCAGCACTCCAAGCCGGGCGCCTGGAAGAAGTTCACCGATACGCTGGAGCGCGGCCGCGAGCAGCGCGCCAAGACCGGCGAGTCGATCAAGATCAACCGCTACGACATCGTGCCGATACCGGAAGGCATGCGCGGCAATCTGGCGCCGGGCTCCATCATGGAATTCCCGCTGGAAACGGTCGAGAGCATGCTGGCCTTCCGCGCCAACGATGTCGTCGGCGACATCTCGCCGCGGCCGCTGCTGCTGCTGCACGCCTCGACCGACTCGGTAACGCCGACCGAACAGTCCATTGTGCTGTTCCAGAAGGCGGGCATGCCGGCCGATCTGCATCTGGTCGCCGACGTCGACCACTTCATGTTCGCCGAGAACAACGAGATGGTGACGGACATCGTCCGCACCTGGCTGAAGAAGCAGTTCGGGCAGTAGGCGCGGAAAAGCGGGCGAGATCGGGCCATGGCAAGCAAAGTATCCGCGACCGAATTGCGGCGGTTCATCACCGACATATGCATGCACGAGGGCATGACCGCCGCCGACGCGGGGACGATGGCCGATACGCTGGTCTGGGCCAATCTGCGCGGCGTCGATACGCACGGCGTGATGCGGCTGCCGCGCTATCTGGAAATGATCGAGCAGGGCATCATGAACGTCGGCGCCAAGCCGACTTACAGCAGCCCCAAGCCCTCCAGCGTGGTCATCGACGCTGACCGTGCGCCCGGCCCGGTGGTGATGTCGCAGGCGGTCGAACGGCTGAAGCGGCTGGCCAAGGATCACGGCATCGCGATGGCGCTGATCGGCGAGATGACGCACACCGGCGCGCTTGGCTATTACACCTCGAACCTGGCCGAAGCCGGTCTGGCGAGCCTGGCCTTCAACGCCGGCGGCCCCTTCATGCCCTACCACGGCGCGCGCGGCGTGGCGCTCGGCACCAATCCGATTTCCATCGCGGTGCCGGGCGGCGATTCCCATCCGCTGGTGCTGGACATGGCGAGCAGCACCGTGGCGATGGGCAAGCTGGTCATGGCGCGCAAGACGGGCACGCCGCTCGAGCCGGGCTGGGCCATCGACGAGGCCGGCAACCCGACGACCGACCCCGCCAAGGCGGTGCTGAGCACGCCGCTCGGCGGACCGAAGGGATCGGGACTGTCCCTGATGGTCGAGATCCTCGGCAACATCCTGAGCGGCAATCCGCTGATCGCGGACGTGTTGCAGAAGACCGGCGTGAAGCACCGGCAGAGCGCCTTGCTGATCGCCATCGACATCGCGACGTTCATCGATCCGGCCGAATTCGGCAGTCAGGTCCAGCGTTTGGTCGGCGCGCTGAAGGCGCTGCCGCTGGCGGCCGACGCGGTCAGCATTCTGATGCCGGGCGAACGCGGTTACCTCGCCATGATCGAGCGCAGCGCCACCGGCATTCCGGTGCCGCCGCCGGTACTCGCCGAACTCGGCACGGTGGCGGAGCGCTTCGGGATCAAGCCGCTGGCGATGCTGCCATGAGCGGAGGGGAGGGCGCGCCCGTGGACGGTTCGGCCCCAGGCCCGGCGATCGGTTCCGCCGCGCCGCCTCCCGCGATCCGAATTCAGAACCTGTCGAAGCTGTTCAACGACTTCGTCGCCATCGACGACGTCACCATCGACATCGGCGCCGGCGAATTCTTCGTCATTGTCGGGCCTTCCGGTTGCGGCAAGACCACCTTGCTGCGGATTCTCGCCGGGCTCGAACAGCCTTCGATCGGTTCGTTCACCGTCAATACCGCCAACGCCGCCGGCCGGCCCGAGAACTCGATGGTGTTCCAGGGCGACTCGCTGTTTCCGTGGATGACGGTGTGGGACAACGCCGCCTACGGCCTGCGCATGCGGCGCGCGCGCGCCAGCCACATCAAGGAAGTGGTCGGCCACTATCTCGACCGCACCGGCCTCACCAAGTTCGCCAAATCCTATCCGCATCAGTTGTCCGGCGGCATGCGCCAGCGGGTGTCCATCGCCCGCGCCTTTGCCAACGATCCCGAGATCCTGCTGATGGACGAGCCGTTCTCCGCGCTCGACGCGCAGAACAAGCTGCTGCTGCAGGAAGAACTGCTGCGGATCTGGGAAGAGCACAAGAAGACCGTCGTATTCATCACGCACAGCGTGGACGAGGCCGTGATCCTCGGCGACCGCATCATGATCATGACGGCGCAGCCCGGCCGCGTGAAGACGATGGTCAAGGTGCCGTTCGGCCGGCCGCGCAATGTCATGGAGCTGCAGCGGCAGGCGGACTACGGCAGCCTGATCCACAGCATCTGGATGGAGCTTCGCGACGAGGTCGAAAAGGCCCGGTCGCAAAGCGAGACGATGGGGAAATAGCATGGCGCAGGTGACAGCGGCCGGCCGCGCGAAACCGTGGGCGTTGAGCCGGAATTCGCGCGAGGGCGTCATCAGCGCGCTGTCGCCGATCGTGCTTCTGATCCTGTGGGAAGTGCTGGCGCGGGCCGGCGTCATCGACACCCGCTTCTTCCCGGCGCCGAGCGAAATCCTGCGCACGCTGTTCGCGATGACGCAGACCGGCGAATTGCAGCATCACATCGGCGCCAGCCTCACCCGGCTGAGCGTCGGCTTCGTCGTCGGCGGCGTGCCGGCATTGGTCATCGGCGTCATGATGGGCCTGAACTCGACGCTGCGCGCCATCGTCGATCCGCTGATCGCGGCGACCTATCCGATCCCGAAAAGCTCGATCCTGCCGCTGGCGCTGCTGGTGCTCGGGCTCGGCGAAGCGTCCAAGATCTTCATGGTGGCGATCGGCGTGTTCTACCCGATCGCCATGAACGCGATGACGGGCGTGCGCGAGATCAGCAAGGTCTATCTCGACGTCGGCCACAACTTCAAAGCTAGCCGGTGGGACGTGTTCCGCACCATCGCGCTGCCCGGCGCCATGCCGACCATCATGACCGGCGTGAAGCTGGGCGTCGGCATGGGGCTGGTGCTGATCGCCATCGCCGAAATGGTCGGCGCCAAAAGCGGTCTCGGTTTCCTGATCTGGAATGCCTGGGAAACCTTCGCGGTCAGCCAGATGTATGTCGGCCTGTTCGTGATCGCGCTGATCGGCTTCGCGCTGACCGTGATCCTCAATCAGGTCGAGAAGCTGCTGGTGCCGTGGAAGAACTAGGCGCCGGCGCTCTCATGGGCGGCGGCGGAGGACGCTGACGGGCAGGTCGGCGAATAGCGGCGCGATATCTGGCGTCACCGGCGCATCGCCGAGAAGGTTCTCATAGGTGCCATCGGCCAGCGCGGGGACAGCCGCCTGCCAGCCGTTCGGCCAGTGCCGGCCGCCGTCCGTCAGGGGCGCGAAATGCCGGCCGATCAGCACGATCAGTTCCTCGCCCTTAAGGCTGCGCGAGAAGGCGATCACGTGGTCTTTGTGCGGCC
>Ga0182736_1003376_pt1 | contig 10852 bp, 7 predicted proteins | sample eDN5th30CKraftBY_FD_128882 | JGI IMG/M metagenome (GOLD analysis project Ga0182736, IMG submission 128882) | Enriched backyard soil microbial communities from Emeryville, California, USA - eDNA 5th pass 30_C Kraft BY (version 2) (version 2) | ecosystem: Environmental > Terrestrial > Soil >...
AGGCGTCAGCCAGATCCAGGAGCTGGGGGAACTGGAGACACCGATTGCGATCACCAACACCTTGTCTGTTCCTGCGGTCGCGGCCGGCCTGATTGATTGGACCTTGAACCAGCCCGGCAACGAGCAGGTCGTCTCGGTCAATCCTGTCGTCGGCGAAACCAACGATGCCTCGGTCAACGACATCCGTTCCCGCGCGATTCTACCCGAGCATGTCCTCGAAGCCTTGCGAGATGCGCGTGACGGAAACGTCGTCGAGGGCAGTGTCGGCGCGGGAGCCGGTACGCATGCGTTCGGCTGGAAGGGAGGCGTGGGGACGAGTTCGCGAGTGGTGCCTCGGGCTCATGGGGGCTACACGGTCGGCGTGCTGGTTGTAACGAATTACGGCGGCGTACTCACGATGATGGGTGTGCCGGTCGGTAAAGAACTGCAGCGTTACTACTTGAAAGACTCCATCGAGCGCGATCGTGCGGATGGCTCGGTCATTGTCGTTGTTGCCACGGATGCGCCGCTATCCGATCGAAATTTGGAGCGGCTCGCGCGTCGTGCGTTACTGGGTATTGCGCGCACTGGCTCGCCGATGACCAACGGGTCCGGAGACTATGCGTTGGCGTTCTCTGTGCATCCCGGGGTTCTGCGAACGCCGAATCGGCGTCGTGGCGTGGCAGAGGTGTTGCAGCTTGCGAACGAAGATACATCTCCACTGTTCGAGGCTGCCGTAGAGGCGACCGAGGAGGCTGTCTACAATGCCATCGTTGCTGCGCGGACTGTGCGCAGTCGCATGGGAACCTTGGAGAAGCTGCCCATCGAAAACCTGAGCGAAGTTCTGCTGAAGTATGGTGTGAGACCGTAAGCTGGAAATTCCCCGCTGTGTTGGGCAGCGGCAGATTTTCGAACCAGGGCTTCATTGCCTCGATAGGCACAGTCCGACTGACTTACGGTGACGAATTCGTCGATTGCCTCAGCAAGCACATTCGTTCTGACGCTAGCGGAGTAGGGAACGATCTCGCTGTGGGCTGACGTACAAGAGACGAATGCAATCGTCCACACTGCAGGCTCGAGCACGGCACGGTGCGCTGGCTTTCATGGAATTGTTGTTTGCTCGTTGTGCTGAGCCTCCAGGATGTCACGAATATGACGTTTACGGCGTCGGTCGATAGCGTGAGGTGCCGCGTGCGTTCAAGGCGGCATTGTCGAAGGTTTTGCGAGGTGCCAGCCTGAGCGATGACACGATATGTTGCGACAGCACGCGCGCGGCCAGGTTGAACCCACTCGCTGTCGCAGGAGATTTCCGAATTCAAACGCGGAAAGTTACAAATGCTCGTCCGCGTCCATCCGTACATGTAGGACGCGTACAACGTGGATGGCCGAAATAACTTTGTAGTAAACAGCGTGACTCCTGGTGAAGAGAACCCGGCAGCGAGTGACCAATCGATTGAATCCAGTGCAGGGCGGTACGCTTGCGAAGGACGATCCTGCTGCTGATCGTGCTGCTCGTGAGCTGGTTGCAGATGAGTTGGATCACTCGCGCCCGTCGATTGCGGCGGCCTATATCGGTGGCACCCGTGTGTCTCGAGATGGAGAGACCGATCGGTGTGTCCGTTCTGCGCGGAGACTCACTGTGATTTTTCGCGGCCCTCAACTTCTTCACTATGGAGGTGGGTCGTGTTTGCGGTCTTTGTCTTGGTCGCCCTCGTTGGATGGTTGGAATCTTGAGAGTGCCCAAATGAAGTTCAGCAGGATGGGGGTGAAGCAGCCACTCAGTGGACGCTGCTGGCGAGTTCGTTGGCCTCTGACCCCCGAGCCGAAGCCGATGAAGTCGTAGACAGGACATCGATTCCTGTGTCCGATTTCATCCTGGACGCCACGCCTGTCAGTGACGACGCTGCGCCGACTTTGGCGACAATAGGGTCAAATTATGACTAAAATGGCGACAGGAATGCCATCTTGTGTCTAAAAAAACGACATAATGGCCATCTTACCCCTAAAATAGCGACATCATCGGCCTCTCTATTGCCTTCCTTATGTGGAGAACAGCGACGTGCTGAAAATCGCCGGCGATGACCGGGCCGAGGCCAGACGCCTGCAGCGGCTGGCTCGGCAAGGAGCAAGGTCAAAGTCCTTGGCGCCGACTATCGCGGCCATCGCAAGGTCAGCACATTCTTCTGCAAGAGCCGGGTTTGCCTCTTGCCGACCGACGAACAGCTCGTAGGTCGAGCCTTGCTGGTCTAGCTGTTCATTGATTGCCCTAACATCATGAAATAGCCGCCGGTCACCATCGCCTCGCGCGAGCCGGTCAGACTTCGCGTCGCGAATCGCCTTCAGTGCCACCAAGGCCGGCGGATACTGATTGGCTAGTTCGACCCAGTCACTCAACGCGTAAGAGAGGCGCACACCGTAGAGCGAGGGCTGTTCCTCAAGTGCGTGATCGTGAAACCATAGGTGTTCGCGGAGAGCTTCCTCATAGCACCCGGCCTTAGCGGCTGCTCGAGCGGAGTGTTGGCGGTTACGCTAGCGGTGTGCGCGTTTTGCGGAGCGTATGTGCAGCACCCCATCGAACCGAGGACGCGACCATCGTGGACGACACTGTCAAGTTGTCGCTACCAGTTCAGCTGGTTGAGCGATAGAGGAGGCACCCTGATAGTTTGCGCGGCCGAGCGACCAAGGACTTCCCGTCCAAGCCGGTTTTCCTGTTGGGCAGCGGCGAGGCCAGTGACACTCGCCTCACCGCAGCTGGAGGATGTGCACAGATTCTCCAGCAGCTTCCGATCGCCGTTGTAGGTGGAGTAGGCGAGGTCATTCGTGGCGACGCGCGTCTGACAACGCCATAGCCTGTCCCTATACCCGATCGGAGTATTTGAATTGGACCGGATCACGCAGCACGCGCAACCCTGCTCGCGTGCGCGCACGGCCCGAATCGCAGGGCGCGGAGCTGTCGCGCGGACTATCCGTGACTTTCGGGAGGAGACATCGATGACGATCAAACGTATCCAAAGCGGTCGGCGCATGAGTCAGGTCGTAACGCATGGCGGAATCGCGTATCTAGCCGGTCAGGTCGTGCCCGCGGGCGCGACCGAACGGACGGTCGGTGAACAAACCCGATTCGTCTTCGAGCAGATCGATCGGCTCCTGGCCGAGGCGGGGACGAACAAAGAGCACTTGCTGTCGGCATCCATCTGGCTCGCAGACATTGAGGCATTCGCAGAGATGAATGAGATGTGGGACGCCTGGGTCGCGAGCGGCTGTGCGCCGGCGAGGGCGACGGTCGAGGCGCGGCTTGCACGGCCCGAGTGCCTCGTCGAGATCGCCGTCATCGCCGCGATCCCATGACCCCCATAGCCTGACCCCATACCGTTCCCGCATCTTCGAATTGGACGGAATCCGCGTCCGTGCGCGAGGCTCCCGCATCATCAGTCAGGGAGCACGCGAAATGAGGAGCAGGCACCTATCTCGTTCGACCCTAGCAATCTCGCTGGCGATGACGCTGGCGAGCTTTGCTAGTACCGCCAGTGCGGATCGACTACCTTGGTATTCACAGTCGCCAACTGCGACCGGCTCCGGCGGGGCGGCTGCGACCGAGCATCCGCTGGCCACGCAAGCGGCAATCACGATTCTCAACGCAGGCGGAAACGCGGTAGACGCCGCTGTCGCAGCCTCCGCGGTTCAAGGCGTGGTCCGGCCATTCTCCGGGGGCATCGGCGGCGGCGGCTACATGCAAATCTACCTGGCCGATGACGATCGCGTGCTGGTGCTGGATCATCGCAGCAGCGCGCCGGCCTCGTTTGACGAGGAAACATTTATCGATCCGGTCAGCGGCGGGGAATACGACGAGGCCGTGCGTAACAACAGCGGCGCTGCAGTCGGTGTGCCCGGCGTCGTCAAGGCGTGGGAGAAGGCGGTCACGCTGTATGGCTCGGGATCAGTGACACTGGCGCAGATTCTGCAGCCTGCCATCGACGTGGCCGAGGACGGCTTCTATGCGGACGCCAATTACATCCGCGAGGTCACCGAGAATCAGCAGCGCCTGTGCGCGTTCACCTCGACCATCGCCATCTACTTGAACTCCGATTGCAGTGTGCCGGCGGTCGGTACGCTGGTGACCAATCAGGATCTGGCCGATATGTATCAGCTGATCGCGACCAGCGGCAGCAGCGCGTTCTACAGCGGCGCGGTCGCGAGTGCGATCGTTTCCACGGTGAATTCGCCGCCGGTGCGCACGACGGGCACGCCCATTCCGTTCTACGTGCAGCCCGGCAACATGCTCACCTCCGATCTGAGCAGCTATTCCGTTCCGGAGTACGCAGCGCTGCATGTCAACTATCGCGGTTACGACGTGTATGGCCCGCCACCGTCCTCTTCCGGCGGCACGACGATCGGTGAAATGCTCAATGTGCTCGAAGGCTATCCAATGGCCAGTTTGCCGCGCGAGCAGGCGTTGCATTACTACCTCGAAACGTCGCGGCGCGCGTTCGCCGATCGCTCTGCTTACCTGGGCGATCCGCTGACGTACGCCAATCCGATGCCGGTCGCCGGCCTGCTCTCGGAGAACTATGCGGAGCACGTTCGTCAGCACATCCAGGATCGAGGCACGCAGCGCTTCGTCGCTGCGTCCGATCCATGGCCCTTCGATGCCAACCCGTTGCTCAAAGCCAGGCCGTTGCCCGCTGATGGCGCCGGCGCGGTCACGTTCGATTTCACGGGTCTGGCCAACGGTGCGTCGTGGGATTCCGGTGGCCAGTTCGTGTCCGAAACGCGCTCCGCGAGCGAGTCGATCGAGGTGTTGGATCAGAGCGGTGATATGCAAATCACCTCAGCGCAGTTTTCCTATGTTCGCGCTGCCTCGCAGATGGATGCCGCACCGGACACCGAGCTGCTGGTGCGATTCAAGCCGGACAGCCTGACGGGAGATCGTCGCCTGCGCTTCTGGCTGCGTGCCGACGGCTGGAACGCAACGACGTCGCCGTTCAACGGTTATGCCGTCGAGATCAGCTCATCGAGCGACACGGTGCGCATCATCCGCACGCGCAACGGCAACGCAGTGTTCGCGCTCGCTTCGTTTACGCATGCACGCTCGCTGGATTGGCAGTGGCTGCGGTTCCGTGTCGAAGGCGACCAGCTCAGCGTTCGCTTCTGGGATGAAGGCGACAATGAGCCGCGCCACACCTGGACGCACACGATGACGGACACATCGGTGACGGCCCCGGGCGGATTCCTCACAGCGCTGATCGAGCTCGGCAACACATCGACGAGCGGCGGAGGATTCCGTGTCGACGACATGTTTGTAACGGACCTGAAGCCGGTCGCGTTCTCGAGCAATTTCACCGCGTCCAATGGTGCGACCTGGGATTCGACCGGACAGTTCACGACGCAGTTCGGCACGGGCAACAGCAATCCGGGCGTGGGCGCCTCGATCAATGTGCAATCCAATGCCGGGCGTATCTATCTCGACAAGACGCAGTACGCATACGCACGCGCTACGGCCGACATGGCGCCGCTGACCAACAGCGAGCTACTGGTACGCTTCCGCATGAACGATCTCACCGACGATCGCAGCCTGCGCTTCTGGTTGCGCGCCGACAGCTGGAATTCACTCGGCTCGCCGCACAATGGTTATGGCATCGAGATCCAGTCCGACGTGGATCAAGTGCGGATGTTCCGTGTGAGGCAGAGTAACGGTGCCTTTGCGCTTCGCACGCTGGCGCATACACGCACGACCGCGTGGCAATGGCTGCGATTCCGCGTGGAAGGCGCGACGATGAAAGTGCGCATCTGGGCTGATGGTTCTCCTGAGCCGCTGACCTGGCTCGGCGAGCTGTCCAATGCCGACGTGACTGCACCAGGCAAGCTGCTGATCGGCGCGTTGGAGAACACTGGCGGCACAGGCGTAACGGGTGGCTCGTTCGATATCGACGATCTCACGGTGTACGACCTCGATGTCATGGAGAGCGGCGGCGGCGGTGGCGACGACGGCTCCTCGACGATCCATCTCACCACGGCCGATAGCGACGGCAACATCGTCGCCTACACGCACACGCTCAACTCCATCGGCGGCAATGGCGCGGTCGTGCCGGGCTACGGCTTCATTCTCAATAACGAGCTCAACACGCGCGTGCCCTCCAAGTCTGCGGTGGGGCATCCGAACGGGCCGCGCCCGGGCATGCGTCCCTTGAGCAGCATGTCGCCGACCATGGTGTTCCAGAACGGCAATCCGGTGCTGGCGATCGGCTCGCCCGGCGGTGAGACCATTATCACGACAGTGCTGCAGGTCCTGCTCAACCGGCTCGACTTCGGGATGAGCCTGCCGGTCGCAGTGGAGTCCCCTCGCGCCACACAGCGAAATACCAGCGCGTTCGGCCACACGCTGGTGGAGCCGGGGTTCGCGCTGATCCCCGAGTACGACGATCTGCTCGACCGCGGTCAGCTGTTCGACATCAGCGGACTCACCTATGGCACCGGTGCGGTGAATGCGGTGGAGTTCCTGCCGAACAACAAGGTGCGTGCAGTTTCGGAAGCCTGGCGTCGCGGTGGTGGCAGCGCCATGGTGCAGACACCGGATCCATGACCCTGCTCTGAAGGAGTTACCGCGGCTGATCGGCCCGTTGAGCTATGCTTTCGATCCATGCGCGCACGCCACATCGAAGCCTTCCATGCCATCTACGTCAACGGGTCGATCAGCACGGCCGCGCGTGCACTCAGCATCTCGCAGCCTTCGCTCAGCAAATTGCTGAAGCACGCCGAGGACCAGCTCGGGTTCGTCTTGTTCAAACGGGTGAAAGGTCGGCTCGTGCCCACCGACGATGCGCATGTATTGTTCCGCGAGGCCGCTGATATTCAGCAACGCCTCGGCTCCATGCGGCGCACGGCTCGCAATCTGCGCGGTGGCAAGAGCGGCCATCTGCGACTGGCGGTACTGCCGGCGATGGGATTGGGAATTGCGCCGGCGGCGATCTCGCGGTTCCGCGAGCAACACCCGGAAGTGACATTCGAGATCATGACCCTGCACCACAATGACGTGGAGCGGGCTTTGTTCGAGCGTAGCTGCGAGGCTGCGTTCGCCTACGATCTGCCGCCGCATCCGCAATTGAAGTCGACCACGATTGGCCAGGGCGAAGTGGTGATCTTGTATCGGCGCGAGCAGTTTCCCGCGCTGCCGCCCCGGTTGGAACTGTCGTGGCTGCGCAATCGAGACATCGTGGGATTGTCGGCCAGTGGTCCAGTCGGCGACCTGTTCGGGGCGGCGTTGGCGCAGCGGAACCTGCGCGTGCAGGAAGTCGTGTCCGTGCAGACGTTCTATCTCGCCGCGGCGCTGGTGCGTTTCGGCGCGGCCATTGCTGTTGTCGATGAGCTGACGGCGCGTGCCAGTGCTTCGCAGGCTGGTCCGGACGCACTGGACTTTCGCGCACTGGAGCCGGCGTTGCGCTTCAACATCCACGCGGTACATCTGGAGGATCGGCCGCTGTCGGTGATGGCTGGGCGGTTCATGGCCACGCTGCAGGCCGGGCTGGCCGAAACCCAGCGAGCATAGCCTTACGCTATGGCGCATGAGTGGATCGGACTTGGACGCTCGCGCCGGGCTTGGCGATGATGCGAGGAATGCGACTGTCATCTAGATCCATGAGCTTCGCGCTCCGTGCCTTGTCGACGGCCTGCCTGGCCGTCGTGCTTGTGTCCTGTGCCTCATCGGTCGCGAAGCCAGCGGCGTCCACGACTGGAGCAGGCTGGGTCGCGGCCGCGAATCCGCATGCCGTCGCGGCCGGGCTCGAGGTTCTGCGTAACGGTGGGAGTGCGGTAGATGCCGCCATCGCAGTCCAGGTGATGCTGGGGCTCACCGAGCCGCAAAGCTCAGGCATTGGCGGCGGCGCTTTTCTACTGGTGTATGACCCGAGCACGCGTCAGGTGAGCGCGTTCAATGGTCGGGAAACGGCACCAGCGGCGGCACAGGCCGACATGTTCATGTCGACCGCAGATACGACGCTGCCGCGCGCATCTGCGGTGCTTTCCGGACGAGCGACCGGGGTGCCGGGAGTGATGCGTTTGCTGGAACGCGCGCACGGCAAGTTCGGGCGGCGACCTTGGGCTGAAACATTCGAGCCGGCCATCCGTCTCGCCGGCGAAGGGTTCGAAGTCTCGCCGCGCATGGCGCGCTACTTGAACGGCTCGTATCCGCAGGTGCAGACGGCCGACGTGCGCAAATTGTTTGCGAGGCCGGACGGCACTGCGTTGCAAGCGGGTGATCGCTTTCGCAATCCCACTTACGTGAGTACGCTGCGAACGCTCGCAACGACCGGCGCCGATGCCTTGTATGAAGGACCCTTGGCGAAGCAGATCGTTGCTCGCACTCAAGCCGAGCCGCTCGGCGGTGCCATGACCGAGGCTGATCTGGCGAACTATTCGGTCGAGGAAGTCGCGCCGTTGTGTCGAATCGTCTGGGCGCATCAAGTCTGCGTGCCGCCACCGCCGTCGAGCGGCATCGGCGTTTTGCAACTGCTGGCCTTGCTCGAACATACCGATATCGAGCAACGCGGCCCGAATGATCCGCGCGCATGGCTGCTGTTCGCGCAGGCGAGCCGGTTGATGTACTCGGATCGCGATCGCTACGTGGCCGATCCTCGCTTTGTCGATGTGCCTGTGAGCGAGCTGCTGGCGCCCGACTACATCGCGTCGCGTGCACGATTGATCGATCGCGATGTGAGTGTGATGCCAGCCGCGGGTGAGTTTCTGGCGGGTCGAGTCGGTGATGATGCAACTCGGGAGGCGGCGGGCACGAGCCATTTCGTCATTAGCGATGCCAGCGGCATGGTGGTCTCCATGACCACGACCGTCGAGACCTATTTCGGCTCGGGCCGCACCGTTGGCGGCTTCGTGCTCAACAACCAGATGACCGACTTCTCGCTGCATCCACGTGATGGCGAGCGGCCAGCCGCCAACGCCGTGGCGGGCGGCAAACGGCCTCGTTCTTCGATGGCGCCCATCGTCGTGCTCGACCTTCAGGGGCAGTTCGTCGCGGCGCTCGGTTCTCCGGGTGGCAATGCGATTCCTGCCTACAACGGCAAGACCTTGCTTGCGACGTTGGCTTGGGGCATGGATCTTCGCTCTGCGCTCGAGCTGCCGAATCTGATCGCGCGTGGTGGCGAGTTCGTGGCGGAGAAGGACAAGTTCGCGCCAGGTGTCGTGGAGCAACTTGCGAAGCTCGGTCTCGAGCTTCGTCCGCCGAAAGGTGAGGAGTCGGGCCTGCATGGATTGTGGCGACAGGCCGATGGCACGATGCTCGGTGCGGCCGATTCGAGACGCGAAGGTACAGTCAGCAGCGTGGTGGTCGGTCCATGACATTCGGATTGGTGGAAACACTGGCGCTGTGCGCCTGCCTGTTGTTCCTTGGATATTTCTTACAGCACACGATTCCCGGGCTCGCGCGCCTCAATATCCCAGCGCCGGTGATCGGCGGTTTGCTGGCGGCGCTGGCGATCGTCGTAGCGCGCACCAACGATTGGCCGGTGGCGACGTTCGATACCACGTTACAGCGCCCGCTGCTGGTCGCGTTCTTCACGACACTCGGCTTCTCGGCGAGCCTGGCACTGCTGCGTGCGGGTGGCATGCAGGTGGTCGTGCTGTTGGCGCTCGTGACAGGTTTCGCCATCGTGCAGAACCTGGTGGGTATCGCGCTCGCGCTCGGTTTCGGATTGCCGCCGGCGCTGGGCGTGCTGACAGGATCGGTCACACTTACCGGCGGACCCGCGACAGGACTGGCGTTCGCGCCGTTGTTTGAAGCCGCGGGCATCGAGAGTGCGGCCACCGTTGCTGTAGCAACCGCAATGGGCGGCATCGTGCTGGGCGGATTGGTGGGAGGTCCGATCGGATCCCTGTTGATTGCGCGCCACGGGCTGCGCGGTGCGCCGTCGGATGCAGCGGCGCAGGCGCCAACGCAACTTTCCACCGATCTTCCTGCATCCGAATCCGAACCGCTGGGCGATGACTCGTTGCAAGTTCACACCGCGCTCAAGACGGTCGCGGCCGTGCTCATCGCCATGTGGGCGGGCACGGCGATCAGCGCCGGCATCACTTCGCTCGGAGTGACATTGCCCGAATACATCGGCGCCATGCTGGCGGCCGCCATTCTGCGTAACATCGACGATCGCACTCGTTGGCTGAAGCTTTCCCACACGGCGCTGGATCTGCTCGGCGCGGTGGCATTGTCGTTTTTCCTGGTGATGGCACTGATGACGCTCGATCTCACCAGGCTCGCCTCGATGGCGGGACCGCTCATCGTGATGCTGCTCGTGCAAGTCGTGCTGGTTGCGATGCTCTCGCTGTGGCCGGTGTTTCCGTTGATGGGCCGCGACTACGATGCTGCCGTGACGGCGGGTGGATTCCTCGGCTTCATGCTGGGCACGACGGCCAATGCCATGGCCGTCATGCGCACGCTGGTCGAACGGTTCGGTGCGGCGCCTCGTGCGTTCCTGGTCGCGCCTCTGGTGGGCGCGTTCTTCCTCGATTTCACCAATGCGCTGGTGATTACCGCGTTCCTCAACTTCCTGAAGTGAGCACGGTGATTACTTGCCCACGCTCAGTGCATCCGGCCGGCGCTGATCAGAGGCACCATACAAATAGTCGCCCTGGATCATGATCGACTGCGTGCTGCCGAACGCGTAGGCCCATTCGATGTGATGTCCCAGGCCCTGTAACGCCGCGGCGGTGTCGCGATTGAAGCCGGGCTCGAGCATCAATACATCGCGATCCAGATCGGCGTGCACGCGCCGCTCGGCGCTGGCTTCTGCAATGTTCATATGATGGGTCAGTACGTTGTCGATGACCTGCGCGACGGCGCTGATGATGCGTGCGCCGCCTGGGCTGCCAG
>Ga0182736_1003377_pt1 | contig 10852 bp, 9 predicted proteins | sample eDN5th30CKraftBY_FD_128882 | JGI IMG/M metagenome (GOLD analysis project Ga0182736, IMG submission 128882) | Enriched backyard soil microbial communities from Emeryville, California, USA - eDNA 5th pass 30_C Kraft BY (version 2) (version 2) | ecosystem: Environmental > Terrestrial > Soil >...
ATCGCGATCGGATCGCTCATCTCCGTCTTGCCGGGCGGAATCGTCACGAAGGGCTGACCGTTGAAGGTGACGGCCCGGTCGCTGCCCGGCACGGTGCGTTTGCCGTCGGCGCGCAACGCGACGCGCACGTCGCCGATCACGAGCGGCTCGCTGCCGTACTGATTGGAAAACTGGACGCCGGCGGCCGTCCCGCCGATGCTCGTGTGCACGATCTGCCGGATCGTCTGATTATTGAAGCCGCCGCCGCCGACGATCATCGGCGCGGTGCTCCAGGTGCCGGTCCACGGCAGGGTAGCGCTGATGTTCTGCGCAAAACTCGACGACGTAAGCGGCAAGGCGAACGCGGTGGCCACGAGGGCTCGCTTGAGGCGAGGAAATCGCTTGTTCAACTTATTCTCCGAAACCAGCCTGGAATGAGATAGACGTCTCGCAGTGCGCGAGACTTTTGGCGGGCGCATGTGGCCACAGCGCGCCGGGGTGCGCGGCGAAATCTTTGAATGCGTTTGTTTCGCCTTGGTGAATCGGAGCACCATTTGTGCGCGTGCTCTGTGCGCGCGCGCTCATTTCGGCCGATAGGCAAGTCTTTCGTCGCTAGCTCGCAACTAACTGTCTACGCAAGCACCCGCCTTTGTTCGCGGGCGGCGTAAGCGTTTACGGTTGCACGTCGGAAGCGGGCGCCGGAGAGCTTGCAGTTTCGCCGGGCGTGGGCAGGATCGGCGGCATCGTCGTAAACACTGGCGGTTGCGGCGGCTCTTCGGTCACTTCGGCGGCGGGCTCCGAAGGCGGCCGCTTCGGACGCACCGGATGCTGCGCCGCCGTCTGCGCGGTTTTCGGCTTGCCCGGCTTCGGCGCTTTCGAGAACGTCTCGTCGAACCAGGTTTTTGCGTTCGTGAGCATCGTTTGCCACATGCCCGGCGCTTCCTGCGTATCGAAGCGCGCGCGGGCATCGATCAGATGCGAACGCAGCGAACGCTGCATGAAGTCGCCGACGATCGGCAACGCGCTGTGCGCGCCTTGGCCCCAGTAATCGCTGCGCAGCGTGACGCGGCTGTCGTTGAAGCCGACCCACGCGCCCGCGACGAGTTGCGGATGCATCAGGATGAACCAGCCGTCGGCGTTGTCCTGCGTAGTGCCGGTCTTGCCCGCGACATCCGCGCGAATGCCGAAGCGCGTGCGGATCGTCGTGCCGGTGCCGCGGTTGATGACGTCGCGCATCACATCGACGAGCTTGCGCGTCGCATCGACGGACAGCGCGCGCTCGGGCGTGCTCTCGAACTGCGCGAGGACTTCGCCGTCCTTGTTCTCGATGCGCGTGACGAGCAGCGGCTCCATATAACTGCCGTCGTTCGCGATCGTGCCGTACGCCGACACCATTTCCCTCAGCGTCACCGGGCTCGTGCCAAGCGCGAGCGACGGCACCACGTCGAGATGACTGTCGCGCACGCCCATGTCACGCGCGAGCCGCGCGACGCGTCCCGGACCGACTTGTTCCATCAACTGCGCGGTGATGCGGTTCTTCGAATACGCGATGCCGTCGCGCAGGCTCACGGGACGGCCCGACGGCGGCGAGTCGTCGGTCGGGCGCCAGATTTCGTCGCCGCGAATCGGGATTTCGACGGTCTGATCGACGATCGTATCGGCCGGCTTCGCGCCGCGCTCGAACGCCGCGCCGTAGACGAAAGGCTTGAAGGTCGAGCCGGGCTGGCGGCGCGCCTGCGCGACGTGATCGAACGGATCCTGCGTGAAATCGCGGCTGCCGACCCACGCCTTGATCTGCCCGTTGCGCGGATCGAGCGCGACGAACGCGGCCTGCACGCGCGTCTTGTCCTCGCACAGCGCCTGCATGAAGGCGCGGTCCGAGTCGAGTTTCTTGATGGCGTCGGCGTCGTTCGCGCCGCCCGTGCGCAGCGCGCGGTATGCGTCCGTCTCGCGGATGAACGCGTGCCCGAGATCGGCGTTCGCGTTCGCGCAACCGGCGCGGCCGCCCCACGCCGCGTTGGCGATCGATTGCAACTGGTTGCCCTGCAGCGCGAGCGCGTTCGTCGCCATCGCCTGCAGACGCGAATCGATGGTCGTGCGCACGACGAGGCCATCGGAATAGATGTTGTAGTCGTTGTCGTCGGCCCAGCCGATCAGCCATTTGCGCAACTGCTGCGCGAAGTGCGGCGCGCGGCCGGGCTCTTCCGTCTGCCGCTCGAAGTCGATGCGCAGCGGACGTTTCTTCAGCGCGTCTAGTTTGGTCGCCGGCAAGTGGCCGAACTTGACCATCTGCCCGAGGACGATGTTGCGCCGGTCGAGCGCGCGCTCCGGATTGATCACCGGGTTGTAGTAACTGTTGCCCTTCAACATGCCGATGAGCGTCGCGCTTTCGAGCACGTCGAGCTGGCCGGCGGATTTGTCGAAGTAAGTGCGCGCGGCCATTTCGATGCCGTACGCGTTGTACAGGAACGGCACCGTGTTCAGATACGTTTCGAGAATCTCGTCCTTCGAATAGAGCGCTTCGATCTTGAACGCCGTGATCGCTTCCTTCAGCTTGCGCGTGAGCGTCTGCGAGCGGCCGATTTCCTCGGGATACAGATTGCGCGCGAGCTGCTGCGTGAGCGTCGAGCCGCCTTGCCGGTCGCCCGAGAACGTGCGCAGCGCCGCGCCCGCCGTGCGCCGGAAGTCGATGCCGTGATGCTGATAGAACCGCCGGTCTTCGGTCGAGATGAGCGCGTCGATCACCTGCGGCGAAATCTGCTTGAGACTCACCCATTCGCGATGCGTCGGCTTGAATTCGGCGAGGAGCTTGCCGTCGGCGGAATAGATCTGCGCGGGCTGATCGACTTTTGCACGGCGGATATCGCGGATACCGGGCGTGAACGGAATCAGCACCAGCACATAGATAAGAAAGAGCGCCGGCAGAAGGAGCAGCGAACGCGCACGCAGATGCGGACGCAGCCGCGACGCGAGGCGAGCCAGAATCGCCTTGGCCCAGGCTTTGAAATCAGACGCGGTCACAACGAAACGGGATGCCCGGACATGGAAAACCCTGAATCGTAGCGTAATTTTTCAGCAGGTCTTTCGCAAAAGTGTCGCCGACGCTACACCGCCCGCGTTCCCGCCGATTCGCCGATTGGAAACGCCGTCGTCGAAAGCACCTCACGCAACACGACGAACGTGCGGATCTGCCGCACGCCCGGCAGATAGAGCAGCTTTTCGGCGTGGAGCCGGTTGAAGCTTTCGCTGTCGCGCGTGCGGATCAGCATGAAGAAGTCGAATTCGCCGGTCACGACGTGGCATTCCATGCAGCCGGGCACTTTCTGCGCGGCTTTCTCGAAGGCGTCGAAGGAATCGGGCGTCGAGCGGTCGAGGATCACGCCGATCAAGACGAGCATGCCGGCATCGAGCGCTTTCGGATCGAGCAGCGCGACGGTCGCGCGGATCAGCCCCGCTTCGCGCAGCCGCTCGACGCGCCGCAGACACGCGGGCGGACTCAGATTGACCTTCTCCGCGAGCGCGACGTTCGAGATCGACGCATCGCGCTGCAACTGACGCAGGATCGCGCGATCGACGCGATCGGTCTGGACGCTTGCCGGATGCGGGTTTGGAGCGGATGCGGTTTTTTTCATTGCTTCAATGGGCTCTTGTGCGAAATAAAAGTTAGCGAACAGCGTCTCGCGTCCAAAAACGTTAGGCCGAACGGCATTTTTTCGCAACCCGATCCGTCGCGAGAATCTCTACGATTCTGTCCATGCAGTCCCACCATCACGAGGATGCCGACATGAATCTGCAACGTTTTCCCCGCTATCCGCTCACGTTCGGACCGACGCCCATTCAGCCGCTCAAGCGCCTGTCCGCGCATCTCGGCGGCAAGGTCGAGTTGTATGCGAAGCGCGAGGACTGCAACAGCGGCCTCGCGTTTGGCGGCAACAAGACGCGCAAGCTCGAATATCTGATTCCCGAGGCGATCGCCGAAGGCTGCGACACGCTGGTTTCCATCGGCGGCGTGCAGTCGAATCAGACGCGCCAGGTCGCCGCGGTCGCGGCGCATCTCGGCATGAAGTGCGTGCTCGTGCAGGAAAACTGGGTCAATTACTCCGATGCCGTCTATGACCGCGTCGGCAATATCCAGATGTCGCGGATGATGGGCGCGGACGTGCGCCTCGTCGCCGATGGCTTCGATATCGGCATCCGCAAAAGCTGGCAGGACGCGATGGAAAGCGTGCGCGCGGCGGGCGGCAAGCCGTTTCCGGTGCCGGCGGGTTGCTCGGAGCATCCGCTAGGCGGCCTCGGTTTCGTCGGCTTCGCGGAGGAAGTGCGCGCGCAGGAAGCGGAGCTGGGCTTCAAGTTCGACTACATCGTCGTGTGCTCGGTGACGGGCAGCACGCAGGCGGGCATGGTGGTCGGCTTCGCGGCGGATGGGCGCGCGCGGCGCGTGATCGGCATCGATGCATCGGCGAAACCGGAGCAGACGCACGAGCAGATTCTGCGGATCGCGAAGCACACAGCGGAACTCGTCGATCTCGGCCAGGACATCACGCGCGACGACGTGATTCTCGATACGCGCTTCGGCGGCCCCGAATACGGCCTGCCGAACGAAGGCACGCTCGAGGCGATCCGTCTGTGCGCGCGGCTCGAAGGCGTGCTGACCGATCCCGTCTACGAAGGCAAATCGATGGACGGCATGATCCAGATGGTGCGCAACGGCGAATTCCCCGAAGGCTCGAAAGTGCTCTACGCGCATCTCGGCGGGGTGCCCGCGCTCAACGCGTACAGCTATCTGTTTCGCAACGGCTAGAACGCGCTGCGGAATGCGTCGAACAATGCGGCGACGCGTTCCGACGTATCCGCTTCGAAGACTGGCATGCGCGAGCCGAGCATGTGCGTGAGGATCGGCGGCGCGGGATCGCCGGGGCGCAGGATCGCGAGAATCTGCGCGCGGAGGTTTTCATCGATGAGCGCGGCCGTGTCGCGGCCGAGAAGCGCCGCGCCCGCGATATCCGGATCGTGTCCGTGGCGCTCGACGAGATCGAAGGCATCGGCATAAAGACGATCGAGGTTGCCGGCTTGGGCGTAACGCGCCATCAGAAAGAGCAGGTCGATCGCGTCCTTGCGGTCGGCGGCGTGCCGGTCTTGCCACGCGATGATCTTCAGCATCGCCTGCGCGGGCAGCGAAGCGACCGGCACGACGAGATCGCGCGTGACGCGCACGGCGAGCGCCGCATCGAGCGCCTGGCGAAAACCCGCGACGTTCATCCGCACCGAACCATCCGGCGGCCACGCGATTTCGCCGTGCGCGTCCTGCACGCCGCCGAAGGGCACGATATCGAGCCACGTGCGCTCGCCGGTCTGCGGCGCGTTGAAATTCAGCCGATGCGCCGAGCCTTTCGGCGCGGTGAAATGCCCCGACGCGACGAGCGCTTGCCGCAGCGCGTCGTGGCCGGTCCAGCTTTGAATCGAGATGCCGATATCGACGTCGGCGGTGGCGCGCGTCGCCTCGATGTCGTGGACGTGCGTGAGCAGGATGTCGCGCGCGCTCGCGCCGCCGACGAACCACGCGATGTTCGTCGCGTGCGACGCGGCGACGACTTCGCGCAGCATCGCGGAAAAGACGCCGGCGAGCGGGCGATGCGGCAGCAGTTCAAGCGGCAAGATAGCGTTCACGCAGCATCCTGGCGGTTTCGAGATTGCGCGGGTCGCCGCTCGCGACGAGATCCGCATAGACGATGAGCGGCGCGACGACGTTCGGCGGAAGACCATCGACGGGCGCGAGCGCCACGGGCGCGCGCAGGAATTCGACGTTTCCGGCGGGATCGGGCCGCAACCGCGCCGCCTTGATCCATTCGCGCGGCGCGGCGTCGGCGCAATACGCGGTGACGGTCGCGGGCTTCAGGTATTCCGTGAGTATCGCTGCGGCCGGCTCGCCGCCGAACTGGCATTGACCCGGCAGGCCGGGCACGTCGCGCCACCAGTCGTTCGACTCCGCGCGATAACGCCCGATCAGCAGCGATTCGCGCAATTGCCGCGGATACAGCGTCACCCATTCGTCGATGAGCCGTTCCTTGTCGGCGATTTGCAGGCCGGCGCCGTCAGGCCGCTCGAATACATCGCGATGATCGATGAGCGCCCGCACCGCGTTTTGCACCGTGCCGTGGCTCACGCCCGCGTGTTGCGCGATATCGCGATAGCCCCGTTGCAGCAGCGCGGGCGTGATGAGCAGGGCGGCCGTGACGCGCAACGTCGACTTCGTCCAGGTTTTCGAGCGGCGCGCCTTGCCGTGCGCGACGCGCGGACGGCCCGACACGATCACGACGACGCCATCGCCTTCGATGACGCTCGCGTTGCCGGCGAGATCGAGGGCATCGACGTTCAGATCGCGGCAGGCGCGGATCATGTCGGGTGAGAGATGCGCGGTAACGAGCGCGGGTTTCGCGCCGCCGTTCTGCGCGACCGAGGCGCTGAACGCGGATAACGCGCTGAACCGGTCGATGTTTTCCCGCACGATGACAGGGCGCTTGAAGCGCGCGCCGCCGACGCGGAATTCGATGGCGGCGTCGTAGCCGCCGCGCGCGGGTGGTTTGACGCTGCGTGCGGCGAAGCCGGTCGCCTCCGTGAAAGCGGCTGCGGCGGCTTGGGAGAGTTGGTCGGTGGGTGGCATCGGCGGGTTGGGCGTCCAATTTTGGTCAGTGTACACGAAACGTGGACAGACATAAAAGTTAGACGGAGTTCGTCTTGCCGAAATCCACTCTAAGAATCATGAGGTGCGGAATCCCTACCCGACACCGCATTTCCCCTTCACGCCAATCAAAGATAACTACAAACGTAATCCAGCGTTTCCGTCACGTCGATATCGAATCGGCTTTTGCCCGGCACCGAGAACGATTCGCCCGCCTTATACGTCTTCCACTCATCGCTGCCGTCGAGCCGAATACGGCACTGGCCTGCCTGCACCTCCATGAGTTCGGGCGCGTCGGTGCCGAAGTTGAGCGTGCCCGGCAGGATCACGCCGAGCGTTTTCCTGGTGCCATCGGCGAAGAGAACCGTGTGCGACACGCACTTGCCGTCGAAGTAGACATTGGCGCGTTTGATGACGGAAACCTGATCGAATTGCGTTGCGGCGGTCATGATGATGGTCCTTTGGACGGTTGCGAGGGATGGTCCGCCATCATACAAAAAAGGCGATGCGACTCACATCGCATCGCCTGTTTCGAGCCAGCAGGAACAATCAGCGATTCACGAGCCGTTTCGGCATCAGGATCCAATGCAACCGCATGTGGAGGCAAGACAGTCGCGAGAGCGTTTCAGGTATAAACCGCGATTGTCAGAGTTCCAAAACCGATACGATAGAATCGCGAACCAACTTCTGCTCGCGTTGGCAACGTTAGCGATCTTTCGCTTCATCTATTTATTCGCCGATCAATAGCTAGTTCGGACAGACCCATGGCAATAGCGATTCGAGGCGCTGGCATGCCCTTCAAGACATGCTGACGCTGTCGGCATACGGAGGATTGTTTCTTGCCGCATTCGGCGCAGCCACCCTTCTGCCTCTTCAATCGGAGGCTGTGCTTGTGGGCTTGCTGCTGAGTAAAAGCTATTCAACTGCAACGTTGATACTGGTCGCGACGATCGGCAACGTGTTGGGTTCACTGGTCAATTGGGTTTTGGGGCGATACATCGAGCGCTTCAAGAGCCGCCGCTGGTTTCCAGTGTCAGACGAGAAATTGGACCGCGCGCAGCGCATGTATCAACGTTTAGGGAAATGGTCGCTCTTGCTTAGTTGGGCGCCCGTCATTGGTGATCCTCTTACTCTCCTGGCTGGGGTGATGCGTGAGCCTCTTCTGCCATTCGTCGCGTTGGTCACGGTTGCGAAGCTCGGACGTTACCTTGTCTTGGCGGCTGTGACGATGCGATTGATCTAGATCGGTCGGCATCTTCAGATGTGTCCGCGCGCTGATACCCAGGCGACGCCGGGAACGCTTGTCTCGACGTAGTCATGGGGAATCGCCTCGCCTTTCTCCGAAGGCGAGGGGCTGCAACATAATGGAATCAGTCGAACATGTCGGGCTGCGTGGCGACGAGATCATTCCAGATCGTCTGGAAGTGCAGCCAGCCGATGTAGTCGCTGCCCACATGCTCCCGGCTATAGCGCGCGCGGTCTTCGGGCACGAGCTTGGGCGTGATGCCGGTCGCTTCGATCATCAGTTGTTGCTGGCAGCAACGCTCGAGCGCGATGAACCAGAACGCCGCCGAATCGATGCTGTGACGGCTCGCCGTGAGTAGGCCATGATTCTGATGGATCGCGGCCTTCACGCCCTTGAACGCATTCGCGACCTTGTTGCCGCCCTTCACTTCGACGGCGACCTTGCCGGCTTCATCGCCGATCACGACGTGGTCTTCGAAGAACGCGCACGCGTCCTGCGACATCGGGATGAGCGGCTTGCCGAGCGCCGCGAAGGCGGTGCCGTAGACGGTATGCGCGTGGCACATCGCGACGATGTCCTGATGCTGCTCATGCACGGCCGCGTGCAGCACGAAGCCCGCGCGATTGACCGCGTAATCGCCTTCGACCACGTTGCCCTGATGATCCGCGCAGATCAGGTTAGACACCTTCACTTGCGCGAAGTGGACGGCCATCGGATTGGTCCAGTAAAGCGACGGATGCTCCGGATCGCGCACGGTGAGATGGCCCGCGAACCCGTAATCGAAGCCCTGCAGCGCGAAGGCGCGGCACGCGGCGACGAGGCGCTCCTTCAGGTACTGACGATGTTCCGCGTGGCTCGCAAACGTGGGCAGCTCGGGGAAGATCAAGCCTTGCTGCTCCGGCTGATAGATCGATACGCGGCCCTTGAGATCGATGGCCTGATCGGCGGTCTTTGCGGGGGTCTCCATGACGTCGCTCATCTTTTCGCTCCATGCGGATAGAAGTGGGTATGTCACGCATGGTGCCGGTAGCGATGCTTGCGCACAAACGAAGGTTGTTCAACGTGGCATGAGTCACATTCATGCGCCAAAGGTTTGAAGCGGCTGCCGAATTCGAAATTCACCGAGGTTTAGGCGATGCAACATTTTTCGCCGCGCCGCGAAACCGCGACGGTTCACGTCCGCATCCTGTGCCAAGCCTTTGAGAATCCCGCGGACGCCTGTCGCATAAGGCTTTCGCGCGACTCCGCATCGGGGCCTTAAAAACGACGCGCATCGCCGTTAACCACCTTTGCAACATTTTTAGCGTGCGGGCTGTTTCTGCTACGACAAGGCTTTCGAGCCTCCGATTGGCTTCGTTTCGCTAGATGAGCGCATCGGCGGAGCCTGCTCTGACAAGACATTCGCCAGACGAAAACGTTTGGCGTTCTGCCGCCATCGCCCGCGATCCGTCTGAAGGTCGCTTTTCACGGGTGAATCAATTTTCTTCGTACTTGAGCGCACGTTCTCCGCGCTTTGCGTGGGGAATCGCGCAAAGTCCTGTTGGTATAAGGATTGGCGTTCGCTGGCACACCTCTCGCTAATGTATGACCACGCACGAACATCGCTGCGGTATCAAACAAGAAGAAGCAGCGGGTTCGTACTACGGGGCTGGACGCAACAGGTTCGATGTATGCCATCAGATGCATGCGCGAATCCTGTTGCGAGCCAGAAGAAATCAAAAGCGCGAAGCGCAAACGCACGAGACTAAGAAAAATGTTGACACTTCAATCCGATCTGCACGGCAATCATCTGTTGGGCGCGCTTCCGGCGCAGGAATGGCAGGCTATCGCACCGCATCTCGAGCTGGTCCAGTTGCGCACGGAGCAGTTGTTGTGCGATTCCGGGCAGCGCATTCACCACGTGTATTTCCCGACTACGGCGATCATTTCGCTGCTGCATACGATGGAAGACGGCGGTTCCGTTGAAGTCGCGGCGGTGGGACGTGAGGGAATGTCGGGGGTTCCGGTGCTGACGGGCGGCGACACGATGCCGACGCGCGTGCAGGTGCAATGTGCGGGCTTTGCGTATCGCATGAGCGCGGGTGCGTTGCGTGAGCACTTCGGCCGTTCCGACTTTCTGCGCCGCGTGATGTTGCTGTACATGCAAGCCCTGCTGACGCAAGTGGCGCAGACGGCCGCGTGTAATCGTCATCACTCGCTGTCGAAGCAACTGTGCCGTTGGTTGCTGATTCAGACGGATCGCACGCCGTCGGATCAACTGCGTGTGACGCAGCAGATGATCGCCGATATGCTCGGCGTGCGCCGTGAAGGTGTGACGGAGGCGGCTGGCAAGCTGCACGATGCGGGGCTGATTCATCACAGCCGTGGGTGTATCAAGATTCTCGATCGTGCGGGACTCGAGGAGCGGGCTTGTGAGTGCTATGGCATCGTTAAGCGCGAGTTTGATCGGATGTTGCCGCGGCGTGCGGCCGAGGCGTTGGCTTAAGCTGTTTTTGGTTCTGTCGCTGGATCCCGTTTTCTTAGTGATCTATCGGCACTGCCCCTGTGCGGGGCGGCAGTCACTTTCTTTGCCGTCGACCAGAGTTAGCGCTTTAGTGCTTACTCTGGTCCTGTGCAAAGAAAGCAACCAAAGAAAGCAGCTTTTCAGGCCCGCGGTCACACGCACGTTGGGTAATTCTCTCGTCGCGGATGGCACTCGCCTAAAGAGTGCCCTCATCACAATAACGGGGCTTGGATCGCGCACGGTCTGACGAGCTAGGTTTCCAAGGACACTGGTTCAGCCCGAAAGAGCTTCGGCACAGCGCTACGCGCTGCCTCCGGGTAAGCAAGGGAAACCAAGGGGGCGGCGATTGCAGTGAGATGGAGACGTTAGTAGAGAAGCACGCGCGGACCCGATTGACCGGTCGGCCGCGAAGCGGGCCGGAGCTATTTGGTGCTGAACCCGTTTG
>Ga0182736_1003378_pt1 | contig 10849 bp, 9 predicted proteins | sample eDN5th30CKraftBY_FD_128882 | JGI IMG/M metagenome (GOLD analysis project Ga0182736, IMG submission 128882) | Enriched backyard soil microbial communities from Emeryville, California, USA - eDNA 5th pass 30_C Kraft BY (version 2) (version 2) | ecosystem: Environmental > Terrestrial > Soil >...
AGGGCGCTTCCGAAAGTCCTCTCCGTGGCCGAGGTCGACCGCCTGCTTCAGGTGGCCTATGAGGGCGTCCAGCACCCGCAGGCCCCGCCGGCTGATCGCCTGCGCTCCGCCCGCATGGCCTGCCTGCTGGAGCTCCTCTACGCGACGGGCCTGCGCGTCTCGGAACTGGTCGCCCTGCCGAGCAGCGCCGCCCGGACCCGCGACCGTTTTCTCGTGGTGCGCGGCAAGGGCGCGAAGGAGCGGCTCGTCCCGCTCACCGATGCGGCCCGGGACGCGGCGCGCGCCTATCTCGCCCTGCTGGAGGAGCAGAAGAAGGCCGTCGGCCCCTGGCTGTTTCCGGCCGACAGCGAGAGCGGCCATCTCACCCGCCAGGCCTTCGCCCGCGACCTGAAGGCATTGGCCGGAGCGGCGGGCCTGAGGGCCGACAAGGTCAGCCCCCACGTGCTCCGCCACGCCTTCGCCAGCCATCTGCTCCAGAACGGGGCCGACCTGCGCGTGGTGCAGGAACTGCTGGGCCATTCCGACATCTCGACGACGCAGATCTACACCCACGTGCTCGACGAGCGCCTGAAGAGCATGGTGCGCGACCTGCATCCGCTGGCGGAAAGCGGGGAGGGGTAGACGCTCTCTCACTGTCATTCCGGCCTCCGCTACGCGGCCACGGAATGACGGCGCGGCGTGCTACCGCCGCTTGAGGAGGAACACGCCCTGGTCCCCGAACAGGTTCCACACCCACCAGGGCAGGGTGACGCGCATGGGTTGGCCGCCGGCATTGAGCGCGACGGCCTTCTCCATCTGAGCGCCGACCTCGCGGCACAGCTCCACGAAATCGCGGATGGTGCAGAAATGGATGTTCGGCGTGTCGTACCAGGAATAGGGCAGGTTCTCGGTCATGGGCATCCGGCCCCGGAAGCCGAGGTCGAAGCGCACGCGCCAATGGCCGAAATTGGGGAAGGATACGATGGCCCGGCGACCGATGCGCAGGAGGTGCTCCAGCACCACCTTGGGCTGGCGCGTCGCCTGGATCGTCTGCGAAAGGATCACATAATCGAAGGCGTCGTCCGGGTAGTCGGCGAGGTCCGTGTCCGCGTCCCCCTGGATCACCGGCAGGCCCTTGGCGAGGCAGGCGTTCACGCCCTCCCGCGAAATCTCGATGCCGCGCCCGTCGACTTGCCTGCGGTCGCGCAGGATGGCGAGAAGCGAGCCGTCGCCGCAGCCGATGTCGAGCACGCGGGAGCCCGGCTCGACCATGTCGGCCACGAGAAGGAAATCGAGGCGGTGGCCGGTCTCGCTGTCGGTCAGGGGCAGGGTGACAGGCAGGCTCATGCGATTTCCCGCACCCGCGCGGCCGCGTCGATGAAGCCGGTTGCCGCCGCGAACATCTCGGGCTCCTCGAGCAGGAAGGCGTCGTGCCCCTTGTCGCTCTCGACCTCGACAAAGGCGACGGAGGCGGCCGCCGCGTTGAGCGCGTGAACGATGGCCCGGGAATCGGAGGTGGGGAACAGCCAGTCGGAGGTGAACGAGATCACGCAGAAGCGCGTGGCCGAGCCCTTGAAGGCGCGGGCCAGCGAGCCGCCATGCTCCGCCGCGATGTCGAAATAATCCATCGCGCGGGTGACGTAGAGATAGGAATTGGCATCGAACCGCTCGACGAAGGAGATGCCCTGGTAGCGCAGGTAGCTCTCGATCTGGAAATCGGCGTCGAAGGAGAAGGTCGGGGCGCTGCGATCCTGGAAGTTTCGCCCGAACTTTCGATGCAGGGCCATCTCGGACAGGTAGGTGATATGCGCGCCCATGCGGGCGACCGCGAGGCCCTTGGAGGGCCGCGTGCCCTCGGTCAGGTAGCGTCCGCTGCGCCATTCCGGATCGGCCATCACGGCCTGGCGGCCGACCTCGTGGAAGGCGATGTTCTGGGCCGAATGGCGGGCGGCGGCCGCGATGGGCAGGGCGGCGAACACCCGATCCGGATAGCTCACCGCCCATTGCAGCACCTGCATGCCGCCCATGGAGCCGCCGATGACGCAGAACAGGCTCTCGATGCCGAGCTTGTCGATCAGGGCGGCCTGCGCCCGCACCATGTCGCGGATGGTGACGACCGGGAAGTCGAGCGCATAGGGCTTGCCCGTGGCCGGATTGATCGAGGCCGGGCCCGTGGTGCCCATGCAGCCGCCGATCACGTTGGCGCAGATCACGAAGAAGCGGTTTGTGTCGACCGGCCGGCCGGGCCCCACCATGGTCAGCCACCAGCCGGGCTTGCCCGTCACCGGATTGTCGTTCGCCACATGCTGGTCGCCGGTCAGCGCATGGCAGATCAGCACCGCGTTGGATCTGTCCGCGTTGAGGGTGCCGTAGGTCTGGTAGGCGATCTGCCAGGGGGCTAAGGCCACCCCCGAATCCATCATCAGGGGCTCGTCCGCGCCAAAGCGCATCACGAGGCTCGACGGGTCGTCGACCTGGCTTCGCGGTTCGGAGGACAGGGGCGCAAAGGACATCATTGAGCGGAAATGTTCGTTCTTTCGAACAATCGGTACTGCGGAGCGGCTGCCGCGTCAACGAACATAACGCCTCGGCGAGGGAAGGGTAGTCCCTCCGCTCATGGCCGGCACACGACCGGGAACGGCAGGGGAGGCGTAGAGACCGGGCAGACCTTCGGACAGGCAGAACCGCTCCGCAAACCCACGATGCAATCGGTGATGACAAGGGGCCTCAAAACCGTCAAAGAAAGGCGCCCGACCGAAGGATCCCCTGCCATGTCCGCGTCCGCCGAGAAGCCCGCCCCGTCCCTTGCCGAGCTGCGCCAGGAGATCGACCGTATCGACGAGGCGATGCACCGGCTGCTCATGGAGCGCGGCACCATCATCGACCGGCTGATCGCATCCAAGAAAGCTTCCCAGACGGGGATAAGCTCCGCCTTCAGGCCCGGCCGCGAGGCCTCGATGATGAAGGCCCTGGCCGAGCGCCATGAGGGATTGCTGCCCCTCGACACGGTGGAAAGCATCTGGCGGGTGATCATCGGCACCTTCACCTATGTCCAGTCCAGCTACTCGGTCCATGCGGACGTGTCGGGCGGGGACGCGCCCATGCGCGACTCGGCCCGGTTCCATTTCGGCTTCACGGTCCCCTACGTCACCCATCCGAGCGCCGCGGCGGTGATCGAGGCCGTGGCGGCCTCCCGGGGGGATCTCGGCATTTTCCGGCTCGACCAGGGCGCGACCAGCGGTGCCTGGTGGCGCACCCTCGCCGACAGGCGCCGCCCGAAGATCATCGCGCGCCTGCCCTTCATCGAACGGCCCGACCACCCGGCCGGAACGCCGGTCTTCGTCATCTCCAAGCCCCTGACCGATGCGGCCGTGCGGGACGTGGTGCTCTATGCCGCCCAGTTCGAGCGCTGGCACAAGGGCGCCAACGAGGCTCTGACCCAGCTCGGTGGCGAGGTGGTGGCGAGCGCGGCCGACACCAACGGCCTGTCCGAGCTCATCGCCGTGCCCGGCACGGTCGAGCCCGCGCAGCTGCGCCAGGCCCTGACCAAGGCTGGCGCGAGCCTCGCCCAGCTCGCCGAGATCGGCAGCCATGCGGAACGTTTCCACGTGAAATGAAATCCGACCTGCGCTAGAGCATCCGCCAACATTTCAATTGCTAGGAAGTGAAGATGTCCACCCGTCCCCAACCCCGTCCCGGCGTGATGCAGATCGACGCCTATGTGCCCGGCAAGAGCAAGGCCGCAGGGGTTGCCAAGGTCCATAAGCTCTCCTCGAACGAGACCCCCCTCGGCCCCTCGCCGAGGGCCATGGAAGCGTTCCGCTCCTTCGACCATCTCGAGCTTTATCCGGACGGCGCGGCAACGAAGCTACGCGAGGCCATCGGGGCGAAATACGGCCTCGACCCGAGCCGCATCATCTGCGGGGCGGGCTCGGACGAGCTGCTCGCGCTCATCACCCATGCCTATGTCGGCCCGGGCGACGAAGGCATCTTCACCGAGCACGGCTTCCTGGTCTACCGCATCGCGATCCTGGCGGCCGGCGGCACGCCCGTGGTGGCGCCGGAAAAGGACCTGCACACGGACGTGGATGCGATCCTGAGCCGGGTGACGGACAGGACGAAGATCGTCTTCCTCGCCAATCCCAACAACCCGACCGGCACCTACATTCCCTTCGACGAGGTGAAGCGCCTGCATGCGGGCCTGCCGCCCCATGTGGTTCTGGTGCTCGACGCGGCCTACGCGGAATATGTCCGCCGCAACGATTACGAGTCGGGCCTCGAACTCGTCGCCACCTCCGAGAACGTGGTGATGACCCGTACCTTCTCGAAGATCTACGGCCTCGCCAACCTGCGCCTCGGCTGGATGGTGGCGCCCGCCCACATCACCGATGCGGTCAACCGCATCCGCGGCCCGTTCAACGTCAGCGGCCCGGCCATGGCGGCGGGCATCGCGGCGATCCAGGACGACGCGCATCTCGCGAAGGCCATCGCGCACAACGAGCGCTGGCTCTCCTGGCTGACCCGCGAGATCGAGGCCCTGGGCCTGACCGTCACCCCGAGCGTCGGCAACTTCCTGATGGTCCACTTCCCGAAGGAAGCCGGAAAGACCGCGCAGGACGCCGATGCGTTCCTCTCCGGCCGCGGCCTGATCCTGCGCCGGATCGACGCCTACGGCCTGCCCGATGCGCTCCGCCTGACCGTGGGCAACGAGGAGGCGAACGGCCTCGTGGTGGCGGCGTTGCGCGATTTTCTCGGTGGTCACCATGCCTGAGCGTCTCGGCCCTCCCCGTGACACGCCGCTCTTCGAGCGCGTGGCCCTGATTGGCCTCGGGCTGATCGGCTCGTCCATCGCCCGCGCGGCGCGGCATCTCAATCTCGCGCGCACCATCGTGGCCATCGATGCGAGCGACTCGGTTGTCGAGCGGGTCAAGGAGCTCGGGATCGCCGATGAAGCCACCACCGATGTGGCGGCGGGCGTGAAGGATGCGGACCTCGTAATCCTCTGCGTGCCGGTCGGAGTCTGCGGGAAGGTGGCCGAAGCCATGCGTCCGGGCCTCAAGCCCGGCTGCATCGTGTCGGATGTGGGCTCGGTGAAGGCGTCGGTCATCGCGCAGGTGCAGCCGCATCTGCCGGAGGGCGTGTCCTTCGTCCCGGCCCATCCGGTGGCCGGCACGGAGCATTCGGGCCCAGATGCGGGTTTCGCGACGCTCTTCCACAATCGCTGGTCCATCCTCACGCCGCCGGACGGCACCGACGAGGCGGCCGTCGAGCGCGTGCGCGCCTTCTGGGAGGCGATGGGCTCCAACGTGGAGGTGATGAGCGCGCAGCACCATGACCTCGTGCTCGCCATCACCAGCCACGTGCCGCACCTGATCGCCTACAACATCGTCGGCACGGCGGCGGATCTGGAAACCGTCACGCAGGGCGAGGTGATCAAGTTCTCCGCCGGCGGCTTCCGCGACTTCACGCGCATCGCGGCGTCCGACCCGACCATGTGGCGCGACGTCTTCCTGCACAACCGCGAAGCCGTGCTGGAGATGCTGGGCCGCCTCAACGAGGACATCGCGCTGCTCGCCCGCGCCATCCGCTGGGGCGAGGGCGACAAGCTCTTCGACCTCTTCACCCGCACCCGCGCCATCCGCCGCGGCATCATCTCGTCGGGCCAGGAAACCCCAGAGCCGGATTTCGGTCGGCGCCGCGAAGACAAGGCGTAAGAGAGCATCGGATGTGAATGCGAACTCACATCCGATGCTCTCAGTTTTGTTTCTCGCATCTTTTCACGCAAAACCGGTTCCCACTTTTGCGTTCGATGCTTGAGACACGAAAATGGCCGGGCGTCATGCCCGGCCATCGTGTTTATCACTCTGAAAAGGCAGCTTAGTTCAGCCGCGCGCCTTCCGGCGGGCGCTCCGTGCCGCCGACGGTGACGTCGCCGATCATCAGGCCCATGGGGCCCGCATGCACCGGAACGGTCTCTCCGTCGTGGATCTCGCCGGAGAGGATGAGCTCCGCCAGCGGATCCTGCACGTTCTTCTGGATCACGCGCTTCAGGGGACGCGCTCCGTAGGCCGGATCGTAACCCTTGTCGGCGAGCCAGTTGCGCGCGTCCTCGTCGAGCTGCAGCGTGATCTTGCGATCCTCCAGCAGCCGCTGCAGGCGACGCATCTGGATGTCGACGATGGCGCCCATCTCCGAACGCTTCAGCCGGTGGAACAGGATGATCTCGTCCACGCGGTTGAGGAATTCGGGCCGGAAATGCGAGCGCACCACGCTCATGACCTCGTCGCGCACCGCATCGGTATCCTGGCCCTCGGGCTGGTTCACCAGATATTCGGCGCCCAGGTTCGAGGTCATGATGATGAGCGTGTTGCGGAAGTCCACGGTGCGCCCTTGCCCGTCCGTGAGGCGTCCGTCGTCGAGGACCTGCAGCAGCACGTTGAACACGTCCGGATGCGCTTTCTCGATTTCGTCGAACAGCACCACCTGATAGGGCCTGCGGCGAACCGCTTCCGTCAGAGCACCGCCCTCCTCGTAGCCCACATAGCCGGGAGGCGCGCCGATGAGGCGGGCGACCGAGTGCTTCTCCATGTATTCCGACATGTCGATACGCACGAGCGCGGTCTCGTCGTCGAACAGGAAGCTCGCCAGCGCCTTGGTCAGCTCGGTCTTGCCGACGCCCGTGGGGCCGAGGAACATGAACGAGCCGATGGGCCGGTTCGGATCCTGTAGGCCGGCGCGGGCACGGCGCACGGCGGTCGACACTGCCGTGACCGCCTCGGCCTGGCCGACGACGCGCTTCGCCAGATCCTGCTCCATGTGCAGCAGCTTCTCGCGCTCGCCTTCGAGCATCTTGTCGACGGGAACGCCGGTCCAGCGCGAGACGACCTGCGCCACGTGGTCGGGCGTTACCGCCTCTTCCATCAGGCCGCCGCCATCGGCGCGCGCCTCGACTTCGGAGAGCTGCTTCTCAAGCCCCGGAATGACCCCGTAGGACAGCTCGCCCGCCTTGGCCCAGTCGCCGCCGCGCTGCGCGGCAGCCAGCTGGTTACGGGCCTCCTCGAGCTTCTTCTTGAGATCGGCGGCGGTGCCGAGCTTGTCCTTCTCGGCCTTCCAGCGCGCCGTGATCGCGGCCGATTGCTCTTCCAGGTCCGCGAGCTCCTTGGTGAGGCGCTCGAGGCGGTCCTTGGACGCGTTGTCCGTCTCCTTCTTGAGCGCCTCCTGCTCGATCTTCAGGCGCACGATCTCGCGGTCGATGTTGTCGAGCTCTTCCGGCTTCGAATCGACCTGCATGCGCAGGCGCGAGGATGCCTCGTCGACGAGGTCGATGGCCTTGTCGGGCAGGAAGCGGTCGGTGATGTAGCGGTTCGACAGCGTGGCTGCCGCGACAAGCGCACTATCGGTGATGCGCACGCCGTGATGCTGCTCGTACTTCTCCTTCAGGCCGCGCAGGATCGACACGGTGTCCTCCACCGTGGGCTCGCTCACGAAGACCGGCTGGAAACGACGGGCCAAGGCCGCGTCCTTCTCCACATGCTTGCGGTACTCGTCGAGGGTCGTCGCGCCGACGCAATGCAGCTCGCCGCGGGCGAGCGCGGGCTTCAGCAGGTTCGACGCATCCATGGCGCCGTCGGCCTTGCCCGCGCCGACGAGCGTGTGCATCTCGTCGATGAACAGGATGATGCCGCCCTCGGCCGACGTCACTTCCTGCAGCACGGCCTTCAGGCGCTCCTCGAACTCGCCGCGATATTTCGCGCCGGCGATCAGCGCGCCCATGTCGAGGGCGAGCAGCTGCTTGTCCTTCAAGGATTCGGGCACGTCGCCGTTGACGATGCGCAGCGCCAAGCCTTCGACGATGGCGGTCTTGCCGACGCCGGGCTCGCCGATCAGCACCGGGTTGTTCTTGGTGCGGCGTGACAGAACCTGGATCGTGCGGCGGATTTCCTCGTCGCGGCCGATCACCGGATCGAGCTTGCCGTCGCGGGCCGCCTCAGTGAGATCGCGGGCATATTTCTTCAGCGCGTCATAGGCGTTCTCCGCCGTCGCGTTGTCGGCGGTGCGGCCCTTGCGCAGCGCGTTGATGGCGGTGTTGAGCCCCTGGGCCGTCACGCCGGCCTGGGCCAAAATCTTTCCGGCCTCCGTGTCCTTCTCGACGGCGAGCGCCAGCAGCATCCGTTCGACCGTGACGAAGGAATCGCCTGCCTTCTCGGCTGCCTTCTCGGCGGTGTCGAAGAAGCGCATCAGCTCGCGCGTGGCCTGCGGCTGCGAGGCCGAGCCGGAGACCTTCGGCTGCTTGGCGAGCCATTGCTCGACGGCCGCATGGGCGTCGCGGGAGCGCCCGCCGGCACGGTCGATCAGACCGGCGCACAGGCCCTCCGGATCGTCGAGCAGAACTTTCAGGACATGGCCTGGAGCGAGCTGCGGGTGTCCCTCGCGCACGGCAAGGTTCTGCGCCGCCTGAACGAAGCCCCGGGCACGCTCGGTGTATTTCTCGAAATTCATTCTCATCCCTCCTCGGATCCGCCCGCCCTTCTGGAGGCACGGGCCAATCCTGCGATGTCGGACCCCCGTATGGAGCATCCGCTTCAGCTTGAAGATGGTGTGTCCAATTCGTCACAACAAGAGGGAGGAACCCGCTCGCCGCGATGGCATTGACCCTGCAACACTTCGAGGAGGTTCCCATGACGCGCGATCCGCGTTCAGACGCCGAGAAGGCCCGTGCCGACCTGGCCCGCAATGCGGAGCTTGGCCTTGCGGTGCCGGAAAGCCCGGTCGAGGAGGGGCCGTCGGTCACGCCGGAAACCTTCGGCGACACCACCGAGAACGGGCGGGTGCCACCCTTGCCCGGACAGACGGCCGCCGAGGCCGAGGCGGACCGGGACATCGGCGATTCCACCGGAACAATCGCCACGTCGCGGGACATTCCGGTCGACCCGAAGAATGTGAAAGCCCCGCCGACCCATCGCAGCGACGAAGAAGACGGCGTGCTCACCCGCGCCAAGGAGTGACGAATGATGGCCCTATCCGATCTTATCGCCCGCATCAGCCCGAGCCGGCGCCGCGCGGAACAAGCCGACAAGGCGCGCGAGGAGCTGAAGGCCAATGCCGAAAAGGCCCTGCGCATGAAGCAGGAGGCCGGTTCGCAGACCCACATCCCGCCGCACCAGACGGCCAATGAGGGCATGAACCCCAAGACCACGAACGAGGATCACATCCCGGCGCGGGAAGGTTATTTCGAACCCGAACTCAAGCGCACGAAGGTGGCCCGCTCGGGCGATGCTTCGTAAGAGTTGCGTTTGCGCTTGCGAGAAAGCCCCGCCGTTCCGGCGGGGCTTTTTTGTTTGTAGGGCGTGGCGTCATCCCCGGCTCACGAAGTGCGGGAAGGGGATCCATGGTGCGGAGCCTGCGGGTGGATTCCCTTCCCCTCCGCTGCGCTCCGGCGGGCAATGACACCGAGGTCGCGGCATCGGAAGGACAGTGGAGGTTCGTAGATCCCTTGCCCCGCAACGCCGCGCCCTTTATCGCTACGCCATGAGCATCCGCATCGCTTCCCTCCAGCGCTATCCCGTCAAGGGTCTGTCTCCCGAGACGCTGACCCAGGTCACCCTCTCGAAGGGCGATTACTTTCCCGGCGACCGGCTGTTCGCCATCGAGAACGGCCCGGCCGGGTTCGATCCGGACGATCCACAGCACCAGCCCAAGATCAAGTTCCTGATGCTGATGCGCAACGAGAGCCTGGCGCGGCTGAAAACCCGCTATCTCGATTCGATCACGACCCTTTTCATCGAGCAGGGCGGGCGCGAGGTGGCGCGAGGCGATCTCTCGACCCCCGAAGGGCGGCTCGCCATCGAGGCCTTCTTCCGTCGCTTCATGCCGAAGGAGCTGCGCGGCGCGCCGAAGGTGCTCACCGCTCCGCAGGGCTTCCGTTTCACGGATTCCCGGCGCGGCTTCGTCTCGTTGATCAATCTCGCGAGCGTGCGCGCGCTGGAGACAGTGGTCGGCTCGGCCGTCGACCCGCTGCGCTTTCGGGGCAATGTCCACATCGAGGGGCTGGACCCCTGGGCGGAATTCGACCTCGTCAGCCAGGTGCTGACGACACCCTCGGGCGCACGCCTGAAGGTGACCAAGCGCATCGAGCGCTGTGCGGCCACCAATGTGGACCCGCAGACCGGCATCCGCGACCTGCAGATCCCGAAGAGCCTCATGCAGGCCTATGGGCACTTCGATTGCGGCATCTATGCCGAAGTGCTGGACGGAGGAACGCTCGAGATCGGCGAGGATCTCGAGGCCGAGCAGACGATGCTCGCGCTGTGAGCGTCGCCCCTTCCAGGCGGAAGGGGCGCTTCCTGCCGCACATAACAAAAAAGGGAGAGCGAGGCTCTCCCTTTCCGTATCGTCTGTGACGAAGGCTTACTCGGCGGCCGGGGTCTCGGCCGGATCGGGCGCGAAGCCGGCCTTCTCGGCGTTGGCCGCGTCGAGCATCTCCTGGCGCGTGCGGCGGCGACGGCGGGGGCGGGGAGCCTCCTCGTCATTGGCCGCTTCCTGCACCACCGGCGGGGCGGGCGGGGCTTCCTCGACCGCAGCCGAAGGAGCCGGCGCGCGGACCGGGTTCGTCAGGAAGGCCGGCAGTGTGCCCTGCTCGGGTGCCTCGGCCTCCTCGCGGCGGCGATCCCGCTGGAAGCGCTCACGGCGCTCGGGACGCTCAGACCGCTCGCCACGCTCGAAGCGTTCGCTCCGCTCCTGGCGTTCCGGCCGGTCGCCACGCTCGGCACGCTCGAAGCGGGCCGGGCGCTCGTTGCGCTCACCGTTGTCCTGGCGGGCCTCGTAGGGCAGGTCGTCCTGACGCTGCGAGTCCTGACGTTGCGAATCCTGG
>Ga0182736_1003382_pt1 | contig 10840 bp, 10 predicted proteins | sample eDN5th30CKraftBY_FD_128882 | JGI IMG/M metagenome (GOLD analysis project Ga0182736, IMG submission 128882) | Enriched backyard soil microbial communities from Emeryville, California, USA - eDNA 5th pass 30_C Kraft BY (version 2) (version 2) | ecosystem: Environmental > Terrestrial > Soil >...
GAGAAGACCAAATTTGGCTGCAGCGGAACGGCGATGCGGCCGAGCAGGATCAAGGCCGCCGTGATACCTGCTGCAGCAGTCAGCAACTGTCCGATTATCCGCACAAGCACATTGCTGGCGGTTATTAGATAGAATACCGCTAGCGTCAAAATCGCTAGGCCGCCCATCAGTAGTTTTTCGTTACGGTTGGCGCCAAAAGAATCCCAGCGAAGAATATGCGGGGTAGTGCTGCCCTTGAGCAGGGCGAGCCTCTCGACTCCGCGCTGAATCCGTTCCACGAAACCCATAACAGAGCCGTCCGCGACGAACGCTGTTCCTAGTGCTAAGAGTATTGCAAAAACAATCGCAAGCAGGACCAGAGGCAGCCGTAGCTTTCGCGTGGCAGCAAGATAGACGGCTGCAAGAACAGCCAGTAGAGCTGCACTTGGCGGTTTGGCGAGAAAGACAAGCCAGCCCCCCGAAATTACTAGCACCCACCCGATCACGCTAGAAGGACACGCTTGGCGCTGGACTAGAACGAGGCCAATCGCGGTAAAGATAAGCCCCTGCAGTGCCAACGAATTATAACTTGGCGTGATCAGGAATGAGAAAATGAACAGAAGTGAGGTGGGAGCAATACCAAACGAGATGAGGAGCAATATTCCGTTGTTTCGCTTCATCTGCTGACGAAGCGTTATCATGCATAAGCAGGCGCCGCTCAGGAACGTCAATAGCAGGTTGAGCTGCCGCAGTGCTGCAATGTTGCCATCGAAAAGCTTGTAGAATGGATAAAATATAATGCCGAATTGGCTGACGGCCGGAGCATCGGAGAAGGGGTTCGAGATTCGAACTAAATAAAAACCCTCATCGGTGAAATCAAATCCGTATCCTGTGTAGGCGAGCATTACGCCAATCAGCAACAAGCCCAGTGCAGCTGATGCTACCATGGCGATAAACGGCAAGCCTAATGGACCGGCAGTCCTGTCCGTTCGAGTATGTACCGGAGATTCGCCCGCTTCGTTAACGATCATTGCGGCACGTGAGGCTTGCGCGCGGCCATCACGCAATAATCGTAGGGCGGAAATGTGCGGCTGACGACACTGCCCGCAACCTCTAAGAATGCCGTTCGCGCTAATGCTTCATAAGCTTCAGGAGAGCGGACATTGCGGCCACGATCGCGACTGATGATAAAGCGGGAAATCGAATTCTGGTTCTCGATATAAGCTGGGTCGACGGATACGACTCTGCCGCCGGGCTTCAGCACTTTGGCCGCAATATTGAAGAGGGCATTGGCCTCGTCGTCCGACATATGATGCAGAACTGCTTTGGCGAGTACTGCGTCCACGGCCGGAATAGTTTGCGCGGCGGCTTCGTCGAAATAGCCGACATGAAATTCGCCGCGAGTGCCAAATTCGGCGCGTGCCTGTGCAACGTAGGCCGGATTAGGTTCGAAGCCGATATAGGCCACATCCGCCGGCAACCGTCTTAGAAATGTTGCAGGACCACAGCCGACGTCAAGAATGCGCTCGCCGGCGCGCAGATCAAGGAGTTCGAGTAACCTGCTCTGCGTCGCTTCCGAGCGAAACAGCCTTTGGACAGCAAGGTACACCGCCGGGTGCGATAAAAGAGAGTAAAGGTGCTTGTTACGCTCTGCCATTGTCCTGCTCTTATTCGGGGCAGTGGCACCCGCTTTTGGCTCGCTCCATGGAGGCCACCAATCAATTATAATCGCGATCTCTGCTATCAAAAAAGGAAATGATCGGCTAGGGAAAGGTTAGGCTATTTGGAAGGCACATTGGGGTGGCCACATGGAGGAGATTTTTCCTGCGATTCGCGATTGTGTCGAGGATCTTCCGAAGAGTAGAACGTTATTAGCCGAGGCCACTTACGGCGCAGCTATCATAGGACCCTATCTTGATACATTGCCTTCCGGCGCGCGTGTCCTGGAGGTTGGATCAGGGCCAGGCATTCTGCTCGCTCATTTCACGCACTCCTATCCGGATCTGGATATCGCCGGTCTTGAGCCGGTGAGTGCAGGCTTTGCTACATCCGAGCTCTTCATCCAGCGACTGGACGGACGGTTTTCGATGAGACTTGAACGCTGCGGATATCAGCAATTCTGCAGTTCGCAGTCCTTGGATCTGATCTTCTTGATCAATGTTTTCGAACATTTGCCTGACTGGCGCGATTTCTTGAGCTTCGCCGAACGCAATCTAAAAAGCGGCGGTCGGTGCGTCATCCTTTGTCCGAACTACGGCTTTCCTTACGAAAGCCATTTCGGTCTGCCGGTCATTGGTGGCAAGCGCCTGACCAGCAGGCTGTTCCGGAACAAGATCGCCAAGCATGAGCGCGAGCGTAACGCTAGCGGTTTGTGGGATAGCTTGAACTTCGTTACTTGGACTCAGCTCCGCGCTTCACTTGTAGGCCACAAACTGAAGCCTGAATTCGATTCAGGTTTTCTAGAGCATATGGTCAGAAGATTGCAGACAGATCCGGAATTCCGCCGCAGGCAGAGTGGTATTGCCTTTGCCGCTCGTATGGTTGCTTCAAGCGGTCTCTTGTATGTCTTGCGCTGGAAGCGGCTGTGGCGCTACCATCCCTACATGCACGTTACTCTGACAAGGACAGGCTGAGCGAAATTGCATGTCCGCAACTCTTTATCAGATCCCTTATAATATAGCCTATCGCAGTGATCGGGAGCCTGCCTACATAGCCGATTGTTACGCGCGCCGGCATATTTCGGGCGACGGCTTCCATACGAAATGGTGCGCGGACGCTTTATCGGCACGCTATAGCGCACAGGTCCTTCTTACTCATTCTTGCACAGCAGCGCTGGAGATGGCGGTGACGTTGCTGAATATTGGTCCGGGGGATGAGGTCATTATGCCCTCTTACGCCTTTTCCTCGGCCGGAACTGCCATAGCTTGCGCCGGGGCGAAAGTAATCTTTGTGGATTGCGATCCGCGAACGATGAATATCGATCCTGCGGAATTGGATGGTGCACTGTCGGAGCGGACCGCAGCCGTAATGATTATCCATTACGCCGGCGCCAGCTGTGACATGGACCGGATCCTCGCTTTCTGCCAGCGGCATGACCTTCCGCTCATAGAGGACGCCGCGCAGGCGATAGGCTCAACCTGGCGAGGCCGACTCCTTGGTACTTTCGGCGCGCTGGGCGCATTGTCGTTTCACGAAACCAAGAATATATCCTGCGGTGAAGGTGGCGCCCTCATCATCAATCAGGCAGATCTTGTGGAGCGCGCCGAGATCATTCGCGAAAAAGGTACAAATCGTACCCGATACTTTAAAGGTCTTGTCGATAAGTACACTTGGGTAGATATCGGCTCGTCCTATCTTCCCTCCGACATTCTCGCTGCCGTGCTGCATGCGCAGCTCGAGGAATATGAGACCATCAGCGCGCGCCGGATGGCGTTGTGGAATGCTTACGATCATGCATTACGGCCGCTAGCTGGTCCAAAAACCTTTATAGTCCCGCATATTCCCGAGATGTGCGGTCACAATGGGCACATCTACTATCTGATCATGCCAACTGCCGAACAGAGAGAGCGTTTTATCGCATTCATGCGCACTTGTGGGATCATGACGCCGTTCCACTATGTCCCGCTTCACAGCGCGCCGGCAGGCCTCACCTTCGGTCGGTCCAGCGGTGTCTTGCCTGTCACGACCGATTATAGTGCACGCCTCGTAAGGCTACCGCTCTATCTCGGGTTGGAGCAACATCAGCCGCGTGTTATCGAAGCGATCTCCGAGTGGCTGGCGTTGGCCGAAGAAGGCGTGCAATGATGTCGGGGCGCTTCGCCAAGTTTCTCCAGGAAAATGGCGATCTCGTATCCGAGACGCATAAGGGTTCAGTCGACCGCTTCAATCTCGTTTCTCAAACCGGCACAGTGTGGTCGACCATGCCGGGTACGGTATGTCAGGCGTCGAATGCTGTCTATCTCGCCTTGGCCTTAGCGAATGACAATATCGTCGCAATTATCGCAGACGCCTGTCTCGCCAAAATGCACGATCAATCCACGACAAAGCCGGTCATATTCAGCCTTGCGCCGGAACAACTTTTTCTAAGGGCACATCTGGCGCAACTGCATGAGGGGCGTGTCCTCCCCGGCTTTGCATCAGGCCGTAGCGATAAGACCAACATCTGCGACAGTGCGGTCCTGAAGGGCCCGGTGGCGGTGGCGGACGGCGTCAGAATCGGCTCGAACGCAACAATCATTGGGCCTGCAATCATCGGTGAAGGCGTCACCATCGAGGCAAATGCCGTCGTCGGCGCCACTGGCCTTTATGCCAAAAGCATCGATGGCAGACTGATCAATATGCCGCATTTCGGTGGCGTGCGCATTGACGCAGGTGCTGCGATCCTTTCCGGCGCTGTCGTTGTAAAGTCCGCCTATTTCGGTTCTTGGACCACCGTAGGATCCCAGGCGCATATCGGTGTGCAATCCAATCTCGGACACGACGCGGTGGTTGGGCCGCGGACGGTTGTATCCAGCAATGTCGTGATATCCGGTCGCGCCCGGATCGGTGCCGACTGCTGGATCGGCGCATCGGTCAGCATCGCCAATGGTCTTCGCATTGAGGACGGTGCCTCGGTCATAATCGGATCCGTCGTGATAGCTGATGTGGCCACGAAACAGACTGTCTCCGGAAATTTTGCGCTGGACCATCGCCGCAATCTCCTCCGGCATGCCCGCTCACTCAAAGGATAGATCGTGGCCTTGCAGTCCTTCTCGCCAGACCTCGCCTTTCTGGGGAACCGCGACTACCTTCACGGTAGTACGCTCTTCGAGGTCATGATCGAGGAATTGCGGCATGCAAATATCGCTCCAATAGATATTGATTTCGTCTTTGAACGGCGGACGGATCATCAAGTGAGGGTTGTGCCGGGTGAACCGGACGGCTCGGCTGCTAAAATCGCCAGCCTTCGCTATAGAGGCGGTGTCCTAACGGCTGTAGAAACTCAAGAACTCATCTGCCGTTGCCAGCCATATGTTGAATCGGATCTGGCGAAGGCCTTCGTCTTTCGCGGCGATACCATAAAGATCGAGCACCTCGACGCCTCCTACAGCTTTATAGAGGGTGTAACGTCGGCCTTTAAAGCCATTCTCCAAAAGCAGGAGCCGGAGCGAAAATTCGTTTTCGCACGGCTTCGCATTCCAGCCATACCGGAAGGTGCTTTTTCCGTGATGTTCGATCGCAAGATTGGCAATCGGTTCTACGAGGGGCGCGTCGAGGTCGCCGGGCAGGATGCGGGCGCCATCTATTTCGGAGCGTGGTCGTGATCGGCATCGAAGCGATTGGAGCCTACTTGCCACGAACATGCATCGACAACGTTGCGCGTGCAGCCGAGGCCGGCAAGACAACCGAGTTTATCGCGGACAAAATAGGGTTTCACAGCCTGCCTCGTAAAGCGGCGGACGAAGGTGTGATCGATCTGTGCCGGCGGGCTTATGATGATCTTCAATCGAAACGCGGATTCGACCCGGCGTCAGTCGATTGCCTGATCCTCTGCACGCAAAATCCAGACCGAGGTGGCCTGCCACACAATTCCGCAATACTGCAATCCACATTGAAGCTGTCGGAGAGGCTTGCCGCTTTCGATATTTCCCTGGGCTGTTCTGGCTATGTATATGGCCTTTCCATTGCGCGCGCTTTCATGGAAGCAAATGGACTGAAGAGTGGTTTGCTCTTTACCGCGGATCCCTACTCCAAGATTATTGAGCCCGGAAATTGGGACACTGATTTGCTCTTCGGCGATGGTGCGACCGTGACGTTGCTGTCAGATAGCCCGCGATACAATTTATGCGCGGGGATGTTCAACACCAATGGGGCTATGGGCCATTCCATTTCCATTGAGCCGGCTAATGGCCGCCTTCGGATGCTTGGGGCGAACGTATTCAAGTTCTCCATGATCGAGGTGCCAAAGCAGATTGCCACCTACCTGAAGCGTCAGGATTTGACTCTGGGCGACATTGATTTGGTGCTCTTGCATCAGGGTAGTAAATTCATCATAGATAATCTGAGGAGCAAAATGGAGCTTGATGCAGCAAAAGCTCCATTTTCTGCCTCGGAGACCGGGAATCTGGTTTCCTCGTCGCTACCGTTCTTGCTTATGCCCTACCTGGCGCAGGACGTGCCAAATCTCAGGCGGATACTGCTCAGCGGTTTCGGAGTTGGACTGTCCTGGGCCTCGATGCTGATTGAAAAAGTAGGACCGATTGATGACATCGCTTGACCCACAAAGTTTCGCGCAAGCCGTGACCAATGGCGTCCGCAAGCAACGTAAGGCGCCGAGTATCACAGTCGATGCAGGTCAATCTTTTGGCGCTCTCGGACTCGATTCCCTCGATATCATGAACATGGTTCTCGAAGTTGAATCGGCGTTGGGAGTCAATTTTGGCGAAATCGATATTGGGGAGAACGATACGACCGAAACCTTTCTCACCAAGGCCAATGCACGGCTGGCTTCTGCATGACGGGGAAATCCTCCGTCGCGATCGTCGTTCCAGTCTACAATTCTGTAGGGTCATTGCCGATTCTTGTCGAGCGTACGGCGAGGGCGCTTGATCCACTCGTCCACTGGCAGATGATCTTTGTCGACGATCGCTCGCCCGACCTGAGCACATGGCGGTGCTTGTCCGATCTAGCTGAGAACCACACTAACATCGGTGCCGTACGATTACTGAAGAACCGTGGGCGCGCGGCCGCAGCATTCTGCGGCATTTCACATGCGTGTTCGTTGGCTCCGGATGCGGTTGTGGTCGTGATGGATGATGATTTGCAGCATGATCCGGCAGATATTGTGCGCATGCTCGCTTCTCTCGAAAGCGATCCGGAAGCAGATGTCGTGCTGGCACAATTTGCGGTCAAAGAGCACACCGCACTTGCGCGCATGGGTAGCTGGTTGAAATCACGGATCGACCGTTATTACTACGGACTGCCTGGCGATATTAAATTGACTTCCTTCGTCGCCCTGAAGCCGCGGGTCGCCGCCGCGCTCAATCGTATGCAGCCCTCTTTTCCGCTATTTGGTGCACAATTACTGAAGGTTGCAGGATCGTTCCGTGGCATCGCATGCATCCACGGACGGCGTTACGACGGCACTCCGAGTTTCACTTTCTTGAAGCGTCTGAAGCTGTTCGCAAGAATACTGTTCTCCGACACGATCATGATCCTGCGACTGTTTACCTATATCGGCATGGTCGTTGCTGCTACGTCTCTGCTTGTCGGCACCTTTTTCGCCATACACAGGCTTGTCAGCAACCAGACGATGATCGGGTGGACATCCCTGCTGGTTACAATCACACTTTTGGGTGGCCTCAATATATTTTTGTGTGGACTGATTGGTATCAACATCATCCGCACAAAGGAAAACGTCGAACGCCTGCCTGCCTGGACAGAGCGCGAAGCTGTTGGCATCGCGACAAACCGGCGGGGGTGACGGCTTTTTCGCTCAGTGCCGGCTCATTCGCAGTCGAAATTATATAGATATTTCAATAGTATAAAGGTTCGCAGTTTTGTTCTGAATGGCGCGCCATTCCCACCGTTCAAAATAGAGCCATTGATCGCCGGTAATTGCGGGCAGGATGAGCGGTCCGTTCAATCTGCGGGCGCCAGCTAATTCGCCTTTTTAAGCACTGCATAAATGGCGTCGCTATCCGGCCCGGCATCATCGCCAGCCGCGATCGGGTCCGGCTGCCTGGCTCGGGCCTCGCCGCAAGGCGAGACCGTTACACCTTGAAGCGCGGGTCGAGATAGTCGCGCAGTGCATCGCCGAACAGATTGAAGGCGAACACCGCCATGCTGATGGCGATGCCCGGAAACAGGATGATCCACGGCGCCTGGCTGTAGAAATCCTGCGAGGTGCCCGACAGCATCAATCCCCATGCCGCGGTTGGCTCGGTGACGCCGAGGCCGAGAAACGACAGCGAGGCCTCGAGCAGGATCGCCTGCGCGATAAAGGCCGTGAACATGATGAGGAACGGCGCGACCACGTTCGGTGCGATGTGGCGGAAGATGATGCGGACGTTGCTGTAGCCGGCGGCGCGCGCGGCATCGATGTAGGGCAGGCCGCGAATGGCGAGTGTGGCCGAGCGCACCACGCGGGCGATCTTCGGGATCATCGGAATGGCGATCGCGACGATCAGGTTGAGATCGAGCCCGCCGACCGGAAACTTGCCGAGCACCGCAACAACCGCGAGCGCCAGCACGATGATCGGGAACGACAGCAACACGTCCATGAACCGCTCGATCGCCATGTCGATGCGGCCGCCGAAATAGGCTGAGACCATGCCGATCACCGCGCCGATGCCCGATCCCAGCATCGACGACAGGAATCCGACCGCGAGCGCCGTGCGCGCTCCGAAAATGATGCGCGAGAAGACATCACGGCCGAAGGCGTCGGTGCCCATCCAGTGGTCCCACGACGGCGCTGCCAGCATGCTGGCGTAATCGATCTCCAGCGGGTCATAGGGGGCGACGAATTCCGAGAACAGACCTGCGATGAACAGCACGATGATGAAGACGAGGCCGATCATGCCGGTTGGCTGCGTGCGCGCGAACGCGATGATCGGGTGCTGCGCCTTGCGCTCGCGGAAGTCGATGTCGGGAGAAGCGGCGTCTGTCATGTCATGAATACCGGATGCGCGGGTCGAGCACGGCGTAGAGCAGGTCCACCACGAAATTGACGGCAATGAAGAACGCGGCGACCAGCATCACCAGCGCCTGCACCATGGTGTAGTCGGCGCGAGTCACGGTTTCGACGAACAGCTTGCCGATGCCGTTGAGATAGAACACCTGCTCGGTGACGACGAGACCGCCGATCAGGAATGCGAATTCGAGGCCGATCACGGTCACGACCGGCAGCATGGCGTTACGGATCGCGTGGCGGGAGAGCACCAGCCGCTCATAGACGCCCTTGGCGCGCGCGGTGCGGATGTAGTCTTCCTGCAAGACCTCGAGCAGCGTCGAGCGCGTCATGCGTGTGGCGACCGCCGAATAACGGTAGCCGACCGCGAGCGCGGGCCAGATGAGCTGTGAGAGATTCGTGATCGGATCTTCCCAGATCGGCGTGTAGGTGAGGGGCGGAATCCAGTTGAAGGTCAAAAGCAGGCTCAAAATGATGAGCATGCCGAGCCAGAACGAGGGGATTGCGAGGCCGGCGATGGCGAAGGTGCGGATGACGTGGTCGATCCAGGTGTTGTTATAGAGAGCGGAGATCGTGCCGAGCGGGATGGAAATCAGGATCGCGAGGATCGTCGCCAGGATCGCGACCTCGAGCGAGAGGCCGAGGCGGCTGCTGATTTCATCGATCACCGGCCGCCCGGTCCACATCGACGTGCCGAAATCACCGACCATGATCCCGGTGATCCAGTCATAGAACTGGTACCATAGCGGCTGATCGAGACCGAGCCGCGCGCGCTCCACGATGAGCGCCTCCGGGGTCACCTGTCCGCCGTCCATGAGCATGCGCATCTCGACAATGTCGCCCGGCATTGCGCGCAACATAATGAAGACGAGCACGGCCACGCCGAACAGCGTGGGAATCATCAGGAGAAAGCGTCGGATCGTGTAGCGAAGCATCTGCAGAGGTCCCTGCGCACGCGGGCGGGATTAAGCCGGGCGGCGGCTTGCGTCGCCGCCCGGTGGATGGTGCGGATTACTGGTCGAGCCAGACGTCCTGCAGATCCTGGTTGATGTAGTGGCTCGGCGACATGTGCCAGCCATGGAGCTGCTTCCAGTTCACGATGATGCGGTTCCACCAGATCACCGGGACCGTGGCAGCTTCCGTCAGCGCGTGCTTCTCCACTTCGCGCAGGATGGCAGCCCGCTTCTTGGGGTCCAGCTCGCGCTTCTGCTTCTCGTACAATTCATCGATCTTGCGATCGATGCTGCGGCTGTAGTTGATCGTCGATTTGTCAGACGACACGTACTTCAGAAGCTGGAGGTTCGGATCGTCGACAGCATCGCAGGCGAAGTCGAGGCCGACCTCGTAGTTGCCGCTGCGCAGATTGCCGATATAGGCCTTGGTCTCCGGCTGTTCATGCTCGGCGGTCACGCCAATCTGGCGCCACTGATCGACCACGAACACACCGACCGGCGTATAGGGGCTCGGCACGTTGCGGTTCATGAACTTGAACTTCAAGTCCTTCACGCCGGCTTCGGCGAGCAGCTTCTTTGCCTCGTCGCGTGCTTTCTTGATGTCCTTGCCGAAGCCTGGATAGGTCGTGAGTTCGGCCTCTGAGGCCGCAAGCTCATAACCCGGTCGCAGCACACCGCCGACATCGCGGACGACGGCGATCTTCGACAGCGCCTCGGAGCCTTTCCAGCGGTCGAGAGCGAGCGAGAGCGCTCGGCGAACGCGGGCATCGTTAAACGGTTTCTTTTCGACGTTGAAGATCACCGCCAGGCTGCACACCCACGGCGATTCGTAGACGTTCACCTTGTCGCCGAGGGCGTCCACCAGCTTCTTCTTGTCGGCTGGCGATTGTCCGCGGAACTCAGCCAGCACCTCGCCGGCTTGCAGCGCATTCACGCGGGCCGCGGTGTTGGTGATGAAGATGGCGCGGAAGCCATCGAGATAGGGGCGATCCTTCTCGAAGTATTCGGGGAAGCGTTCGCCAACCCAGTGCGAGCCCGCCGCATGCTCAACGAACTTGAAGGGGCCGGTGCCGAGAATGTGCTTCTCGGGAAACTTCGGGTCTTCCTTCAGCTTCGCGGCGCTGTAGATGCAGTCCCACGGCGACGCGAAGTTGGTAATCATCGAGGCGTTCGGTGCCTTGAGCTTGAACACCACAGTGTTCGCATCGGGCGTCTCGATTGAGGTGATGTCCTCATAGGC
>Ga0182736_1003386_pt1 | contig 10832 bp, 11 predicted proteins | sample eDN5th30CKraftBY_FD_128882 | JGI IMG/M metagenome (GOLD analysis project Ga0182736, IMG submission 128882) | Enriched backyard soil microbial communities from Emeryville, California, USA - eDNA 5th pass 30_C Kraft BY (version 2) (version 2) | ecosystem: Environmental > Terrestrial > Soil >...
AGGTGGCAGCACCGGTTACACTCTCGATGCTGAAACAGGATCGTTCTCTGTCTCTGGCCAAGGCGTAAGCCTCAAAGCAGACAGGAAGCTAAGCGCCGGCCATGGCAGCTTTGCTCTTTCCGGCCAGGACGTCGATCTATTCGTCAGCACGCCACCCCCGCCTAGGCTCAACGCCTGGGGGCGATCATGGGGCAATAGCTGGGGCAATAGCTGGGGCCTCAACGTCATCCCCAGCTACACGCTCAACGCCGAGCATGGCACCTTCGCCCTTTCAGGACAGGGCGCGTCTCTTGAATACGGCCGACGCCTCGCCGTTGGCCACGGGTCATTCGCCCTCACCGGGCAAGACGCGAGCTACCGCCGCTTCCGTCTCGCGGCAGAGCACGCAACCTTCACCCTGCAGGGCCAGGACGTCCATTTTCTCAGGACGCACCGGCTCGAAGCAGACTACGGCAGCTTCACCTTCAACGGGCAAGCGGTCGATCTCCACAAAGGATCGCGTCTCGCTGCCCAGCACGGCACCTTCCTCCTGCAAGGCCAAGACGTCGCCCTCAACCTGCGCCGTCTCAATGCAGAGCATGGAAGCTTCGCCCTCAGCGGCCAGAGTGTCAGTCTCGAATATGGACGGCGCCTTGCCGCTGAACACGGAACGTTCTCGCTTGCAGGCCAAGCCGTTTCACTTCTGCAGGGCCACAGGCTACCGGCAGAACACGGCGTCTTCGTCATCAATGGCCAGGATGTCGAGCTAAAGCAGGGCTACGGCCTTGCCATCGGCGCCGGCATCTTCACGTTAGACGGCCAATCGGCACACCTGGGCCGCCTCTATCGCATGGCCGCCGAGCCGGGCGTGTTCACGCTTACGGGCATGGCTGTTGCGTTGGGTATCTCCTACGGTCTTGCGCGCGGTCTCATCGAAGACGCATCGCCACTGACGTTCGCAGAGCAAGAGGACTTTGGCGGCATTGCTGATGCGAACTCCATCACCTTCGCCACGCCTCAAAGCTTTGGCGATCTCATCGACACACCGGCCTCGCACGGGGATCACCTGTTCAGGCCTGGGGTTTGATTATTTGAATTCAATCAAAGGAAATCAAAGATGCGTGGCGGAGCGAGGAAAGGCGCCGGCCGGAAGAAGGGTGCACTCACCAAGCGCACGCAGGAGATCACTGCGGCGGCGCTAAAGGGCGGCGTTACCCCCCTGGACTACCTGCTCGGCGTGCTGCGCAACGATGAAAGCAGCGATAAGGATCGGTTCGCGGCTGCTGTCGCGGCTGCTCCGTTCGTGCATCCCAAGCTCTCAGCCGTAGAGCACTCCGGCGAGATGAAGATGTCCCACGAGCAGGCCATCGACGAATTGGAAGACGGCCTCAACGGCGCCGAGCATGAGCACGCTCACTGAGCGGGAGCGGCAGCTTCGCCTCAGACTGCGTGATGATTTCGCTGCTTACGGGCGCGCCTGCCTCAAGATCAGGCCGAAAGATCCGCGCGCCGGCAACCAGCCGCTGCTGCTCAATGCGGCACAGCGCTACCTGCACCAGCGCCTCGAGGAACAGCGCGCCACAACCGGCAAGGTCCGCGCCCTCGTTCTGAAAGGACGCCAGCAGGGCATATCGACCTACATCGGCGGGCGCTTCTACTGGCGCGCAACACACGGGAGAGGCATTCGCTGCTTCATCCTCACCCACGAGCAAGAGGCCACGAACAACCTCTTCGCGATGGTGGAGCGCTACCATGAGCATTGCTCGACGCTGCTAAAACCATCAACGGGTGCATCGAACGCCAAAGAGCTGTCGTTCGACAAACTGGAGAGTGGCTACGCCGTCGGCACGGCCGGCACCAAGGCGGTGGGACGGTCGCAGACGATCCAGTTGTTCCACGGCTCTGAGGTCGCTTTCTGGCCCAACGCGGGCACGCACTTCGCCGGTGTGGTGCAGGCGGTGCCTGACCTGCCGGGGACGGAGATCGTGCTCGAATCGACGGCCAACGGCGTGGGCGGTGAGTTCCATGAGCGCTGGCAGCAGGCAGAGGCAGGGATAGGCGACTACATCGCCGTGTTCATCCCCTGGTTCTGGCAGGAGGAATACCGCCGCGCGGCGCCGGAAGGCTTCCAGCTCGATGACGAGGAACAGGCCTACATGGACGCGCACGGCCTCGACCTCGAGCAGATGGCCTGGCGCCGCAACAAGATCGCGGAGCTGAAAGACCCGCTGCTGTTCAAGCAGGAATATCCGGCGACCGCTGCGGAAGCGTTCCAGATGTCGGGCCACGACGGCTTCATCAAGCCGGAGTGGGTGGTGAAGGCCCGGAAGGCTAATCTTACCGGCATCGGACCACTGGTGCTCGGCGTCGACCCCTCGCGCTTTGGCAACGATCGTTTCTCCATCGCCTTCCGGCGTGGCCGCAAGGTGGAAAAGGTCGAGAGCAAATCGAAGCTCGACAACGTGCAGGGCGCCAACTGGCTGAAGCAGGTCATCGACACCGAGAAGCCCGCCCGAGTGTTCATCGACGTGGGCGGTGTGGGTGCCGGCGTCTACGACATCCTCGTCTCGTGGGGCGAGACCTATTCGAAGGTGTGCGTGCCCATCGACTTCGCTGGCTCACCGCAGGAGCCTGACCTGCACCTGCCATCGGGTGAAATGCGCCCCGGACCTTACAACCGCCGCGCCGAGATGTGGATGCGCTCGCGAGACTGGCTGAAAGAGCCGGGCGGCGCGGACATCCCCGATGACGACGGGTTGCAGGCCGACGCCTGCGCCCCTGGCTACAAGTACAACGCCAACAGCTACCTGCTGATCGAGAGCAAGGAACACATGCGCGACGTGCGGAAGATCAGATCACCTGACGAATGGGACGCCGTTGCGCTCACGTTCGCGGAGCCCGTCGCTGACGTGGCGGTGAAGCCCTACGTTCCCCCCATGGGGAGGCCCGGTGGATGGCTGGCGAGCTAGCTCAAGCCGCCCTCGACGTTCCTGTCGGCAAGCTCTCCAAGGCGATGGCAGAGACCATCGTCAAGGAAGCGCGCGACCGCCTGCAGCAGTCGTGGGAAGCCGACAGGGACAACCGGCAGGAAGCGGCCACAGACCTGCGCTTTCTCGCTGGTGACCAGTGGCCCGAGCATGTGCGCAAGGAGAGGGAAACCGAAGGCCGGCCGATCCTCACCATCAACGCGCTGCCCCAGTTTCTCCGCCAGGTGACGAATCCGATCCGTGAAGCGGACCTTTCCATCAAGACAGCGCCGGTCGACAGCAACTCGGACCCAAAGGTCGCGCAGATCTACGACGGCATTATCAAGCAGATTCAGTACCAGTCATCCGCCAAGGCCGTTTACGCCCAGACGGCAGAGCATCAGTCCGCGTGCGGCATCGGCTGGTTCCAGATCGTCACCGCCTATGTGGACGATGCCGCGTTCGATCAGGAAATCCGCATCGAGGGTATTCGCTCGCCGCTGGCCGTCTATGACGATCCCGCCGCGGTGCTGCCAGACCGGTCCGATTCCATGTGGCGCCTCATCACTGAGCGCGTGCCCAAGAAGACGTTTCAGCAGAAGTACCCCAAGGCGTCCGACACCGGCGTCGACAGGCCATCGGACGGGGGGGAATCGACGCTCTTCTGGTCGGACAGTGACACCGTTCTGGTTGCCCAATACTGGCGCAAGGTGCCGGTGAAGAAGACGCTGGGGCTTTTGCAAACCGGCGAGACCATCGACACCACCGACATGAAGCCCGTCATGAAGCAGATGATGGGCATCGTGAAGGAGCGCGAGACGGAAGCCTTCAAGGTGGAGATGTACGTTGTCTCGGGAACGGAAGTGCTCGAAGGACCATACCAGTGGCCGGGGAAGTATCTGCCGCAAATTCCCGTCATCGGCTCGGAAATCCCGGTGGAGAAGGGCGTCTACCGCCATGGCGTGATCCGCTTCGCGCGCGACCCCCAGCAGCTCTACAACTTCAACCGCACGGGCGCGGCGGAGAGCATCGCTCTCGCCCCCAAGGCGCCCTACAAGGTCACACCGAAGCAGATCGAGGGCCGCGAGCAGGAGTGGTACACCGCCAACGTCAAGAACCGCTCAGTACTGGTCTACAACCCCGATCCGTCATCCCCTGGCGCGCCGCAGCGCGAGCCGCCCGCTGACGTCCCCGTCGCCTACGTCAACGAGGCCATGGCCGCCTCGGAGGACATGAAGCGCACCACGGGCATCTATGACGCTTCACTGGGCCAGCGCTCCAATGAGCAATCCGGCGTCGCCATCAATCAGCGGCAGATCCAAGGCGACACGGCCAACTATCACTATGGCGACAACCTGCAGCGCTCGCTCGAGCATTGCGGGCGCGTCCTCATCGACCTCATCCCGAGAGTCTACGACAACGAGCGCATCATCCGCATTCTCGGTGATGACGAAACCGAGGATTTTGTGCCCATCAATCAGGTGGTGATGGGCGTCGACGGTGTACCGGTCATGGTCAACGACCTGTCGACGGGGCGCTTCGACGTGCGGGTGCGGATCGGGCGCTCTGCGGATTCCAAGCGGCTCGAAACGGCGCAGTTCGTCTCCGAGTTCGCCAAGATGCTCGATCCGGTGCAGCGGTCCGCCGTCATGGACCTCATCGCCAAGAACATGGATTCGCCCGGCGCGGAGGAGATCGCCAAGCGGCTGCGCAACATGGTGCCACCGCAGGCTCTTGTCGACCCCGACGACCCGGAAGCCCCGCAGCCACCGAACCCGATGGACGACCCGGCGGTGCAGATCGAATTGGCCGAGAAGCAGGCGAAGATCGAGCAGACGCAGCAGCAGGCCCGCAAGACCGGCGCTGAGGCGGAAATGCAGGAGTTCGAGAACGCCATGGCCATGGGACAGGCCGCGAACGGGATGCACCCGACGCAGCAGCATCCCATGCAGGACAAGATGTTCGATGCAGAGCAGCGCGAGCGTGATGCAAGCCGCTCAGACCAGCATCGCTACGAGGATCGGCAATGGTCGGTCGAGGATCAGAGCCGGCAGGCGGCACAGCCGCAGGGTAACGCGTAGCCCACAGTTTGCAGCGTAACGCCGGCCCTCCACTCAGGGCCGTTTTCATTTCCGAGGACATCATGAGCGACAACAACGCCCCGGCCGCGGCGGCCGAAACGCCTGCAAGCACCACAGAGACGGCACTTGAGAGCAATCCGGCACCTGAGGCCGCAACTCAGGAAACCACGACCCAGCAGCCTGCGGCTGAAACGCAGAACACCGGCACGCCCGAGCCGCAAGAGGGCCAGCCCGAGGGGCAGGAAGACGGCAAGCGTAACAAGAAGAGTGCGACGGAGTTCATCAACGAGCTGAAGCAGCAGCGTAACTCGTACAAAACTCAGCTCGAAGCGGCACAGGCGGACTTGGCGCGGTTGCGCCAGCCCCTACGGCCGCCCGGCCCCGATGCAGGTCAGGACGAATACGACCGCCACAACGTCAAAGCCGCTGTACGCGAGGCGCGAGCCGAGGAAGTGCAGCAGCAGGCTGTCTTTGTCGCGGAGCAGGCGCACGCCACCATGCGTGCCACGTTCCACGCCAAGGCGGACGCGGTGGCAGATCGCATGCCCGGTCTCGCACAGGCCTTCGAGGCTCTACCCGTCGTTTCAAACGAGGTCGCCGAGTTCGTTGCGGACAGCGATGTAGGGGCAGAGGTCGCCTACTACATGACGCAGAACCCCAACGAAGCCGCGCGCATCTCCCGTCTTCCCGCCTACCAGCAGGGCATCGAGCTCGCGCGCATCGAAAGCCGCATCTCCGCGGCTCCCAAGGTGCGCAAAACATCCAACGCTCCGCCGCCACCGCCCCGCATGGGTGGGGCATCGTCCACTACCGCCAAAGACCCAGGCTCGATGAGCATGGAGGAATACGCGAAGTGGACGCAAACGCGCGGCAAGGCAAAAAATAGATAGGCCACGGAAATGACCGACCAGCGCGTCCTAACTACGGACATCATCGCCAAGGAATCCCTGGCGATGCTGAACAACAACCTCGGCGTATTGGAGACCTTCCATCGCGCCTACGAGGACGAGTTCGCCAAGAAGGTGCACGGCTACGAGGTGGGCGAGACCATCTCCATCCGCCGTCCGCACGATCCCCGCCCGCGCACCGGCGTCACCATGCAGGTGCAGGACGTGATCGAGGGCAAGGTGCCGCTGACCGTCAACAAGCGGTACGGTCACGACTTCAAGTTCGACAGCCAGGAACTGACCCTCAAGATCGAGGACATTTCCGAGCGCGTGATCAAGCCTGCGATGGTCAACCTCGCCAACAAGATCGCCCAAGACGTGTTGGCCGAGACTTACCCCCGGTTCAACAACTGGATCGGCGTTACGGGATCGAAGATCGACAGCTTTGCCGACTTTACTGTCATGCCGGAGCGTCTCGACCTCCAGGGCGTGCCAGACAGCGATCGCAAGGGCATCCTGTCGGTCGCCGATACGTATGCCCTGCTCAACTCGCAGACGGGCCTCTTCATCCAGGGCGTCAACAAGGATGCCTATCGGGAAGGCAAGCTCGGCCCGATCGCCGACGTCGAGACCTACAAGTCGAACCTGATCCCGGTCCACAAGAACGGCAGCGCGGACAACACCACGCCTCTGGTGAAGGGTGCCGGTCAGGAGAAGGCCTACAAGGACGTCAAGGACGCGTTCTGGCAGGAACTCTCCACCGATGGCTGGGACAACAGCGCCACCATCACCAAGGGCACTGTGTTCACGATCGCGGACTGCTACCTCGTCAACCCGCGCACCAAGCAGCGCACCGACGTGCTGATGCAGTTCGTCGTGAAGGAGGACGTGCAGGCGGCTTCCAGCTCGGCCAACGAGACGAAGATCAAGATCGAGCCTCCGATCATCACCTCGGGTCCGCATCAGAACTGCACGTTCACGTCCGACATGGACGACAACGCCATCACCATCGTCGGCGCGGCCAACACCGAGTACCGGCAGAACCTCGCTTACCACAAGAATGCGATCCTGTTCTGCTGCGTCCCCCTGGTGAAGCCGCCGGGAGCCGTCGAGGTGTCGCGGCAGTCGATGAACGGCCTCTCGGTGCGTGTCATCCCTGTCTACGACGGCATCAACGACGGCAGCGCCTGGCGTCTGGACGTCCTGGCGGGATGGACCGTGGGCGATCCGCAGCTCGGCGTGCGCTGCTCGCCGATCGGCGGCGGCTGATAGCCCAGCAACGGCACACTCTAGGGATCACAGGAGAAACCAACCATGGCTGCAAAACAGCTCTCTGACGCCAATCCCGATGGCACGTGCCTCGGGCAGAGCCCGACCGACAAGATCGGGTTCCACGGCGTAGCGCCCATCGCCCAGCAGGCAACTGTCGCAGATGCGACCGACGCGACCTCTGTGATTGCGCAGTGCAATCTGGTCATTGCGCGGCTCAAGGCGCTCGGCCTCATCGCCTCATCGTAACCAGCAGAGACAGCGGCGGAGCACCCGCCGCTGTCTATTCCCAGGAGAAAGCTATGAGCGACAAATATTCCGGATGGCCGGACCCCAACGAGAGCAAGAAGCACGATCCCAAGGCTGAGAAACCCAAGAAGACCGCCAAGCCCGAAGGTGACGCGGAGTGAGCTCGTCAGCTCAGATCGTCGCCCGCGCCCTGAAGCGCCTGCGGGTCATCGGAGCGGGTGAAGACCCGTCCGCCGAAGATGCCGCCGACGGTCTTGCCGCCCTCAACGCCATGATTGCAGGCTGGAAGGCCGATGGCGTCGAGGTGTCAGGGGACGTGCCGCTCGATGCCCGCTTCGAGGAAGGTGTCATCGCCATGCTGGCGGTGCGGCTGGCGGACGATTACGGCGCCACACCGTCCTCTGTCGTCGTGCGCGATGCAGAGCAGGGCTGGCAACGGCTCAAAGCCGCCTTCACGCACATTCCCCTGGCGCAGTTCGATTCCGCCCTGCGCAATATGCCCTCGCAGCGGTACTGGGGCGGGGTGGGCTCTATCCCTCTCTGGCGGGAGAAGCACGAATACGGCGTGGGTGACAGGGCGCAGTCCAATGGACGGCTCTACGAGTGCACCGTTGCGGGAGTTTCAGGTGCGCTGCGCCCGCTCGGATCCTCGCAATCGATCCCCGACGGCTCGGTGACGTGGAAATGGGTGAGGGACCTGTAGATGCCACTCGCCCCCATCTCCCTCGGCCGCCGCTCCAATCCTTCCAAGTATGCCAAGCAGGCCGGCAACGCCCGGCATATCAATTGCTTTGCGGAGGAATTGGGGGAGGAAGGCAAAACCCAGTGGGTCATCACCGGATGCCCGGGTCTATCCCCTTTCGGCGAGGAGATCGGAACGGGCGGCATTCGCGCCATGCTGGAGGTCGACGGGTTTCTCTACGTCGTCGCCGGGGCACAGCTCGTCAAGGTCGATGCCTCCGGCAATGCGCAGGTGATCGGGCCGATTCCCACATCCGGCCCCGTCTACATGCGCCGCAACCGGGCGGTGCCGGCACAGATCGGAATTGTCTCGGACGGATATTTCGCCGTCTCGCAGGGCGACGTGCTGACGACGGTGGAGGATGACGACCTGCCGCCGCCCAACGCCTTCGCCTACCTCGACGGCTATGGCATCCTTCCGGGGCCGAACGGCCGCTACATGATCACCGCCATTGACGATTTTACCGCGATAGACGGGCTGGACGAGGGCACGGCTGAGAGCGACCCCGATCCGATCGTCATGGCCCACGAATTGGGCCGTGAGGTCTATCTCTTCGGCACCAAGACGATCGAGGCGCACCAGAACACGGGAGACGAAGATTTCCCATTCACCCGCTCGCAGACCATCGATGCGGGCTGCGCCTCGGGTCCATGCGTCACCACCGCCGACACCCAGCAAGGCCGCGTGCTGATCTTCGTTGCCTTCGACCACACCGTCAGAATGCTGGCTGGCTATGAAACCCAGGTCATCTCCACGGGAGAGATCGAGGACAAGCTCAGGAAGCTTGCCGAAGCTGGCCGCATCAACGAATTGCGCGCCACGTCCTGGTCCTGGGGCGGACGCTCGTTCTACGCCCTTTCCTGTTCCGACTGGACGCGCTGCTACGACACCAAGACCGGGGCGTGGCATGAGCGCAAGAGCTTTGGCTCTGGCCGCTGGCGCATCGGTTCCGTGACGCAGTTCGCCGGCAAGCTCATCGCAGCGGACGCCTACTCCGGCCGTCTCTACCGGATGCAGGAGGAATACTACGACGAGGCGGGCGATCCGCTTGTCATGAGCATCATCACGCCCCCGGTGCACGCCTTCCCCTACGGCGGCATCCTCAACGCTCTGCACATCGATGCGGTTTCGGGCGTGGGGGAGAACTCATCCCTCTCCCACCTGAAAGACCCCAAGATGCTCGTCTACCTGTCGAAGGACAGCGGCGAGACGTGGAGCGCGCCGAGAGAAGTGCCATTGCACAAGCAGGGTGAGACGGCCCGGCGCATTCAGCCCCTCACACGGCTGGGAAGGTTCGGTCCCAAGGGCGTCGTGATCCGCTTCGACATCCCTGTGGCGGTGAAGAAGGTGATCATGAGTGCGAGCGTTGACGTGGAGACGCTGGCGGCCTGATGGCAGAGACAGAATTCATCCAGTCGGTTCCGTTGGTCGATCCCAAGACGGGGATGCCGACCAAGACGGCGCTGCAAAAACTCAACGGTATCCTACGCGGGGCTTTCGGAGCGCAGGGTGGACTGCCGGGCAAGGCAGGGCGGACGCAGAAGACCGGCGGGCATTGGCTTGTCCTGGAGGTGGATAACAGGACCTATGAGTTGATCCTCAAGGCCACTTCCGCCTTCACCATCACCGAAACGACGACGAAATCCAGCACGGGCACGTGCACGGCCACCTTCAGGATCAACGGCGTGGCCCTCGGCGGCAGCGCCAACAGCGTCTCGACATCGGAGCAGAGCCAGAGCCATTCGAGTGCGAATGAGGTGGCCGAAGGCGACACGGTCGATTGCGTGGTGGCCAGCAATTCCGGTTGCGAGAATCTTTCCATCAGCATCGCCGGAACAGAGGCTCTAGACCCGTGAGACTGGGGACCGGGATTATCGGTGGAGTGAAAAAGTTCCCCGCGGTAATGGACGCGGCCGCTGGCAACAATTCGAATGGATTGGCGCCTTCCTATGCGGTGCCGCTCCCCGCCGGAATCGCGCCCGGTGAACTGCTCATCATGTTCGTGGCGACGCAGAACGCACCATCCGCAAGCCCCGCGGGTTGGACGCTGCTGTTCTCGCAACTCTCTGGCTCTGGAAGCAACCAAGCATCCTTCGCCGCATGGTATCGCATCGCCGATGGCAGCGAAGGATCGGGCGTCACCGTATCGCTCATCGCCCAATCGCTTTGGGGAACCGTTTCCTACCGCATCAAAGGCGGGCGGACGCCACAGGCTATCATTTCCGCCAGCTCCGGCGCTTCGCCGAACCCGCCCGCCCTTAGCCCAGCATGGGGCGCAGCAAAGACCCTCTGGCTCGCGGCCCTGGGATGGCGCGGGACCAACAACCAGACCATCGGCGCCTATCCGTCGGGGTACTCTGGCGGCTCGGCCGGCAAGGGCTTCAACGGCGCTCAGACAGCAGTTGCGGGGGTTGCCTGGAAACAGGCGGAAGCCGCGGGCGAAGACCCGGGCGCGTTCTCGATCACCATCGGAAGCGGGTTCTACGTCACCGCCACCATCGCCATTCGACCGAAATAAGGATTCCGCACCATGGGCTTGCTCGGAAGCTTCCTCGGCAAAGACCAGCAGAAAGACCTGCAACGCGCGAAGCAGCAGTCCGACGCTGCGCTTCAGCAGGGCTATGACTCTGCGTATGGCGACTATACTTCCGCGGGCGAC
>Ga0182736_1003389_pt1 | contig 10827 bp, 6 predicted proteins | sample eDN5th30CKraftBY_FD_128882 | JGI IMG/M metagenome (GOLD analysis project Ga0182736, IMG submission 128882) | Enriched backyard soil microbial communities from Emeryville, California, USA - eDNA 5th pass 30_C Kraft BY (version 2) (version 2) | ecosystem: Environmental > Terrestrial > Soil >...
AACGGACAAGGTCGTGCTCGAAGTGCCCGCGCCATCGGCCGGCGCGATCGTGGAAGTGCTGAAGAAGGCAGGCGACATCGTTCACGCGGACGAAGTCATCGCGGTCATCGATACGGACACGAAGGCATCGGCATCGGCGCCCGCGTCTGCTCCCGCTCCCGCGTCTGCCCCGGCGCCTGCGCCTGAAAAGCCCGCCGCCGCGTCAGGTCAGAAGGCCGATTTCGACGTGATCGTCATCGGCTCCGGGCCCGGCGGCTATATCGCCGCGATCCGCGCCGCGCAGCTCGGCCGCAAGGTGGCGTGCGTCGAGGAATGGATCAACCACGCCGGCAAGCCGAAACTCGGCGGCACCTGTCTGAACGTCGGCTGCATTCCGTCGAAGGCGCTGCTCGCGTCATCGGAGCAATTCGAGAAGGCGCAACTCCATTTCGACGAGCTCGGCATCAACCTGGACAACCTTTCCGTCGATGTCGGCAAGATGGTCGGCCGCAAGGAAGCGATCGTCGAGAAGATCACGGGCGGCGTCGAGTTCCTCTTCCGCAAGAACAAGATCACTTGGATCAAAGGTCACGGCAAGCTCGCGGGCAAGGACGGCGCGAGCTTCAGGATCGACGTCGGCGGTGAAACGCATACCGCGCAGCATGTGATCATCGCGACGGGCTCGAAGGCGCGGCATCTGCCGAACGTGCCGGTCGACAACAAGATCGTCTCCGACAACGAAGGCGCGCTCGCCTTCACGTCCGTGCCGAAGAAGCTCGCCGTGATCGGCGCGGGCGTGATCGGGCTGGAGCTCGGCTCCGTGTGGCGCAGGCTGGGCGCGGAAGTGACGATTCTCGAAGCGCTGCCCGAATTCCTCGGCACGACCGACTCCGCGCTGCAAAAGGAGGCCGCGAAGCTCTTCAAGAAGCAAGGTCTCACGATTCATCTCGGCGTGAAAATCGACGGCGTGAAGACGACGGATTCGAGCGTCTCGATCTCCTACAAGGACAAGGACGGCAACGCGCAGACGCTCGACGCGGATCGTCTGATCGTGTCGATCGGCCGCGTGCCGAACACGGACGATCTCGGTCTCGATTCCATCGGCTTGTCGGTCGATGAACGCGGCTTCATTCCGGTCGACGGCCATTGCGCGACGAAAGTCCCGAACGTCTACGCGATCGGCGATGTCGTGCGTGGCCCGATGCTCGCGCACAAGGCGGAGGACGAAGGCGTGCTGGTCGCGGAGATCATCGACGGGCAGAAGCCGCACATCGACTACAACTGCATTCCGTGGGTGATCTACACGCATCCGGAAATCGCGTGGGTCGGGCAGACGGAGCAGGCGCTGAAGGCGGAAGGCCGCGCATTCAAGGCCGGCCAGTTTCCGATGCTCGCCAACGGCCGCGCGATGGGCATCGGCGAAACGGACGGCTTCATCAAGATCCTCGCCGATGCGAAAACCGACGAGATTCTCGGCGTACACATCATCTCGGCAAACGCGTCGGATCTGATCGCGGAAGCCGTCGTCGCGATGGAGTTCAAGGCGGCGAGCGAGGATATCGGGCGCATTTGCCACCCGCATCCGTCGCTGTCGGAAGTGATGCGCGAAGCGGCGCTCGCCGTCGACAAGCGCGCGCTGAATATCTAAACGCGCCGCGCCATCCACACGCGCAACAGCGAGTAAAGCCGGTCGATGTCGATCGGCTTCGCCAGATAATCGCTCGCGCCCGCCGCGAGGCATTGCTCCTGATCGTCCTTCATCGCCTTCGCGGTGATCGCGATCACCGGCAGCTTCTTGAAGCGCGCGTCCTCGCGGATACGCCGCGTCGCTTCGAGTCCGTCCATGCCGGGCATCATCACGTCCATCAACACGACGTCGATGTCCGGATTCTTGTCGAGCGCCTCGATTGCCTCGAAACCGTTGCGGCCGATATCCACCTTCAATCCCTGATGCTCCAGCGCGCTCGATAGCGAGAAGATGTTGCGAATGTCGTCGTCGACGAGCAAAACGCGGCGGCCATCCAGCACGCGGTCGCGCGAGCGCGAAACATGCAGCATCGCCTGACGATCCGCGGAAAGATCCGTCTCGACCTTGTGCAGGAACAGCGTGACTTCATCGAGCAGACGCTCGGGCGAACGCGCGCCCTTGATGATGATCGACTGCGAGTAGCGCATCAGTTCCGCTTCCTCGTCGTGCGTCAGATTGCGGCCCGTGTAGACGATCACCGGCGGGAACGAATACGCGTCGATCGCGGCCATCTGGCGCAAGAGGTCGCCGCCCTGCATATCGGGCAGCTTCAGGTCGATGATCATGCAATCGAAGATCGTCGTCTTCAGCAGTTCGAGCGCGTCGCGGCCGAACTCGACCGGCGTGATCTCCACGTCCGTATCGCTGATGAGTTCGACGATGCTCTGACGCTGACGCGCATCGTCCTCGACGAGCAGCACGCGCTTGATCTTCTGGCTGCTCTTCTCTTCGAGGCGCTGGAAAATCGCCGTCAGTTGCTCGCGCGTCGTCGGCTTCACCGCGTAACCGATCGCGCCGAGATGCAGCGCGGCCTCACTTCTGTCCGACGCCGACACGACATGCACCGGAACGTGCCGCGTCTTCGGATTCGCCTTGAGTTCCTGCAGCAGCACGAGCCCCGAGCGGTCGGGCAAGGCGATGTCGAGCAGGATCGCGTTGGGCGCGCTGTCCTGCGCGAGCTTGAGCGCCTCGCGCGCCGTGCCGCTCACGATGCATCGATAACCCAGTTCGTGCGCCAGATCGAGCAGCACTTGCGCGAAGCCCGGCTCGTCTTCGACCACGAGCACGAGACGTCGCCCGGGCGTGACATCGAAGCGATCGTCGTCGATGACGTGGAGCGCTTCGATCGGCGCCTCTTCTTCGACGACCACGGGCGCGGGCGCTTCCGCTACGGCGCTCGGCAACGCGTCGGACGCGCCGTAGACGAGCGGCATCGTCAGCGTGAACGTGCTGCCGGCGCCCTGCGCGCTGCGCACCGCGATATCGCCGCCGAGCAGATGCGCGAGACTGCGCGAAATCGACAAGCCGAGACCCGTGCCGCCGTAGTGACGGCTCGTGGTGCCGTCGGCTTGCTGGAACGCTTCGAAGATCGCTTCGAGCTGATCCGGCGCAATGCCGATGCCGGTATCCGTCACGACGAACTGCACCGCGCCCTCGCCTGCGCGCTTGAGCGTGAGCGAGACCGCGCCCGCATCCGTGAACTTGACCGCGTTCGACAGCAGGTTCTTCAGAATCTGTTCGAGACGGCGGAAATCGGTCGTGAGCGTCGGATAGTCGTCGATATCGTTGCGCAGTTCGAGCCGGAGCTTCTTCTGCCGCGCGAGCGGATCGAAGGTGCGCGCAAGCGAATCCATGATGCGCTGCAAGGGCACGTCCTCGATATGCAGATCGAGCTTGCCCGCCTCGACCTTCGAGAGATCGAGAATGTCGTTGATGAGATTGAGCAGATCGTTGCCCGCGGAATAAATCGTCTGCGCGTACTTGACCTGGTCTTTCGTCAGATTGCCGGGCTTGTTCTCCGACAGCAGCTTCGCGAGAATCAGCGAACTGTTCAGCGGCGTGCGCAGTTCGTGCGACATGTTCGCGAGAAACTCCGACTTGTAGCGGCTCGCGCGCTGCAGCGCTTCGGCGCGCGTTTCGAGTTCGCCCTGCGCGGCATTGAGCGCGACGTTGCGTTCGTCGAGCACGCGCGCCTGTTCCGCGAGCCGATCGTTGGTCTGTTCGAGTTCGGCCTTCTGATTCGCCAGATAAACGTGCGCCTGCGAAAGCGCGGTCGTCTGCTGTTCGAGTTCCTCGTTGGTCGTGCGCAGTTCTTCCTGCTGCATCTGCAGCTCTTCGTTCAACTGCTGCGTTTCTTCGAGCACGCGTTGCAGGCGCTCGCGATACTGCGCCGCCTCGACGAAATCGCCGATATTCCCCGCAATCGACTTCAGGAACTGCTCGTCGCGTTCGGTCAGCTTGTGCATCGCGCCCAGTTCGATGGCGCCGTTCGCCTGGCCTTCGTTCTCTATCGGCACGATCGCGAGACTCGCGGGCGCGCTCGCGCCGAGCGCCGATGTCACCTTCCAGTAACCAGCGGGCACGTCGTTCATGCTCGTCAGCTTGCGCGCGTGCACCGCCTGCCCGACGAGGCTTTTCACGCCCGCGAGCGATTCGGGAACCGGCGCGCTGTCGGGATCGAAGCCGAAGCTCGCGGTGCGCTTCAACGCGCCGTCGGCTTCGAGCACATAGAACGCGCCCATCGAAATCTTCAGGTAATCCGCGAGAAAATCGAGGATCGTCTGACAAAGCTGATCGAGCGATTGCCGGCCGATGACTCTCTCTGCAAGCCGCGTCTGCCCTTCGCGCAGCCAGGCCTGTTCCTGAAGCGCGCGCGTCTGCCGTTCCTGCTCGCCGATCGCCGCGCCGAACGCGCTGGAAAGCTGCATCAATTCGCGTCTGCCGAAGATTGCGAGAATCACGGACAGCGCGAGACTCAGGATCAGGAAGACGACGACGGTGATCGTCGTGAGCTGTTTCGCCGATTCCACGCGCTGCAGCCGCAAGGCCTGCTCGATGTTGAGAAACGCGAAAAGCTCGCGCTCGGTCTCCGCGCGTTCGGCCGATCCGCGCCCCGCGCGCACCAGCGGAACGGAATCCTGCGCGCGGCGGCGGGCATCGATGAGCTCGTCGGCGACCTTGTCCCACTGCGTCTGCAAGGCGCGAATGCGAATCAGGCGATCGACTTGCGGCGCGTTGTCGGAGACGAGATCGGCGAGCGTGTCGATATCGGCGCTGAGCTTCGGCTTCGCGGTGTCATACGGCGCGAGAAAGCTCTCGTCGCCGGTAATCAGATAGCCGCGAATCGCGCTTTCCTTCTCGCTGACGAGCCGGCCGATTTCCTGCGCATTGCCGATCACGCGCTCCGAATGCTCGACCCAGTTGATGCCCGACAGCAGATACAGCACGAGCGCGACGAACGCGACGGCCGTCACGACGCCCGTTCCGAGCGGCAGCGCGATGTTGCGAAAGAGGATGCGACGAAAGCTGGCCTCGTCGACGCCGGACCGCAATGGCATAAACAGCTCCGATGTGGCGTGAAGGTCGCGTGCCGGGCAGATGTCTGGAAGCGGCCCGCACGACGGCGACGATCGCGAAAGTTGTAGTTCTTGTTTCAGCCGCTGCGCATGATACCCGGTTCGCCCGCGCCGCGTAGCGGGCCTCCGGCACGCTCGCGAAGCGTCGCATCGCTTCCTTTCAGCACATTCGTTCGAATGCTTTCATCGCGCTGAACGCCTGTGCGGAGCGCCCGCTCAGCGCGCGTCGAGAACTATTTTTTTCCGCATTGCGTTTATTAATTATAGGTACATATAATAAACCAGCGTCGAAACCGGTGGGCCCCCGCTTCGCGTGAACACCGGCATGTCGCCGGCCTGGTGACAATGGACGGCGAAGCGCCGTCGACAACGAGGAGTTGGTCATGTCGCAAGCAGAGCTTCACACCGGCCCGGCATTCCCGCCGCGCGCCGGGCATTCGACGGCGTCCGATCGGGGCGATGCGTGGAGCGGGAGCGTGCCTGTCGAGGAGTTCATCGACGCGCACCGCTTCTCGCGCTTTCAATGGACGCTGATGGGCGTGTGCTTTCTGATCGTGCTGATCGACGGCATGGACACGGCGGCCATCGGCTATATCGCGCCGGCGCTCGTCAAGGGCTGGGGCATCACGAAGGGCGCGCTCGCGCCCGTTCTAAGCGCCGCGCTCTTCGGGCTCGCGGCGGGCGCGGTCGTTTCCGGGCCGGCGGCGGATCGCTTCGGACGGCGCGCGGTGCTCATCGCCGCGACCGCCTTCTTCGGCGCGATGAGTCTCGCGACCGCGTTCTGCGGCTCGGTCGAATCGCTCGTCACGCTGCGCTTTCTGACCGGCATCGGTCTGGGCGCGGCGATTCCGAACGCGATCACGCTCGTCTCCGAATACGCGCCGGCAAAGAGCCGCTCGATCATCGTCAACACGACGTATTGCGGCTTCACGGTCGGCGCGGCGCTCGGCGGCTTCATTTCATCGTGGCTGATTCCCGCATTCGGATGGCATAGCCTTTTCGTCGTCGGCGGCGTGGTGCCGCTCGTGCTCGCGCTGTTCGTCGCGATGCTCGTTCCGGAATCGGTGCGCTATCTCGTCAAGCGCGGCGCGTCCAAAGAGAAAATCTGGGCGCCGCTTTCGAGGATCGCGCCGCTCGATCTCGCGCGCATCGATTCGTTTCGTCTGTCCGAGCGCACGCAAACGCACGCGAAATCGTCGGTCGGCGCGATTCTCTCGCGCAATTTCGTCGTCGGCACGCTGATGCTGTGGCTCGTGTACTTCATGGGCCTCGTCATCTTCTATCTGCTGATGAGCTGGATGCCGCTGCTCATGAACGAAGCCGGCTTCACGCCCGAGCGCGCCGCGCTGCTCACCGCGCTCTTTCCGCTCGGCGGCGGCATCGGCACGATCGCATCGGGGTGGCTGATGGATCGCTGGAACGCGAACGTCGTCGTGATGCTCGGTTATCTGCTGACCGCCGTGCTGATCTTCGTGGTCGGGCAGGCGATCGGCAGCATCGGGCTCGTGAGCGCGCTGATCTTTCTCGCCGGCACGACGATGAACGGCGCACAATCGTCGATGCCCTCGCTCGCCGCGATGTTCTATCCGACGCAAAGCCGCGCAACCGGCGTTTCGTGGATGTATGGCGTCGGGCGCTTCGGCGGCATCGCGGGCGTCGCGCTCGGCGGATTGTTCGCGCAGTGGAAGCTCGGCCTGCCGGCGGTGTTCGCGCTGCTCGCCGTGCCCTCGGTGATCGCGGGCATCGCGCTGTTCGTCAAGCTGAAGGCGCACCCGGAGACGGAACGCGCGTGATTCTCGCGGGCCGCGCACGACGCGCGGTCCGCATCATCTCTTTGAAACGACAGGAAGCAAAGATGAGTCAGGAACTGGAAGTGTTGACCGGCAAGCTGCATGGCCTCACCGCCGCGCTCAGCGTGATCGCGGCGGCGTTGCCGCAACAGGCATCGGCGGATGTGCAGGAAACATTGCGCGACATGATCGGCGAAACGGCATCGTCGGACTTGCCCGGCGCGACGCTCGCATCGATGCATTCGACCATCGCGCAAGTGATCGAGTCGATGGAAATCGGTTTGCGGCGCTGAACCTTGCTTTTATGCGGCGCGTGCGGGGCGCGTCGTCTTCGGCTTCGCGACCTTCTTCGCGCTGGCCGGAGATGACGCGCTCGCCTGCGCCTCCAGACCGCCGACGATGAAGTTCGTCAACTGCTCCAGCGTTTCGTTCGCGTCCCACGGATCGCACGCGCCCTTGGCGAGCACGTCGAGACGATGCGTGTCGGAGAACGCGTAGAGATACGCGCCGATCATCATGGTCACACGCCAGTAGAGATCTTTCGCGGGCAGGCCGGGCAGCGCGGCGCGCAGCGCTTCGACGTAGGCATCGGTCGAATCGCCGTAAGCGGTGCTGCGCAGGCTGTACGAGATTTCGGGCGGCTCCGTGTGCAGGCGCGCCTGCAGACGAATGAACGCGCGGCCGCCGTCCGTCTTGCGCAGCGCGACGAGCGGCAGCAGAAACGCGCGCACGATATCGCGCACGTTCGCCTCTTTTCCATCGATCAGTTCATTGAGCAGCGTCACGCGCTCTTCGGAGATCAGCATCGCGCGGCGCAGGAACACCTGCTCGAAAAGCTGCTGCTTGGTGCCGAAGTAATACGTGATGAGCGCCTGCGTGACGCCGCACGACGCGGCCACTTCCTTGAGCGATGTGCCCGCGTAACCGCGCTGCGAGAAATCGACCTCGGCTGCGTCGAGGATGTTCTCACGTTGATTGATATTGCCCGCCGGGCGGCCGAGCCGCTTGCGCTTGCTCGATGCGCCGTGTGCGCGGACGTGAGTGGTGTCGTCTTTCGTCATGCCTGAGCGATGCTGCCGATGAAGTGAGAAGCCGGTTCGCTTCGTATTCTACGGGCGTTTGAGGCATGCTCCAGCGAATTCGTCGGAAAAGGCGAAGTGGCCCGCGCGCCGTTCGAAGCGAACGGGCCACCGCGACCGGCCTAGTTGCAATATCCCTGCGATGCGTACGTGCCGCCGCCCGGCGCGGCGGTCGAACACAGCGTGTTCAGCAGCGACGCGATGTTGCCTGCTCCGTAATTGCCATAAGTCGCGTTCGGATACTGCGTGTTCTGACGGAACTGCGACGCGTAGTTGTCCTTGATCGCGTTCGGATCGGACGAGCCCCAGGACGTCACGCCGATGATCGACAGATTCGACGCATTGCCGATGACCGCGCCCCCGGAAAGCACGGCATCGCGCGGCCTGAAGTTGACGATCCACGGTCCGCCGCTTGCGCCGCTCGTGAGATTGCTGCCCTGCCAGAGTTGCGATGCGCCGCTCACGGTCGTCGTATAGGCCGGGCCATCGGTGCGCTGCATGATCGCGCCGCCGTCGAGCAAGGTCGGATAGCCGAAGGTCGTGACGGCGGCTGTCTGAAGATTCCCGGTCTTCGGCGACGATATGAAGGAATAGTTGTTCCAGCCATAGCTCAAATAGCCGGTGATATCGCCGATAAACTGATTCGACGCGTTCTTCGCGATCGCGATGACGGCGATGTCGTTGTTGCGCGCCGAGCCCGAGCCGGTATCGGTGCCGTTCGCCCACGCCGATGGCCGCACGAGCGCCGCCCAGTTCCACGTTCCATAAGGCGCGATCTGAGCAGACGTGGCGCCGGACGCGCCGTAGTGTCCGGGGCGGAATTGCCAGTTCGAGAACAGCGAACTTCCGCTGCCGAAGCTCTGGATGCAGTGCGCCGCCGTGACGATCACACTTCTGCGAATCAGGCTCGCGGTGCAGTAGCCGGCGCTGAAGGTCAGCTTGCCGATCGCCCGATACGGATACGTCGTGCTGAGATAGTTCGCGCTCGTGGTGCCCGCCGCGCTCTGGTTGCCGTCCTGCACGCGGCCGGTCGAATAGGGTATGCCGAAGGTGCCATACGCTCTCGTCTGCGCATTGCTCACGATGCCGGCCGGCGTGTTGACGCCCGGCGTATAAGGCCCGGCGCTGGTTTCCGGCATGATCGCGGATGTGTCCGGCGGCGCGAGCACATTGACGACCGGCTTAAGATTCGACAGATCCGCCGGCGCCTCGCGCGATGCCGTCTGATTCGGATTCACCACGGCTTCGTCGTCTGCATGAGCGACGCCTGCGCTCGCCATCGACAGAGCGACAAGCGCCGTCGCCTCCACGCACGCGACTCGTTTCGATCTCTTCATGACACCCTCCGGTTGAAAGATACGATGTGTCGGCTGACGCATCGATCCGCCGTTCTTTGGTATTCCTAAGTCTTATGAACAACACTGGGCCGGCTTGTCGATCTTGCGTTCGTGTTCTGATTCGTCGGATGCTTGGCTGCGCACTTTGCTTCGACGAATGCGCGCGCGTCTATGCAATAGATCAGGAAAGCGAACGATAAATAACTCTAGTTCAAATTTGCGCCAATCTCGATCCCGGTCTTTGATCAGCGGATAGAGACGATATCCCCGTCCGATTGACCGGTCGTGCGCTCGGAGTGCGGTCTACGGCACAGAGCGCGTTTGACGCTTCGCATCCATACAGATAGCCTACATTCACCTTTCTACGGAAGCCAGCAACGGGTGCGCGATACGCGTGACATTCGGCATCGCGAAGATTCATCGACATGCGATGCATCTGCTGGCTGGCCGCCGCGCCTGCGCGCGATTCTGACGTGCAAGACCGGGACGAGCGTATGAACTTACGACGCTTCCGGCCGTCCGCAAACGTTCTCTGAGCGCTCGCGCACTGCGCGAAATGACGACGCCCTCGCGTCCGGTTAATTACCGCACAGAACGCACCGTACAGCCTGTCATTCTTGCCCCACATCGCGTTCGACTCTGCATCCGACGCGTGGCGAAGAAACACTACAAGGGGCACAAATGAGCAATCCTAAAAAATTCAAATTGAATACTGCGATCAAACTCAGCGTCATCGTGATCGCGGCGGCCATGTCGAATTTCGCGTCCGCGCAAACGACGGGGAATCCTTGCAACCAGACTTCCGAGGGATGCGTGCCGCTCGGCACGAGCGCCGTGATGATGGTTGCGGCGGCGGACTCGCAGACGCGTGTATCGCCGACGACGGATCCGACCGTCGAAACGGTGTCGGCGGTCGTGCCGTTGCTCGAGGGCGGTCGCGGTGGCGAGGGATCGCCTGGAGCGGCTTCGGGCGGCGGAAATTCGAGTGGCTCGGGATCGGGTGCGGGTGCGGGTGCGGGCGCGGGCGGCGGTCAAGGCTCGTCCAGCAGCGGTCCGGGCGCGACGGCGGGGGCTGGCGGAAGCACGAGCGGCGGAGGCACCGGAACCGGCACAGGATCGGGTGGAACAGGTAACGGCAGTCAGGGCGCTGGAGATTCCGGTGGCGACTCCGGCGGGGACTCGGGCGGCGATTCGAGTGGACATGGGCACCATGGTCACGGGCACGGGCATGGCGATGGTGACGGCGACGGCGATGGGCATGGCCACGGTCATGGACATGGCCACGGCGATGGTGACGGTGATGGCCACGGTCATGGTCATGGCGATGGCCACGGCGATGGTCATGGTGACGGACACGGTGATGGCCACGGCGATGGACATGGTGATGGCCACGGCGACGGACACGGCGACGGACACGGTGATGGCCACGGGGATGGACACGGCGTAGGGCATGGCGACGGTCACGGCGATGGTCATGGTGACGGCCACGGCGTAGGTCACGGCGATGGCCATGGCGACGGCCACGGCGATGGTCATGGT
>Ga0182736_1003390_pt1 | contig 10824 bp, 9 predicted proteins | sample eDN5th30CKraftBY_FD_128882 | JGI IMG/M metagenome (GOLD analysis project Ga0182736, IMG submission 128882) | Enriched backyard soil microbial communities from Emeryville, California, USA - eDNA 5th pass 30_C Kraft BY (version 2) (version 2) | ecosystem: Environmental > Terrestrial > Soil >...
CGCCTATGACGATTACGAGCGCTACTCGCTCAAGCTGACCGCCGCCAAGACCAACGGCATGGCCCACGTCGCCTACCGCACGCGCTCGCCGCAGGCGCTGGAGCGCCGCGCCATGGCGCTGAAGGGATCGGGATTCGATGTCGGCTGGACCGACGGCGATCTCGGCCACGGCAAGACCTTCGTCTGCAAGGACCCGGACGGCCACGTCATCGAACTCTATTACGACACCGAATGGTACGAGCCGCCGCCGGAACTTAAGCCCTCGTTGAAGAACCAGGCGCAGCGCTTTCCCGGCCGCGGCTGCAACGTGCGGAGGCTCGATCACTGGAACGGGCTGGCCGTGGACATTTCGGCCTGCCGCAAATTCTTCGAGGACTATCTCGGCTTCCGTCTCACCGAGCGCATCGTGCTGGACGACGGCTCCGAGGCCGGCATCTGGTTCACCTGCACCAACAAGTCCTACGACTTCGCCTATACGCGCGATCACACCGGCACGCCCGGCCGCTTCCACCACGTCACCTATGCGCTGAATTCGCGCGAGGAGGTGCTGCTGGCCGCCGACATCTTCCTGGAGAACGGCGTGCACATCGAGACCGGGCCGCACAAGCACGCGGTGCAGCAGACGTTCTTTCTTTACGTCTATGAGCCGGGCGGCAACCGCGTCGAAGTGGCGAATGCCGGCGCCCGTCTGATCCTGGCGCCCGACTGGAAGCCGATCACCTGGACCGAGGCCGAACGCCGCAAGGGTCAGGCCTGGGGCCTCAAGACCATCGAGTCCTTCCACACCCACGGCACGCCGGTCGTCGCGCACAAATAGGCCCGAATTATACGCGACAAGCATTGCGTATGATGAAGGGACGAACATGCCGGCCATTCCCACGATAACCCTCCCCTCCGGCGCGGCGATGCCCGTGTACGGGCTCGGCACCTGGCGCATGGGCGAAAGCGCGAAGCGGCGCGCCGACGAAGTCGCGGCGCTGCGGCACGGTCTGGCGCGCGGCGTCACGCTGATCGACACGGCCGAGATGTATGGCGACGGCGAAGCCGAGGCGATCGTGGCCGAGGCTGTCGGCGGTAGGCGCGACGAGGTCTTTATCGTCAGCAAGGTGCTGCCGGAGAACGCCAGCCGGCGCGGCACCGTCGCCGCCTGCGAACGCAGCCTGAAACACCTCAGGACGGATCGCATCGATCTCTACCTTCTGCACTGGCGCAGCGCGGTGCCGCTCGGCGAAACGCTCGAGGCCTTCGCCGCACTGACCGCCGCCGGCAAGATCCGCGACTGGGGCGTCAGCAATCTCGACATCGACGACATGCGCGAACTCGCCACGCTGCCCGGCGCAGATGGCTGCGCGGTCAACCAGGTGCTGTACAATCTGACGCGGCGCGGCATCGAATTCGATCTCATGCCCTCCTGCCGCCAGCACGGCATTCCCATCATGGCCTATTCGCCGATCGAACAGGGCCGCCTGCTCGGCCATCCCGCACTACGCGAAATCGGCGCCCGCCACGGCGCGAGCGCCGCGCAGGTGGCGCTGGCCTGGCTGCTGCGGCAGGACAAGGTCGCCGTCATCCCGAAGGCCACGACGCTGGCCCATGTCGACGACAACCTCGCGGCGCTCGACCTGCGGCTGACCGAAGACGACATCGCCGCGCTCGACAAGGCCTTCCCGCCGCCGCGCAAGGCTGTGCCGCTCGAAATTCTCTAGCCGGGCCGCCCGCCCGGCAGGACGCGCGAGCCGGGATCGCCTACACTCGCCCCAACAACAACCCTCCCAACAAAACGGCCGACGCCATGACCCGCCACAACACACCCCGCATTTCCTTCATCGGTTTCGGCGAAGCCGGCCAGGCCGTCGCCGCCGGCCTGCGCGAAGGCGGCATCGAGAGCATTGCCGCTTGGGACATTCTGTTTCCCGAACCGGCCGGCGCCAAACTGAAGGCGGCCGGCGAACAGGCCGGCGTGCGGCTGGCGGCCTCCGCCGCCGACGCGGTGCGCGACGTCGATATGGTCATCTCGGCGGTGACCGCGGCCTCCAGCCTGGAGGCCGCCCGCTCGGTCGAGCCGCATCTTGCCGGCAACCCCTATTATCTCGACATCAACTCCGTTTCGCCGGGCCGCAAGCAGGAGACCGCCAGCCTGCTCGCCGGCAAGGCGCGCTATGTCGACGTCGCGGTGATCGCGCCAATCCATCCGGCGCGTCATCGCACGCCGCTGCTGGTGGCCGGGCCGCACGCCGACGACGTCGCGCCGCTGCTGCAGGAAATGGAGATGAAGCTTAAGATCGTGCCCGGCGGCACCGGCAAGGCGGCGGCGATCAAGATGATCCGCAGCGTCATGATCAAGGGGCTCGAGGCGCTGACGCTGGAATGCTATCTCGCCGCCTCGCGCGCCGGCCTGCTCGACGACGTGCTGGTGTCGATGAAGAACAATTACCCGGCGCTCGATTTCGCGCAGATGGGCGACTACAACATCGAGCGCATGGCCAGCCACGGCGAACGTCGCGCCGCCGAGATGGAAGAGTCGGCGATTACCTTGCGCGAACTCGGCCTCGATCCGCTGATGGTGGAAGCGACCGTCAAGCGGCAGCGCGAAATGGGCGCGATCGGCAAGCACGACGCCGTGCGCGCCACCCTGAACGACGGCCGCGCCGCGATGCTGGCGGCCATCAGCGACGTCGCCAAACAAGGCCGCTAGGCGCTTCGCGCCTGGCTGCGCCACACGCAATAAAAAACGGGCCGCCTCATGGGCGGCCCGCTTCCGTTCGTGCGCCGGCGCTTACTTCTTGCGCGGCGGAATCTGGATCAGTTCCGCGAGCTGCTCCTTGGTCAGCGGCTTGTCGAGGAACTTCAGCTTGACCGCATCGGCAACTGCGCCATCGAGGTCGGCGAAGGTGTCGGTCTGCATCGTTTCCTTCGGCTGGAATTCGTTCATCGACTCCTTCAAGAGATCGACCGGCCGCTTGATCTTGACCGAATACATCTCGACCGCCTTCGGATCGGCATACATCCAGTCCACCGCTTCGCGGTAGGCTTCCATGAAACGCATGATCGCCTCGCGCTTGTTCTTGAGCGAGTCGGCGTTGACGATCAGCGTGCGCACGGTCTGGCCGCGCAGCGACGGCACATCGCTGCCGCGGGCGACGATGCGGATCTTGCCTTCCTTGATCTCCTGAAGGCCGAACGGCGGCGCCGCCCAGCCGATGTCGATCTGGCCGGACATCACCGCCGTCAGGGTGCTCGGCGGGCCGCCGGTCGCGGTCGGCTTGCCCTTGGCGCCCAGCTCCGAGACGAAGGCGGTCACCAGATTGTGGCTGCTCGAGCCGTTGGTGGAATAGGCGATGGTGCTGGAGTCGGTGGTGTCCTTCAGCGTCTTAATCTTGGAGTCGGCCTTGACGTACCAAAAGAGGTCGCCGGTGCCGGTGAAAGCCGGCGACAGAATGCGCACCGGCGCGCCGCGCGCGAAGGCCCGCATCACGCCGGCGGCGCCGACGCCTGCGCCGATATCGGCGCTGCCCGAAATCACCGCCTGAATTGTTTCGCCGGCGCCCTGCGTGCCGGTGTTCTCGAGCACCAGATTGTACTTCTTGAAGATGCCGGCGTCCTGACCGAGAGTCGGCGCCTGGTTTTCCCAATTGTTGATCTGCCCGATCACGACCTTGAGCGTGTCCTGCGCCGCCGCCGGCGCTGCCGCCAGCAATACCGGAACGGCCAGCCCGAACGCAGCCGCAATGACTTTATGCATGGTCATCCGTTTCTCCCTGTGCCGCTTTTGATGTTCGCGTGAGCGCGACGGCCAGCGCTCAGCGATTGTTGGCTATTGAATACCGCCCCGCCTTGCGGCGGAAGCGGAAATGTCAGCGGCGGCGCGCGGCGCCGGCTTTGGTTTTCTTGGCTGAGCCCTTGCCGACTTTGCTGCCGGCGGCTTTGCCGGTTGCGCCCTTGCGCGCCGGAACGGCCCGCGGCGCGGCCGGCCCGATGCCGCCCGCCTTGGTGGCGCGCATCGACCAGTATTCCCAGGCGCGCTCCAGCCCGGTGGTCGCGGTGCTGATCCGCCCGCACAATTGCGCCTCGCCGGGCGTGAGCGAGGCGACGCTGGCGCCGATGCACAGCGCCTGCACCTGATAGGCGGCGTTCATCGCCGAATAGACGCAGCGGAAGATGCAATCCTTCACGCTGGTGCCGGCGACGGTGACGCCATGCCGGTTCATCAGCACCATCCACCCTTGGCCGAGCGCGCGCGCCAGCGATGCGCCCTCTTCCGGCTTGACCACCAGCATGTTGGTGTCGCCGAATTCGTCGTGCTGATCCCAATAAGGCGGCTTTATGCCGCCAACCGCGCCGAGATGAAACACCGGCACGTAATCGGCTCGCGTCGCCAGCAGCGGCATGAAGGCCGGCGCATGGTGATGGCACACTGCCATCACATCCGGCCGCGCCTTGTAGATTTCGCCGTGGATGACCCGCTCGGAATACTGGCCGACGCCGGGGTCGCGCACCGGCACGGAGTCGAGGTGGTATTCGACGAAGTCGTCCGGCGTCACCAGTTCCGGCGCGCGCGAGCGCGACAACAGATAGCGGCCGGGATCGTCCGGGTGGCGCATGCTGACATGGCCGAAGGCGTCGATGACGCCCTCGTTGGCGACGATGCGGTTGGCGAGCGCCAGCTCGCGGCGGGCTTCGGTGAGCGAAAGGGCCACTGACTTTTCCTCTGGGCTGGCCGGTTTTTTCGGTTTTTCCGGCGCGGTGTTTCCATCCCTGATCGGGAGCCTACAGCCCTCGCGCGCGGCGTCAAAAACGCCCGGCCGGTCAAAAACCGGGCAGCCCGGGCCGGCGGGGTCCGCCGGGCACGGGGTATAAAAATACAACATCTAGTGGTGAAATCGTCCCCGGAACCCTTTTACTGGGGCCAACTCAAATATGGTTAATTTTGTCCTTTACACGGCGGGTAAAAGGCGGAAAATTAAGGTCTCTAAATAACTTAAATGGTTAACGGGGCGTTGAACATGACACATCTTCTGAAGGCAATCGGCGCGGCTTTCCTCATGCTGGGGCTGTATGCCGTTACTCCGACGCCGGCGGTTGCCGGTACCTACTATGACCCGGTCTGTAACTGCCGCAAGCCGGACCACCAGTTCAATACCAGGAAGGTCGTGCGCGGACCGGCGCAGGTCAACACGCGCACCCGCTACGTCGACCACACGAAAGTGGTGAAGCGCACCAAGCTGGTGCAGGAAAACCGCCTGGTCGTGCACGTGAAGCCGATCGTGAACCGCGAAATCGTCGTGCACCGCCAGAACACGGTCGTCCGCAACATCACGCTGCGCAAGGTGAACACCACCAACCGCACGCGCGTCGAACACCGCAACGAAACGGTCAACCGTTACGCGCAGGGCTCGGTCCGCTACGTGAACGAAGTGCGCAACGTCCGCGGCGTGGACTGCAACTGCGGTCCCGAAGGCGGCCAGTATCGTCGCGACGTCGTCTCCTACCGCAACTAAGCGCTAGGACGGCCTCGTTAAACAGAACCGCTTCGCCGGGCGCCGGCGGAGCGGTTTTGCTTTTCGGCGGCCCCGATAAGCCCGCCGCCTATGTCCCCGCGCCCGGCCACCGGCTACAGTCGCCCGATGGATTCCCCCACCACCGTCGCCCGCCTCGCCTGCGACCAGCCCACCGCCCGCCGCATCGCCGCCTATCTCGGCGAGATTTTCGGCGAGGACGACGTCGCCTGCGCCGCCTTCGAGGACGACAACGAGCAGTGGCAGATCGCCATTCACTTCCGCGCGCCGCCGGACGAAGCCGCCTTGCGCGCCCACGTCGCCATTGCGGCCGGTGACGCCGCGGCGGCCGCCCTTCGTGTGGATTCCGTGGCGGCCACCGACTGGGTGGCCCAGAGCCTCGAGGGGCTGAAGCCGGTGCGGGCCGGCCGTTTTCTCGTGCACGGCGCGCATGACCGCGCCCGCGTCAAAAGCCACGACATCGGCATCGAGATCGAGGCGGCGCTGGCCTTCGGCACCGGCCACCACGGCACGACGCGCGGCTGCCTGCTGGCGCTCGACGCTTTGCTAAAGGCGCGGCGGCCGCGGCACATCCTCGATATCGGCACCGGCTCCGGCGTGCTGGCGATGGCCGCGGCCAAAGCCCTGCGCCGCCCCGTGGTCGCCAGCGACATCGATCCCCTCGCCGTCACCTCGGCGCGCGTCAATGCCCGCACCAACCGCATCGCGCCGTCGATCGCCTTCATACGGGCGACCGGAACGCGTTCGCCGCAGATGACGGCGGGCGCGCCCTACGATCTGATCTTCGCCAATATTCTGCTGGGGCCGCTGACGCGCCTGGCGGTCGCGATCCGCAGCCTGACCGGCCCGCAAACACGCGTGGTGCTGTCCGGCCTGCTGCCGTCTCATGCCAATGCCGCGCTGGCGGTCTACCGCGCGCAGGGCTTGGTGCTGGAGCGGCGCTTTCCGCTCGATGGCTGGATGACGCTGGTGCTGACGCGCGGCGTCAAAAAAAATCGCCCCGGCCGCGGGCGGCCAGGGCGATCGTCATTCCGCTAAAGGTCGGCTCGACTTACCAGCCGCCGGCCGGGGTCTCGGTCTTGCTCTGCACGGCGCCATCGGCGTCGATCGTGTAGGGCAGCAGACGGCTGTGCAGGCGGATCTCGCGGCGCGCCTTTTCCATCTGCGACTCGACGAGCGCGTCGAAGAACCGCGCGAGCAGGGTCTTGCGCGGCGCGGTGTCCACAGGACGCGCAACGGCGGCGGGGGCGTGATCGAATGTAACAGCAGCCATGTTCATCTCCTGGTCGAATGAGCAACGGGCGCTTCGCCGCGTCGCAATGCCTATTGGCCTTGTCTATTGCAATGCAACATAGTGCGTCTCGCAAGTGCGAACTACACATGGAACTGCATGGAAGCCGTGTAATTCCAGCATGATGCGGTTAATTCGCGTTTACGATGTCGCGTAGCGAGCGCCAGCAATTTTGCGTCGCACAAGACCGTTGCCGGAGATGCTTTTCGCTGTCTGGCGCGCAAGTTCGGCAGGTTCCTTTCGCCACGAAGCAGAAGCGTCCCCATCGCGCATAGCTTGGCGCGCGTCTGGCGCATGGCTGCATTGCCCCACTCGTTTTGGACGCTAGAGTGCCGGCCATGTTCGAGGCCCGCTTCCAGACCTTCGACGATTCGAGCGACGGCGCGCACAGCGCGACGCGGGTCGCCGAATTGCGCGCCGAATTGAAGCAACGTGGTCTCGACGGCTTCGTGGTGCCCCGCTCCGATCGCCAGCAGAACGAATATCTGCCGGCCAGCGAGGAGCGCCTGGCTTGGCTGACCGGCTTCACCGGTTCGGCCGGCATGGCGATCGTACTCGACGATCGTGCCGCCCTGTTCGCCGACGGCCGCTACTCCGTGCAGGCGGCGATGCAGGTCGACAGTGCGACCTTCGCCATTGAGCACCTGATCGACAATCCACCGGACCGCTGGCTGGACCGTAACCTCAAGCCCGGCATGAAGCTCGGCTACGATCCGTGGCTGCACACCACCGAGAGCACCGACAAGCTGAAGAAGGTCTGCGCCGACACCGGCGCCGTTCTGGTCGCGGTCGACGGCAACCCGATCGACGCCCTGTGGCGCGACCGTCCGGCCCCTCCGCGCGGGCCCGTGACGCTGCGCGACATCAAGCTTTCCGGCGAGAGCGCCGCCGACAAGCTCCGGCGCATCCGCGCCGAACTGGTCAAATTGCGCACCGACCTCGCCGTCATTTCCGATCCGCAGAACGTCGCCTGGACCTTCAATATCCGCGGCGCCGATGTGGCGCATACGCCGCTGCCGCTCGCCTTCGCCACGATACCCCGCGACGGCCGCCCGGCGCTCTATGTCGACGGCGCCAAGGTTGACGACACCGTGCGGCGGGCGCTGGAGGAATTTTCCGATCTGCGCGCGCCGGATGAGTTGTCCCGCGACCTTGGCGCGGTGAAGGACAAAACCGTCCGCCTTGATTCCGGCAGCGCGGCCGACGCCCTCACCCGTCTCGTGACCGAAGCCGGCGGCAAGCCGGTGCGCGGCGCCGACCCGATCACGCTGATGAAGTCGGCCAAGAACCACGCCGAGATTGCCGGCGCGCGCGCCGCGCATTTGCGTGACGGCGTCGCCATGGTGCGGTTCCTCGCCTGGCTCGATACGGAAGCGGCCACGGGCGCGGTCACCGAAATCGGCGCGGTTGAAGCGCTGGAGAGCTTTCGCCGCGACGGCGGCCTGCTCAAGGATGTGTCGTTCCCGACCATCGCCGGCTCGGGGCCGAACGGCGCCATCGTGCACTACCGGGTGACGCGCGCCACCGACCGCAGGCTCGGCGCGGGCGAACTGTTCCTGATCGACTCCGGCGCCCAGTATGAGGACGGCACCACCGACATCACCCGCACCGTCGCCATCGGCGCGCCGAGCGACGAGATGCGCGACCGCTTCACCCGCGTGCTCAGAGGCCACATCGCCATCGCCTGCGCGGTGTTCCCCGAGGGGACCAGCGGCGCCCAGCTCGACCCGCTGGCGCGCGTCGCACTGTGGCAGGCCGGGCTCGATTTCGATCACGGCACCGGCCATGGCGTCGGCAGCTATCTATCAGTTCACGAAGGACCGGCGCGCATCTCGAAGCTTGGCACCGTGCCGCTGCTGCGCGGCATGATCCTGTCCAACGAGCCCGGCTACTACAAAACCGCGGCCTACGGCATCCGCATCGAGAATCTGGTGCTGGTGACGGCAGCGCCGGCGCCGGACGGCGCCGAAAAGCCGCTGCTCGAGTTCGACACGCTGACGCTGGCGCCGATCGACCGGCGCCTGATCGACACCCGCCTGCTGACGGCCAAGGAACGCGTCTGGATCGATGCCTATCATGCCCGCGTGCGCGACGCGGTCAGCCCGCTCGTCGACGCAGCGACCCAGCGCTGGCTCGACGCAGCGACCAGGCCGCTCTGACAACGCCGCCGCCTTATTAGCCGGGAATGCAATCGTTGCAGGAAACGTCGCCCCAGAGCCAGGCTGAGCCGCACGCCAAGCCTGGTGCGAAGCCTGATGCCAAGCCTCCCGCCAGCGCGGGCAAACCGTGGCCGCTGCTGATCCTGCTGATGGCGCTCACCGCCGTCGGCCCGCTGACGCTCAACATCATGGTGCCGGCGCTGCCGAACATGGCCGTGCGGCTGGGCACCGACACCGCCACGGTGCAACTGACGCTGTCGCTGTTCCTGCTCAGCCTGGCGGCCGCGCAACTCGTGCTCGGGCCGCTGTCGGACCGCTACGGCCGGCGGCCGGTGATGCTCGGCGGCCTTGTGCTGACTGTCGTCGCTTCGCTCGCGGCGGTGGCTGCGACGTCGATCGGCGCCCTCATTGTCGCGCGTGTCGTTCAGGCCGCGGGTGCGGCCACCGGCGTGGTGATCGGCCGCGCCATCATCCGAGACCTGTTCGACCGCGACCGCGCCGCCGCCATGATCGGACTGGTCACCACCGCCATGGTCATTGCGCCGATGGTGGCGCCGCTGATCGGCGGCCTGCTCGACACGGTGTTCGGCTGGGAGGCGATCTTCCTGTTCTCGGCGCTGTTCGCCGGCGTGATGCTGGTGTGGACGATCCTGCGGCTGCCGGAAACGCGACCAGTAAGCATCGCCTCCTCACCCGGCCGGCTCGTGCAGGAATGGCGCGGCCTGCTCGTGAGCCGCGAATATTACGGCTACATGTTGTGCGGCGCGCTTGGTTCGGCCTCGTTCTTCAGCTTCCTCGGCGGCGGGCCGCATGTCGTGGTGACGATTATGGGCCGCAGCTCGGCCGAATACGGCATGTGGTTCGCGATCATGTCGCTCGGCTACATGGCCGGCAATTTCACCGTGTCGCGCCTGTCGCAGCGCTTCGGCGTCAACGCCGTGATCCTGACCGGCATCGGCGTGCATTTCCTCGGCACTTCAATGACGCTGGCGCTGGTCCTGCTGTTCCCCGATGGCGGACCGGCCACAGTCTTCGTGCCGCAATTCGTCATTTCCTACGGCAGCGGCCTGCTGCTGCCGAACGCCATGGCCGGCGCGGTCAGCGTCCGCCCGCAGGCCGCGGGAACGGCGGCCGGGCTCGCCGGCTTCGCGCAGATGGCGGTTGGCGCCGCTGCGGCGCAGATCGTGTCGATGCTGCTGGCCGGCGCGCCGACCGCGGCGCCGCTCGCCTGGATGATGTTCGGCGCCGCCGCCGCGACCGCGCTTGCCTATGCGCTGCTGGTCCGGCGCGTCAGCCGCGCCGACCACGGCCGCTAGGAAATCAGCGCCAGCCACGCGTCTTCGCTCAGCACCGTGACGCCGTGCTTCTGCGCCTCGGCGAGCTTGGAGCCCGCGCCGGGGCCGGCGACGACGTAATCGGTCTTCTTCGACACCGAGCCGGACACCTTGGCGCCGAGACGCTCGGCGGTGGCTTTCGCCTCGTCGCGGGTGAACTTCTCCAGCGCGCCGGTGAACACCACCGTCTTGCCGGCGACTTTGGAATCCGTCTTCGGCTTCTCGGCGTCGAGCACCTTGATCTGCTTCACCAGCCGCTCGACCGCGGCAAGATTGCGCTTCTCCTTGAAATAGTCGGTCACCGCCTCGATCACGGTGTCGCCGATCTGGTCCAGCGCATCCATCTCGGCGATGGCTTCTTCATCGCCCTTCGACACTTTCAGCGCGGCGTCGTGAAACGCCGCCCATGAGCCATAGCCGCGCGCCAGCGACAGCGCTGTGGTCTCGCCGACATGGCGAATGCCGAGCGCGTAAATGACGCGATCGAGCGCGATCTCGCGGCGCGCATCGATGGCGGCGAACAG
>Ga0182736_1003391_pt1 | contig 10821 bp, 9 predicted proteins | sample eDN5th30CKraftBY_FD_128882 | JGI IMG/M metagenome (GOLD analysis project Ga0182736, IMG submission 128882) | Enriched backyard soil microbial communities from Emeryville, California, USA - eDNA 5th pass 30_C Kraft BY (version 2) (version 2) | ecosystem: Environmental > Terrestrial > Soil >...
CCGGCGCGCCGCCCCACGCGCTCCGACAGCCCGGCAGCTGCCGGACAGACCAGGAACCGGGTCACCAGCGCCGGGGGTCACCAGCGCGCGCCGGCCCGACCGGCGGCAGTCCGGACATGAAGCGGGCCGCCCCGCGCGGTGCGGGGCGGCCCGTCAGACCTGAGCGGTCACCAGCCGCGGTCGGCGTACCGCTGCTCGGCGGGCAGATCGGGGATGTTGATCCCGACCATCGCCTCGCCCAGCCCGCGCGAGACCTTGGCGATCACGTCGGGGTCGTCGTGGAACGTGGTGGCCTTGACGATCGCCGCCGCACGCTGGGCCGGGTCGCCGGACTTGAAGATGCCCGAGCCGACGAACACGCCCTCGGCGCCGAGCTGCATCATCATCGCGGCGTCGGCCGGGGTGGCGATGCCGCCCGCGGTGAACAGGACGACGGGCAGCTTGCCCGCGGCCGCGACCTCGCGGACCAGCTCGACCGGCGCCCGCAGCTCCTTGGCCGCGACGTACAGCTCGGTCTCGTCGAGCGTGGCGAGACGGCGGATGTCGCTGCGGATCTGGCGCATGTGCCGGGTGGCCTCGACGACGTTGCCGGTGCCCGCCTCGCCCTTCGACCGGATCATCGCCGCGCCCTCGGCGATCCGGCGCAGGGCCTCGCCCAGGTTGGTCGCGCCGCACACGAACGGCACGGTGAAGGCCCACTTGTCGATGTGGTGCGCCTCGTCGGCCGGCGTGAGGACCTCGGACTCGTCGACGTAGTCGACGCCCAGCGACTGCAGGACCTGCGCCTCGACGAAGTGCCCGATGCGCGCCTTGGCCATCACCGGGATGCTGACGGCGTTGACGATCCCGTCGATCATGTCGGGGTCGCTCATGCGCGCGACACCGCCCTGGGCGCGGATGTCGGCGGGGACGCGCTCGAGGGCCATGACCGCGACGGCGCCCGCGTCCTCGGCGATCTTCGCCTGCTCGGGCGTGACGACGTCCATGATCACGCCGCCCTTGAGCATCTCCGCCATGCCGCGCTTGACACGCGCGGTGCCCTGCACGGCGTCGGTCTGCTCGGCGGCGGGGGTGGGAACGGCCTGGTCGGACGACACGATGGAACCTCTCTGACGAAGAGAACGACCTGTCGATCGTACGTCAGGGAACGCGCCTGCCCGGGGTCGCTCCGGTGGTGCTCCGCGCCACCTCGGGGTCGGCGATCTCGAAGTACTCCGGGACGGGCGCGGTCCCGGCGAGGTGCAGCCAGCGGACGAGCCGGCGGGACCGGAGCCCGAGGGTGTCGCGGACCGCGTCGTTGTGGACGCGTCGGGCCAGCACGACGAGCTGTTCGGCGTCGGCGAGCTCGCCGACGAGGTCGTCGGGCAGCCGCGCGCGGTCGACGTCGGCGAGCGCGCGGGTGAGCGCGTTCTCGATGGTCTCGGCCCGGCCGTCGCCGGGCGGCGGGCGGGTGCCGGTGCGCGCGTCGAGGGCGTCGCGCAGCGCCGCCACCCGCCGCGGGTCCCCGGTGGCCTCGAGCACGGGCAGGCAGTCGACGGCGGCGGCGGCCCGCCGGTCGAGGGCGGCGTGCAGGCCGGCGCGGGCTGCGTCGGTGCGCACGTGCAGCCGGTCGAGCCTGCGGGCGCGCCCGATGCAGGAGACGACGACCGTCACCGCCACCAGCACGGCGACCGCCAGCACGACCCAGCCGATGACGCTCATCAGGCGGGCACCCCCGCAGTGCCGACGCGGCGCGGGTCGGCCGCCACCGCGGCGCGGTAGACCTGCAGCACCTGCCCCGCGACGACGGGCCAGTCGAACGCCGCGGCGCGCACCCGGCCCGCCGCACCGAGCGCGGTCCGACGGGCGGGATCGTCGAGCAGCCGGTCGAGTGCGCGGGCGAACGCGGTGGCGTCGCCGGCGGCGGCGAGCTCGCCCGCCACCGGCCCGCCCGCCGGGTCGGTGACGACCCTGCGGAACGCGTCGATGTCGCTGGCCAGTACGGGCGCGCCGGCGGCCATGGCCTCGGTGAGGACCATGCCGAAGCTCTCGCCGCCGAGGTTGGGTGCGCAGTAGATGTCCATCGAGCGCAACGCGGCGGCCTTGGTGGCGTCGTCGACGGCGCCGAGCACGTCGAGCCGGTGGGCGAGCGGGCCGGCGCGGCGGACCAGCGCGTCGACGTCGCCACGGCCGACGACGAGCAGCCGCAGCCCCGGCCGGTGCGGCGCGAGCTTCTCGACGGCCGCCAGCAGCACCGCCATGCCCTTGCGCGGCTCGTCGAAGCGGCCGAGGAACCCGACGGTCTCGACCCCGGGGCGGGGGTGCCCCGGCAGCAGCGGGCCGTCGGCGAACAGCGGGACGTCGACGCCGTTGGGGATCTCGACGGCGTCACCGCCCAGGTGCTCGACCTGCACCCGCCGGGCCAGCGTCGACACCGCGATGCGCGCGGTGACCTTCTCCATCAGCGGCCGCAGCACCCCGCCGAACGCGGTGAGGGCGCGGGAGCGCTCGGTCGAGGTGTGGAACGTCGCGACGATCGGGCCCTCCGCGGCGAGCAGCGCGAGCACCGAGATCGAGAACGTCGTGGGTTCGTGCAGGTGCAGCACGTCGAAGGTGTGCTCGGCGAGCCAGCGCCGGACCCGGGCGTAGGTCACCGGGCCGAACGTGATCCGCGCGACCGATCCGTTGTAGGGGACGCCGATCGCCCGCCCGGTCGGGGTGACGAACGGCGGCAGCGGCGGGTCGTCGTCGTCGCGGTCGTCCTCGGCGGGGGCCAGCACGTCGACGGTGTGCCCGAGCCGGATCAGCGCCCGCGCGAGATCGACGACGTGGTTCTGCACCCCGCCGGGAACGTCCAGCGAGTACGGGCAGACGATGCCGATCCGCAGCGGCGTCGACGTGCGGGCGGTCATGCGGCGGCCGCCGTGGTGCGGAGGTCGGCGGTGAAGTACGGCTGGAGCATGTGCCAGTCCTGCGGGGCACGGCGGATCGTCTCGGTGAAGACGTCGGCCAGCGCCTGGGTGGCCGCGGCGACGGCGGCCTTGCCGGGGACCGGGATCGGCGCCCCGATGGTCAGCCGCCAGCCGGCGCCCTCGAACCCGGAGTGCACGGGCATCAGCAGGGCCCCGGTCATCGCGGCGAGCCGCGCGGGCCCGGGCGGCATCCGGGCGGGCTGCCCGAAGAGCGTGACGTCGACACCCGATGCGCCGAGGTCCCGGTCGGCGACGAGGCAGACGAGACCACCCGCCCGCAGCCGCGAGACCAGGCCCCGGTAGACGGCGGCGCCGTCGTCGGCGGAGAAGACCTCGAACCCGAGCGACTCGCGGTAGGCGACGAACCGCCGGTAGAGCGGCTCGGGCCGCAGCCGTTCGACGACGGTGCTGAACCCGGCCCGCAGCCCGTGGCGGCGCATCGTCTCGACGATCCAGACCCCGGCCGCGTCCCAGTTGCCGCTGTGCGGGAGGGCGAACACGACGCCGCGGCCCTCGGCCAGCGCCGCGAGCGCCGGGTCGATCCCGGTCTGGACGGTGGCCTCGACGATGTGCCCCGGCGAGATCGCGGGCAGCCGGAACGCCTCGCACCAGTAGCGGGCGTAGCTGCGCATGCCGGCGCGGACCAGAACGTCGAGCTCGGCGGGCCCGGCGTCGGGCACGACCCGCGAGAGGTTGGCGCGCAACGTCTGCACACCCGTCCCGGCACGACGGGCGGCGAGCTCCCCCGCCTGCTCGAACACCGCAGTCGCGACACCCGACGGCAGCATCCGGACCAGCCGCCAGCCCGCGGCGAACGCGGGGTCGACCAGCCGCTCGGCGAGCCCGGCGGCGGTCACGATCCCTGCCGTTCGGCCCGGTCGACCTCCTGCGCGCTGCGGTGCACCGCGACGACCCGCTGCCCGACCGTCACGATCGACAGGGCCGCGAGCAGCCACAACGCCACCGACAACGCGTACGGGACGCCGACGCCCTGCAGGAACGTGCCGAGCAGGGTGATGATCAGCCGCTCGGCCCGCTCGACGAGCCCGCCGTCGGCCCGCAGACCGGCCGCCTCGGCCCGTGCCTTCACGTAGGAGGTGATCTGGCCCGCGACCAGGCAGATGAGCGCGGCGATCCCGAGCGTGCGCTCCTGCCCGACGCCGAGGCACCACCAGGCCAGCCCCGCGAACAGGGCACCGTCGGCGACGCGGTCGCACACCGAGTCGAGCACCCCGCCGAACGCCGTCGAGTACCCGCGGGCGCGGGCCATCGCCCCGTCGACGAGGTCGAACAGCACGAACAGCGTGATGATCCACGGCCCGACGACGAGCTCGCCGCGCGGCAGGAACCACAGCGCCGCCGCGACCGACCCGATCGTCCCGACGACGGTCACGACGTCGGGCGTCACGCCGAGCGCCACCAGCCGACGGCCGATCGGGTCGGTGACGCGGTTGACGCCGGCGCGGGCGAAGACGTTGAGCATCGGCTGCTGCCGACTCCTGCCGATGGGAACGAGGGTCTGGACCAGGTCCAGCCTAGTCCTGTGCGGACCCGCGACCTGCGCCGGGCACGCCGCTCTCAGCGCTCTCCCAGGCTTCCGCGAGCAGCTCACGGGTCTCGGTGAGCAGCTGAGGGATCACCTTCGTCTGCCCGACGACGGCGATGAAGTTCGCGTCGCCGCCCCAGCGCGGGACGACGTGCTGGTGCAGGTGGTCGGCCAGCGATCCGCCCGCCACGGTCCCCAGGTTCAGCCCGACGTTGAACGCGTGCGGCGCCGCCACCTTCTTCATCGCCCGGACGGCCTGCTGGGTGAAGGCCATCAGTTCGGCCGACTCCTCGCCGGTGAGCTCCTCCAGCTCCGCGACGTGCCGGTACGGCAGCACCATGAGGTGGCCCGGGTTGTACGGGTGCAGGTTGAGCAGCGCGAACACGCTGGCCCCGCGCGCGACGACCAGGCCCTCCTCGTCGGGTAGCCGGGGGATGCGGCAGAACGGGCAGCCGCTCTCCCCCGCCTCCTTGATGTAGGCCAACCGGTGCGGCGTCCACAGCCGGCGGAAACCGTCGGGAGTCCCCACCCCGTCGCGAGGCTCCAGGGCCGGCTCGTCCATGCCGACGAGCCTAGTGCGCGGCCGTGAAGGACTCGGCGGTCGGCGACGTGTTGTCCCGACGGCCGATCCAGGCCTGCACGGCCGCCACCGCGTCGGCGACCGGCACCCCGTTGACCTGCGTGCCGTCGCGGAACCGGAAGCTCACCGCACCGGCCTCGGCGTCGCGCGCACCCACGACCAGCATGAAGGGCACCTTCTGCAGGGTGTGGGTGCGGATCTTCTTCTGCATCCGGTCGTCGCCGGAGTCGACCTCGACCCGCACGCCGCGCTCGCGCAGCGTCGCCGCGACCTGTTCGACGTACTCGCGCTGGTCGTCGGTGACCGGGATGCCGACGACCTGGACCGGCGCGAGCCAGGCCGGGAACGCGCCCGCGTAGTGCTCTAGCAGGACCGCGAAGAAGCGCTCGATCGAGCCGAACAGCGCCCGGTGGATCATGACCGGCCGCTTGCGGGAGCCGTCGGAGGCCGTGTACTCGAGGTCGAAGCGGTCGGGCAGCATCAGGTCGACCTGGATCGTCGACATCTGCCAGGTACGGCCGATCGCGTCCTTCGCCTGGACGCTGATCTTGGGCGCGTAGAACGCGGCGCCGCCCGGGTCGTCGACCAGGTGCAGGCCCGTCTCCTCGGCGACCTTGCGGAGCACGTTCGTCGCCCGCTCCCAGGCCTCGTCGCTGCCGATGGACTTCTCCGGGTTGCGGGTGGAGAGCTCGAGGTAGAAGTCGTCGAGCCCGTAGTCGCGCAGCAGCTCCAGCACGAACTGCAGCAGGGAGGCGATCTCGCCCTCCATCTGCTCCTCGGTGCAGTAGATGTGCGCGTCGTCCTGGGTGAAGCCGCGGGCCCGGGTCAGCCCGTGCACGACACCGGACTTCTCGTACCGGTACACGGTCCCGAACTCGAACAGCCGCAGCGGCAGCTCGCGGTAGCTGCGCCCGCGCGCGTCGAAGATCAGGTTGTGCATCGGGCAGTTCATCGGCTTCAGGTAGTAGTCCTGGCCGGGCTTGCGGACGTTCCCGTCGGCGTCGCGCTCCTCGTCGAGGATCATGCCCGGGTACATCCCCTCCTCGTACCACTCGAGGTGGCCCGAGGTGCGGAACAACTGCCCCTTGGTGATGTGCGGGGTGTTGACGAACTCGTAGCCCGCCTGCTCGTGCCGGCGTCGCGAGTAGTCCTCCAGCTCCTTGCGGACGATGCCGCCCTTGGGGTGGAAGACCGCGAGCCCCGAGCCGATCTGATCGGGGAAGGAGAACAGGTCGAGCTCCGCGCCGAGGCGCCGGTGGTCGCGACGCTCGGCCTCGGCGACGCGCTCCAGATACGCGTCGAGCGCCTCCTGGCTCTCCCACGCGGTGCCGTAGATGCGCTGCAGCTGCGGGTTCTTCTCGTCGCCGCGCCAGTACGCAGCGGCGGTGCGGGTGAGGCTGAACGCGGGGATGTACCGCGTCGTGGGCAGGTGCGGACCGCGGCACAGGTCCGACCAGACCGTCTCGCCGGTGTGGGCGTGGACGTTGTCGTAGATGGTCAGCTCGCCCGAGGCGTCGATCTCGACGACGTCCTCCTCGGGCCCCTTGAGGTCGATCAGCTCGAGCTTGTACGGCTCGTCGGCGAGCTCCTTGCGGGCCTCGTCCTTGTCGGCGAAGCGCCGGCGGGAGAACCGCTGCCCCGCCTTGATGATCTTCTTCATCGCCGACTCGAGCTTCTTCAGGTCGTCGGGCGTGAAGGGCGTCGCGACGTCGAAGTCGTAGTAGAACCCGTCGCGGATGGGCGGCCCGATGCCGAGCTTCGCCTCGGGGTGCAGCTGCTGCACCGCCTGCGCGAGGACGTGTGCCGCGGAGTGCCGGATGACGCTGCGGCCGTCCTCGGAGTCCGCGGGCACCGCCTCCACGTCGACGTCGGCCTCCGGCGCCCACGCGAGGTCGCGCAGCCGCCCGTCGGGATCGCGGACGACGACGACGGCCTCGGGACCGTTGGCGGGCAGCCCGGCCTCGCGCACCGCGGCCCCGGCCGTGGTCCCGGCCGGCACCCGGACGGTGGCGGACGCGGGCGGGACGGGTGGTGCGGACACGAGTTGCCTCCGGTTGAGCACGAACGGATGTGTGCCGTCGAGGCTAGCGGTCGGTGTCGACCGGGTTCGCGCCGTCCCGCCCGTCGCCGGAGCCCGCGTCGGCTGTGGCCGGACCGGGGGCTTCGCCGGGCTGCGGGCCGCGGGCCGGCTGCGCACCGTCGGCCGGGAGGGCGGCGACGACCGCGGAGCGGACCGCGGCGGCGACCGGACCCGCGGCGTCGGCGTGTGGGCGCGGCCGTGGCACCGGCCGCACCGCGGGACCGGGTGCGTCCGCGGCGCGGGGCGGCGACGCGTGCCTGCCGGGACCGGTGGTCGCGGCGGGTGTCGACGAGCCGGGCGCCGAAGTGTCGGACGCCGAGCCGGCGGCCGACGTGGCCGTGCCGTCGGGGCGTGCGTGCCGGCCGAACCACGGGTGTGGCTCGGCGCCCGGGGTCGCGACGCCGTGGGTCGCCGCGCCCTGGGGCGGCACGGGCCAGGGGTCGGGCGCGACCGCGGGCTCCCTGCGCTCGGCCCACGACGCCGGTGCCGGCTCGACCGGCGGGGCCGGCGGCGCGGGCACCGTCCCGGCGAACAGCGCGTCGCCGGAGAGGCTGCTGCTTGCGGGGCGGACCGCACGGAGCACAGCCGCGACGGCCGAGACGTCGCCCGGGAGCCCGGCGGCGCCGAGCGGCGGCACCCGCTGTGCGTCGCCGTCGCGGGCGATCCGATGCCCGCCCCCGCCGGGTGACGCAGCCGCGCCGTCGGCGGAGCGGACGGGGCCTGCCGGGGTGATGCTCGGGGACGGCGACCCGAAGAGGCTCACCGGCGTGAGCCCCGTGGGAGGCCGCGGCGGGTCGCCTGCGGGCGCCGCGGTCGAGCGCGGCGGGTCGCCTGCGGGCGCCGCGGTCGAGCGCGGCGGGTCGCCTTCGGGCGCCACGGTCGAGCGCGTCGTCTCGGCGGACGTTGCGGTGGCCGAGAGCGTCTCGGCAGACGAGGTCGTGGTCGAGTGCGGCGTATCGAGCCCGGCGTCGGCGTGCACCGGGTCCGCAGGCGGCACGGTGCTCGCATGCGGCATCTGCGCGTCCGCCGGGGTGGGCGCGCAGGACGGATCGGCAGCGGTGCCGGGGAGGGACGGGGCGGCGGGCGCTGACGCACCCGCGCGGGAGGGATCCGCCATCGGCGGGGTGGCCGCGCCGGCGTCGACGGCCGGGGCCGTAGCCGGCGCAGCGTCCGACCGGTGTCCGGGCGCTGACGCGGCGGCCACCACCGGCAGCCGGGCCGTCACGGAGGCCGGGCCGCCCGGGGGCTGCGACATCGTCGGCGCCGGCAGCGCGGCCGGCGCGGACCCGATGGGCCCGTTGCGCGCCAGCGCCGTCGCGGTGTCGCGCGCGATCTCGTTCGACGGCGCCGCAGGCAGTGCCGCGACGGGTGCCGCAGGCGATGCCCCGAGCGATGCCCCAGGCGATGCGCCAGCCGCGTCCGGCGCCGTCACGGGCGGCGTCGCCGGGCCGGCCGGCTGCTGCGGACCCGCACCGGGGACCGCGGCGGCCTCCGTACCGAGCGGCGCGCGCCGCGGGTCCGGTCCGGCGGCTGCGGTCGCTCCGGGCTGTTCCGGTCCACCGGGGGACGCCGGGGGCTCGTGTGAGACGACGTGCTGCTGCGCGGCGTGCCCACCGGTCGGAACCGGAGCAGGCGGCGCCGCAGCGCCCGGCGCCCACCGCGGGGCACCGGGCACGCCGGCTCCTGGCCACCACGGACCGGGCGCGACCGGCCCGGCCGGGGTGAAGAGATCGGCCTCCGGACGGGCGGGGGCGCCGCCCGGGGCCGGCGGGACAGGTGCGCCCGACACCGAGGGCGGGTCGGGCGGCGCCGTCCGAACGAGTGCCCCCGGCATCGGGACGAGCGCCGCGGTGTCCATCCGCGAGAGCCGTCGCCGCAGGCGGCGCAGGGCCCGCGGCGGGCCGTCGACCAGCAGCGACAGCACGAGCCGGTCGCCGAGCGGGTCGTGGACGGTGCGCAGCACCTGGTGCAGGCGGTCGCCGTGGGCGACGACCACCTCCGTCGGTGCCGGCCCGCCGAACGACACGGCCGCCGCGTCCACCGCCGCCCGGATCACGTCGGCCTGACCAGCGCAGACCGTCTCGAGGTCCTCCGGGGCACCTTCTCGGGACCGGGCCGCGAGGAGCATGCCGCTGCCCGCGTCGAGCAGTGCCGCCGCCACCACCGCGCGGTCCCGGACGAGCGCGGCGAGCGCCGCGTCCGGGGACGCCCCGACCGGTGGGGCGACGGCCGGTACACCGGGGCCGTTCGTGTTCACGACGTGCGCTTCACCTCGCCCGCGGGGCCGCTGTCAGCGCTGGTTGGAGGGGAAGAACTGCCCCTCGTTGCCGGGCACGGCCTGACGGGTGTTGGCGGCCGGGTGGGCCATGTAGAAGTCCTGCTCGATGACCCGCAGGTCGCGCCGCGCCATCGCCAGGTTGGCCTGGGCGCGGTTGAGCACCAGGTAGAAGAACAGCTTCTCGTCCGTGCCACGGATCATCCGGAGCAGGTGGTACTGCGTGTCCAGGGTGATCAGGATGTCCTCGATCTGCTCGCGCAGGCCGAGCTTCTGGACGACCTCCATCTTGGTCCGGATCACGTCGCTGTTGCCCGGGGCCGCGACGTCGAGGTCGAACTCGGCGCTGCCACCGCGAGAGCCCAGCATCATGCCGCTCTCCCAGTCGACCAGGGCCACCGCGAACGCACCCTTGATATTCGCCGCCATGTCGAGCGCGTGCTCGATGTTGCTCATTTCTTGCTCCTCGTCGGGGTCGGGGGGTCCGCGGAATTCGGGGTTCCGCGGGTGCCGGAGCCTAGCGCATCAATTCGGGGGCGACGGAAAGGCCCGCCCCCACAATTCGCGACGCGCCGGCGGTTAGACCATTCGGCGCAATCCGGCAAGAATACGTTTCATCGTCGACATGTCGTGCGCCCATGCGCCCGGTCCGCCCGTGGGTGCGCGGTGCGATGTCGCGCGCGCGGGCGTCGTCGCAGGAGGGACGACGCTGCCCGGGTCGCGGCGCGGGAGCGCTCCGGGAGCGTCGTCCGGCTCGTCGAGCTCGGCGCGACCGGCGGCGGGTGCCGCCGCCGGCACGGGCGCCGCGGCGGGTGCCACGGTCCGTTCCACCGGCTCCCCCGGCCGGACCAGCCGGACCGGACGAGGCAACCGACGCGGCGATGCGCCGCGTTCCGGCGACATCGTTTCCCCACGACGAGGCAGGGGCACGGACGGCGACCCGGGAGACGTCGACCCGGGGGACATCGCCCCAGGGGACATCGACCCAGGGGACATCGATACGGGAGACATCGACACGGGAGACATCGACACCGGCGCCTTCGAGCCGGGCGACGTGGAACCGGGCGGGCGCGAGGCCGGCGGATCCGAGGCCGAGGGCGTCGCACCGGAGGACGCGGCCGCCGCAGCGGCGGAGGGAGGCACACGACCGCGCCCGGCGATGGCCGCGGGCGGCGACGGACGCGCCTCGTCCACGCTTCTCACCTGCGCCGCAGCGGGCTGGGGCGCACCGCCCGGCGGCCGCGACTGCAGGGGCACGGACACAGGCGGCGACACTGCCGGACCGGGGCTCGGCGCCGCCGGGGCCGACAACGAGGAGGAGCCCGACCCGAACTCGCCGGAGCCGGCACGGCCCGGCACGGCGGTGCGCGACCCTGAGGAGGCCGACCC
>Ga0182736_1003392_pt1 | contig 10818 bp, 8 predicted proteins | sample eDN5th30CKraftBY_FD_128882 | JGI IMG/M metagenome (GOLD analysis project Ga0182736, IMG submission 128882) | Enriched backyard soil microbial communities from Emeryville, California, USA - eDNA 5th pass 30_C Kraft BY (version 2) (version 2) | ecosystem: Environmental > Terrestrial > Soil >...
GACGCCTCGCGGCGCGTCGGGGACGGGGTCTTCTTCGCCTTCGCGCGGGAGCGCGTGGTCATGGGCCTGCCGAGGAAGCGTGGGGAATGAATCGGACGGGCGCAATGTACACGCGGCCCCGCGCGCCATGCCAGCGGCGCGGGCTCGCGCCGTCGGTCCGGCAGGAGCCTTGCGCCCGAGCGCTCCCGCCCCACGTGGCAACCTTGACCCGGCCCCCTTCGCCCAGGTAACCAAGCCTCCTTTCGCGAAGGATTTCGCGCCGCTTTCCCGCTCGGATCTCTCGAGACCAAGAGCGCCTGGGACCCCATGGCAGACGCCACCGACTACAAGCAGACGGTCAACCTTCCCCAGACCGACTTCCCCATGAAGGCGAACCTGCCGCAGCGGGAGCCGTCGTTCCTGGAGAAGTGGCAGGCGGATCGGGTCTACGAGGCGGTGATCGAGAAGAACGAGGCGGCCGGCGGCGGGCGCTTCGTCTTCCACGACGGCCCGCCCTACGCGAACAACCACATCCACCAGGGTCACATGCTGAACAAGATCCTGAAGGACATCGTGGTGAAGTCGCGGTCGATGGAGGGGAAGGTCACCCGCTTCGTCCCGGGCTGGGACTGCCACGGCCTCCCCATCGAGCTCCAGGTCGACAAGAAGCTCGGCCCCAAGAAGCGGGAGATGTCGAAGAACCAGATCCGCGACGCCTGCCGGGCCTACGCGCAGGAGTGGGTGGACACGCAGCGGGAGGAGTTCCGCCGCCTGGGCGTCTTCGCGGACTGGGAGCACCCGTACCTCACCATGAGCTTCGACTACGAGGCGAAGACCGTGCGGCAGCTCGCGCGCTTCGCCGCCCGGGGCGGGCTCTACCGCGGCAAGAAGCCGGTGTACTGGTGCATCCAGGATCGCACGGCGCTCGCCGAGGCCGAGGTCGAGTACGCCGAGCACACGTCGCCGTCGGTGTACGTGGGCTTCGACGTGGTGTCGGGCCTCGCCGAGAAGATGGCGGGCGCCGCGGGCGCGAAGGCGCAGCTCGCGATCTGGACCACGACGCCCTGGACGCTCCCCGCCAACCTCGCCGTCTCCGTGCACCCGGACTTCGAGTACGTGGGCTATCGCCTCGGCGATCGCGTGGTCGTCGTCGCGCGGGAGCTCCTGCTGCGCTTCCTCTCCGAGGTGGCCCCCGGCGAGCTGAAGACGCGGTGGGAGGCCGATCCGGTGACGGAGCTCGGCGTCGGCGCCCTCGTCGATCCGTCGCGGATCGTCGGCTTCGCGCAGGGGCGCGACCTCGAGGGCGTCGGCTACCGGCACCCCTTCCTCGCCCGCGAGTCGAAGGTGATCCTGGGCGATCACGTCACCCTCGAGCAGGGCACGGGCCTCGTCCACACGGCGCCCGGTCACGGCCAGGAGGACTACCAGGTCGGACTCAAGTACGGCCTCGAGATCCTGAACCCCGTGGACGACGCCGGGTACCTGACCGACGCGGCGGGCGCCGATCTTTCCGGCGCGCGGATCTGGGACGCGAACCCCAAGATCGTGGAGATGCTGCGCGAGTCCGGGCACCTGTTCGCGAAGCAGGACATCCAGCACTCCTACCCGCACTGCTGGCGCTGCATGAACCCGGTGATCTTCCGCGCCACCGACCAGTGGTTCATCTCCATGGAGAAGAACGAGCTGCGGGAGAAGGCCCTCGCCGAGATCGATCGGGTGCGGTGGATCCCCAAGTGGGGACGCGAGCGCATCCACGGGATGATCGAGGTGCGGCCGGACTGGTGCATCTCGCGGCAGCGCGCGTGGGGCACGCCGATCCCGGTGCTCTACTGCGAGGCGTGCGACGACGCGCTGGTCGACCAGGCGGTGATGGAGCGCGCGGCGTCTTTCATCGAGAAGGAGGGCGGCAACGCCTGGTTCGAGAGGCCGGCGACGGACTTCCTGCCAGAGGGACACGCGTGCGCCTGCGGCGGCAAGACCTTCCGCAAGGAGACCGACATCCTCGACGTGTGGTTCGACTCCGGCGCGTCGTTCGCGGCGGTGCTCGAGGGCGCCGAGCGCCTCGGCCTGCCGGCGGACCTCTACCTCGAGGGCTCCGATCAGCACCGCGGCTGGTTCCACTCGTCGCTGCTCTGCTCGGTGGGCACCCGCGACACGGCGCCGTACAAGGCGGTGCTCACCCACGGCTTCCTCGTGGACGAGCACGGCCGCAAGATCAGCAAGAAGCTCGGCAACTACGTGGATCCCGCCAAGCTCATCGCCAGGTACGGCGCGGAGCTGATGCGCCTGTGGGTCGCGAGCGAGGACTTCCGCGGCGACCTGCACACCTCCGAGCAGCTCTTCCAGCAGCTCGGCGAGGGCTACTTCAAGATCCGCAACACCCTGCGTTACTGCCTCGGAAACATCGACGGCTTCGATCCCGCGGCGGACGCCGTGCCGGCGAGCGAGCTGCCGGAGCTGGACGCGTGGGCGCTGGGGCGCCTCGAGGCCTTCTCCCGCAAGGTGCGCAAGGCCTACGAGGACTACGAGTTCCACCTCGTCTACAAGGCGGCCCTCGACTTCTGCGCCGCGGAGCTGTCGCCGCTGTACCTCGACGTGCGCAAGGACCTGCTCTACTGCAACGGCCGCAAGTCCTTCGAGCGCCGCGCGACGCAGACCGTGCTCTACCAGGTGGCGAAGGATCTCTGCCGCCTGCTCGCGCCGGTGCTCTCCTTCACCGCGGAGGAGGCCTGGGGCCACCTGCCCGGCGAGAAGGCGTCGTCGGTGTTCCTGGCCGGGATGCCCGAGGCGCGGGCGGAGCTCGATCGGAGCCTGGCGGAGCGCTTCGATCGCCTGCTGTCGATCCGCGCGGCCGTGTCCAAGGAGCTCGAGGCGGCGCGGCGCGACAAGCGCATCGGCAAGAGCCTCGAGGCCCGGGTGGTGCTCTCGGCCAACGGCGACCTCCTCGAGCTGCTCCGTTCCGAGTCAGGCCTCCTGCCGGCGTTCCTGATCGTCTCGCAGGTAGAGATCGTGGCGGGATCCGGCGGCGCCGCGGCGGAGGACGTCCCGGGGCTGGGTGTGGCCGTCGAGCCCGCCCGCGGCGAGAAGTGCGTGCGCTGCTGGACCTTCACCGAGGAGCGCGGCGCCGATCCGCGGCATCCCGAGCTGTGCCCGCGCTGCGCGGCGGCGGTGGGTGGGTAACGATTTGGTTCGTCGTTGGGTCCTGCTCTTCGCGATCGTGGCGGCGGTGGTCGTCGCCGATCAGGGCACCAAGCTCTGGGCGGTCGCGAACCTCACCCACGTGTTCGAGCGCGCGGGCGCCGAGACCGCTGCCGAGAAGGTGGACGCCTTCTACGGCAAGCGGAAGCTCGAGCGGATGCGCACGCAGCCGGTGGTGGTCCACGACGACTGGTTCCAGCTCCGGTACGTGGAGAACCCGGGGGCGGCGTGGGGCATGCTGGGCGGCCTCCACGACAAGGTCCGAATCCCCTTCTTCTACGTGGTCTCGGTCTTCGCCATCGGGATCATCACGTGGATCTTCTCGCGCATCCGCCGCGAGCAGCGGCTGCTGCAGGTGATCTTCGCGACGATCCTGGGCGGCGCGATCGGCAACTTCGTCGACAGGATCACGCGCGGCTACGTGATCGACTTCATCGACTGGCACTGGAAGCACCAGGGCCGCTGGCCGACCTTCAACGTGGCGGACGTGGCGATCAGCGTGGGCCTCGCCGGCCTCGTCCTCGAGGCGCTCCTCGGCAGGCGGCGCCAGTCCCTCGCGTCGATCGTCACGGGGCAGGGCGAGCCGCCTCCCGAGCCGGAGGGCGAGCAGGCCGTGGCCGAGGCGGTCGCCGGGCCGAAAGGCGAGCAGGGCGCGGCCGGGCAGGTCGCCTCGAGCCCCGACCCGGAGGCGGGCCAGGGTGAGCCCGAGCCGATCGACCCGGCGCCTCACTCCGCGCTTTCGCTCGGGGCCCTGGCGAGGGAACATGCGGACGCGGCGGGCCCCCACGAGCCTGCCTCCTTCCCTTCCGCCGCCGCGGATCCGGCGCCCGGAGAAGCAGGAGCCGCCACATGCACCCCTATCTCTTCCCCTGGGTCCTCCCGCCTTCCGTCCTGACGATCCTCGCCTACCTCGGCGTGGCCATCGTCGCGGCGGGCCTCGCGTGGTTCGCCACCGGCCGCGGGATCCGCGCGCAGCCGGGCCGCGCCTTCGCCGTCTTTGCAGGCGCGTGCCTCGTGGGCGCGTGGCTCGTCGCCACCAAGCTCGGCACCGTCGAGGCGCAGCCGCTGCCGATCCACACCTACGGCCTGATGATCGCCGTCGGCTTCATCTCGGCGATCCATCTGTCGGCGCGATCGGCCGAGCGGTACGCCACCGCCGACGGCCGCTCCTTCTACCTCCCCGGCGCGCCCGCGTTCGCCGCCGTCGAGAAGGTCGCGGCCAAGGGTGGCGACGCCGCCGCCGCCATGGGGCGCAAGGCGAAGGACAACGTCCTCGACCTCGCCTTTTGGGTCTTCCTCGGCGCCATGGCCGGCTCGCGGATCCTCTTCATCATCGTCAACTGGACCGGCCCCGACGGCTACGGCGCGCACCCCGAGCGGATCCTCCAGGTCTGGGTGGGCGGCTTCGTCTTCTACGGCGGCTTCATCGGCGCCGCCCTCGCGGCGGTGGTGTACGCGCGCAAGCACCGCATCGACTTCCGCGGCCTCGCCGACATCGCCGCGCCCACCGTCGCCCTCGGCCACTTCTTCGGCCGACTGGGCTGCATGTCCGCCGGCTGCTGCTGGGGCAAGGTGGCGTCCGATCCGGACTTCCTATTCGGCGCGAAGTTCCCGCCGGGCGCCATGGCCTACGGCGAGATGCTCGCCAACCCGCAGTACCACGACTTCATCTCGGCCCACGGCCACACGCCGCCGCTCCATCCCACGCAGATGTACGAGGGCCTGGGCGAGCTGGCGCTCTTCTTCCTGCTCACCGTCATGCGGCGGAACAAGCGCTTCCAGGGCCAGATCATGGCGAGCTGGCTGATGCTCTACGCGATCCTTCGCCTGTCCATCGAGACGTTCCGCGGCGACTTCGGGCGCGGCATGCTCCTGCGCTGGCCGGAGGCCGACCCCGTGCTCCTCTCCACGTCGCAGATCGTCGGCATCGGCATGTTCCTCCTCGGGGCCACGTTGTTCTGGCTGTGGAAGCCTCGCTCCCTCGCCTCCGAGACCGACGCCGGCGCGCCGACACCCTCCGCTGCCGCCTGATGGACGGCGAACCAGAGATGTCACAGGCGTCATCACCAGGAGGAGCCGCGTGTTGATCCCGCTGCTCCTCTTCGCGACGGGCATGGGCGCCGGAACTCTCGGCGCGCTCCTCGGCGTGGGCGGCGGGATCGTCCTCGTCCCCGTGCTCAGCCTCTTCTTCGGCGTGCCCCTGCAGCACGCGGTGGCGGTGTCCCTCGCCTGCGTCATCGCCACGTCCAGCGGCGCGGCGGCGGCGTACGTGCGCGATCACCGCTGCGACGTGCGCCTCGGCATGCAGCTCGAGCTCTTCACCGTGGCGGGCGCCATCGCCGGCGCGTTCCTGGCGCCGCACCTGCCCAAGGCGGCGATCCAGATCCTCTTCGGCCTCATGGTGATCCCGGTGGCCCGCTCGCTCCTCAAGCCCACGCCCACCGAGGACGTGGCGCGGATCGAGGGGCGCACGGTCGAGGTGCGCAACCTGCCGCTCGGCTACGCGGCGTCGTTCGGGGCCGGCACCATGTCCGCGGTCCTCGGCATCGGCGGCGGCCCGATCAAGGTGCCGGTGATGACGCTGCTGATGGGCGTGCCGTTCAAGGTCGCCACCGCCACCAGCAACTTCATGATCGGCGTCACCGCCGCGGCCAGCGTCTTCGTCTACCTCTCCCGCGGCGCCCTCGATCTCGGCGTCGCCGTGCCCACCGTCCTCGGCGTCATCGCCGGCGCGACGCTGGGCGCGCGCCTCATGCCCCACGTGCCCACGCGCCTGCTCAAGAAGATCTTCGCGGTGGTGCTGGGCGTGGTCGGCGCCCAGATGCTCGCCAAGGGCTTCGGGGTCGACCTGTGGAGCATCCTGTGAGTGATGTGAATCCCCAGCCGGCGACGGCGGCAGCGGCGAGCGACGCCGGCGATCAGGCCCTGGCGCTCATTTTGCGCGGCGGCCTCTTCCTGGCGGCGGGTCTCCTCGGCGCGGCGCTCGCCGCGTCGCTCCTGTTCCGGATCCCGCTGGTGGGCACCGGCGGCTTCTTCGCGATCCCGCCGGGCAGCGGCATGGACGAGGCGGTCAACGTCGCCGCCCGCCTCGGCATCGTGCTCCTCGGCTTGACGCCCGTGGCGCGGGTGGCGCTCTCGGTGCCGCTCTTCGCGCGGGCGGGGGAGAAGTCGCAGGCCCTCTTCGGCCTCGGCGTGCTGATCCTCCTCGTGCTGTCGATGCTGCTGGGCGCGGTCGAGTAGCGGCTCCGGACTCGGCCTCGTCGCGGATTCGCGGCGATCAGGGCGCGGCGAAGGTGCGCGACACGCGGCGCGCCGTGTACTCCACCACCGGGATCACGTGGGCGTAGTTCATCCGCGTGGGGCCGATCACCGCGATGGCGCCGAGGATCCCGTCGCCCTGCTCGAAGGGCGCCGCCACCAGCGACACGCCGGGCACGCCGGAGAACTCGCTCTCCGCGCCGATGAAGATCTGGATGTCGCGGCCCTCGATCGCTCTGCGCAGCACGAGCAGGAGGCGCTCCTTCTCCGCGAGCGACGCGAAGAGCTTGCGCATCTTCTCCACGTCCTCGGCGAAGGCGCGCTCCTCCAGGAAGCTCGCCTCGCCCTCCACCACCACGGCCTGCTCGATGCGCTGCCCCTCGAAGGCGAGGCTGGCGAGGGTGATGGTCTTGCGGCGGAGCTCGTCGTAGAGCGCCTGCTCGGCGTTCCGTTCGGCCTCCAACCGCTCCTTGATCTGCTCGAGCGTCAGCTCGCCCAGCATCTCGTTCACGAGGTTGGTGGCGTGCTCGAGCTCCGCCTGGGCGAGCGGGAAGTCCGGTGTGATGAGCCGGTTCTGCACGAGGCCCGCGCGGGTGACGAGGATCGCCAGCACCCGATCCTCGCGCAGGCGCACGAACTCGATCCGCTTGAAGAGCGTGCGCTCCGGCTCCGGCGCCATCACCACCGCGGCGTGGTGCGTGAGCTGGTGCAGGAGGCGGCTCGCGCCGGTCATCAGGTCCGACAGGGGCGCGGGCTGCACCGTGCGCTCGATCCGCTCGCGGTCGCGTGGGGCCGGGTTGCGCACCTTCAGCAGCCGATCGACGTAGAGGCGGAAACCCTTGTCCGTGGGGATGCGCCCCGCCGAGGTGTGGGGCTTCTCCAGGTAGCCGAGGGCCTCGAGGTCCGCCATGGCGCTGCGAACCGTCGCGGGCGACAGGTCGTAGCGGGGCGCGATCGCCTGCGACCCCACCGGCTCGCCCGTGGAGATGAAGTCCTGGACGATCGCCTTGAGGATCTCGCGGTCGCGGGTCGGGAGCTCGTCTTCGGGGGCGGTCGGCAACATGGTCGTCAGCGGCTCGTCCCTCTTTCCTAACGCCGATCCCGCGACGGTGCAAAGGCCCCCCGGCGTCCAGCGCCGGCTGGCGAACGGCCCGGGCTTCAACGGCGGGCGATGCGCCAGCAGCGGTGGATCCTGCGGTTGCGGAAGTCGGGGGGAATCGACGCCGGGGTTAGCTCCTCGAACGACCAGCCCGGCAGGGGGTCCTTCGCCAGCTCGAAGCCCGTGAAGTTGGTGGAGAAGTAGAGGACCCCTTCGGGCGAGAGGAGCGCGGCCGTGTCCTCCAGGAGCTCGACGTGATCGCGCTGCACGTCGAAGGTGGAGGCCATCTTCTTGGACGCCGAGAAGGAGGGCGGATCGAGGACCACGAGGTCGAAGGTCTCGCCGCGCACCTGCCGCAGCCACCGGGTCACGTCCGATCGCACCAGGTGGTGGCGCGGGCCCTCGAGGTCGTTGAGGGCGAGGTTGTCCCGGGCCCAGTCGAGGTAGGTGTTGGAGAGATCGACGGACACCGTCTCTCGCGCGCCGCCCGCCGCCGCGTACACCGTGAACGATCCCGTGTAGCAGAAGAGGTTGAGGAAGCGCTTGCCTTTGGCCTCCGCGCGGACGCGCGCGCGGGTGAGGCGGTGGTCGAGGAAGAGGCCGGTGTCGAGGTAGTCGTCGAGGTTGACGAGGAAGCGCAGGCCCTGCTCTTCGACGACGATCCGCTCGCCCTTCTCGCCGAGCTTCTCGTACTGCTCCTCGCCCCATCGCTTGGGAGCGCGCACCTTCCAGTGGACGTGGTCCTCGGCGATCCCGAGCACCGAGACCACCGCGCCCTCCACTTCGGCGCGCCGCGCGTCTCGCACTGCAACCGGGAGGAAGCCGCGGCGCGCGAGCTCCGTCACCACCGCGTGGCCCGCGTACCAATCGACGGTGAAGGCGTACTCGGGGATGTCGGCGTCGTAGAGCCGCAGCGCGGACAGGCCGTCCCGAGCCGCGTCCCTGAGCCGCTGCGGCGCCACCTTGCGGAGACGGTTGGCGAAAGCGGAAGTCGTGGGCGCGGTCATGATCCCCGTCATGTACGACGAATCGGCGGGTTGTTACGTCGAAAACCACACCGATCCGCTCGGGTGAAGTCTTGACGCGGCGGGGCGAAAGTGCCACTTGCCCCATACCTCGGGACGTCACGCCCCGGACGAGGAGTCACTGCCATGAACAACAGCATCCGCCTTGTCGTCGTCTCTTCCATCGCCTCCGCCCTGATGCTCGCCGGCGCCGCCTGCAAGGGTGGCGAGCGTACGCAGCCCGAGAATCCGAAGCCGCCCGAGCAGCCGTCGCAGGCCCCCACCGCTCCCGCTCCCCAGCAGAAGCAGGAGGGCGCCCAGGCTCCCGCCGCCCCCGCCGAGGGCGCGCCGGCCGAGCAGCAGGCCGCCAAGGTCGAGGTGACGCCGGAGGCCAAGAAGGAGGCCGACGACCTCTTCGCCTCGCTCTGCTCGACCTGCCACGGCCCCAACGGCGCTGGCGACGGCCCGGTCGCCGCCGGGTTCCCGGTCAAGCCGGCGAACTTCGCCACCGAGGAGTTCCAGAAGCGCGTCACCGACGAGGAGATCGCCAAGGCGATCGTGGGCGGCGGCGCCGCCGTGGGTCGCAGCCCGCTGATGCCGGCGAACCCGAACCTCGAGGGCAAGCCCGCCGTCGTCGAGGCGCTCGTGCAGAAGGTCCGCGGCTTCGGCAAGCAGCAGTAAGCGCGGTCTTCACAGGCCGACGCCTGGAGACGGGCGGTTCGATCCTTCGCGGATCGGATCGCCCGTTTCGCGTTTCGGGCGCTCGCGATGGAGGGAACGCGGCCGGCGCGCGGCAAGCGAGGACCTTCGGCCGCGGTGCGCAGCGACACCGCGGGCCTGCGTGGATCGCCGTGTGGAGAGGCCCTTCAGCGGCCGCGGGGCGGGGGCGGCGCCGCGGTGCGCCCGTCCTCCGGCCACGAGTGCTTCGGGTAGCGTCGGCACAGCTCCTTGCGGATCGACGGGTAGTGCCGCTCCCAGAAGCCGGCGAGGTCGCTCGTCACCTGCACCGCGCGCTGGTTGGGTGCGAGCAGGTGCAGGGTGAGGGGCACCCGGCCCCGGCAGATCGCGGGCCCGCGAGCCATGCCGAAGAAGTCCTGCATCCGCGACTCGATCCACGGCGGACGGCTGCGATCGTAGTGCACGCGCACCTGCCTGCCGCCGGGCAGGGCCACGCGATCCGGCAGCTCGCGCGACAGGATCCGCTGCTGTTCCTGCCGCAAGCCGCCGAGGAGGCGATCCGAGAGCTGGCTCTCGCGAAGCTCCGCGAAGGATCGCAGGCCCTCGCACGCCGCCGCGAGGATCGACTCCAGTTCGGCGCCGGACACGTCCGGAAACTCGGCCTCCGGAAAATGCTCCCGCGCCAGCGCGAGGCGGGCGATCACCGCCTCGATGGCGCCCTCGGGGGCGAACGCCTCGATGCCGCGAGCCATGGCCTCCTTCGCGAGGACGCGGGCCGCCTCTGGCGACGCGGGCGCTACGGTGCGGCTCTCCTGCAGCGCCACCGCGCCGTAGCGGAGCTGCTCGATGCGCTCCACCCGCTCGGCGGCGCCGTCCCACACGAACTCGTCGCGCTCGATCACGTCGTCCGGCGCGAGATCGAGGAGCCACTCCGGCTCGATGGACGACGCCAGTCGTACCAGGCCGCCCCGCGGCGCGCCCGGGCGGGCCGCGCGCTCCTCCGCGGCGACCGCGACGACGAAGGTGGCGTCGTGGACCACGCTCGTCTCCGCGAGCTCCGCGGATCCGCCCCCGGCGAGGACGAGCTCGCGGCCCTTGGGCGTGCGCCGCTTCGCCACGCGATCGGGAAAGCCGGCGAGCACGCAGCGCAGGAGGGCGTCCTCGGTGTCGCGATCGAGCGCACCGCCGCCGCGGGAGCGACCCCGTCGATCTCCGCCGCGCCCGATCATCCGCTCGAGCTGCCGGCTCGCGCGCGACACCGCGTCCAGCGTGCGCGCATCCAAGCCCATCGAGCGCAGTCTCCCCTGCGCGAAGTCCGCCTTTTCCGCCTCGCGATAGCGCTCGAGGAGCTCCACCAGGTCCGACGAGGCCGACGCGGTCGCCGTCGCCTTGCCGCCGCCGAAGGCCCGCGACTCCACCCTCGGATCCCGCTCGGCGGCGAGGGCCGCGACGACGCACGCGTCCGCCGCGACGCCGAGCCTCTCCCCCTCGAGGGCGATCCGGCCGAGGCGCGGGTGGATCGGCAGCGCCGCGAGGCGGCGTCCGATCGCCGTGAGCGCACCGCCCGCGTCCACCGCGCCCAGCCTGCGCAGGAGATCCTCC
>Ga0182736_1003393_pt1 | contig 10813 bp, 12 predicted proteins | sample eDN5th30CKraftBY_FD_128882 | JGI IMG/M metagenome (GOLD analysis project Ga0182736, IMG submission 128882) | Enriched backyard soil microbial communities from Emeryville, California, USA - eDNA 5th pass 30_C Kraft BY (version 2) (version 2) | ecosystem: Environmental > Terrestrial > Soil >...
CATCTCTAGCTGACCAGACACAATTGCCCCTGTTCCAGCTTCTGCATCATTTGGAGCAAGAATTTCAAGCTCACCGTCAGGATTCGCATTAACTGTCATACGGTATAGATTTCCGCCAAGCTTTTCAAGACCGCCCGGGTTAACTACACGTGCTACACCGATTTGTCCTGCTTCTACTTGACCGTCAGCAGTTACACCGATAATTGTACCATCTTGGGAAATACTGAATGCTGTAACTTCCTCCTCCAACGTAATTGGAGCGCCACCAACATCTAGAACGAACATTCCATCAGAATTTACAAGCTGACGATTCGCATCTAGCGTAAAGTTACCTGCACGAGTCAACAATTGCTCTCCGTCTTCTCCAGCAGAGACTACAAAAAAGCCATCGCCGTTGATCCGTAAATCAGTTGCTTGATTCGTTGTCATTGCACTACCAGCTGTGTGCAATGTTTCAATCGCAGCAATTGAGGAACCTAGACCTACTTGTTTCGCGTTGACACCACCACTTACTCCCTCTTCAGGAGCAGTAACCCCACTTATTGTTTGGCTCAAAATATCAGAAAACATTACACGTCCTGATTTAAAGCCGACAGTATTTACGTTGGCAATATTGTTACCAATTACGTCAAGCTTTGTTTGAAACCCTCTCATTCCAGCAACTCCGGAATACATAGATCTTAGCATTACTTATCCTCCTTTATATTGTTAGCTGCTTCAGTCGGTCCGCAGCTTTAGGCCCCCTGACAAGGTCCAGCCTATGTTAAAATAATGGCACTATCTATTTGCGTAAACAGATTACTTTTCATTTGTCCACCATCAAGTGCAGTGACAACTGTTCGTGTCGGGACATTGACGATCATCGCAATATCACGATAGACGATCAGTGAATCTTTCGCACCCTTTTCGGCCGCCGAGGTTACCGCATCATTAATTTGATTTAAGCCCTCTTGTGGTAACGTAATCCCTCGCTGAGCCATACGCATTTCGGCATGATGACTAAACTTAAGCATTTGCTTATCTAATACTTCAGAAAACTTCTTCCCATCTGCTGTTGCTGGTTGGACGGAGTGATTATTTTTAACGAAGCTACCCGGATTAACATGCATTGGATACAATTGTCCAACTTTTATTCCGTTGTTCATGAATCACTCACCTCACTACCATCCTGTGAATCGTCATCCGATTCAGTCATAGGATTTGTTGAAATCTGACTAATAAAATCAATTCCAACTAATCTGCCATCAACCTCGACAAATAAATTGTTGTCCTGTGACACGATCGACTGTACAAGTCCATTGCTGCGAATAACCGCACCGTTTGAATCGTATTCATTCCATGTCACATGCTTTCCGATTAAGCTTGAGGCTGTACCGATATTTTGACGTAATAACTCGATTTCATTGGTCATGTTCATCAATTGTTCTACAGAAGAAAACTGTGCCATCTGTGCAATGAAATCAGTATTATTCATCGGAGTTAGCGGATCCTGATTTTTCAACTGAGCAACGAATAAACTAAGAAATTGATCTTTACCGAGCTCGTTTGATTTTGTCGCCGCTTTATTTACATTAGTTGTACTATAATTTGGCCATACCGCTGAAGATGTAATTGGAGTTGCCATATTCTCACCTCCTACAGCTTTTATTGAGAACCGTTATTTAAGTAAATCAACTAATCATAAGAGCTAAACCGTTTCATTGACCGCTCTACCAAAACCAAGCTCCTGATTCGTTACATTAAGTAACATTTCCTCTTCAAATGTATCCTCTTTATGACGAGATTGAGACTGGTCATTTTGCTGATGATTATGCGATCCTTGTTTTTGCCCTTGATTTAGTTGGGAAGCCAATTGGCTTTGTGAAACTTCAATTTTTTCGACTGTAATACCTTGCTGTGCAAGTGATGCTCTAAGTTGTACCATTTGGCTCTCTAGCGCATCCTTAGCCATCGCGTTTTCCGCTTGGAAAACAGCAGTTAACAAGCCGTTTTGCATTGTAATTTTCACATCAACTTGCCCTAAATGCTCAGGTGTTAACGTAAGCTTTGCTTCTGTCACACCATTAAGCGAAGAAACATTAAAGCGTTGAACAATTAACTCCTTCATCGTATCAGCAAATTCATCAGCTAACACATAAGCGCTTGTCGCTCCTGATGTGCTTTTAGCTAAATGAGTTAGAAAATCTCTAGCGTTATCGCTTCTAAGATGAAACTCTGGTAAGACCGCCTGTATTTGTGGCTGTTCTGCTGCTACAGGAGCCCCAGTTGCTTGAGTAGTTGTGCTTGCTGCTGTCTCTACTGATTTAGTAGCAATAGCCGAGTATGTCGTATCCTTGCTAAGTGTTTGCTCCTCGTTCACTGCTTCAGCTTGAAGCTTCGACTGTTGAGCTTTATTTGCAACATTCGAATAAGTTGCTTCCTGAGTTAATCGTTGCAAATGACTAGCTGCATCGGCTTCCGCCTTCGGTGCCGCAGTTACAGCCTGTGCATTTCCAGCATTCTCAGCGGCTTTTTGCTTCACTTCTCCTACCAGCTCTTTAATTTTAGCTTGGATTACTTGAAGCTGCTCATGAGCTAATGCCGTTGCAGGTTGAGCGAATAACACTTTATTGGTGCTATTTTGCAACGTCTGCTGTAGCACAAGTAATTGATCAGCCAGCTTAATAATCGCTGCATTACTTGTATTAGAAGATTGGAAGTCCGCATTAAATGCTTCAGTTGATAGAAGTAGCGCTGATTTAGATCCTTCATTGGAATTCGTCAAAATATCAACAAGTGCTGTTACTTGCTGCAATAAGCTTTGCAGAACAGCTTGCTGCTCCTCAGTTAGCTCAGTATTCCCCTGCTCAGTCAAGTGTTCGATTTGATCAAGCTGATCAAGCAATTGATCGATGATCGCACTTAAACCTTCCTCTGATAATTCCTCAGACGAAGCTAGTAGAGCTGCACTATTCGATAACAACAACGATTGTGATACTGTTTCGCCTTCACCCTCTGTTGTTTCAGACGCTTGAGAACCAATAACGCTTAATAGCTGCTTTTGAAAAACTGCTTCTCCATTACCTACCGCACTATTTCCAGCAACTCCACCATTTCCTTGCAATTGAGATACGTTAGCTACCGCAGGTGCTGCACTTAATAAGTTCATTACATCCATTTTTTCACCTCCTTTCATTAGCAAGTTGACTTCTCTAAAAGGGAGATTAATTTTCCATCAATCTTGTAACAAGCATTGCTGCATTTCGCTCATCAATTTCAGCCATTTCCTCTAAAATTGCAGAGCGTGCATTGCTTCCAGTCACTTTAAGTACTCGTAACACTTTGCTGGAGCTAATATCCATCATTTTGTTAAGTAGTTCTGCGGCAGAAGCTGGGTCCATTGCGGAGAAGGTTGCAGCTAGATCTGCATCACTTACTTGACTAGAATCTGCTGCAGCTTTATCTTCTGATTGCAATAGCTCAATTCTTGATTGCAATGCGGCGATCTCTAAATCTTTTGCACTTTCATTATCTTTCAGCTTAATCGTTACATCTGCAGCAATCTGTGGATTCATCTTTTCCATAATTCGTACAGACTCATCAGAGCGCATTTTACTAAAAATCAATGCCATCTCATCTAATGTCATGCTTTGCAGTATAGGAGCTGCTTTACTTGGAGTCATTTTTGCGAACATACTTGATAATTCTTGAATGCGCGCTGAATATTCCTCATCAGTTGCAGCTGGCTGAGCTGCTTCTTCTTGAGTAGTCTCTTTTTCCTGCTGCAGCACGTTTATTGTTTGTTCCTGTTCAACTGTTTTCGCTGTAACAGTCGCAAGCTCCTCTTGAGCAGCAGCTAGCTGAGCTTCAAGCTCAACAATTCGCTCATTAAACTTCTCACTACGAAGTTCTTCATCTGAGCTAGTAACAGCTGACGAAGGCTCTGGCATGATATTTTTAATAAGTGGTATGTTATGTCCGATTTCGATTGCTTTGTCACGAATGTTAACGCCAGTGAACGTAAGAAATAATCCCAACAATACTACTACAAACAATATTGGTGTTACGATAAAAACTGCTTTTTCTAGAAAGCTACTTTCTTGTTTCTCTTCATCAACGGCAGCCAATTCCATTCACTCCCTTGCGCGCATTTCTCTTATGGAGCAGGTGACATAAAACGGATGGTAGCCATCTCGTCTAGCTCATTTTGTTCTCTAAGCAGCATATCGTATTGAAATTTTGCAAATGCATGCTCTTTAGCCTTATGCCAAACCTTCTCTTCCTTCATTTTACTTGCTAACGCACTTCTACATTTTTCAACTTTTTGCTCTGCACGCTTAATATCTTTCATTTTGCTCTTAATTTTCTGGGCGAAATATTCGATATATTGATTAATAGTTACAATATCTCCTAGGCTTGACGCTTCACGCACAGCAGTTTCTAATTTATCTTCCCACTCACGCTGTTGCAGTTTCAGCAGCTTAAGTTGCTCATTTTCAGCATTGAGCTCACCTATTGCATCAGAAAGCAGCCATTCGGCTTGAGTTTTCTCACTTTCTTTTAAATCTACTATCTTTTGAAAACTATACTTAAATGATGCCATAACGATCATCAACTCCTACTAAAATTAGCGATTAATTGCTCCTGAATTTGTTCAAGCGTAATTTTTTCGTTCGTACGCTGTTTTGTAAATGAGTTAATAAGATCAATGTACTGAATCGCCAAATCAATTTGCTCATTCGAGCCTTGTTGATAAGCACCGATATTAATTAGATCTTCAGAATCTCGATAAATCGCTAGCAATCTTTTTAGCTCATTGGCAGCATTTAGTTGATCTTCTGTTACGATTTCATTCATTACACGACTGACTGATGACAACACATCAATCGCTGGATAATGACCTTTGTGAGCTAGTGCTCTGCTTAGCACGATATGACCGTCTAAAATACCGCGTACAGCATCGGCAATCGGTTCATTCATATCGTCACCATCTACTAACACGGTATAAAAGGCGGTAATCGAGCCTCTCGCCCCCGTACCTGCACGTTCTAATAGCTTTGGCAGTGCTGCAAACACAGAAGGTGTATAACCCCTTGTAGCTGGCGGCTCACCAATTGCCAAACCAACTTCACGCATCGCCATTGCATAACGTGTTACGGAGTCCATCATCAGCATGACATTCAAACCGCGATTTCTAAAATATTCAGCGATGGAGGTTGCAATCATTGCGCCCTTCATACGAATTAACGCTGGTTGATCAGACGTCGCGACAACGACAACTGAACGAGCAAGCCCTTCTGGACCAAGGTCCTTTTCAATAAACTCTAGTACCTCACGACCACGCTCGCCAATTAAAGCAATGACGTTTACATCAGCTGTCGTGTTCCGTGCAATCATACCTAACAATGTACTTTTACCAACACCAGATCCAGCAAAAATACCAACACGTTGTCCTTCGCCAATCGTTAGCAGACCATCAATGGTTTTCACGCCCGTACCTAACGGCTTGCTTACGCGTGGCCGAAATAGAGGATTGTTAGGCGTATGATGTGTTGAATAACTCGGCATAGTGCTCGGTAGAAAACTTCCATCAAGTGGATTACCAAGTCCATCTAGTACTTTTCCCAACAGCTCAGAGCCAACTTGAACCGTTAATGGTTTGCCAGTCCCAACCACATCACAGCCTGGGCTAATCGCATGTAAATCGCCAAGCGGCATTAGTATTACTTTGTTTTCACGAAAGCCGACCACCTCTGCTTTCAATGGCTTGGCTGATTTAAAGGGGTAGATATAACATAAATCACCAATCGAAGCGTCTGGACCTTGCGATTCAACGGTCAATCCAATAACTTGAGTTACTTTGCCGTTAATTCGTACAGGATCTACATTTTTTAGATGGTCCCGATATTTATCCAAATCCAAATTAAGCTTGGTCATGTCCCTGACCTCTTTCTTCGATGCTTTGATGGGCAATTACTAGAAGTTCACGCTTTATTTCTGATAGCTGTGTATCAATACGAGCATCGATACTACCGAATTTGGAGCGGATCACGCAACCATTGTCCTTCACCGAAGCATCCGGAATAATGACAAGCTCTGCTTGAGAATCGATCGCAGCGTTAAGCTCTTCACGTGCTGCCTGAACAAATGACAAGGAAGCAGGTGCAACACATAACGTAATCTCGCCTTGCTCGCGTCGTCTAGCAAGTGTGCGTGTAATAAGATCTATAACTAACTCCGGTTCAAGCGTTAACTGTTTGTCAATGATCTTTTCTGCTATTGAACAGCTCAGCTCAATAATAAATGGCTCTGCTTCTTGGATAATCTTCTCACGTGTGTGATAAGCATCCTTTAATATCGAGGCAGCCTCTGATAAGCTTTGCTCCCATTCACTTCTCACTTGAGCCTCTGCTTGAGCAAGACCATTTTGGATACCTTCTTGGTATCCTGCTTCTTGTTGCTGTGCTCTTAATTGCTCGTCTTCATTGCGTTTTTCGAGCCACCACACTTCAATTTGAGCTTGGGCATCCGCTAGCATTTTCTCGCATTCCTCAGCAGCCTCCTGCACTCTAGCGTCTGCTGCAGCCTTAGCATCACCAAGAATCTGATCTCTTAAAGAAATCGTTTCTTCATCAGGTTGAGGCTCTTGCGGCTCTTCAGTGAAAGCTCCTTGCTCGTTCTCTTTTTGGTATAAATGAAAATATTGATGACTCAAGCGCAACTTCTTTAGCTCTTCAAGCGTCATAACATTAGAAGATTTAATTAAGTTAGACAATGATATCATCTCCTCCGCCACGTGCGATGATAATTTCACCCGACTCTTCTAGTCGTCTAATTATAGCAACGATGCGAGTTTGAGCTTCTTCTACATCACGTAAGCGTACAGGTCCCATAAATTCCATTTCTTCTTGGAAGGTTTCCGCCATGCGCTTAGACATATTTCGGAATACCGCCTCGCGTACCTCTTCACTGGATACTTTAAGCGCAAGTTGCAAATCAGAGTTTTCAACATCGCGAATAATGCGCTGGATAGAACGATTATCAATGCTAACGATGTCTTCAAATACAAACATGCGTTTCTTAATATCTTCAGCAAGCTCAGGATCTTGAATTTCAAGCGCATCTAAAATGGTACGCTCTGTACCACGGTCGACACCATTCAAAATTTGAACGATCGAATCGATACCGCCAGCGTTTGTATAATCCTGTGTAACTGTAGATGAAAGCTTTTGTTCCAAAATATGTTCGATTTGCGTGATAACATCAGGTGATGTACTATCCATTAACGCGATTCGCTTAGCAACATCTGCTTGCTTTTCTTGCGGAAGCGAGGATAAAATAACCGCTGCTTGATCTGCTTGTAAATAGGAAAGCACAAGCGCGATTGTTTGCGTATTTTCATTTTGAATAAAGTTTAAGATTTGTGCTGGATCAGCTTTACGAGCAAAATCAAAAGGTCTCACTTGCAATGTAGCTGTCAGACGTGTTAATACTTCTCTAGCTTTGTCTTCTCCCAACGCTTTATCTAGTATTTCTTTGGCGTAAGCAATACCACCTTGGGAGATGTATTCTTGAGCCATACAAATTTGATGGAACTCTTGTAAAATATTATCTCGACCCGTACTGTCAACTTTACGTACATTCGCAATCTCTAACGTAAGCTGCTCAATTTCATCTTCACGTAAATGTTTGAAAATTTGTGCGGATACCTCAGGACCTAGCGTGATCAATAAGATCGCTGCCTTTTGACGTCCCGATAATCCTTGAGCCATTTTAGACAAATTACAGCACCTCTATTCATCTACTAGCCAGGTACGAAGCAAGTTGACGAAATCGTCAGGTTTGCGCTTGGCAAGTGTTTCAAGATTTTTACGAGCTTGACTATCATTTTGCAGATTATCAAGGTCGATTGTTTCATATGCAGGTCGAATTGGGATATCTTGAACCTCAATATCCTCTTCCGTCGCTTTTGCTTTACGACGACGAACTAATAGGACGATTAATAGAGCAACAAGAAGAAGCACTAACGCACCAAGACCGATAATCCAGTTTGTTGAGATTCCTCCAACAGTGGAAGTACTAGTTTCAGACTCAGCATCAAAATTACGAGAAATTAGCGTAACCTTTTGTTGAACGGCAGCATCACTGCTTAAATCTTGCCCTGAATTAGCAAGTTGGCTTCTTACAAAGCTAGATAAGTAGTTTGTAATTGCCGCTTGATCTGCTTCATTGTCGATTTCTGAAGCTTCAAACCCAACACTGATGGACAAGTCTTTTACAACATATGCTTGCGATTCAATAATGTTATTAATTCGGTTATAATCATAGTTTGTAATTGTAGAGCTACTTTCAGAAGAGTTTTCTCCGCCAGAAGTGCTTGTTTGATAAGTCGGGATGTCCGTCTCACCTGTTCCTACAACTCCACCATCACTGCTTGTGCTTGTACTGCTGCTATTGTCACGTTGTTCACTGACAACAATTCCGCTATTATTGTTATTTTCAAGCGGTAATACAAGACTTTCTTGACTTTGCTTCTTATCAAAATTCAAGCTACTAGAAATACTAACAACGATTTTATCCACGCCATAGATTTGGCTCAAATATTGTTGAATTGTACTTTTAATCTCTTGCTCATATTTTTTTTGAATATTAAACTGTGTTTCTATTAAATTTGTTCCACCACTTAATAAATCATTCGCCTCAGAGGAAAGAAGCTCTCCAAGCTGCTGACTGGAAATCGTGATGTCTTGAACTTCGATTCCAGTAACGGAGGCTTTCACCAAATTATAATATCCATCAATATCTTTTTGAGTTGGACGATAGCCTGGAACAAAATTAAGGACTACAGCTGCAGTAGGTCTTTTTGTTTCCTCTGCAGATAAAAAGACACTTTCTTCTGGAGATGTAATTAGTACTTTGGAGCTTTCAATTCCTTTTAAGCCATTCAGCAAACGTTGAACTTCACCGTTTAACGCATTTTGCTTTTTAATATTAAACTCATTTTCAGTAGTTCCTAATGCACTTGTACCAATACCAAATGTTTCAGCAAAGCCCAAAGTACCATTCTGAATAAGTCCTTCTGAACCAACTGCAACCTTTACATGGGCAGCATCTTTTGAAGGTATTGAAATTTCAGTACCTGAAGCATTCAACTTATATGGAATACTATTAGATTGCAAATAATCAATAATTGCTTGTGAATCACTAGCATCTAGCTTTTGAAAAGCCACCTCATACTCTGTACGAGTAAATATCGCTACACTTAACACTATCGCAACAATAATCCCAACTATTGCTGCTGATAAATACACCTTTTGTTTTCTGCCCATCTGCTGAAAACTACTCTTTAATTTATTTACATATTGGGCTACTCTTTCGTTCACGTTTTCACCTCATCCAAGTTCTATGGGGGTACCAAGCATTAAACTTGGATTCTCATAATCTCTTGATACGCTGTCACTACTTTGTTGCGAATCTCTGAGGTTAATTGCAAACTAATTTGGGATTGACTTGCTGCAACTAGTACTTCAGTAGCGTCTACTTTACCAGCTAAGTATAAATCATTCATTTTATGGACATTTGCCTCTTGAGCGGAAACACTGCTCAATGCATCATTCAAAAATTGCCCGAAAGATTTTGTAATCTCTGATGTTGATTTGTCTGGGCTTGAAACGTTCATCGTATTCTGGAAGTTAATCGGTGTAACACCTTTGCTATAAATCTGCTCGATCATTAAACATCTCAATCCTCTCTAAATTATTAATCTATTTCCCTAGTTCTAGTGCCTTCATAAACATAGATTTAGTGGCATTTAATGCTGTTACATTTGATTCATATGCGCGGACAGCACCGATCATATCAACCATCTCTGTCGCTATGTCAACATTTGGCATCTGTACGTAACCATCCTGATTCGCATCTGGGTGAGAAGGATTATATACTAGCTTAAATGGGGAAGAATCCTCTATGATTTTTGTCACATTGACTCCTTGGAATTTATTGCTGGCATCTGTTCCATTCATAGTGTTATTGAAGACTTGAGAGAAGGATTGCTCATTGGAGTTTAGCACGACCATTTTTCGTTTATATGGAACATACTCACCATTGACGTATGATGCCCTAGTCGTCTCCGCATTCGCAATATTAGAAGAAATAATGTCCATACGCATTCTATTGGCGGTTAGCGCAGAAGCAGAAATATCAAACCCATTCGAAATTTTCACGTAGACTTACCTCCCGTTATTTTGCTCCTGTTACAGCGATTCTCATCATAGAAAAATCATGATTTAGTTGTTGAACGTAGAAGTTGTAGTTCAACTGGTTTTTGGCTAGCAGCGCCATTTCAGCATCAAGATCAACATTGTTGTTTGTTAACGGATTCATTGAAGATGACTGATCTGTTACTAAAGTAGCTGTAGGCAATCCAAGATTACCTTTTCCAATCGAAATATGTTTCTCGTGTGTCACATTGCCTTTAATTTTTTCATTGTCAGTTCCTAGCTGTTTGGCGATTAGATCTTCGAATACAAGTTCTGATCTTTTAAAGTTCGGTGTTTCGGCATTTGCAATGTTATTAGATATAACACGCTGACGTGCCTCAGCAGCGTATAGCGCTGATTCCAAACGTTGGAAGGATGCACTATTTACTAGTTTCACAATTACTCACCACTTTCAATGTTACTGCGCTAAATGTCTATTCAACATTAGTTCCACAAAATCCTCTATTTTTATACAAAAAAGATTAAAAAAATATAATATTCCGTCGAAACATATACTTATATCATCTTTAATTCTGACAAATTACACAATAAGAAAAAAGCCCTAAATTCTGAAC
>Ga0182736_1003394_pt1 | contig 10805 bp, 10 predicted proteins | sample eDN5th30CKraftBY_FD_128882 | JGI IMG/M metagenome (GOLD analysis project Ga0182736, IMG submission 128882) | Enriched backyard soil microbial communities from Emeryville, California, USA - eDNA 5th pass 30_C Kraft BY (version 2) (version 2) | ecosystem: Environmental > Terrestrial > Soil >...
GACGGGCCCGTCGGGCCCGGTGTGGTGCCGATCCTCCCGCCGTCGTCGCCGCCCATCCAGATCAGCGACGTGGACCCCACCGAGTTCACGGCCAAGCCCACGGGCATCGCGGAGCTGGACCGGGTGCTCGGCGGCGGCCTCGTGCCGGGGTCGGTCACCCTGCTGGGCGGCGAGCCGGGCATCGGCAAGTCCACCGTGCTGCTCCAGGCCGCCGCCGAGGTGGCGGCCACCGGCCGCAAGGTGCTGTACCTGTCGGGCGAGGAGTCGGCGCAGCAGGTGCGGCTGCGGGCCGAGCGGCTCGGCGCCCTCCACCCCATGCTGTGGCTGGCCACGGAGATCTCGCTGCCCCAGGTGCTCGGCGCCATCGGATCGGTCGAGCCCGACCTGGTGATCGTCGACTCGGTGCAGACGCTGCTCAACCCGGACCTGGCGTCCACGCCCGGCTCGGTGGCCCAGGTGCGGGAGTGCTCGCACCGGCTCGTGCAGGAGGCCAAGCGCACCGGCTGCGCCATGGTCCTCGTGGGCCACGTCACCAAGGAGGGGTCGCTCGCCGGTCCCCGGGTGCTCGAGCACATGGTGGACACGGTCCTGTCGTTCGAGGGCGATCGGCACCACGCCCTGCGGCTGCTCCGGGTGGTCAAGCACCGGTTCGGCTCCACGCAGGAGCTGGGCCTGTTCGAGATGACCGAGAAGGGCCTCGCCGGCGTGCCCGACGCCAGCGGGATGTTCCTGGCCGATCGGCGCCTGGGCATCCCGGGGTCGGTCGTGGTGCCCACGCTCGAGGGCGCCCGGCCGCTGCTGGTGGAGCTGCAGGTCCTCACCACGGCATCCACCCTGCCGTCGCCGCGGCGCTCGGCCCAGGGCATCGACAACGGGCGGCTCTCGCTGCTGCTCGCCGTGCTCCAGCAGCGGGTCGGCGTGCAGACCGGCCAGGTCGACGTGTACGCCCTGGCCGTCGGCGGGGTGAAGATCGTCGAGCCGGGGGCGGACCTCGCCCTGGGCCTGGCCGTCGTGTCGTCGCTCACCGGCAAGCCCGTCCCGCCCGATGTCGTGGCCTGCGGCGAGGTCGGCCTCGGCGGTGAGCTGCGCCAGGTGGCCCACACCCCCCGCCGCCTGGCCGAGGCCGCCCGCCTCGGGTTCAAGCGGGCGGTGCTCCCGTTCTCGGCGCCGGCGCCGCCCCCGGGCATCGCCGCCATCCGGGTCGGGACCCTCATCGACGCCGTCGAGCGGCTCCAGATGCTGCCCACCTAGGGCACGCCCCAGGTCCGACAACCGCTCGTGAGCAGGGCCTTCCGGTAGCCTCCAGGCCCATGGCCGCCCGATACCCCGCCGAGCTCCGGGCTGCGCTGGCCCAGGTCTCGCCGGGCCGCCCGGTGCGAGACGGCATCGACCGCATCCTCCAGGCGGGCATGGGCGGCCTCGTCGTCATCGGCGACGGGCCGGCGGTCCTGAACATCTGCTCGGGCGGGTTCCTGCTCGATGCCGCGTTCAGCCCCCAGCGCCTGTCGGAGCTGGCCAAGATGGACGGCGCCCTGATCCTGGCCGCCGACGGCAGCCGGATCGCCCGGGCCAACGTCCACCTCGTGCCCGATTCCTCGGTGCACACGTCCGAGACCGGCACCCGGCACCGCACGGCCGAGCGGGTCGCCCGCTCGCTGAACGTGCCGGTGGTGGCGGTGTCGCACCGCATGAACACCATCACGGTGTACGTGGGCGACCACAAGCACGAGATCGAGCCGGTCCCGCGCCTCGTCAACCGGGCCAACCAGGCCATCTCCACCCTCGAGCGGTACCGCACCCGCCTCGACACCGACGCCGCCGCGCTGTCCACCCTCGAGATCGAGGACCTGGTCACCATCCGCGACGTCATCAACGTCGTGCAGGTGCTCGAGGGCGTCGAGCGCATCGCCGAGGAGCTCGAGCGCTACATCGTCGAGCTGGGCGAGGAGGGCCGCCTCGTGCGCCTCCAGCTCGTGGAGCTGGTGGGCGGCGTCCAGCACGATCGCCGCCACATCGTGCGCGACTACCGGGGCGACGACAGGACGGTGCCGCTCGACCAGGTGCTCGACGACCTGTCGTCGCTCACCACCGAGGACCTCATCGACCCGTCCGAGGTGGCGCACGCCATGCGCCTGCCGACGTCGGCGGTCGACGCCAGCATCGCTCCTCGGGGCTACCGCATGCTGGCCAAGATCCCCCGGCTCCCGGACCAGGTGATCCAGAACATCATCAGCCGGTTCGGCAACCTGCAGAAGATCATGCGCGCCACCATCGACGACCTCGACGACGTCGAGGGCGTGGGTGCCACCCGGGCCAAGTCGATCAAGGAAGGGCTCAGCCGCCTGGCCGAGTCCGCCATCCTCGACCGCTACTGATCGGGCGTCGCGCCCGCCGGGTACGGTGCGCCCGGTGCGGCGGGCGATGACGAGCAGGCGGACGTGGGCGGCGAGCGTGCTGGCGCTGCTGGCGCTCGCCACGTCGTGCACCGGCGGCTCGTCGGATCCGGGGGCGGACGGGCCCCGATCGACGACCACGACCGCCGAGCCGCGACCGGCCGCCGGGACCCGGCTCGATGCGACGGGCCTGCCGGCACCGGTGTCGAACCTCGCTCGGCTGGGTGACCTCGTGACCTACCTCACGCCGGGGAAGGAGGACGACCTCCAGGTGGTCGGGGTCGACCCCACGTCGGGGACGGTGGCATGGCGCCACGATGCCGCCCTGGTCCTGGCCGACGCGACGGTCTCCCTCGAGGTGACGGCGTTCGACGGCATCGTCCCCTTCGCCCGCCGGGCGTCCGGCGACCCCCGGTACGCGCTCGATGCCGCCGAGGCCGACGGGTCGATCCGCTGGTCGGTGCCGATCGGCCGGCCGCTCGGGTTCGCCTTCCGCTGCGACCGCCGCCTCTGCATCGAGACCGTCGACGGTCCGGTGCGCGTCGATCCGACGACGGGGGCGCACGAGCGCGGCCGGGACGTCGACGAGATCGTCGGCGTCGCCCTGTCGAACGACACCGAGCCGAGCCTCCAGCGCATCGGCTACTCGGGCAAGCTCGGAGGTGAGGAGATCCTCTCGGCCCCTCAGTTCGGCAGCCACCCGCTGTGGACCGTGCGGCTCCTCGACCTGCTCGGCACCGACGACGAAACCTGGCAGGCGAGCGCCGCCTTCCGGTACGGCGACCAGTGGGTGGTGGGCGTGTACCGCGACGTCGACGGACGCACCGGAGCAGGCGGGCCCGTGGGCCCCGACGACCTGGTGGCGCTCTCGGTGGACGACGGGACGATGCGGTGGCACCGCACGGGCGCCGACGTGTGCGTCCTCGCCGGCGCCGAGGACCAGATCCTCCGGTGCGTCGACACCCTGGTCGCCTCCACCCCGGGCGCCGACGGCGGCTACCGGGTCACCGAGGTCGCCGCCCTGGACCCGAAGACCGGGGCAGATCGGATCAGCATCCCGCTCGTCCCGTACGACCCGGAGGTGGGCGGGGCCTATGCCATCACCGGTCAGGGCCGGATGCTGATGGTGACCCCCACCGGCGTGCAGGACGTCGACCTCGCAGCCGGGGTGGCCGAGCCGGCGGCGCCCGGCCAGGTGGGCTGGTGCCGGAAGCGGAGCGACCTCCCGGAGGTCCGGGTCCCCGGCGGCACGGACACCGAGGTGTACTCCCGGGCCTTCGGGCGGCCGTGCGCGCTCGACGGGACCGAGCTCGACGAGGACGCCCGGCTGGCGCCGGTGATCTCCGGCGAGCTGCCGCCCGTCGAGGGGGTGTCGAGCATCGCCGTCGGCCCGTGGGTGCTGTGGAACGACGCCGGCACGCTGGCCGGGGTGGCGACGGAGGGCTGAGCGGTGACGGCCCAGCGGGCCTGGCTCAGCGGGCGCGGCGCTCGAGCTCTTCGCGGTTGGTGATGCGGTAGCGGCGGTCCTGCTGCTCGATCCAGCGCAGGCGCACGAAGCTGGCGATGGCCTTGTTGACGCGCTCGCGGGAGGCGCCGACCATGCCGGCCAGCTCCTCCTGGGTGATGGGCAGGGCGAACTCGTCGTGCTCGCCGGCCAGCTCCAGGAGCCGCTTGGCGGTGCGGCCGGTGACGTCGAGGAACACGGAGTCGGCCAGCGCGGCATCGGTGTTGCGCAGCCGGGCGGCGAGCAGCCGGACCACGCCCCACAGCAGCGTGGGCCGCGACTCGTAGACGGCCTTGAGCGGCGCGTAGGGGAGCACGATCAGCTCCGACGGCTCCAGCGCCCGGGCCTCGGCGGACCGGCCCAGCTGGTCGAACAGGCCGAACTCGCCGAACACGTCACCGCGCTCCATCAGCGCGACCATCGACTCCCGGCCGTCGATCGAGCGCTTGGCGATGGCGATGCGGCCCGAGGCGACGACGCACAGGAAGTCGGGCTCGTCGCCCTCGGCGAACACGACGTCGCCGCGGAGGTACCGGTGGGTCTCCGCCGACGCCGCCACCCTGGCCATCTCGTCGTCGCCGAGCTCATCGAGCAGTTGCACGTCTTGGAGCAGACCGATGTCGACCACGAGGGGATCGTACCGATTTCGGGACCGCTGGCCAGGACTTCTGGGTGTCCTACCGTTGGGCGATGACCACCGACGAGCACCCCGCACCCACCCCCGTCTGGGTGATCGTCGTCGCCGCGGGGTCGGGATCGCGCTTCGGCGGGCCCAAGCAGCACGCACCGCTCGCCGGTCGGCGCGTCGTCGACTGGTCGATCGACGCGGCCCGATCGGTGGCCGACGGCGTGGTCCTGGTCGTCGCCGCCGCCGACGAGGGCGCCGACGAACCGGCGGTCGATGCCGTGGTCGTGGGCGGTGCGACCCGGTCGGATTCGGTTCGCGCCGGCCTGGCCGCGGTGCCCGACGATGCCGCCGTGGTGCTCGTCCACGACGGGGCCCGTCCGCTCGCCTCCCACGCCCTCTTCCGTTCGGTCGTCGACGGCGTGCTCGCCGGTGCCGACGCCGTCGTCCCGGCGGTGGCCGTGATCGACACGGTCACCGACCTCCACGGCGTGCCCGTCGACCGCGAGGCGCTCCGTGCCGTGCAGACGCCGCAGGGGTTCGCTGCCGGTGCGCTGCGTGCGGTGCACACCACCCGGCCCGAGGCCACCGACGACGCCTCGCTGGTGGTGGCCGGAGGTGGCAGGCTTCGACCCGTGCAGGGCGAGCGCTGGAACCTCAAGATCACCGAGCCCGACGACCTCGTCGTGGCCGAAGCGATCCTGGAGCAGCGGTGATGCAGATCCGCGTCGGCCAGGGCTTCGACGTCCATCCCTTCATCGACGACGCCGACCGGCCCCTCGTCCTCGGCGGCGTCACGTTCCCGAGCGAGCGGGCCCTGAAGGGCCACAGCGACGCCGACGCCATCGCCCACGCCTGCACCGATGCCCTGCTGGGCGCCGCCGGGCTGGGCGACATCGGCCAGCACTTCCCCGACACCGACCCGGCGTGGGCCGGCGCCGACAGCATCGAGCTGCTGGCCGAAGCCACCCGCCGCGTGCGCGAGGCGGGGTGGGAGCCGGGCAACGTCGACGCCTCGGTGGTCACCGACCACCCGAAGCTGGCGCCCGCCCGCGAACAGATGCAGCAGAACCTGTCCGGAGCCGTCGGTGCCCCCGTCACCGTGAAGGGCCGTCGACCCGAGGGCCTCGGTGCCCTGGGCCGCGGCGAGGGCGTGGCCTGCTGGGCCGTCGCCATCGTGGTGAAGCCGTGACCCCGCCCCGGGGTGGACGGCCGCCCGCCAAGGGCGGCAAGGGCGGAGGCCCGAAGGGCGGGAAGGGCCGCGGCGCGCCGCAGGGCCGGAGCGGGTCGTCGCGAGGCGCCAACCCCGAGTCCGACCGCGCTCGAAAGCCGGGCGCCGGAGTGGGCGGTGGCCGGCGCGGCGGCGGGGGCGGGGGGCGCAACCCGCTCGCCCAGATGGGCCCGCAGGGCCGGGCGCCGCGCTCGTCGGCCAAGACCGGTCTGGGCGGCGAGCAGGTCGAGGGTCGCCAGGCCGTGCGCGAGCTGCTGCTCGCCAACCGCCGCGACACCCGTGAGATCTGGCTGGCCCAGGACCTCGACCCGGCTCCGGTGCTCGAGGACATCCGCGAGCTGGCCGCCGAGGCGAGGGTCGTCGTCCGGGAGGTGGGCCGCGGCAAGCTCGACGCCGCGGCCCGCACCGATGCGCCGCAGGGGATCATCGCCTTCGCCAAGCCGCTGCCCGAGGCCGACCTCGACGACCTGATCGCCCGCCGCCCGGGGCGCCCGGCGCCGTTCCTCCTCTGCAGCGACGGCATCACCGACCCCGGCAACCTCGGTGCGCTGCTGCGCTCGGCCGAGTGCGCCGGCGTCACCGGCGTCGTCCTGCCCCAGCACCGGGCGGTCCACGTCACGCCCACCGTCGCCAAGGCGGCCGCCGGCGCGGTGGAGCACCTGCCGATGACCACCGTGGGCGGCATGCCCACCGCCATCAAGACCATGAAGGACGCCGGGATCTGGGTGGTCGGCCTCGACGAGCGCGCCGACAAGACCCTCTGGGACCTGTCGATGGACGACGCCCCGGTGGCGCTGGTCCTCGGGGCGGAGGGCCCGGGCCTCTCCCGCTTGGTCCGCGAGCGCTGCGACGAGCTGGTGTCGATCCCGATGCGCGGGCGCGTCGCCAGCTTGAACGTGGGCACCGCGGGCACCCTGGCCTGCTTCGAGATCGCCCGAGCCCGCCACCGAGGCTGACCGACGCCGCTTCGACCAGCCCGAAAGTTCGTTCCGGAGCGGGGTGCGGATCGGGTTGACTGGGCGGGTCATGGCAACCGTGCACGCCCGTGGGGTGTCCCTCTCGTTCGGCGCGGGGCCCGTGCTGGCCGATGTGTCGCTCACCGTCGCGCCGGGGCAGCGGATCGGTGTCGTCGGGCCGAACGGCACCGGCAAGTCGACCCTGCTGAAGGTGCTCGCCGGCCAGCTCGCGCCTGAGGCCGGGTCGGTCACGGCCGCACCGCCGACGGCGTCGATCGGCCTCCTGCCGCAGGAGCCCGACCGCGACGACGGCGAGTCCGTCACCGGGTTCATCTGGCGCCGGACCGGGGTCGGCACCGCCACGGCCGAGCTCGACGCGGCGACGGCCGCCCTGTCGACCGGTGAGCCCGGGTCCGACGACCGCTACAGCGACGCGCTCGAGCGGTGGCTCGCACTCGGCGGGCCGGACCTCGACGCCCGCATCGGTCAGACCCTCGCCGACCTCGGGCTCGACGGCGCGATCGTCGACCAGCCCACGGCCACCCTCTCGGGCGGACAGGCGGCTCGGGTGTCGCTGGCCGCCACCCTCCTGAGCCGCTTCGACGTCTTCCTCCTCGACGAGCCCACGAACGACCTCGACTTTGCCGGGCTGGCCACGCTCGAGGAGTTCCTCGTCGGCCTCCAGGCGGCCACGGTGGTCGTGAGCCACGACCGGGCCTTCCTCGAGCGGGTCGTCACCCACGTGCTCGACCTCGACGAGCACACCCACGAGGCCACGCTCTACGCCGGCGGCTGGTCGGCGTACCTCGCAGACAAGGCGACGGCCCGCCAGCACGCCGAGGAGGACTTCGCCACCTACCAGGCCAAGAAGGCCGAGCTCACCGCCCGGGCCAAGACCCAACGGGAGTGGTCGGTGCAGGGCGTCAAGAAGGCCAAGAGCTCCGGCGAGACCGACAAGTTCATCAAGCACTGGAACACGTCGTCGTCGGAGAAGGTCGCCCACAAGGCCAAGGCCACCGAGAAGGCGATGGAGCGCCTCGACGTCGTCGACAAGCCGTGGGAGGGCTGGGAGCTGCGCTTCGAGATCGGCCAGGCCGCCCGCAGCGGCGACGTGGTCGCGACCCTCACCGATGCGGTCGTGGAGCGGGGCGCGTTCCGGCTCGGGCCCGTGGACCTGGAGATCGGCTGGGCCGACCGGGTCGCCATCTTGGGCGAGAACGGCGCGGGCAAGACCACCCTGCTCGATGCCCTGCTCGGCCGGACCGAGCTCACCTCGGGTGAGGCCTACCTCGGTCCCGGGGTGGTCATCGGCGAGCTGTCGCAGCGCCGAGACCGGTTCTCCACCGAGGCCTCGCTGTTCACGGTGATGAGCGAAGCGACCGGTCAGCAGGCCAACGAGGTCCGCTCGCTGCTCGCCAAGTTCGGGCTCACCTCGGAGCACGTCAACAAGCCGTCACGCCTGCTGTCGCCCGGCGAGCGCACCCGGGCCAACCTGGCCCTGTTCATGGCCGAGGGCGTGAACTGCCTGGTGCTCGACGAGCCCACCAACCACCTGGACCTCGTGGCGATTGAGCAGCTGGAACAGGCGCTCGGCCGCTTCGTCGGCACCGTCCTGCTCGTGAGCCACGACCGGGCCTTCCTCGACCGGGTCACGATCACCCGCCGCATCACCGTCGCCGACGGCCAGGTCACCGAGACCTGACCGCCGACCCCGCCGACCCCGCCGACCCCGCCGACCCCGCCGACCCCGCCGACCCCGCCGACCCCGCCGAACTTCGTATGCGAGAACGCCGGTCTGGGCGTCCCGGCATACGAAGTTCGGAGCGTGGCCGGGTGGATCAGGCGCCGGCGGGGTCCAGCCACTGGGACCAGGCGGGGTCGGTGGTCCCGATGCCGACCAGCATCCAGGACCAGCCCCGCGGCGCCGCGGGGGTCATCCCCAGCGTCCAGCCCAGCTCGTGGAGGAGCCGGTCGCCCTTGTGGCCGTTGCACGGCTGGCAGGCCGCGACCACGTTGGTCCACACGTGCTCGCCGCCACGGGAGCGGGGTACGACGTGGTCGACCGTGTCGCCGCGGCCGGTGCAGTACGCGCACCGCCCGCCGTCACGGGCGATCAGGTTCCGCCGGTTCAGGGGCAGCGTGGACCGGTACGGCACCCGCACGAACCCGCGCAGCCGGATGACCGAGGGGATGGGCACGGACGTGGAGGGCGACCGGAAGTGGCCCTCGCCCGCAGACACCAGGTCGGCCTTGTCGGCCAGGACCAGCACGACGGCGCGGTGGACGGAGATGACGGTCAGCGGCTCGTAGCTGGCGTTCAGCAGCAGCGTGTGCATGGGCTCATCTCCCCTCGAAAGTGTGGCGGAAGGCGGGCCGCCGGAGGTGGCATCCCGCCGCTGGCACGATGCTGCGCCGACGCACCGCCGGCCAAGGGGTTTTCGAGCGGGCGCCGGAGCGCGGCCGCGTGTCAGCCGGCGGAGAGCTGCTGCAGCGTGGTCGTCACCGCGTCCTGGGCGGCGGGGCTGGCGAGGTGGAGGACGCGGTCGAGGCTGGTGGCGAAGCCCCGCTCGTCGGGGGTCATGCGCGCGATCTGCTCGACGGTGTCGGCCGCCCACAGCGTGGCCACGTCGGCCAGGAGCTGGGGCGCGAGGGCGATGCGCTCCTCGGTGGTGCGGTCGACGACGGTGGCGGGATCGCCCAGCTCGATGGTGTCGCGGCGGATCGTGCACCAGGCGTGCGCGATCTCCTCCGCCTCGGTGCCGATGACGGCCTGCACCGCGGCGCGGTCGACGGCCTGCTCCACGGGGAAGTACTCGGTGCCGTAGGCCGAGTGGAACAGTCCGGCGTCGCACACGGCCGGCCGCTCGCCCCACTCGGCGAGGACCCGGCGGGTGCCGACCAGGTGCGCCAGGAACGGCACGTGCGAGTCGTGCTCGAGCTCGCCGAAGCCGAGCTGCTTCAGCAGGGCGAGCCGTTCCCCCGTCGGCGGCTGCAGCTCGGTGTCGCTCATCGCCGCCCAGCCTCGCGCAGGTACCGCCCCCCGGCATTTCAGGTCACCTGTGCACCCATGGGGCGCTCAGGTGACCCGAAATCGCGAGGGGGCGGCCTTTCGGGTCGTCTGGGCTGCGGTGGGGTGCACAGGTGACCCGAAATCGTGGGTGGTCGGTAGGTTGGCGGGCATGGGTCGTGGGCGCACGGTGTCGCAGATCGTGCGGAAGGTGGCCGACGGCGACGCCGGGCGGTCGCCGGACCTGGTCATCGTCGAGGAGCCGCTCGAGGTCCGCCTCGACGGCACCCGGGTGTCCACCACGATGCGCACGCCGGGCCACGACTACGAGCTGGCCGTCGGCTTCTGCTTCACCGAGGGGCTGCTCGCCGGAGCCCCGGTCCAGACCGTCCGCTACTGCGCCACCGGGTCCGCGGTGGACACCGCGTTCAACGTGGTCACCGTCGAGACCGGCGGGCAGGCGCCCGAGCCCGCACCCCGGCTCACCACCACCACGTCATCGTGCGGGTGGTGCGGCACCGACCAGGTCGACGACGTCGCCGCGCGGCTCACCCCGCTGACCGGCGACCGGGCGTCGTTCGACCCCGAGCTGCTGGCGTCGATGCCCGAGCGGGTGGCGCCGCACCAGGAGCTGTTCGAGGCCACCGGCGGCGTGCACGCGGCTGCCGCGTTCGACGCCGACGGGGAGGTGGTGCTGATGCGCGAGGACATCGGCCGCCACAACGCCGTCGACAAGGTGGTCGGCCGACTCGTGCTCGACGGCGCGCTGCCCGCCGGCGGCCTCGGACTGTTCGTGAGCGGCCGCACCAGCTTCGAGATCGTCCAGAAGGCGTGGGCGGCCGGGTTCGGCACCGTGGTCGCGGTGAGCGCACCGAGCTCGCTGGCGATCGAGGCCGCCAAGCGCGCCGGCATCGCCCTCGCCGGCTTCGCCCGCCCGGGCCGGGTGAACCTCTACACCGACCTGGCCTAGCTGTAGATCCCATCCACGTTCGTCAGTACGGGCTCCTTGAGACTCGGGGGTGCGACCCACCCTCATCTCAAGGAGACCCGTGAAGCTGCACGGTAACGCCCGTCTGACTCCTCATGGCC
>Ga0182736_1003395_pt1 | contig 10801 bp, 7 predicted proteins | sample eDN5th30CKraftBY_FD_128882 | JGI IMG/M metagenome (GOLD analysis project Ga0182736, IMG submission 128882) | Enriched backyard soil microbial communities from Emeryville, California, USA - eDNA 5th pass 30_C Kraft BY (version 2) (version 2) | ecosystem: Environmental > Terrestrial > Soil >...
GACCGCATGCGCTCACCGGCCGGGGCGCCCCCGGTCGCTCGGTGGTCGTCGACACCGGGCTCGCGGTACCGCCGGCGGGCCGCTACCGGGTACTGGTGAACGACGTCCCGACGCACGCGGTGGTCGACGACCGCGGCCGGATCACCGTCGACGAGCAGCTGCGCGGGCGCGTCGAGCTGGTGCTCCGCTGCCGGGTGGACCGTTAGCCAGGGCGAAATCGAGGGTTGCACCGGCCCGTGCCCACCGCCGAAGCTGTGGACCGGCTCCGCGCTGAGGCGGCGCCACCACAGGGGGTGCGGGTCCGGTGGCAGTCGAGGAGCCCGTCGCACCGGTCCCACGCCGGGCGATCATCCGTCGCAAGATCACCCCGCCCGTGCTGGCCGGGAATCTCGTCGACCGCCCCCGGCTGTCCCGCAGGATCGCGGGTCTGGTCGCCCGCGGTGGCACGCTCACCGTCTACGCCGCGGCCGGATCGGGAAAGTCGACCGCGGTGGCGGCCGCGCTGCAGACCCAGGACCGGCCGACCGCGTGGTTGTCGCTCGACGGCAGCGAGGCCGCCGCGGGCCGTCTGCTGCTCTATCTCGAGGCCGCCGTCGAGACGCACGCGTCCGACGCCCGAGGGGTGGCCACCGACGCGCTCGCGGCCCGCATCCCGGTGGGCGAGGCGGCCGGACTGCTCGCCGAGAGCCTGCACGGGTCCCGGCTCGTGCTCGTGTGCGACAACGCCGAGCGGGTGGCGGGCAGCGACGAGGCGCTCGCCGTGCTCTCCGCGCTCGCCCGGTACGCGCCGGCGGACGTGACCATCGTGCTGATCTCGCGAACCCTTCTCCCGCTGGATCTCGGCTCCACCAGCGAGCTGGCGCGAGTGTCGTCGCTGACCGGTGCCGACCTCGCCTTCGACCTCGACGAGGTGATCGCGGCGCTGGAGGCGACCGGACGCGAACCGGACTCCGCCGCGGACACCCTCCGGCTCACCGGCGGGTGGGTCGCGGGCGTGCTGTTCAGCGAGGGCACGGCTGCCGGCGCCGCGCCCGACCACATGCGCAACTACCTCACGGCACACGTCCTCGCCGAGCTCCCCGAGCTCGAGCGGCGGTTCCTCGTCCGGACCAGCCTGCTCGACGAGGTGACCGTCGATGCCGCGCACGCGCTCGGGCTCACCGACGCCGCGCAGGCACTCGCGCGGTTGCGCGACCGGCACCTGCCCGTCACCTGGACCGCCGACCGCGCGATGATCGTGAGCCCGCAGCTGCGCGACCACCTCCGCGAGATGCTCTCGCACGAGGACGCCGCCGAGCTCCACGAGCTTCGGCTGCGCCACGCCCGGCTCCTCCTGCATCGCGGTGAGCGGGAGGAAGGTGTGCACGCCCTGCTCCAGATCGGCGCCGTCGACGACGCCTGGGCCGAGGCCGCGGAGCTGCTCCCGGGCCTGGTCGAGCGGATGGACTTCCGGCCGGCAGCACGCTGGCTGGACCTGCTCGGCGCATCCAGCCGCTCGCCGACCCCGGCGATCGGCGCGATCGTCCTGCGCGTGGCGTTCGCGCTCGAACAACCCGGCCGTGCCGTCGAGCTGCTCGACCGCCACGGCTGGGGATGGGTGAGCGCGGCGGCCGCGAGCGACCAGCCGGCCAAGGACGAGGCGCTGGTCCTGCTGACGTGGTGTCTCTGGCACGCGGGCCGGCTCGACGACGCGGTCCGCGTCGACCGGTGCCTGCCGCCGGGCAGGGCCCGTGACGTCGCCGACACGGTGCTCTCCCTGAGCCTCGACCGGCCGCCGCCACCCTTTCCGGCGTTCGCCACCACGCCGTCGGGCCCGCTGGACAGCCTGCTGATGCGGCTCGCGTACATCCGGGGCCGGCTCGACGGTCTCGACTCGCCGGGGGTCCACGGGCCGTGGCGGAGCGTGCTCGGCGCGCCCTGGGTGATCGCCGGGCTGCGCGCGACGGGGCGGATCCAACAGGCCATGACGCTCTACGAGGCACACCGTCAGCAGCCGCAGCCGCTGTGGCTGCACGCGCTCGACGCCGCGGAGCTGATGCTCGACCTGGGACGCGGTGCCGACGCGTGGGACGCGCTGCAGCGCGGCCGGGAACAGGCCTCCGCCACGGGCTCCGAGATCTACGCGACCCTGGTCCTGCTGATGGAGGCCAAGCTGTGCCTGCGTCTGCACGGGGACCACGAGGCGGCCGTCCGGGCCCTCGACGAGGCCGAGGCCCGGGGCGCCGAGCGGCACGGGTTCACCCGGGAGCTCGCCCAGCTGTGGCGCGGACTCGCGCTCCTGCTCCAGGAGCGGTACGCGGCGGCAGCCGATCTCCTCACCCGGGCCCTGGAGAGCATGCAGCGCAGCGACCGGTTGCTCGACGTCCCGACCGCCGCCTGCTACCTCGCCGAGGCGCGCTGGCACCTGGGCCAGGAGGACGCGTCGGACGCGGCCGCAGAGCTCGCGATCGCCGTGGCCGAGGAGCGCGGGTCGATGCACCTGCTGCTCACGGCACTGGCCGACGTGCCCGCCGTCGCCGTCCGAGGCGCCGACACCCAGCCGAGCCGCACGTCGCGCTGGCACGACCTCACCGCACGGCTCACCGGAGGACGGCAGCTCACCGTCACCGGACGCGCCCCCCGGCTGGTACTCGACGAGTTCGGTGATCCGGAGCTGCGGCTCGACGGGGCGGCCGTCGTCCCGCGCCTGCGCAAGAGCGTCGAGCTGCTGGCCTACCTGCTGGCCGGCGACGACCGGGTCGCCGGCCGGAAGGAGCTCCTCGACGCGTTGTTCGAGTCCCGCAACGAAGCGGCCGGTCGCAGCTACCTCCGCCAGGCGCTCTACCGGCTGCGTGAGGTCCTCCCCGACGAGGTCGTGCCGGTTCTCGACGGCGACCGCTTCCGGCTCGCCGGACCCGAGCTCGTGACCAGCGCCGCCGCGGAGACGGTCGCGAGCCTCGCCCAGGCCGACCACCAGGACGGCGAGACCCGCCTCGCGACCCTGGCGCAGGCGATCGAGCGCGCCGAGCGCGGCCCGTACCTCGACGGCTTCCCCGGGGCGTGGGCCGAGACACGACGCGCCGAGATCGGCGCGCGCATCCGGGGCGCGCGGCTCGACCTGGCGCGGGTGGCGTTCCGGCTGGGCCGCTACCGCGAGGCGGTGGCCAACACCGACGCCGTGCTGCGCGTCGATCCCTACAGCGAGCAGGCGTGGATGCTGCGGATCTCGGTGGCGCAGGCCGGCGGCCAGGACGACCAGGTGCTGTCGCTCTACCGCCGCTACGTCGTGGCGATGCGCGAGCTGTCGGTGCCGCCGTCGGCGGAGATCCGCCGGCTGGTCACCCGGCTGCGGGCCTGACGTCGCGAGCCGGATTTCCCGAGCACTAACGACGCGGATGGCACCGTCGTGGGACGACGTTCGAGCTCCCACGGAGGTAGCGATGACCCTTCCTGCAACCACGGTGGACCCGCGGCCGTCGGCGCCCCACTTCCGGCAGGCGATCTCCCACTTCAGCACCGGGGTCGCGGTCGTCACCACCCGGACGTCGAAGGGGCCCGCCGGGATGACGGCCAGTGCCGTCGCGTCGTTGTCCCTGGATCCGGTGCAGCTCCTCGTGTGCATCGGGACCACCCTCCCGACCCGGAGCGCGATCGAGGAGTCGGGCCGCTTCGCGGTGAACGTCCTCGGTGAGGGCCAGGAGCATCTCGCGCGGCGCTTCGCGACACGTCGCGACGACAAGTTCGCCGGCGTCGCACTGCGCACCGACGACGACGTCCCGGTCCTCGCCGACGCGATCGCGCACTTCGTGTGCTCGGTGGGGTCGGCACTGCCCGGCGGTGACCACACGATCGTCATCGGTGACGTGCTGACCTGTGAGTTCCGGGCGGGGACGAGCCCGCTGGTCTACTTCGCGAGCACGTTCGGCGGTCTGTGCGACCCGCAGGGCCACGCGCGCGAGGCCTTCCACTGGCAGCTCGCGTCGGCGATGTAGGCGCGGCCGGGAGACCCCTGACGTGAGCGGCAGCCACCGGACGGCCGTCGTCCGCACCCGCCTGCGCCCGCCGGTCGCGCCACGCCATGCGCTGCACCGCGCCGGGCTGCTGGCCGTCCTCGACGCGGGCGAACAGGTCACGCTCGTGGCGGCGCCACGCGGGTCGGGCAAGACGGTGCTGCTCGCGCAGTGGGCGGCAGGCCGGGACCGCACCGCGTGGATCACCTTCAGCCGCCACGACGACTCCGCGCCCGCGGTGTGGCGCGCGCTGCTCGAGGCCCTGCGACCGTTCTGCGGCCTCGACGGGTCGGACCCGTTGCCGGCGGGGACCAGGTCGGTCGTCTTCGGTGAGGTCCTGCCCGACGTCGTGAACGCGCTGCACGCCGCGCGCGGCCTGACCCTCGTCCTGGACGGGCTCGACGTCGTCGACGACCCGCTGACCAGGCAGTCGCTGTACGAGTTCGTGGAGCGGCTCCCACCGCACGTCCGCGTCGTCCTCGCCACCGCGCGCCCGCCGGGCGGGCCCGTCGCGATGGTGCGCGCGGCGGGTCGGCTCACCGAGATCACCGAGGACGACCTCCGCCTCGACCCGCCCGACACCGCGGAGCTGCTGTCGGCCGTCGCGGGCTTCCCGATCGCGCCCTCGGTGGTGGACGACGTGCGGACCCGGTTCGACGGCTGGGCCACCGGAGTCCGGCTCGCCGGCGTCGCGCTGCGCGGCGTCGGCGGGTGCGGACCGCTGCCGGCGTCCCTGACGGAGGTGGAGGAGTACTTCTCCGCCGAGCTCCTGGAGCGTGTCACGTCGGCGCAGCGCCGGCTGCTGCTCCACTGCGGCGTGCTGGACGAGGTGACCCCGGACGGTGCCGAGGCACTGACCGGTTCACCCGGAGCCGGCGAGGAGCTCCGCGCGCTGGCGGCCTCGACCCTGTTCCTCCGGCGCACACCGCGCGGCTTCCGGATCCATCCCGCCCTCCGGCCCGTGCTGCACGACGTGCTCGTCCGCGAGGAGCCCGGCATGCTCCCGGTGCTCGCCGAGCGCGCGCACCGGGCGGCCGTCCGGGACGATGCCGGACCGGTACTGGTAGCCGGCGAACCGCTGTCGCCGCGGGAGCTGGCCGTGCTGCGCGCCCTCGCCGGTCCGCTCACCCTGCGCGAGATCGCCGCCGAGATGCACCTGTCCCACAACACGGTCAAGACACACGTGCGGTCGGTGTTCCGCAAGCTCCGCGTGCACGAACGTCGTGCGGCGGTCGTCGCCGGGCGGGAGCGGGGCGAGCCGGCCCGTCGTGGGCTCCCGGGCGGGCGGGAGCCCACGGCCGGGGGTCAGCTCGCGACGGCGCGAGCGTCCTGGCGTCGCGCGTAGGCGGCCTGCTCCGAGTACGCGGTGTCCCCGGTCGGCTCGGGCGGGGCGATCCCGCAGACCTTCCGGGCGAGGTCGGTCAGCGGTCCGGACGGCGCCATCTCCGCTCGATGCATCGTCAGCATGCGCACCGCCAGCAGCGGCGTGCCGTTGAAGTTCTCGAAGACGCCGATCCGGTCGCCCCAGTCGGAGAGGAACATGTCGCGGATGACCCGGCTGATCCGCAACCGGTCATGGGGGCGTCCCACCGGTCCGGTCTGCAGGGGCTCGAGCCACTTGCGCAGCTCCGGCCGTTCCCACTGCTTCTCCGTCGGGAAGATCAACGCGGAGCGGCCCGCGAGGTCGACGACCTCGTTCACCATCCGCGGCACGTGCTCGAGGTAGTGCGCCCGCCCGAAGTCGAACAGCAGCACGTCGGGCTTGTACAGCCCGCCCGGCGTGGTGAACCCCTCCTCCTCGCAGGCGATCACGTGCGCCCGCATCGTCTGATGGAACCCGACGAGCTGCGCGAGCCTCGTCTGCACCGGTGGCAGCTGGTAGGTCCCGATGTGCTCGGTGATCAGCATCGCCAGTCCGACCATCAGCTCGGCGCGCACGGCCTGCCGGATCAGTGCCTGGTAGTGCAGCCAGTCGAAGACCCGCTGCGGGTACAGCGCGGCGTGCGAGGGGTTGCCGACGTGGAACACGCGCTCCCACGGGATGAACACGTCGTCGAACAGCATCACGGCGTCGAGCTCGTCGCCGCGGGACGCGAGCGGATGCTCGTCGGTCCGGCCCTCCTTCACCGTGCTCTCGCGGCACACCAGGGTCACACCGCGTTCGTTGACCGGCACGGCCGCGTACACGATCTGCTCGCTCACGATCCCGGGGCGGAAGAACACCCCGATGTGGATGTAGTCGGCGAACGGTGTGCCGGTGCCGATCGCCTTCACACCCCGCACGACGATCCCGTCGTCGCGGGTCTCGACGACCCGCAGCGCCGGGGACTCGGCCTGCGCGGACTCGCGCGAGCGGTCGGTCTGCGGGTCGACGAACGCCGGGGCCGCGTTCAGGTCGCCGTCGCGGATGTGCTGCCAGAACGCGGTGATCCCGGCCGTCAGGTCCCGCCCGCCCGTGCCGACGGACTGCTCGCTCCACGGCGACGGGTCGTCCATGTAGGTCAGGAACACGTAGTTGTTGACATCAGGGGTCCGTGGCGCCGCGCCGGCGTCGAGCTCGCGGATCACCGTCTCGAGGTAGCGGCGCTTGCGGCGCAGCTCCTCCTTGTCGCGGTGCCGGAACCACATCATCGAGCGGCGTTCGCCGTCGTCGTCGACGAAGGTCATGACGTCGCGCAGGTCGGCGCGATGATGCAGGTCGTAGAACTCGGCGATGCGCCGGGCGTAGTCCCGGGTCTTCGGGTGCGTCGCGACGTTGTCGACCAGCTCGTCGCCGACCCAGACGACGCGGCCGTCGTCGAGCGCCTCGAGATACTGCTTGCCTGTCCGCAGCACGACCAATCCCTTCGCTTCCGCGGCGCCGCCCCGATGGGGCACCGACCTGCGGAGGGTCCCGCCCGCCGGGGTGACCCCGGCGTGCTCACCCCGGGTGACATCGCGGGTTCCGTCGATTTCCCTCCGGGTCACAGCCGGTCCCTACGCTCGTCGGCATGCTCGACACGGACGAGAAGACGATCACCGAGGCAGTGCTGCGGGCCGGGACCCACGGGTCCGACCAGCGGTTCAGGACCGTGCTCGACGCAGTGGTCCGGCACCTGCACGAGTTGGTGCGCGAGGTCTCGTTGACCGAGTCCGAGTGGGCCGCGGCGATCGGCTTCCTCACCAGGACAGGACAGCTCTGCACGCCGGAGCGGCAGGAGTTCATCCTGCTCTCCGACGTCCTGGGCGTCACCATGCTGGTCGACGCCGTGGCCCATCGGCGCAGCCGGACCGCGACGGAGAACAGCGTCCTCGGTCCCTTCTACCGGTCGAACCGTCCCTCGTTCGACGACGGCGCCGACATCTCCGCCGGACTTCCCGGAACACCGCTGTCGGTGCACCTGACGGTCGTCGACACCGACGGCGTGCCCGTCCCGGGTGCTGCCGTCGACGTGTGGCACGCCGACGGGGACGGACACTACGACTCCGACATCCCGGGCATCGAGGGCGCCGCGATGCGCGGCCTGTTCCACACCTCGGCGGAGGGGCGGGCGTCGTTCTCGACGATCAGCCCGGCGCCGTATCCCATCCCGGACGACGGGCCGGTGGGCACGCTGATGCGCGCCAGCGGGCGGTCGGTGATGCGGCCGGGACACCTCCACGTCCGGATCGGGGCTCCCGGATTCGCACCGCTGACGACCATGCTCTTCCGCGAGGACGACCCGTACCTCGACAGCGACCCCGTGTTCGGGGTGAAGGCCTCGCTCCTGACCCGTTACGAGTCGCACGGTGACGGCGAGACCCTGCGCCACACGTTCGTGCTCGACCGCGAGTGACCGCCCGCTCTCACGAGGAGAGAGCGGACATCTCCGTCCTGCGATGTCGCCGACGGCGTCACGGCCCTCTGGTGGCTCGTGGGGGAGGGACGATCAGAACGTCCGCGCCGACCGGCGCCACGGGTCGTCGACCCGACGGACACCGCGGGCTCCCCACGCGTCGCGACGGTCCGGGTCACAGGCGCGCCCGGCGTCCAGGCCGGTCACCTGCCCGCACACCGAGGCGACGGGCACGGCCGGAGCCGACGGGTCCTCGGTGAGGAGCAGGGTCCGTCGACCCCGTTCCTCGGCGAGCACCGCCGTGAGCTCCGCTCGGGCGGCGGCGTCGAGGTAGCGGCCGGGTTCGTCGAGGACCACCAGTTCGGCGCGCGAGGCGAGAGCGGCGATCAGCTCGATCTTCTGTCGGTTCTCCGCCGAGTCCAGGTGTCCGGCGCGATCGGTGGCCGCGTCGAACCGCTCGATCAGTTCCGTGCGTCGCGTTCTGTCGCTGCCGCGCAGGAACGACATCGTGTCGAGGAGTTCGGCACCTGTCAGGTGGGACCAGCGGTAGACCTGCTGCGGCACATAGGCCACCCGCCGTTGCAGCTCGACGGCGTGCCGCCGGGGGTCCGTGGCGAGCACCCGCGCCGAGCCACGGTCCGGGCGGAGCCGCCCCGCGAGGATCTGTAGCGCGGTCGTCTTGCCCGACCCCGCGGGTCCGACGAGTCCGTGCGCCTCGCCGCGCCGGACCCGGATGGTGAGGTGGTCGAGCGCGGTGACGGGCCCGAACCGCTTGACCACGTCGCGGAGGTTGACGACGAGGTCCAGACCGTCGTCGAGAACGGGCATCGTCGGGCGGGGGGCACTGCTCATGACCACCGACGGTATGCGGCGGCCGTGCCGGACTCATGGGCCGAAGGTCCATCGAATGTAGGGAAGGAAGGCACGCCCACCTGCCCATGTCGACGAAGGCGGGTGACCTTCGGCCCTGGGCGGGCCCGCGGGCCGGTCGGACCCTCGTGGGAGGAGGAGCCGATGTCCATGACCGAGCCGGTCGCGCCCGCGGACGCGGTCGTCCTCGCGGTGCAGACGGGCTCGCAGGTGCCACTGCAGATGGGTGTCGTGCTGGAGCTCGAGGGCCGGCCGGACGCCCGGCAGCTGGCCGACCTCCTCGTGTTGCGGGCGCGCGCCCAGCCGCGGCTGTGCCGGGCGGTGCTCCGGCAGCCGTTGCGGCGGTTGCGCTGGCGGCACGTCGGTGATCTCGGCGACCGGGTGTCGGTCGTCGACGCGGGGCCCGGCGAGAGCCTCCTCGACCGGGCCACCCGCGCGGTGCTGGCGCCGCTGCCCGCGGACCGTCCCATGTGGCGGGCCCTCGTCGTGCGGGGCCGGCCGTGCGCGGTGGTCCTGGTGCTCAACCACGCCGTCGCCGACGGTCTGACCGGCATGGACGTCCTCGGGGGGCTCCTCGACCGGCCGTCGGCGGCGACCGACGTGTCCGGGCCGCCGGCGCCGCGTGGGCCGCGGGCGCCGGTCACCGGCGGGCCGCGGGCGACGGCCACGCGCGGGCCGCGGGCACTGCTGGCCGCGCTGCGGGCGAGCGGAGGATTACATCCGCATCGGGCCGAGCCGTGCTCGCTGGTGGCGCCGACCGGGCCGCGGCGGCGCAGTGTCGTCGTCGACGTGGAACTCGCCACCGTGCGCGCCGCCGCCCACACGGCGGGCGGGAGCGTCAACGACGCTCTGCTCGCCGTGGTCGCCGGTGCGCTCGAGGAGCTGCTGGCCGGACGCGGCGAGCGGATCGCGACGCTGTCGGTCGGTGTGCCGATGGCGACCCGGGCGACGGGCGGGGACGCCGGGAACGCCAACGCCCCGCTGCTCGTGGACATCCCGTGCGGCCTCGCGCCGGCCGAGCGGATCAGGGCCGTCGCGGCGGCGGTCGCGGTCCGGCGGGCATCGGCCCCGCCGGCCGCGCCGCTCACGCTGCTGCGGCCGGTCATGCCGCTGGTCGCGCGGCTGGGCCTCTTCCGCCACTACCTGCGACGGCAGCGGCGGTTGCACACGATCGTGAGCCTGGTCCGGGGCCCGGCCGGACCGCTCACGCTCGGCGGGGTCCCGGTGACCCGGATGGTCCCGCTCGCACTGGGCGACCAGGGATCGATCACGGTCACCGTCGTCGCGCTGGCCGCCACGGGACGGCTCGTCGTGACGATCCACGCCGACCCCGTCCGGGTGCCGGAACTCGACCGGGTGGCCGCAGGGGTCCGCGCCGGGTTCCTCGCGCTCACGGGGGAGTCGGTGAACCGCGCCCGCCCCTAGCGACGGCCGGGCGGCCCCGCTGCCGACCCGGAGGCGTCATGAGCCCGACCGGACGCGCTGCCGGGCGGCGGCCCCGCGCGGCGTGCCCGGGTCCGGCACGCCGATGACGGGGCACCGGACCGTGGCGACCAGGTCGCCCGCGAGGACCGCCGCGCCCGCGCCGTGCACCGAGCAGCCGACGACCAGCAGCTCGGCGTCGATGCCGAGGGCGATCAGCAGCGGTACCGGGTCGCCGCGGACGGTCAGCAACCGGAACCGCCGATCGGCGTCGTCGGCACCCCACCGCGCGACGGCCTGGCGGAGGTCGCGGCATGCGTGCGTCAGATCGCGCTGCCATCTCGCCAGGACGTCCGGCAGGGCATCGCCGGGATCGGCGTCCGGACCGCCCCGCACCCGGACCGCCACGAGCTCCGCGTCGCGCGCGAGCGCCTCGTGGACGGCCAGGTCGAGGACGGACGGCGCGGTCCGGGGGGCCACCGCGACGATCACGCGGCCGAGCGGGGGCGCTGTGGGCGGGACCGTCGCGACCGGGCAGACCGCGGCACCGACGACCCGCGGACCCACCGCCGCGGAGACGACCACGAGCTCGGCCCCGGCGCTGACGCGCCTCAGGTCGGCTCCGAGCGGGTCGGCCACCCGGCGGGACGCCACCGGGGCGCCGGGGGCCGAGGCGCGCAGCAGCTGCGTCACGCGGGTCCTGGC
>Ga0182736_1003397_pt1 | contig 10794 bp, 12 predicted proteins | sample eDN5th30CKraftBY_FD_128882 | JGI IMG/M metagenome (GOLD analysis project Ga0182736, IMG submission 128882) | Enriched backyard soil microbial communities from Emeryville, California, USA - eDNA 5th pass 30_C Kraft BY (version 2) (version 2) | ecosystem: Environmental > Terrestrial > Soil >...
CGGGCGGTTCGGATGTCGGGGCAGGCGCGGCCAGCCATCGCCATCAGCGTGTCCTTGCCCGCGCCCGAGGGCCCGACGACTGCGACAAGCCGCGTCATGCGGCCTGTCCCGGGGTGAATTGCGTCACGTCGACCAACCGGTCGCAGAGCCGGTCGCGCGCCGCCTCGTCGTGGAAGATGCCCAGAATCGCCGCGCCACGGGCCTTGGCCTCCTGGATCAGCGTCAGCACCACCTCGCGGTTGGTGGCGTCGAGGCTGGCCGTCGGCTCGTCCAGCAGCATCACGGGGAAGGCATGGGCAAAGCCGCGGGCGATGTTCACGCGCTGCTGCTCTCCGCCCGAGAAGGTCGTGGGCGATAGGCCCCAGAGGCGTTCGGGAATGTTCAGCCGGTCGAGGAGGCTGGCCGCGCCCTCGCGCGCCTCGGGGACGGGCGTGCCAAGTCGCAGCAGGGGTTCGGCCACGACCTCGATGGTCGGCACGCGGGGAACGACGCGCAGGAACTGGCTGACATAGCCCAGCGTATCGCGGCGCAGCGCGACGATCTGGCGCGGCTGCGCGGTCACGATGTCCAGCCCCGCCACGACAAGCGACCCGGAGGCGGCAAGGTAGTTGCCGTGGATCATCCGCATCAGCGTGGATTTGCCCGAGCCAGAGCGTCCGGTTAGTCCCACGCATTCCCCGGCCGCGACATGCAGGGTCGCCCCGGCCATGACCTGCAATACCGTGCCGCCCTGATTGTGCAGGGTGAAGGTTTTCGACAGGTTTTCGATATGGATCATGGCTTACACCTGCAGGACAGAGGAGACGAGAAGCTGCGTATAGGCATGCTGCGGATCGTCCAGAACCTGATCGGTCAGGCCGGTCTCGACCACGCGCCCGCCCTTCATCACCATCAGGCGATCCGCCAGCAGCCGGACCACGGCGAGGTCGTGAGTGACGATCACCACCGACAGCCCGAGATCCCGCACGAGGCCGCGCAGCAGATCCAGCAGCCGCGCCTGCACGCTGACATCCAGACCGCCAGTCGGCTCGTCCATGAAGACGAGCCGGGGGCCCGTGACCAGGTTGCGCGCGATCTGCAGACGTTGCTGCATCCCGCCCGAAAAGGCCGAGGGGCGGTCGTCGATCCGGTCCGGCCCGATCTCGACTCGGCCAAGCCAGTCGATCGCGGCCCCGCGGATCGCGCCGTAATTGCGCGCCCCCACGGCCATCAGCCGTTCGCCCACATTGCCGCCCGCGCTGACGCCCATGCGCAGCCCGTCGCGCGGGTGCTGGTGGACATAGGCCCAATCGCCGCGCAGCAGGCGCCGGCGCTCGGCTTCGGAGAAATCAAGGACGTTGCGGCCGTCCCAGAGAATTGCGCCCTCGTCGGGTGCCTGCATTCCGGCAAGGCAGGACAGCAGCGTCGACTTGCCCGAGCCGCTTTCGCCGACAATGCCCAGCACCTCGCCCGGCCACAGATCGAAGCCGACCTCCTCGCAGCCGATCCGGGGACCGTATCGCTTGGTCAGGCCCTGCACCTGCAACAGCGGCAATGCCATGTTCGCGCCGTCCATCACGCCACCTCCTTCGCGGCGGCCAGCCGGCCGCGATGCCCCTCGGCCTGCCGTCCATTGCAGAAATCCGTATCCGAGCAGACGAACATGCGGCTGCCGCGGTCATCGGTGATGACCTCGTCCAGATAGCTCCCGGCCGCGCCGCAGAGGTCGCAGTGGTGATCGGCCTTCGACGCGGTGAAGGGGTGGTCCTCGAAATCGAGGCTGACCACGTCGGAATAGGGCGGCAGCGCATAGATGCGGCTTTCGCGGCCAGCGCCGAACAGCTGGATCGCAGGGTTGCCCGCCAGCTTCGGGTTGTCGAATTTCGGGATCGGCGAAGGGTCCATGACATAGCGCCCCTCGACCTTCACCGGATAGGCGTAGCTGGTCGCGATCTCGCCATGCCGGGCAATGTCTTCGTAAAGCTTGACATGCATGAGGCCGTATTCCTCAAGCTCGTGCATCTTGCGGGTTTCCGTCTCGCGCGGTTCGAGGAAGCGCAGGGGTTCGGGGATCGGAACCTGATAGACGAGGATCTGCCCCTCGGTCAGCGGGTGTTCGGGAATGCGGTGGCGGGTCTGGATGACGGTCGCCTCGGCCGTGCGTTCGGTCACTTCGACTCCGGCCGTGCGCTGGAAGAAGCGGCGGATCGACACGGCATTGGTGGTATCATCCGCGCCCTGGTCGATGACCTTCAGCCGGTCATCCGGGGTCAGGCAGGCGGCCGTCACCTGCACACCGCCGGTGCCCCAGCCATAGGGCATCGGCATTTCCCGGCTGGCGAAGGGAACCTGATATCCGGGGACCGCCAGCGCCTTCAAAAGCGCGCGGCGGATCATCCGCTTGGTCTGTTCGTCCAGATAGGCGAAGTTGTAATCGCTCATGGCAGTTCCCTTTCGGTCACGGCGGCCTTGCCGGCGATGAGGTTCATTCCGCGGCCTCCTGCATGGGGTTTGCGGCCATGGCCTCGGCCCGCAACCGGCGCACCAGTTCCAGTTCGGCCTGAAAATCGACGTAATGAGGCAGCTTGATATGTTCGAGGAACCCGGTGGCCTGCACGTTGTCACAATGGGACAGGACGAATTCCTGATCCTGCGCCGGAGCGCCGACGAAATCCTCGCCCAGTTCCTCCCAGCGCAGGGCACGGTCAACCAGACTCATCGAGATGGCCTTGCGTTCGCTTTGCCCCATCACCAGCCCATAGCCGCGGGTGAATTGCGGAGGTTCGGTCTTTGACCCCTTGAACTGGTTGACCGTCTCGCATTCGGTCAGCTCGACTTCGCCGATCTCGACGGCAAAGCCCAGCTCGGGCAATTCGACCGCGACCGCGACCTTGCCGATGCGCAATTCGCCGACAAAGGCATGGGTGCGGCCGTATCCGCGCTGCGTCGAATAGGCCAGCGACAGGGTGAAGCCCTCGTCCGCGCGCGCCAGAGATTGCAGCCTCAGCGCCCGGTCGGCGGGCAGTTCCAGCGGCGTGCGCGTCAGGTCGGTGGGCGTGGCGTCGCTGGGCGTCTCGGGTTCGATCAGCCCGTCGCGATCGAGAAGCGCGGTGACATGCCCCACAGCTTCATCCAGCGCGGGCGCGGTGGGTGCGGCGGGAACCTCCCCTTCGGCCAGAAGGGCGAAGTCGAGGAGGCGATGGGTATAGTCGAAGGTCGGTCCGAGCACCTGCCCGCCGGGCAGATCCTTGAAGGTTGCCGAGACGCGGCGGTCCACTGCCATGGCCCCCGTGTCCATCGGCAGGGACGAGCCGAAGCGCGGCAGCGTCGTGCGATAGGCGCGGATCAGGAACACGGCCTCGATCAGGTCGCCCCGCGCCTGCTTGATCGCCAGCGCGGCAAGGTCGGGATCATAAAGCGAGCCCTCGGCCATCACGCGGTCCACCGCCAGCGACAGCTGTTCACGGATCTGAGGCACGGTCAGCTCGGCGATCGAGGTGTCGCCGCGGCGTTCCTCGGCCAGCCAGGCATGTGCGGCGTCGATGGCGCGTTCGCCCCCCTTTACGGCGACATACATCAGACATCCTCCACGATGGTGGTGCGGGGCAAAGCGGCAAGCTGGTTGCCGCAGGTCAGGATCGTGTCGAAACCCAGCGGGAACAGCGCCCGATTTGCCTGGAAGGCGGCCGTTTCCGGCAGCGACAGGCGCGCTTCGTCCCTGATTCCGGGACCGGTCAGGCGCGAGCCGTCATTCGTCAGCCGCGCGACCTCGACGATCAGGGTCGCGGAACGGTCGGGATAGGACGGCTCGCCTATCGGGAAGCGGGTGACGGGCTGCAGATCCTCCCAGGTGCCTAGCGCAAAGGCCGCCGCATCGGCCGCGACAAGGGGGGCGCCGCTGTGGAAGGCGATCCAGTGACGCAGGCTCTCCGTATCAAAGGCACCTGCCAGATGCAGGGGGGTGGTGGTGTCGGTCAGGGTCAGCAGAACCGTGGCCGCGGCAACGGAGATGCCGGGCGCTTCCGCACCGCCCAAGGTGACGATGGAGCCGGGGCGGGCCATCGCCTCCATCACCCTACGGAAGGCATGGGCACTGTCGCGGGCAAGGTCGGCGAAGCCGCCGGAAAGCTGGTTCATCAGTCTTCTCCGCGCATCATGGTAAAGAACTCGACCCGGGTGGCGGCGGCCTTTTCGGCGCGGGCATTGCGAAGGGCCTGCGCCTCCTCGCGCAGGGGGGTCAGAATGTCGGCGTCGACCCGCGTGGCGCCCTCGCCCTGCATCAGCGCGTCCAGCACCGCGGCGCGGCGCGCATGGTCCTTGTCGCGGCCCTGCACGCAGGCATGGCCCACCGTTTCCCCGATGCGGACCGAGCAGCGGGTCACCGTCATCTCGCCCAGGTTGAAGCGCCCGCCAGTGCCGCCGATGCGGCCCTCCAGCATGATCGCGCCGATCTCCGGGGCGCGCAGCACCTCATGCGCGGGAAGATCGGGGGCCAGCGCCGCCAGCCGCGCGGGCGGGGCCTTGGCCAGCAGCGACATCCAGCCGCTGCGGTATTCGTTTGTCGTCCGTGACATGGCGTGCCTCGACATCTTGCCAGCTTGTCTAGTATCCTATACAACTATACAAGTGATAGCGCGCCGCAGCGCGTGGCTCAAGCCGAGAGTTGTGAATTTTCGATGACGAGACAGCCGATCTGGAAATCCATCGCCGATACGCTGACGGCCGAGATCGGGGACGGTCACTATCGCCCCGGCGACCGCCTGCCGACCGAGGCCGAGCTTGCCGCCCGTTTCGGCGTCAACCGCCATACCGTGCGCCACGCCATCGCAGCACTTGTCGAAGCCGGCACGCTGCGGACGCGGCGGGGGGCGGGGGTCTTCGTGACATCGGTTCCGACCGATTATCCGCTGGGGCGGCGGGTGCGGTTTCACCAGAACGTCGCGGCATCGGGGCGCACGGCCTCGCGCCGCCTGACATTGCTGGACACCCGCGCCGCCGATGCGAAGGAGGCCGAGGCGCTGCGACTGGCACCGGGTGCGCAGGTTCACGTCATGGAAGGCGTGTCGATGGCGGATGGCCTGCCGCTCGGGGTGTTCCGCTCGGTCTTCGATGCGGCGCGGTTCCCGGATCTGCTGCCCCATCTCGAGGCCGAAACATCGGTCACGCGGGCCCTGTCCGCTTGCGGCGTCGCGGATTACACGCGGGCCGAGACGCGCCTGACCGCCAAGATCGCGCCCGCGACGATGGCCCTGGCGCTGGAACTGCCGCAGGGCGCGCCGGTATTGCGTTCGGTTTCGATCAATGTCGACGCAGAGGGCGTGCCGGTCGAATACGGCACGACATGGTTCGCGGGCGACCGGGTGACGCTGACCGTGAACCCGGATTAGCCGCCGTATTTCTCCAGAAACGCCTCTGCCGGAAGGGCGCGAAAATCCTCCAGCGCACTGCGCAGGCTTGCATGGTCCCAGTCCCACCATGCAAGCGCCAACAGACGATCGGCGACCGCCGGCTGAAATCGCGCACGCAGCGGAACCGCGGGAACGCCCGCGACGATCATATAGGGGGCGACGTCTTTGGTCACGACCGCACCGGATGCGACGATCGCACCAGTGCCAATGATCACGTCGGGCTTCACGATCACCCCATGCCCCAGCCAGGTGTCAGGCCCGATCACCGTGCGCCGCTGGGTCCGGGCGGTGAAGAAACCGGCATCATCCGCAGCATCGTCCCAGTAATAGGAGGAGCGATACAGGAAATGATGCAGGCTGGCCGTCTGCATCGGGTGATCGGTCGGCCCGATCCGGCACATTGCGGCGATATTCGCGAATTTGCCGATGCTGCTATTGGCGATGTCGCACAGACGCTCGCAATAGGCATAGTCGCCAAATTCCGAATTCAGCACATTTGATTGCGCGCCGACCTCGCACCAGCCGCCGAAGGTCGAATTGGTGACGATGGCGCCGGGGTGGAGCAGGGGCACATCGGGAGAGAGTTTCGGCATCACTCGCCCCTGATCAGCTTGCGGCGCAGCCAGCCCGACAGGCTGTCCATGGCGATGACGGTCAGCACGATCAGGATCATGTAATAGGCGACATCCTCCCAGTCCTTCTGGGTCTGGATCGCCTGCGTCAGCAAAAGGCCGATGCCGCCGCCGACGATGGCGCCGATCACGGTTGCCCCGCGGGTGTTGGATTCGAGGAAATAGAGCACCTGCGACAGCAGCACGGGTGTCACCTGCGGGATCACCCCGAAACGGGCGCGCTGCAGCGCATTCGCGCCGGTGGAGCGCACGCCCTCGACCTGCTTTTCGTCGATGTTTTCCAAGGCTTCCGAGAACAACTTGCCAAAGCTTCCAGTATCGGTCAGCAGGATTGCCAGCGACCCGGTCATCGGGCCGGGGCCGAAGGCGCGGGCAAGAACGATGGTCCAGATCAACGCATCCACCCCGCGGATGAAATCGAAGACACGGCGCAGGGCAAAGCGCAGCGGACCCAGCGGGTTCATGTTCGACGCGGCCATGAACGCCAGAGGCAGAGAGATGATCGCGGCGCCCATCGTGCCCAGAAAGGCCATCAGGACCGTTTCGCCCATCGCCCAGAAGACGTCGCCATGCCGCCACATCGAATTGGTCCAGAAATCATGGGCCATAGCGGCAATGTTCGGCATGTCGGGATTGATGCGCTCGCCCCACAGGGCGGCTTTGGCCAGCTCCGGCCAGCTGAGATAGGCGAAGGGGCTGTCCAGCGTGAAGAAGAACAGCGGCCAGCCCGCGGAATAGCGGAACGTCTCGACCTTCGAGCGCGTATAGGCAAAGCGCCCGCGCTCGGTCGTGATGCTGACGCGGGTGTCGGATGCGTTGATCCAATCGGGGCGCGGTTCGGGCGCGGTCAGGATGAGGCGGCCGCCGTCGGGGCGAATGTCGATGGCGCCGTAGCCGGGATGCAGATAACGCGCGCCCTCCGGCGAATAGGTGACGATGTGGCCCTGACCCAGATCGATGGTGGTCGTGTCGTCGCTGACCGTGACGAAATCGGGCAGGCGACCTTCGGGGTAGCGGCCCTTGGCCTCGCCCTCGACCGCGACGCTCAGCGCGCCACTGCGGTTGTCGCGGGTCACATGGGTCTTGTGCTGCCAGAAATCGGAAAGGAGCAGCGCCGCATTGTCCATCCGCGCCCGCTGCGCCAGACCCGCAATGTCGAAGGAAATCGCGGCGTAGAGCAGATAGGCCAGAATCGCCAGCGGCAGCGCGAAGCTGACCATCCGACGGCGACCGAAGCTGGCCAGGACGGGGCGGGCACTCTCGTCCCGCGGAAACATCGTGGCGTCGGTCATGCTGGGCGGCCTTTCACGAGACGGGCGCGGGCGTAGTCGGATAGGCGGTCGATCGCGACGATGGTGACGAATAGCAGCAGGAAGATCGCCACGACCTCGTCATAGCGCCCCTGACCCCATTGCATCGCGATCTTGAGATCATAGCCGATCCCGCCCGAACCGACGAAGCCAAGGATTGCGCTGGCGCGGACATTGATCTCGAACCGCATGAGCGCATAGGAGAGCCAGTTGGGCGCGACCTGCGGAATGATGCCGAGGAACATGCGCTGGCCCCAGCTGGCCCCAACCGAAGCAAGCCCCTCGACAGGCTTCAGATCAGCATTTTCAGCCACTTCCGAGAACAACTTGCCAAGCGCGCCCGCAGTGTGCAGCGCGATGGCGGCGACGGCGGGCACCGGACCGCCCCCGAGGATATAGATCAGCATCAGCGCGATGACGATCTCGGGGATCGCGCGACAGGCATCCATCAGGCGGCGGAACACCGGCGTCAGGGCCGGCCAGCGGGAAAGTCCGCGCGTCGAGAGCAGCGCCAGAACCATCGCCGCCAGCCCGCCGAGCAGGGTGGATACCGCGGCGATATTGATCGTCTCGATCAGCGAGGGGAAATGCGTGGCGAACATGCCGGGGATATTGGCGCGCTTCTCCCATGCCTCGGACAGAACCTCGGCCGGGAAAGAGAACACCATCGGCAGCCCGTCGATAAAGCCGCCCGCATTGCGCGACTGCGCCAGATCGAAGCCCGAGGCCATCATGGCGACGAAAAAGATCAGCAGGATGCCGCCATACATCCGGCGACGGCGGACCAGATCCAGATAGGAGGATTGGACCTGCTGCAGCGCGATGTATCTGTCCTGATAGGCGGTGTCGGCCATCGAACCCTCGACCCTCAAAAAAGATGGCCGCGCCCGGACGGGGGCGCGGCCTTGGTTCTGCAGAGATCAGCTGTTCGATTCTTCCAGCTTGCGGGCGGCGACGACGCCCTCATAGGCGCTGTGATCAACCGGAACGAAGTCCATCGCCTCGCCGGCGGCAACGCCATAGGCGCATTCCTTGTTCGTCTCGTGCAGGTCGGCGGTCAGCTGCGTGACCTTGTCCTTCACGTCCTGCGGCAATGCGTTGCGAAGGACCATCGGACCCTCGGGGATCAGCTTGGATTTCCAGATTTCGACGATGTCGTTCATGTCGACCAGACCGGCATCGGCAGCTTTGCGGAAAGCGCCCGAATTGTAGCCATCTTCCCAGTCGCCCAGGCCGTCGGCCCAGCTGACACCGGCCGCCGCATCGCCATTGGCGACGGCGACGATCGACTGCTCATGACCGCCCGAGAAGCGCACTTCGCTGAAGAACTCGTCCAGCGGGCCATAGGCCTCGGTCAGTTCCGCGCCCGGCACCAGATAGCCCGAAGTCGAGTTCGGGTCGGCGAACACGAAGGTCTTGCCCTTGGCATCCTCGATCGAGGTGATGCCGCTGTCCTTGCGCGCGAAGGCGAACGAATAATAGCCGGTCGAGCCGTCGACATTCTGCTTGGTCAGCACCGGGGTCACGGCGTCGGCATTGGTCAGGTAGATCTTGGCATAGCCCGAGGCGCCCATCCACGCCATGTCCAGCGTCCCGCCCAGCAGGCCCTGAATCACGCCGTCATAGTCGGCGGGCGTGAAGATCTTGACCGGGACGCCAAGGGCTTCCTCGATGGCGGCGCGGTAGCACTCGTTCGAGTTCATGCGGTCCTGCGCGTTCTCGCCACCGAGGATGCCGATATTGAACTGGGTGATCTCCTGCGCCGAAGCGGCGAAGGGCGAAAGCGCGGTAGCGGCGGCAAGCGCCAGAGGAAGGATCTTCATGGTGTCTCCATGGGTTGAAGGCCTCGGCCGGTTGGCCGGGATGGGGTTCAGGCCAGCATCCGCGCCGCATAGACGTCGTCGGGGGCCTTGTCGGAGGGGATCGCGGTCGAGGTCGCCGCCTCGTTGAAACTGGCGTCCGCGCCATAGATGTCGCGGGCCACGCCCGAGGAAAGCTGGTCGGGCGTGCCGTCGAAGACGATACGCCCGTCGCGCATGCCGATCACCCGGTCGCAATAGCGGCGCGCGGTGTCCAGCGTGTGCAGGTTGGCGATGACCATGCGCCCGTCTTCCACGTTGATGCGCTTCAGCGTGTCCATCACGACTTGCGCATTCATCGGATCGAGGCTTGCGATGGGCTCGTCCGCCAGAACGATCCGCGGATCCTGCATCAGCGCGCGGGCAATCGCCACGCGTTGCTGCTGACCGCCCGACAGGGCTTCGGCGCGTTTCGATGCCTGCTCGACGATGCCCAGCCGGTCAAGAATTGAGAGGGCGCGCAGGATGTCGTCGCGCGACCACAGGTTGAACATGGTCTGCAGGGTCGAACGGCGGTTCAGGATGCCATGCAGGACGTTCGACGCCACGTCCATGCGCGGCACCAGATTGAACTGCTGGAAGATCATCGCGCAATCGCTTTGCCATTGCCGCCGCGCCGCGCCGCGCAGGGCCAGGATGTCACGCCCCTCGACCAGGATCTGGCCCCCCGTCGCGTCGGTCAGCCGGTTCATCATCCTGAGGAAGGTCGATTTCCCCGCACCCGAGCGGCCGATGATGCCGACGAAGGCGGGCCCGTCCACCGAGAAGCTGATATCGTTGACCGCGGCCCGCTGACCAAAGATCCGCGTGACGTTCCTGACCTGCAGCACTGGCTATCCTTTCGTCATCTGCGAGGGCTGATAGATGCGCAGTGTCTCGGTTGCCCGACAGCCACGTGAAGATTTCGCGACATCTGCATCAGGTCGTCCGACTGGGAACTCACGACACGAAAAAGCCCCCTGTCCAAGACAGCAGGGGCATATCTGCCACCGGAGCCGCTGCGGCTTGGTGGCGTGTCCATGAGGAGAAAGGGGGAGGGCCTGCGACCGGGCGGCCCTTCAGGTTTCGGGCAGCCTAGCTTGCCCGGCCCAACCCGCCCAGCCATTGAAGGGCGCTTTCCAGACTTGGCTCCGGCCGGGGCCTGTCGAGTTGCAGCTCATCCGCGATATGGGAAAGATGATGCGCCATCTCGGCCGCGGCCTTTTCCCCGTCGCCGAGGGCAATCGCGCGGACGATGCTGCTATGCTCATCCCTCGGGCAGCCTGTCTCGGATTCAGCGTGCACCAGGATCGCAAGACAGGTCAGCACCTGCAATTGCGTCAGCATGTGAACCAGATAGACGTTCCCGCTGATCTCGGCCAGCTTCAGGTGAAACTCTCCGGTCAGGCGCACGAGGGTCGAGCGGTCGCCGGCATTCCGCGCCGCTTCCTCAGTCGCGATGTGATGGTTCAGGCGCTCCAGATCCTCGGCCGAGCGGGCCAGCGCGATCGAATGGACCATGCCCGGCTCGATCATCTTCCGCACGTCCAGCATCATTCTGGCTTCCGCGCGCGAGGGGGCGGCGATCGTATAGCCAAGGTTCGGCGTCTTCTTGAAGACCCCGATC
>Ga0182736_1003402_pt1 | contig 10776 bp, 12 predicted proteins | sample eDN5th30CKraftBY_FD_128882 | JGI IMG/M metagenome (GOLD analysis project Ga0182736, IMG submission 128882) | Enriched backyard soil microbial communities from Emeryville, California, USA - eDNA 5th pass 30_C Kraft BY (version 2) (version 2) | ecosystem: Environmental > Terrestrial > Soil >...
ATACGCTGAGAGAGCCGGCGAGTGGCGGTCAATACAGAGCTGCAAACCCGGCAACAGGTTATTCGTTCGGAAGTAACAGCCATAACGGCGCAATGCATTACTCCCTAGCTTGGAATGGAGAGGCAATTGCAGGCTATAGCAGAGATTATCGAGGGGTTGTAACTGGCAGTTACTTTAATATGCCATACATAAAGAATGGATACACTTATTATGTATTTACTCAAGTTGTGAATAACGACGATACAGATGACGGCGGCTATAGAGGCGGGATATCCAGCATCTATCGGACATCGATTCAGCAGCAGCCCACGGCAGGCGGCGTTGCCGGCAATGGCGGTCGCGGCCAGGGTTATGATGGCGGTGCTACAGTAGGTGCTGCGCCCGTAGCAGGCGGCACCAGTGCCGGCAAGTCCGGCAAGTCTGGCGATGGTGGCGGTTGGGGCGCGAATGGCGCAACCGGTGCGACTGGTGCAGCCGGTAATAACGGTTCCGGCACGGCTGGCGCTGCGGGAGGTTTGGCAGGCTACGCTATTCAGAACTACGGTAACGTCACCTATAGCGGTTCCGGCGTTCGTCAGGGAAGGATTTAACAGCGCGCCGGGATGTGCCGTTACTACTTCTTAGGCCGCATCTGTACAACCGTTCCGGCCGCCGTTTTCTGCCGGAAATCCCCGCTCTCTAAAGCACGCTCCTGCTCAGGATAGGCGCGGCGCATGAGGGTGTCGAATATGGCGCGGTTGGCCGTGTAGATGAGCATGTCGATGGCGCTACGCTGGAAATTGTCTTTCAGCGTGAGGTCGCAGCGCGGATGCTCCGCCAGCAATTTCACGATATCCACATTTTGCCGGAAAATCGCGATATGCAGAGCGGTGAGGCCGGCGAACGGTTCTTGTAGATTAATTTGCTCCGGGCTGGCCCCGAGAATATCGCGGGCTTGTTCGATGCGGTCGTTATAGACGGCGCGGATCAGCGAGTAAGTGGCGAGCTGAACGCCGTCATCGGGCTCCAGGTGAAAGGGCGTGCGCTTTGGCTTTGGTTTAGGTAGCGCACTCATAGAAGGCTTCCTACGGCGAGCGGATTTGCGATGATCCGCTCAAAGTCGTCAATGCGGGCAATATCGGGCCGGATGAAATGCAGTTCGGGATCGCGCAGGAAATCTCCAGGCTTGGGCTGGTAGACATAGTCCCGTGAGAATGTCGTTTCGATACGGTTCTGGATGTTTGCTACGGGCGAAACCTCGATCTGGGCGGTTCCGGTGAGATGATAGTCGAGGTCGATGGTATCGGCGAACTCGCGGCGCATATGCGCCAGGTTATCGGCTTCCATTTCCGCCCAGTCTTTGCGCGTTTCGATCCTGACTTCCCCGGCCGTATGGATGGAAAGTCCGCGCGGATTATCCGCTTCGTTCCTTCCCTTTGGCGTTATCAGAATCGAATGCGATTTGCCGACCCGCGACAGACATTCGCGCAGGAACACACGGATGCTGTTGCCCGATGCAATGCCGATGCCCTCATGCACCATCTTGACATCGAGCGTGATGAAGTCGTGCGGAAAGAGCAGCGATAGCGGAAATTCGGCAGCGTGGTAGTAGCCTGCGGGGGTATGGCGCAGGATCAGGATACTGCGCTCGGCGATATATTGTTTGATATCGACGGATCGTTTTGTCTTTTGCTCCGGCGTGAACTCGGCCGGTCGCTCGAATAAATCCCGCACCATGCTTATCGGCAGGTAGCTGTTCCGGTCGCGCTGCGGCGCACAGACATATACGCCGGAAAAAGCTTGCAGGATTTCCTCTTCCCACGTCTCGTACCGGTCGAGATTAGCGAGATGGAAATAGAAGTCCCTTGAGGATTCCCCGACTTCCCAGAAGATCGCATCCGGCGAGAGCTTTTCGCGGAATTTGGGATCGTGATGGGCTACGATCCATTCCACCACGGTATTCACATGCGGATCGGACAATTTGTATTGGCGCAACCGTGTAAAATATTCCCGGTAGAAGCTCATATTCTTCCAGTCCGAGATGGAATCGGCGATGGCGCTTAATGACAATCGCGGGTGCGCGCGGCACAAATCATTGATCTTCTGGATGATGCGCTGAAGCGCGTAGTCATCGTAGATGCGCCGCGCGCTCGATCCTTGCATTGCCGTGTTACAACTCTGTCTCGGATTTTTCGTGCACGAATGTTTACTGGATTCGGACCGGCAGGATAGCGGTCCGAATCCAAAGCTCCAATCGGGGCGGCTCTCCTTCCGGCGTGTTCGACGCAAAAGGAGAAATCCGCGATGCTTTCCATCTTTACCGATACACTCCCTAAATCCGTGCTGGCCGGTGCGCTGGTCTGGGCTGGTGCGAACTATGCGCTGATTGGCCCTGCAATCGGCGAGCGCATTGTCCAGGCAGATTATCTGGCTGCGTGCACGGCCAATATTCATGCGCTGGCCGAGCAGGCCCGCGATCACGATATGGCCTCGCTGCCACCACCGAATATCGATTATCAGGCCGATCATGCGCTGCGACAGGCGGAAGGGCTGCTGAACAGTCCCTTCATGGGCGGGGCAGCCGGTGCAAGCCAGGGCATGGGCGATATGTTCGGCCTCGACATGCAGGGCAGCATCGCCGCCGCCCGCCAGCAATATGAGGCGAGCAGGCGCGCAGCCGGCGCGGCCTATGAGGCGGCGCATGAGCGGATCCGGTCCATGACGGCGGCCCGGATCGCATCAGCGGACGATCTTTGCGCGTGCATCGGCCAGGCGGCCGTCGAAGACAGCCGCGCCGATTGGGCCATCTTCACCGGCACATTGACGCTCTACACGCCTGCGCCGGTAGAGGCTTTCGAAGTCAGGATGGGCGCTATCGCACGAAGCGGTGCGTGCGAGGACAAGGAAGGAGCGTCCCAATGAACGACGCGATCTTCTTTTCGGGCGGCGGCTTCACGGTGACCGACAGGCTGCTCAGGACACCAAGAAAAACCTATTCGATCCATCGCATCGAATATGTCTCTGTCGAACGGCCGCTGCTGCTCTTTGCGCTGCCGCCGGTGATCGGACTGATCGGCTTTGCTGCGATCTTTCACCGTTATCTCTATATGGGTGAAATCATCACCCTGATCGGCGTTTGCATGATCGCCGTCACCATAGCCTTCTTCCTCGGCACGTTGCGGGTTCACTCGCTGGCGCTGCGCGATAGCGAAATCGCCTCCAGCCTCGGGCTGGTCACCACGCTGCGCAAAGTGCGGCTTGCCGTCGAAAAAGCGATGGCTTTTGCCGAGCACCGGACGGATGCGCCATGAGCGTTCCCGTCCGCGCCAGACCCGCGCCGATCAATCGCGCTTCGCTCGTCGCCGGATTGGCGGCGAGCGCAGCCTGGCGGCTGTGGCCGTCTGCGGCCGATAATGCGCTCTCTTATGTTGCGGCGGGGCTTTGCTCCGCTGTGGCCTTGTCGGTCGGCGCGCGCGCCCTTGTGTTGTACGGGCGCGATTACACGCTGCGGCGCAATCTCGCGCGGGCGCAGGAAATCTCCACCGATCACGGCACTGCGCGGCAGGCCGGGTGGGCCGAACTTGTCGCGCGCGCGATGGACGATCCGGCCAGCGGGATTGTTCGAGGCCATGCTGCCCGCTTTCGCGCCGCCGCACACGCCTTTTGCGCTGATCGAGATGCCGCCCGGCGTGGGCAAAACGGTGAACTACGTCATCTCTTCGATCCTGCATCAGGCCCGGCTCGGCAAATCGCTGTTCATTCCCGATGTAAAAACCGAACTCGCACCCATGCTGGTGGGTGCCTTGCGCCGTATGGGCATTGAGGTGTGGTGCCTTAATCCCGCAAAGGCGCATGTCGATCTGTGCGGCGATACCGAGCTTAATCTGTATCAGCCGGTGCTCGATGCCTGCCATGCGCAAGGCGCGTTCCGGCTCGATACCATCAAGATTGCGCTCGATCTGGCAGAACTGCATCTGCCTGAACCCAGCGGGGGCGATAAGAACGTCTATTTTCGCAACGGATCGCGCCGCTGCATCGGCGTGGGGATACTCTCCCAGGCGCTGCTCGATCCGGCCCGCTGCACACCCTCGGATGTTTTCGCGCTGCTCAATGATCCGGTTGCCTTCAAGCGGCGGCTGGTGATGCTCTGCTATGAAATCGAGCGGCTGTTTCCGGGCGATCCGATGGCGGCCTTCCTTAAAACCGAAGCGGCAAACCTGCTCGACCGCTTCCAGCACAATGAAGAAAACGCCTCCGCTTTCCTTGAAGGCGCGACGCAAACGCTGCTCTCCTTCAATCAGGGTGGGCGCATGGCGGGCTATGGCCGCACCGCGACGCACTCCATATCCGCGCTGCGCCAGCGCCAGATCGTGCTGTTCGTCATGTCGCCGCTCAGCCACGCGCGCGACTTTGCCCCGGTCGTCTCGCTGCTCAACTACGGGCTCATGGAAGCGGCCAAGCGCGATCCATCCGGCTATCCGCTGCATATCGTCGGCGAGGAAGCGCTGAATTACCGCTTCAACGATCTGGCCTCCGACATGGAAACCATGCGCGGCCTCAAGCTCTCGGCCGATTTCTATATTCAGTCCTTTGCAGGGCTGGAGCGAAAACTCGGACGCGAGGCGGCGGCTTCAGTCGAATCCTACAGCGATATCCGCATATATGCCGGGCTGACCAGCTATGCCCGTGCCCGGCATGTTTCCGACATGCTGGCCGAAGCGACGATCCGCAGCCAGGATTATTCGTATCGCGCGGATGCCGCCGACATCAACGTGTCGAGCAAGGAGCTGGCGCGGCGCATGATGACGCCCGACGAGATTCTGGCCATGCCTCGCAATGAGGCGTGGGTATTCGTGCGCGGGATGCGGCCCATGCGCCTGACCATGACGCATTACGGCACGGTCGATCCCTGGCGGCGCGAGGTCGCGGACAATCCGCTCGAAGGCGCTACGCTGCGCGGGGAGACGGCGTTTCGGATCGCTTATCCGGTGACGGCGGATGGCAAGCCCGATCCCGCCGGAAAGCCGGCCATTGACGGCGTGGCCTATCCCCGGCCTGAACCGAAAAAAAAGCCCCGCTTCGTTGCGCCGGTGCGGCTCCGGCACCTGCTCTGGCTGCCGCCGCTGCTGGCGCTCTGGTCGGTCGATCTTCAGGCGTTGGGTACGCCGCACCTGCGGCTCAGCGCAACCTACGCGGGCACCAGCGAGCAGCGCATTTATCAACGCTGCGATTATGTCGGCCTCGACCCCCGCTCCATTTTTCCCGCCGATGGGCGCTGTCCGCTCGTCGCTTTTTTCTCTGCCGGTTAGAGGATTGATCCCATGTCCCGCGAAACCCGCGTCGGTCTTGATGCTCCCTTTGTCCGGCCGCATCCGCCCCCTCCCACTCCAGGCCGGACACGCCCCCCGATCAAGGCTTTCAACGCCCGGCGAACGATAGCGCCCTGGCCAGCCCGGCTTCCGATTTCAGCCGGGACAGGCATTTACGCCGCCCTGCCATGCCTCAACGCGGACAGGCGGATTATTCGGGCGAGATGATGGCCCGTTATATCAACGGCCTCGACGCCCGCCTGATCGACCATATTTGCAAACACGCGCCGCGATGGCATGCGCAGGAAACGCGCCGCATTTTGCTGCGGTGGTCCGTGCCTGGCGCGGACCATCCCGCGCCCAGCTGGGCCATGCCGCGAAACGTACAGGCCGATGCGCGCGATTATGCAGGCCAGCTCGTGCGCGAGCGTATCGTCGCAAAGATGCGGCGGCTGCATGACATACGCGTCGCCCGCACCCTCGGCGGGTACGGGCAGGTCGCTCCGCTGCATCTGCTTTTTCACAGTCCCTCGACTGCGCCGCAGCAAAGAAATCGGCAGAAACTCTAGCTCACAGGGGATAATTGGTTTGCATATAACAACTAAAAGTTGTAATATTGTTACAGGATAGAGTGATGAAAGATGTTGTCGATACTGTAAATAAAGAGAAACTTGGTGAGTTATTCAATAGACCTGCTCGACCGGTCGTCACTGTCGATGTGGAAAAATATAAAGAGCTCCTTGACGATCCGAACCTGAGCGAGGCGGAGAAGGAAAGCTTCCTGCAGGCGCTCTGGTCAATCGTCGTGGCTTTCGTTGATCTGGGCTTCGGCGTTCACCCACTGCAAGAGGTCTGCGCGAAGGAGCTGAAAGAAGCCTTTGACAAGGCCGATGGGACGGATTCGAATGGCAAACAAAAGAGGGATGGCAGCCCCGCAGGCGGGCTGGATGTAAAATGAAAATGCACGCAAACAACATGAGGATATCAGTAAGGCGGTCATCTACTGCCGCGTGTCCAGCGCGAAACAGACGGTGCGCGGCGATGGTCTCGGGTCATAGGAAACAAGATGCCGCGAGTTTGCAAAATACAAGGGATATGAAGTCGTCGAGGTGTTCCGGGACGACAGCTCGGGCAGCCTCACCCCAAGACCCGGCATGAAAGCCATGCTGTCGTTCCTGAGAAGGCGGCGCAAAGAGCCTCATGCCGTCATTATTGATGATCAGCCGCCTTGCACGCGGGCTGATGGCTCACTTTGAACTCAGGGTGCAGATCATCGATGCCAGCGGCGTGCTGGTCAGACCCTCCATTGAGTTTGGCGAGGATTCGGACTCGCAGCTTGTCGAAAACCTTCTCGCTTCGGTATCGCAGCATCAGCGCCAGAAAAACGGTAAGCAGACGGTGAACCGGATGCGTGCGCGAATTCAGAATGGCTATTGGGTGTTTCAGGCACCGGTCGGCTAGCGGTATGAGCGTCAAAGCGGGCACGGAAAGGTGCTGGTGCGCGACGAACCCAATGCCTCCATCTTGCAAGAAGCATTTGAAAGCTACGCCTCCGGTCGGTTTGAAACGCAGGTAGAGGTCAAACGCTTCCTCGAACGGCACCCGAGCTTCCCCAAAGATTTGCCCAATGGAGAAATCCGCAACCAGCGTATTCACGATCTGCTGACGCGCATGGTTTATACGGGCCACGTTGAAGCTCCGAACTGGGGCGTTGGCCTTCGAGAAGGCAAGCACGAAGGGATTATCAGTCTCGAAACATTCGAGAAGATACAGAGCCGTCTCCAAAGCACGGCCAGGGCCCCGGCTCGAAAAGACATCAATGCGGATTTTCCGCTACGCGGCTTTATTCTCTGCAATGATTGCAGCAAGCCGCTGACCGCCTGCTGGTCGCAGGGCAAAAACCGCAAATATCCATATTACTGGTGCGCTACCAAAGGTTGCGTGAGCCATCGCAAATCGATCAACCGCGACAAGCTGGAACGCGAATTCGAGATCATCCTGCAAAAGCTGGAACCGGCGGAAACCATGTTTGGACTGGTCAAGGCCATGTTCAAGGATGCATAGAGCATGCGGTTGGCGCAGGCTTCACAGGCCGGAAAAGCACTCAAGGCAAGCATAAAAAAGCTGGATTCACAGATCGATAGAGTGCTCGACCGAATTGTCGAAGCTGGCAGCCCTTCGGTGATTTCGGCTTATGAAAAAAAGATTTCTAGGCTGGAGCGGGAGAAGGCTCTGGCTGTTGAAAAGCTGGCCGCCAGCGGCAAACCTCAGCACACCCTGGAGGAGTCGTTCGAACACGCCCTCCGGTTCCTCTCAAGTCCTTGGACTATATGGAATAATTCGGACCTGATTGGTAAAAGAACAGTCCTCAGACTGGCTTTTTTGGAGCCTCTGGCATACTGCCGAAACGAGGGACTTCGAACACCTAATTTAGCCTTTCCATTCAAGGCTTTAGGTAAGATTTACAGTGGTAAATGCGAGATGGCGCACCGCGCCAGGTGAAGATGACAACTACGTTTACTCCGTAGCCCTATAAATCAGGGTTCGGGAATTGACCGGAAACCATTGGTATCACAATGGGTTCCGGTCTACTCGTTTTCACCATGTGTTGCTACGGACCCGGCGCTACAGCGCCGGGACATTGTCACTGGCGGCTCTCTACAGCGCAACGAATAGCGCGTTCGATTCGGGCCGGCAGTTTGTTCAGGCATCCATGATTTTGCGTCAGCCAGCGGTTTTCAGCGGAATTTATGTGGCTATCGGCGGCAATTCGGATGTTGGGCGCTAGGTCACTCGGCGGCGTCCAACTCGTCATCCAACGAGACGACTTCAATCGCCAGACCTTTGAACTCAGGCGGTTTAGATTTCGTAGGAGCCATCCATGACTGCACTTTTCCTGCGGCCTCGTCGGCTTCGAATTGCTTGGCGACTTCGGCAAGCGGGTGACGGAAGAAATGCTGGTTGAGAGCGTCGGCAAGGGCCTTCTCTTTGCCCGCCCTCGCCAGCGCCAGAACCGCATCGCCGTCCTTCCAGTCGATCTTCGCCTTTACGCGGCGGACCTGTTCCTCTTTCAGTTTCGCCAACGCATCAGGTGCGATGCTGCCACTCGTCCAGATTTCGAAGCGCTGCTCTGCCTCGCGTAAATACCCGTGCTGAGCGTAATGAACGCGGAATGTGGGAATCTTCGCGAGCCATTCCTCCACCTCTGCCAGACTCAACACACCGCCCGGCTCCTTACCTTTGCATTCAATGGCCGTGACGATTGCGTTCTGGTTGGTGATCGTCTGAACGTCGATATCCGCTGTCTTCCCGGTGCTCGGGTCTTTGGCGGTGACGCCCATATCCATCGTCATGGCTGTGCGCCTTGCAAGATAGCCCGCCACCATCTCAAACAGGATGCCCCGAAGGTTCTTGTTGCGTCCTTCGATATCAAACAGGTTGTTCAACAGCATGGTGAGGCGTTCGGGGCTCGATGACGCATATTTCGCGGCATTCTTGAGCACTTCGCAGAGCGAGGCGATTGCCTCCCCGACACGCCTCCCGAACAGGTCTTTGGGGGTTGCCAGCATAACGCCCGCCGCATGTCCTGCGGTCATTGCTTCGCCCGTGAAGCCTTCCGCGACGATGATCGACAGAATGCCGATATCCTTGAAGCTGGCTTTGAGAACGCGAGCTTTGCGGATGAAGAACTGAATCTCATGGACGGTCAAAATGCCTTCGGCGAAAACGTCCGCCACAACGAAACCCGGTTTGCTTGCCGATCCCTGCAACGGTAGGAGATAGCTCGGCCCGGCAAGATCGAATGCGAAAGGCCCGATCGGCTTCAAGTCTTCGTCGCCCCGGATGCGGATAGCGTTGTAACTCGCGAGGCCAATTTTTCGGCACCATTCGCGCAGGCCATCCAGCAAGACACGTTCCGTAATGTCCCGCGCCCGCATGGCAGCGGGTGTGCCCATGGCCAAGCTCGGAGCCGTGTGGAAACAGCGGCCATATTCCGGGTCGTGGAATTCCTTGAGGAAGTCGGACTTTATGAGACGGCTGGCGACCGTATCAGCCGGGACTTGCCCGGTCTTAGGCCTGACCGTCGCACCGCTTACAACCGCGAATTGCTCGACAGGAATTATGCCGCCCCGAGCGATCACGCCGTCGATAGCCGCCGCCGTAATCGAATTGGTTTCGCGGAGATCGCGCAGGAAATTTTGCCAGAACCGTTCGCCGTTACGGTCCTTCTCCAGATAGAGGAACGCCTCGCGTTTAGGCAGGAGCGGAACAGGAAAGCTGCGGACCGGCGGCTTGGCTCGCGATACGCGTTGACGCGCTGCCTCTGCGGATAAACCAGATGCGACAAATGCCTCAACGATCCGTGAGGAACGTGAGGGACCATGCTCGGAAAGGTACTGCGCAACGCTGGTCATAGGGCATGTCACACTACTTAATTTATTAATTCAACTACCTCCACGGCCTCGTTTTTCAACGATGTGTTCAGGGTTGTTTTAAATCAATGGCTTAGAGGGCTGTTTCCGGGTCCGATTTTTTGGTCTCTGTCACAATGGTTTTTTGGAGGCAGGCTTTTGGCCTGCTTTCGCGCCCGAAAATAGGTGCTTGGCACTGCCATGCGCCGTAAAGCGTAACTTTACAGGAAACGTTATGTCCGATACGCTGCATCCGAATCGATGAACATTCAACGGGCAGCGCGCGATGACCGATGAGGATGACCTTCGGCTGAAGACGCCCGCCCATCCGGGTGGCTTCGTGAAGCAAGAGGTCTTGAAACCGCTCGGCTTATCCGTAACGGATGCGGCAGACGCGCTTGGCGTTACGCGGCCGGCCTTGTCAGCGCTTCTGAACGAGCGTGCGCACCTGTCGCCAGAAATGGCGATCCGGATTGAAAAAGCGTTCGGCGTCTCGATGGAGACGCTGATGCGCATGCAGAACAGCTACGACATTGCGCAGGCCCGCAGGCGGGAAGCCGAGATCAAGGTCGAGCGATACACGGGAATGAATACGAAGGGTCGAGCATGACGGAGCTGAGTTTCAAGGGCAAAGAGTTTGTCTATAACCACCATCTGGCGGTGCCCTTCCGTCCGCTTGTGCCCGATGAAAGCAAGGGCATCGGCCCGATTGCGCTTGACGGCAATCTCGTCATTCACGGCGACAATCTGCACGCGCTGAAGGCGCTCCTGCCGCTTTATGCGGGCAAGGTAGATTGCGTGTATATCGACCCGCCCTACAATACCGGCAAGAGCGATTGGTCATATAACGATAAAGTCAATTCGCCGGTGATTCAGGAATGGCTCGATAGCAATCCGATCACCGTCGATGACACGCTTCGGCATGACAAGTGGGCGTGCATGATGTGGCCGCGCCTTCAGCTCTTACGCGACCTCATGAAGCCGGGGGCAGTCATTTTTGCGAGCATCGACGATAACGAGGTCGCTCTGTTCAAGCATCTTCTGCACGCTACATTTGGCGACAATAACAATCCGAA
>Ga0182736_1003403_pt1 | contig 10773 bp, 11 predicted proteins | sample eDN5th30CKraftBY_FD_128882 | JGI IMG/M metagenome (GOLD analysis project Ga0182736, IMG submission 128882) | Enriched backyard soil microbial communities from Emeryville, California, USA - eDNA 5th pass 30_C Kraft BY (version 2) (version 2) | ecosystem: Environmental > Terrestrial > Soil >...
CGCCGACCACCAGCCAGGGCGCCGCCTCGACGAGCGGGCGCTCGTCACCCGGCGCGTAGGTTCGCGCGGCGCGGGCCGCGAGGCGCGCACCGACGTAGATGCCCAGGGCCGAGAGCGCGCCGAAGGCGTGCAGCTCGACCGGGCCGAGGTTCAACGACGGGACCTGGATGTAGGGGATCATCGGCGAGCCAACCTCTTCGAAGGAGGCGCCATTCCCCCGGAGAGGGGCCACTCCCTCAGGCGAGCTGAACGGCAAGAAAGCGGGCGCGACCGCGCCCGGCGAGCCGGAGGCGAGCGAACGCAAAGAGCGGGCATCGCGCGAAGCGCGAAGGAACCGCCCCCGCCTGGAGGCGGGGGCGGTTCCTTTTCCCGCTGGTGGGCAGGGAGGGAATCGAACCCTCACGCATTGCTGCACTGGATCCTAAGTCCAGCGCGTCTACCAGTTCCGCCACCTGCCCGGAGCCTGCGCAAATAGAACGACCGCAGACGCAGGTCAAAAGGTTCCCGCCCGGAAAAGACGAGAGCCCTCCGGCGTGGTTGCCAGGAGGGCTCTCGGTGTTCGTGGTGAGCGCGGAAGGAATCGAACCTTCAACCTATGGATTAAGAGTCCATTGCTCTGCCAATTGAGCTACGCGCCCTCAATTTTGCTGCGGCTTTTGGCATTTGCCGCCGTGAGGCGAGCGGCGTTCTAGTCGAAGCGGTGCGAGGCTGTCAAACGATCTTTCCTCGATTTTTCTGCGCCGCCTCGAACGATTACGCCACGGAAAGAATGGGGTGAGAGATGGGGCTCGAACCCACAACCCCCGGAGTCACAGTCCAGTGCTCTACCAATTGAGCTACTCCCACCACAATCCAACCGTCTTGCTGCTCCTACATCTGGCGCGCCAGGAAGGAATCGAACCCTCGACCTACGGCTTAGAAGGCCGCTGCTCTATCCAACTGAGCTACTGGCGCTCGAGCTTCCCAGTCCGACCACTGGTCGGGGCGAGAGGATTCGAACCTCCGACTCCCTGCGCCCAAGGCAGGTGCGCTACCAGGCTGCGCTACGCCCCGTGAAATCGCGTGCGGGTGTAGCGCAAGCCGCACTCCATGGCAAGCGGGTTTCGGCGCTCAACGAAGCCTCTCGAGGACGGGCCGCAGCGCGCGCATCGCCTGGCCGCGGTGGCTCCACGCGCGCTTCTCCTCCGGCGTCAGCTCCGCCGCCGTCCGACCGTGCCGCGGGAGGAGGAAGAGCGGGTCGTAGCCGAAGCCGCCGCTCCCCCGGGGCGAGAACGCCACGAAGCCGTCCCATCGCCCCGAGGCGAATTCGGTCCTGCCGTCGGGCCACGCCAGACACACCACGCACTGGTACCAGGCGCCGCGCTTCGCCGCCGGCACGCCCGCGAGGGCGCGCAGGAGCTTGGCGTTGTTTCGCTCGTCCCGATCGGAGACGGGCTCCTCGCCCGAGTACCGCGCGCTGTAGATCCCCGGCGCTCCGCCGAGGGCCTCCACGCAGATGCCGGAGTCGTCGGCGATCGCCGGCAGGCCCGACGCCTGCGCGAACGCCAGCGCCTTCTTGCGCGCGTTGCCCTCGAAGGTGGGCGCGTCCTCGACGACGTCGGGGAGCGCGAGGCCCACGTCCGCTGGGGATACGATCTCGAGGGGGAGATCCGCGGCGAGCTCCCGCAGCTCCTTCAGCTTCTTGGCGTTGGACGAGGCGACGAGCACCCTCACGCGAGCGCCCTCCGCTGCGCCTCCACGAGCTGCGCGATCCCGTCGAGGCCGAGGTCCACGAGGCGATCGAGCGTCGCCCGCGGGAAGGAGCGCCGCTCGGCGGTGCCCTGTACCTCCACCAGCTCGCCGCTCGCCGTGGCGACGACGTTCATGTCCACGTCGGCGGAGGAATCCTCGTCGTAGTCCAGGTCGAGGACGGGGACGCCGTCCACCACGCCCACGGACACCGCCGCCACCTGCCCCACCAGCGGATCCTTCTTGATGCGGCCGCTCTCGCGCAGGCGACGCACGGCGAGCGCCAGGGCGACGTACGCGCCGGTGATCGACGCGGTGCGGGTGCCGCCGTCCGCCTGGATCACGTCGCAGTCGATGGCGAGGGTGATGGTGCCCATGCGCTCGAGATCGACGCAAGCCCGCAGCGCCCTGCCGATGAGCCGCTGGATCTCCAACGTGCGCCCGCTCTGCTTGCCGCGGGCCGCCTCCCGCCCGCTGCGGGTGTGCGTCGCGCGGGGCAGCATGCCGTACTCGGCGGTGACCCAGCCGCTGCCCTTGCCCATGAGGTGCGGGGGCACCTTCTCCTCCAGCGAGGCGGTGACGATGACCCGCGTGTCGCCGTAGGCCACCAGCGCCGAGCCCTCCGGGTGGCGCAGGTAGTTGGGGATGATCTCCACGGGCCGCAGTTCGCCGGGCCCTCTTCCGTTCTTGCGCATGCGATTCCCTCTCGCGTTTTTCGCGGGGGAACCTACCGGACGAAGCCGTCGTTGGGAACGCCTGGTTTCCCGCCAGTCCGTCAGCGGGACACCGCTTGCGCCGCCTCGCGATCGATCACGTCCTTTCCGAAGGACGAGATCCCCGCGGCGATCGCGGCGGCGACGCGGCGCTGGTGGGCGGGATCGGCGAGGCGCCGCGCCTCGTCGGGGTGGGAGACGTAGCCCACCTCGACGAGGACCGCGGGCATGTCGGCGCCCTGGAGCACCACGAAGGGCGCCTGGCGCAGGCCGCGATCGCGGGCGCCGATCGCGCCGACGAGGGCGGTGTGGATGGCGAGCGCGAGCCGCGACGAGTGCGCGTGGGCCTCCGTGCGCGCCAGGTCGGCGAGGATCGCGCCGAGCGCGTCGCCGTCGCCAGGCGCGCCCGCGGCGTCGTCGTCGTTCTCCGCGCGAGCGAGGGCGGCGGCGCCGGCGTCCGACGCGTCGGCCGAGAGGAAGTAGGTCTCCACGCCGTAGGCGCCGGAGGTGGACGCGCCCTCGGGCACGGCGTTCAGGTGGACGCTTACGAAGAGGTCCGCGCCGAGCTCGTTCGCGAGACGGATCCGCGGCACGAGGCCGAGGGAGCGATCGGAGTCGCGGGTGAGTACGACCCGGTGGCCCATCGCCTCCAGCGCGTCGCGCAGGGCGAGGGCGATCGCCAACGCGGCGTCCTTCTCCTGCAGGCGGTTGGGGCCGACGGCGCCGCGCTTGTCGCCTCCGTGTCCGGGGTCGACCACCACGAGCAACCCCGTCGGCGCCTCCGCCTCGACGCCGATCGACGCTGCGCTCACCGCCGCCGCCGTCGACGACTCCGCGTCCGCGGACACGACATCGGCGTCCGAACGATCGACCGCGATCGGGGCGGGCGCGGCGACAGGCGGTGCGGGGATCGGCGCGCCCGCGCAGGCCGTCGCGATCGCGAGGATCGGCAGCGCTCGCAGCAGGCGCGCCATCGCGAGGATCAGCGCCCCTCCGCCCGCAGGTAGCCGCGGGAGAGGAGGCTCGCGAGTCGGGTGGCCACCTCGAGATCGCTGTCGAGCGACCGGTCGAGGATCGCGCCGTACTCCGCGTGGTTGACGGCGAGCTGGAGGACGTCGAGCTCGTCGCCGTCGAGATCGCGCAGCGGCGCCTCGAGGGGCGACGCCAGCTCGATGCGCGCGCCGCGAGGCGGGAGCTCCGGCTCCAGGCGGCGGAGCTCGTCGAGCTGCCGCGATCCCTCCATGAGCAGCGCCGTGGTGCTCTCCTCGAGCTCCACGTCGAAGGTCTCCTCGGCCCCCGGCTTGAACTCGAAGATGCCGGACGACCAGCCGAGGAGGCGGAAGATGGACTTCAGCGGCCCGAGCTCGTGTTTGCCGTCGATCACCGCGTAGGTGACCTGGCCCTTGCGCAGGTGGATCCTCGCCTCATGGGCGCCGTCCACCAGGAGGAGCAAGCCCGTCTTCTTCGACGCCTGGAAGAGCTGGAGGATGTCGGGGATCGACACCTCCTCGATCCGGCCGCTCATGGCGCCGCCCGACTTGGGCTTCGCGGCGGCGACCTCCTCGAGGCGGTTCTTGATCTCCTGGCTGCCGATGCGGGCCGACGCCGCCTGCACGGTGATCACCTTGAAGATCGACGTGCCGATGAGGAAGCGGTCGCCCTCCTTGACGAAGGAGTCCTGGATGCGCTCGCCGTTGACGAACGTGCCGTTCGTGGAGCCGAGGTCCTGGAGCCGCAGGCCCTCCTCCTCGTGGACGAGGCGCGCGTGCTTGCGGCTCACCATCTCCTCGATGAGGACGAGGTCCAGCTCGGTGGAGCGCCCGATCAGCACTTCCTTACCGGGCGTGAGAGGGAATTCGCCTCCCTGGTACTTGCCCGAGATGAACTTGAGCGCGTACGCCTTCTCGCCGGTGTTCAAGGGTCTCCCTCGCGTGGAGTTTCGAGACGCGAACAGTAACCCGGCCCGGCGCTGCCTGGCAAAGCTTTGGACCGCCGCCTACGGCAGCCCGCTGGAAAACCGCCACGCCTCGCCGACTCGCGCGAGCTGGAGCCTCTTCTGCTTCCCGTCGGGCGCTGCCTCCCCCACCACCGCCTCGTCGCCCTCCACCCGGATGAACCATCCGGCGACCTCGCGATCGGCCGCGACGCGGAGCGCGTCTGGATCGATCCGAGGCTCCTTCGCGGCGAGCGCCGACAGCGCGGCGGCGTCGCCGGCGGCGAGGGCATCACGCCTCGCGAGGAGCGCCTGCACCACCGCCGCGAGGCGAGGCGCCACCGGCCCCTCGACGCGGCACGAGCCGCCGCACTCGATCCGGAAGCGCTCGTTTCCCACGTAGGAGACGGGGATCCCGTCGATTCGCCCGGCGAGCGAGAGCTGGCCGAAAGCGTCGAAGGCACGGCGATCGCCGGGGCCCGCGTCCACCGCCATGGCCTCCAGCTTTCCTGGCGGGATCTCGAGGGTCCTGCCGCCGGCGAGGGGGATCGTCACGCCCGTGCGCCCGAGCTCGCCGAGGACGGCGCGCGCCCTGTCCGGCGAACTCGCGAGGGAGGAGCAGCCGAAGGCCGCCGCCAGCAGCGCGATCGCGAGGGACCTCCGGATCACCGCGACTGCTTCCCCAGCGAGTCGAGCGTCGACCGCGCCGCGCGCGCCTGCGCGTCGGGCGGGTTCTTCGCGAGGAAGCCTTCGAGCACCGCCGCCGCTCGCTCGGTCTCCCCCTGCTCGCGCAGCGCGTTCGCCAGGCCGAGGGTCGCATCGGCTTCGTAGCGGGAGTCGGGGAAGTCGTGGAGCACGCGCTCGTACCGCCACCCGGCGCCGGTCCACCGCTCGCGTTTGGCGTAGAAGTTCGCGACCTCCAGCTCGTGACGCGCGAGGAGATCCACCACCTCGCCGAGCGCCTCCTTCGCCTGGGGGACGTTCTCCCCCTTCGGGAACCGGGACAGGTAGTCGGCGAGGGACGTCCGCGCCGCCCGCGCCTCGGTCTGGTCGCGCTCGCTCGGCGAAGGGAAGATGAAGAAGTCGGACGGGATCGCCTTGTAGTGCGACTGGCCGATGCGGAACCACGCCCAGTCCAGCTTCTCGTGGGTGGGGTGGAACTTCACGAAGGCCTGGTAAGCGTCGATCGCCTCGAGCCAGCGGCCGCGCCCGAACTCGGCGTCGGCGATGCGCAGGTCGGCGAGGGCCGCGAACGAGGAGTACGGGTACTTGGTGCGCACCTGCTCGAAGCCGGCGATGGCCTGCTCGTAGTTCTGCGCCTCGAGATCGCCGAGGGCGACCTCGTAGGCCTCCTGGGCGCTCTCGGCGTAGGTGGCTTCTCCCACCCGCTTGGCCGCACAGCCCGCGGAGAACACGAGGAGCGAGACGATCGCGATGCAGCCGGTGCGGTGGAGTCCCTCTAAGCGCATGCCGTCCCCTACACCGGGCGATCTCGTCGGTCAATCGCCGGCCGTACTCTCACCCGCCCGCTCGAAGGCGCCGCGGATCGCGCCGGAGGAGAAACCACGCGACGCGAGCCAGCGCAGGAGCCGCTCCTTCTCCTTCCGATCGAGCTCGCCCGGCGCGCGGCCCTTGAGGCGCCGCTCGAGGGCCTGCCTGGCGAGCGCGCCCTCGCTCTCGAAGGCCTCGTCGACGCCCGCCTTGGCCCGAGCCGACGAGACGCCCGCGAGCGCGAGACGGGACGCGGCGGCGAGGGGACCGAAGCCCCTGGCGGCGAGGCCCCTGGCCCGCGCCCGGGCGAAGGCGTCGTCGTCCAGGTAGCGCAGCTCGTGGAGCCTGGCGACGACGCGATCCACCACCGCCTCGTCGGCGCCTTCCTGGAGCAGCTTGCGCCGCACCTCCGCCTCGCTGCGGGCGCGGCGGGCGATCTGATCGAAGGCGCGGTTCAGGGCGTCGTCGTAGGACGCGCCCAGCGGGGCCTTGCGCCTCCTAGAACCGCTCGATCTGGAAGTCATCGTCTTCCGCCGGCGCGGCGGGAGGAGGCTGGTGGACCGGAGGCGGCGCCGTCGGCGCAGCCTGCTTGAGGGGCGCGATCGACGCGAGGCGCGCGGCGCCAGCAGGCGGCGGCCCGCGAGGGGCCAACTGCGGCGGGGCCTTGGCGGCGGGCTCTCCCGCGGTCTTGCGGGTGTCCTCGAAGGAGTCCCACTTGGAGTCCGAGGTGGAGGCGATGCCGGAGATCCTGAGCGCGAAGTCGTCCGGGTTCGTGGCCTGGCGCAGCGCCTCCTCGTAGGTGATGTGACCCGCCCGCAGGAGCGCCATCAACGACTGGTCGAAGGTCTGGGTGCCGTAGGTGTCATGCCCCTGGGCGATGGCGTCGGCGATCTCCTTGGTGCGGTCCTTGTCCTCGATGAGCTCTCGGACGCGGGACGTGCAGATCATCACCTCAACCGCCGCGACGCGGCCCTTGCCGTCCGCCCGGGGCACGAGGCGCTGCGATACCACGGCGCGGAGCACCGACGCGAGCTGGAGGCGGATCTGCTTCTGCTGGTGCGGCGGGAAGACGGAGATGATGCGGTTGATCGTCTCGGTGGCGTCGACGGTGTGGAGCGTCGACATCACCAGGTGGCCGGTCTCCGCGGCGGTGAGCGCCGTCTCGATGGTCTCGAGGTCGCGCATCTCGCCCACAAGGACCACGTCCGGATCCTGGCGCAGCGCACTCTTGAGCGCCTGGCTGAACGACACCGTGTCGACGCCGACCTCACGCTGGTTGATGATCGAGTTCTTGTCGCGGAGCAGGAACTCGATCGGATCCTCGATCGTCATGATGTGGTTCGACTCGACCGTGTTGATGTGGTCGATCATGGCGGCGAGGGTCGTCGACTTGCCGGAGCCGGTGGTGCCCGTGACGAGGATCAGCCCGCGGGGCTCGACGGCGATCTTCTCCAGCACCTTGGGCAGCATGAGCTGCTCGATGGACTGGATCCGGAAGGGGATCACACGGAACACCACGCCCACGGTGCCGCGCTGCTGGAAGACGTTGACGCGGAAGCGCCCCAGGCCGGGGACGCCGTAGGCGAGGTCGCACTCGTTGGAGGCCTTGAACCGTTCCCGCTGGAACTCGTTCATGATCCCGAAGGCCATCCGCGCGATCTCCTCGGGCGGCAGACGCCGTGCGTCGCCGAGAGGGAGCAGCGCGCCGTCGACCCGGAAGATCGGCGGCAGCCCCGCCTTCAGGTGGATGTCGGAAGCGCCTCCGCGAAGCGCCACGGTGAGGATCTCGTTGAGCTCCATCTGACTGCGGCTCCATTCCCCCGTGAGCGTTCGGAACATCCCCCTTCCTCCCCGTGAGACGATGTCGCGGTGAAGCATCCGGGAGGGCGGCCGATCGTGCTCCACCTTACCATCCGGCAGGGGCGAATGAAGAAAATGGCGACGGCGGGACGTCCGGAAACGACGAGAGGCCACCCTCCGGCCGAAACCGGTGAGCAGCCTCTCGATCCATCCCTGGAATCGGTCTAGCGCTTCGAGAACTGGAAGCGCTTGCGGGCGCCGGGGCGGCCGTACTTCTTGCGCTCGACGGCGCGGGAGTCGCGGGTGATGAACCCGGCCTTCTTCAGCACGGGGCGGAGGTCCGGCTCCATCTTCGACAGGGCGCGGGACAGGCCGTGGCGGATCGCGCCGGCCTGGCCGGTGAGGCCGCCGCCGCAGACGTTCACGGAGACGTCCACCTTGCCCTTGCGATCGACGACCTCGAGGGCCTGCATCAGCACCATCTTCGAGGTCTCGCGGCCGAAGTACTGGTCGAGGGACCGGTCGTTGATGGTGATGTTGCCCTCGCCGGGCCAAATCCACACGCGAGCCACCGCTTCCTTGCGGCGCCCCGTCGCGTACGTCTTCTGCGCGTTTGCCATTGCGTGTTCCTTGGGTCCTAAGCCTGGATCTCGAGGGTCTGCGGCTGCTGCGCCTCGTGGGGATGCGCGTCGCCGGGGTAGACCTTGAGCTTGGTGAACATCTGACGACCGAGCGCGTTGCGCGGGAGCATGCGGCGAACGGCGTTCTTGATCAGGTCCTCGGGGCGCTTCTCGCGGAGCTGCTGCGCGGTCGCGACCTTCAGCGAACCCGGCTTCCCCTGGAGGCCGACGCGGTAGTACTTCTTCAGCTCTTCCTTGCGGCCGGTGAGCTTCACCTTCGCGGCGTTGATCACGACCACGAAGTCGCCCGTGTCGATCGAAGGCGTGTAGAGGGGCGTGTGCTTGCCCTTGAGGATCGAGGCGACCTGGCTCGACATGCGGCCGAGGACCTTGTCGCTGGCATCCACCACGAACCACTTCCGGCGGATCTCGCCCTTCTGGGCGCTGTGCGTGCTCATCCGATTTGCTCCAAGCTGCTCGAGACCATCTCTCGGGCGCCGAAATTCCGGCAGTCCCCGAGGCCCATGTCTCACACGGGTCGCAGGGAAAGCGGGCTTACTAGAGCAACGACCGGGGGAAGTCAAGCGCGCGGAAGCCCCGCGCCGCCTCTTTTTTCCCCGCCGTTTTCCCGTTCGGAACCCGCTGCTCGCGGTTGCTCGAATCGAGTCCGCGACCGTACACTCGGCGCCTTTTTTGCCCGAGATTCGCGGATTGCGCATCCTCTTTCTCACGACCGAGCTGCCGTGGCCCCTGGATGGCGGCGGAAAGCTGCGGACCTACGAGACGCTCGCCTGCCTGGCGCGCTTCGCCGAGGTGCGCGTCCTCTCGTTCAGCGAGGATCCGGCCGCCGCGGCCGCGGCGTCGGCGCTCGAGGGGGCGATCCCCGGCGTGGCGGTCCTCCCGCCGATCTCCCACCCGATCCGCATCCGGCGCCAGCCCCTCGCACTGGCGAGGGCCGGCGTGAACCGCCTCGTGCACCACGAGCCCTACCTCGTGGCGAAGTTCCGGAACCGCGAGTACGGCCGCCTGGCCCGGGAAGAGGGGCGGAGGTTCCGGCCGGACGTGGTGTGGTGCGACCATCTGAACGTCTGGCCCGCGGCCGCGCGCGCGCGGCCCGGCGCGGCCCTCGTCCTCGACGAGCACAACGTCGAGTCCGACCTCTTCCGGCTCGCCGCCGGCGCGGGGCCCCTGCCCCTCCGGCTCGCCTCACGCGTCGAGGGGCGCGTGGCGCTTGCGTTCGAGCGGGCGGCCCTCGCCAGGGCCGATCGCGTGGTGGCGATCTCGGGAGAGGACGGCAAGCGGCTGCGCGAACTGGGCGGCGGCGATCGCGTGGTGGTGCGGCTGCCCTCGATGGGCGAGCTGCCGGCGCCGCGGCCGGCTCCTCCGCCGTCGGACTCGATCGGGTTCCTCGGGACGCTGTCGTGGCCGCCCAACGCCGAGGCCGTCGCCTACCTGGCGCGGGAGGTCGCGCCCGCCTTGTCCCGACGCGGGGCGAAGGTGCGGATCGCCATCGGCGGCAAGGGCCTCCCCCCCGGGATCGCCGCGCAGGCCCGGGACGCCGGCCTCTCGGTCTGCGGCTGGATCGACGACGCGGAGGGCTGGTTCCGCGGGATCGGCGCCGCCGTCGTTCCGCTGCGCTCCGGCAGCGGCATCGCGATGAAGCTCCTCGACGCCATGCGCGCCGGCGTCCCCGTGGTGTCCACGTCCGCCGGCGCCAGGGGCCTGGCGGTGCGGGACGGCGAGGAGCTGCTCCTCGCCGACGGGGCCGAGGCCCTCGCGGACGCGATCCTTCGGCTGGCCCGCGACGAGACCTTGCGCCAGCGGCTGGTGTCGAGCGCCTACGAGTACCTCGTGCGCGCCCACGGCCGCGGGGCGGCGACCACCGACTACGAGGCCATCGCGCGGGGCGCGATCGCCCGCCGGGCCGTCACGGGAGATCGACTTGGAACGTAAGGCTTCCCTCCCCTTTCGCCGCGTCGCGTTCGTGATGCACTCGGGCTGGCACTTCCTGTACCAGCGCCCGCACCACTTCGCCGCCCGCTACAAGGCCGCCGGGGTCGAGACGGTGGTCTTCGAGATCTCCGGCGTCCGCTCGCAGGTGGCGACGCTCCTCTCCAGCGAGATCTCGCGGGAGCAGCGTGAAGCCGTCCATCACATCTGGTCCTCGATCTACCCCTACAAGGCGGCGCAGCGATCGCCCGCCGTCGAGGCGATCTTCCGGCCCGCGGTGGAGTCGTCGTTCGAGCGGTTCGCGGATCGCTGGCTGGACGGCGAGACCCTGCTCTGGCTCCAGGGCGTGAACCTCGTGCTGCCCCCGGAGCTCCTCCTCCGCTCGCGCCGCCTCGCGGTGGTCGCCGACATCTTCGACGACTTCGCGGGCTTCTTCGAGGGCAACCCCCGCATGCAGGCGCGCCTCCTCGCCGCGGAGGAGGCGACCGCCCGCGGCGTCGACGTTCTCCTGACCAGCGCCGCGCGCCTCGAGCAGCGC
>Ga0182736_1003407_pt1 | contig 10765 bp, 7 predicted proteins | sample eDN5th30CKraftBY_FD_128882 | JGI IMG/M metagenome (GOLD analysis project Ga0182736, IMG submission 128882) | Enriched backyard soil microbial communities from Emeryville, California, USA - eDNA 5th pass 30_C Kraft BY (version 2) (version 2) | ecosystem: Environmental > Terrestrial > Soil >...
ACCGGGCCAATGGTATATTCCCCTGGCCAAAGGGGCCAACCGGCCCGACCCACTCGGAATTACCCGTTTTGACGGCTTTCGCTGGCATTCGACGCTTGGGATTCGTGCTGCTTGCCGTCGGTGCGGTGACGGCCGGCGTGTTGACGACTGCCGGTTACCTGATTTCACCCGACACCGTGCGGGGCGAGGTTCTCAACCGCATCCGCGCCGCGACCGGCCTCGATCCGCAGTGGAGCGGCAAGGTCAGTGTCACCCTGTTCCCCAAAGGCAGCGTCAGCTTCTCGGATGTGGTGCTGGGCGACCCCGCGCACCCGGCGCTGACCGCCGAGCGGCTGACGGCCCGGCTGCGCTTCTTCCCGATGCTGGTCGGCAGGGTCGAGATCGCCGACGTGTCGCTCGAGAAACCGACCATCGCCATCGACCTCGAACGCGACGGCGGCTCGAACTGGTCGGCGCTGATCGACGCCCTGGCCCAGGCGCAAAAGCCGCGCGCCGATCAAGGCGTCGCCGGCTTCTCGGAAATGCGCATCGACGACGGTACGTTGTTGCTACGCAAGGACGGGGGCCGCTCGGTCGAGACGCTCCACGCGGTGGATCTGTCGCTGGCCTGGCCGTCGATCGCCAAGAGTTTCGTCGCCACCGGCCACTTCGTCTGGCACGGCGAAAAGGTCGATGCCAGCGTCACGCTCGCCGATTTCGGCGCCGCGCTCGCCGGCAACCGCAGCGGCGTCAAGCTGCGCCTCTCGGGCGCGCCGCTGAAGGCCGCTTTTGAAGGCGCCTTCAGCACGAAGCCGACGGTCAAGGTGGAGGGCACGCTCGCGGCCGATTCCGTTTCGCTACGCCGCGCCATGGCTTGGGCCGGTCACGAGCCGCTGCCCGGCGGCGGTTTCGGCCGCTTCGCCATCAAGGCCCAGGCCAGCGTGGTCGGCGATTCGATCAGTCTGTCCGGCGTCAATGTCGAACTCGACGGCAACAGCGCCGAAGGCGTGCTGTCATTCTCGAGCGAGGGCCGGCAGACGTTGCAGGGCACGCTCGCCTCCGACACGCTCGACCTGACGCCTTACATTTCCACTATCCGCCTCTCGACCGCGAACCAGCGCGCCTGGAACGACGCGCGACTGACTCCGGACGGCCTCAACGGTCTCGACTTCGATCTGCGCCTCTCGGCCGCCAATGTCATCATGGGCACCGCCAAACTCGGCCGCACCGCCATCGGCGCCAATCTGCGCGCTGGCAAGCTGTCGGTTTCCATCGGCGAAGCCCTGGCCTATGGCGGCGTCATCAAGGGTTCGCTGGCGCTGACCAATTCCGTCACCGGTGTCGATTTCAGATCGCAACTGCAGTTCGCCGACGTCGACCTCGAAGCCTGCCTTGGCCAGCTTTTCGGCCTCAAGCGGCTCGAAGGCAAAGGCACGATGTCGATGGCGCTCGACGGCAGCGGCGACAGTATTCTCGCCATGACGCGCACGCTCGCAGGCACCGCGACCCTCACCGGTCGCGAAGGCGCCATCGCCGGGCTCAATGTCGAGCAGTTGCTCAAGCGGCTGGAACGGCGGCCTTTGTCCGGCGGCGGCGAATTCCGCACCGGCCGCACGCCTTACGACAAGATCGACGTGACGCTGCGCGTCGCGCAAGGCACCGTCGATGTGCAGGACATGAAGGTCGAAAGCACCGCGGTGCGCCTCGTCCTTGCCGGCACGGCGTCAATTCCCGATCGCGAACTCGATCTCAAGGGCACCGCCGCATTGGTGGTCGCAAGCCGCGCCGGCGCGCCGCCCTTCGGCCTGCCGTTCGTGGTGCAAGGTTCGTGGGACGACCCGATCATGCTGCCGGATGCCGAAGCGCTCATTCGCCGCTCCGGCGCGGCGGCGCCGTTGCTCAATGCCGTACGCGAGCGCAACGCCCGTGACACCGTTCGCTCGGCGATCGAACGGCTGACCGGCGGCGGCGCGCAGCCGGCGGCCGAAACCGTGCCGGCCGAGCCGAAACCCTGACGCGTCAGGGCTGCGTCAGCGTCCTGCGAACAGCATCCTTCCAGCCCGCATATTTCCGCTCGCGCGTTTGTGCATCCATGTGCGGCGAGAAGCGCCTGTCGAGTTGCCACTGCGCGGCGAAACCATCGAGGTCGGGACACAGGCCGGCGGCACGGCCGGCGAGATAGGCCGCGCCCAGCGCGGTCGTTTCCATTACCACCGGACGATCGACCGGCGCGGCGAGAATGTCGGCGAGAAACTGCATGGTCTCGTCGCTCGCCGTCATGCCGCCATCGACGCGCAACACCGTGTGCGCGCCGCGCGATGCCGGCCAGTCCGCGTGCATGGCTTCAATCAGGTCGCGGGTCTGATAGCCCACCGCATCAAGCGCGGCGCGCGCGATCTCGGCGCCGCCGGAATTGCGCGTCAGGCCGAAGATGGCGCCGCGGGCCTGCGCATCCCAATAAGGCGCGCCGAGGCCGACAAAAGCCGGCACGAGATAAACCTCTTCCGCCGGATCGGCCCTGGCGGCGAGCGAACTCGCCTCCGACGATCTGGCGATGATCTTCAGGCCATCGCGCAGCCATTGCACCGCCGCCCCGGCGATGAAGATCGCGCCTTCGAGCGCATAGGTGCGCTTGCCGTCGAGCTGATAGGCGATGGTCGAGAGCAGGCTGTTCCGCGATGTGACGCGTTCGGCCCCGGTGTTGAGCAGCATGAAGCAGCCGGTGCCGTAGGTTGATTTCATCATGCCGGGCGTGAAGCAGCCCTGCCCCACGGTCGCCGCCTGCTGATCGCCCGCCATGCCAAGAATTGGAATCGCCGCGCCGAACAAATCGGGCGTGGTGACACCAAAGGCGCCGGCGCAATCGCGCACGTCGGGCAGCATCGCCATCGGCACGCCGAACAGCCGGCACAGTCCTTCGTCCCATTGCCCGCTGCCGATATCAAGCAGGCTGGTGCGCGCCGCATTGCTGGCGTCGGTCGCGTGAACCTTGCCCCCGGTGAGCCGCCACAACAGAAAGCTGTCGATCGTGCCAAAGGCGAGCGCGCCGCTGTCCGCCTTGGCCCTTGCGCCATCGACATGCTCGAGCAGCCAGGCGATCTTGCTGGCGGAGAAATAAGGATCGACGATCAATCCGGTTTTCGCCGTGATCTCGGCCTCGTACCCGCCGGCGCGCAAGCCGTCGCAATAGGCCGCGGTGCGGCGGTCCTGCCAGACAATGGCATTGTGGATCGGCGCGCCGCTCGCCCGATCCCAGACCACCGTGGTTTCGCGCTGATTGGTGATGCCGATGCCGGCGATGTCCGTCGCCGCAACGCCGGCCTTGGCAATCGCCTCGCGCACCACCGCGACCGTGGCGCGCCAGATCTCTTCCGGGTCGTGCTCAACCCATCCCGGCGCGGGAAAGATCTGCGGCAGTTCGCGCTGTGCCAGCACGCGCGGCTTCAGCGCGGCGTCAAAGACGATGGCCCGCGTCGAAGTCGTGCCCTGATCGATGGCGATGAGATACGACACTTCAAGCCCCCGGCCGCTTCAGTGCGGCGAGGCTAAGGCGTCGCGGCGCGAATGAAAAGGCCGGATCAGTTCAGATAAATGAGCGACTTGCGTTCGTCTTCGTCGCGATGAATATCGACGAGCTTGCGCGGCGCCGGCCCGTAATAATGACCGGAGCGGATATTCGGCCGCGGATTGAGCAGCACCGCGGCCATGCGGTCACGCAACGATTTGGTCGACACCGGCTTGAGCAGGAACTCGTTGACGCCGATCTCGACCGCCTCGATCACCTTGGTGCGTTCGCCGTGGCCGGTGAGCATGATGATCGGGATATCCGGCGTCGGGAAGGTTTCCGGCGAGCGCACCATGCGCACGAAAGCCGGGCCGTCGAGACCGGGCATGCTCCAGTCGAGAATGACGACATCCGGTTGCTCGCGGCGAATGGCATCGAGGCCATGCATGCCGTCATGCGCCTCCACGATGTTGCGCACGCCCATGCCGGTCAGCAGTGTCCGCACGACCTTGCGCATGAAAGGCTCGTCGTCGACGACAAGCACCTTCAGCCTTTCAAGACGGCGATCGAGCTCCCTGGAATCGTATTGCATAGACGGCCCCAATGGCGGTGTCTTCACCGCGTCATTTGAGCACAACCGCGTCGATACGAGGTGAATGCCGGCAACCCAATTGCAACGAAGCCGTTGGCGACCCGTTAACCCTGAGCGGGCCGTCTCAGCGCGCCGATCAGCCTGTCAATCGCCTCGCGTTCGTCCGCCGTGGCGGTCAGGCCGAACTTGCCGCGCCGCCAGAGAATATCCTCGGCGGTCTCGGCCCATTCATGTTCGACCAGGTAGCGGATTTCGGCCGCGGTCAGATCGCCGGTGAGCACGGGCCCCAGCGCCCCCATGTTTTCGGCATCGCCCAGGAATTTTTCGGCGCGCAGGCCATAAGCGCGCAGCATGCGCCGCGCCGTGGGCTCGGCCAGAAACGGCCAGCGGGTCTGCATTTCCGCCAGCACTTCCTTCAGGTTCGCCCATTCGAACTCGCCGCCCGGCAGTTTGACCTGCGCGGTCCACGCTGCACGGCCGGGAAAAATGCGGCCGAGTTTCGCCAGCGCTACTTCGGCGAGACGGCGATAGGTGGTGATCTTGCCGCCATAGATGGTCAGCAGCGGTGCTTCGTTGCGCGGGGTCTCGAGCTCGAGATGGTAATCCCGCGTCACGTCTTCGGGTTTGCCCTTGCCGTCATCATAGAGCGCGCGGACGCCGGAAAACGACCAGGCCAGTTCATCCGGTGTCACCGGATGGCGGAAATAGCGGTTAACCACATCGCACAGGTACAGCAGCTCGGCGGCACTCGGCGCCGGCGAATTGAGGTCGCCGACGAAATTGTCGTCGGTGGTGCCGATCAGCGTGAACTCGCCGGCGAACGGCAGCGCAAAGACGACGCGCTTGTCGGGCGCCTGAAAAATGTAGCCACTCTCGTGGTCGAACAGCTTGCGCACGACGATGTGGCTGCCTTTGACCAGCCGCAGGCGGGCCTTGAGCTTGTGGCGCAGCACATTGTCGGCAACCTCGCCGATCCATGGGCCGGCGGCGTTGACGAGCACCTTCGCGGTGGCAGTGTCACGGCGGCCATGATCGTGCAGCACCAGTTCCCAGACGCCGCCGCGGCGATCGGCGCGGACGCAGCGCGTGCGGGTGCGGATGGAGGCGCCGCGTTCGGCGGCATCGAGCGCGTTGAGCACGACCAGCCGGCTGTCATCGACCCAGCAATCGGAATATTCGAAGGCGTAGCGAAAGGCGCGCTTGAGCGGCTGGCCGACGACGTTGTGCGTCAGATCGACGGTCCGCGCCTTCGGCAGCAGCTTGCGGGCGCCGAGCACGTCGTAGAGCCACAGGCCGAAACGCAGCAGAAGCGGCGAACGCTGGCCGGCGGCCGGCGGCAGGACGAACCGCATCGGGCGCACGACATGCGGCGCGATGCCGAGCAGCACCTCGCGCTCCGATAAGGCTTCTCTGACCAGCCGGATTTCGCGATGCTCAAGGTAGCGCAGGCCGCCATGAACGAGCTTGGAGGATGCCGACGACGTGCCCGCCGCCAGGTCGTTCATCTCGACCAGCAGCACTTTGAGCCCTCGCCCGGCGGCGTCGCGGGCGAGCCCGGTCCCATTGATGCCGCCGCCGATGATGGCGAGGTCGTAATCGGCCGTGGCGGAATCGGCCTGGGGGGTCTTGGCCATGAATTTCTTCCGGTTCGGCGGCCGGTCCTGGAAGGCGGCGAGCGGGCGGATTGCCCGGCGCCAATCTAGGCGACCCGGCGTTAACGTCGTTTAAAACTCAAAAAACCGCCCCATTGGGCCCAAATGCCTTTGCCAGCGCCTTGGCTTCGACATATCTCTTTGCTGTTACGGTTCGACGTTACGTCCCTTTTCCTCAAGGTCGCTATGCCGTCCCCCCGTCTGCTCGTTATCGAAGGTAACAACCCCGCCACCATGGCCGAACACGTCTCGTTCGGCGGCACCGAGGCCAGCCGGGGTTACGCCAGCCTGCTACGCGAGCTTCTGCCGGTCGCCGAGGTGGACATTTGCTATCCCGCCGATGTGACGGCAACGCTGCCCTCCGGTCAGGCGCTTGAGGGCTATGACGGCATCGCCATCACCGGCTCCGGCCTGCACATCTACGGCGGCGGCGCCGAGGTGACCCGGCAGATCGATCTGGCCCGCGAGGCTTTAAAGACCGGAACCCCGGTGTTCGGTTCGTGCTGGGGGCTGCAGATCATCACCACTGCCGCCGGCGGCGTTGTCCGCAAGAACCCGAACGGCCGCGAGATCGGCTTCGGCCGCGGCATCCGTCTCACCGACGAAGGCCGCAAGCATCCGATGTATGCGGGCAAGATGGATGTCTTCAACGCGCCCACCGTGCATCTCGACGAAGTGGTCACTCTGCCCGACAACGCCGTCGTGCTGGCCAGCAATGCCGTCTCGAAGGTGCAGGCCGTGGAAATCCGCACGGCGGGCTCGACCGCCTGGGGCGTGCAGTATCATCCCGAATATCCGCTCAAGGAACTGGCGGTCATCGTGCGCCGCATCGGCACGCGGCTGATCGGCGAAGGCTTCTTTGCCGGCGAGGCCGACCTCAGCGAATTCGCCCACGACCTCGAGGCGCTCGATCTCGATCCCGGATGTAAGCGGCTGGCCTGGCGCCATGGCATCAGCCTCAACGTGCTCGACAAGAAGCGCCGCGTCAGCGAGATCGCGAACTGGCTCGAATACCAGGTGCTGCCGATGCGCGTGAAGCGCGGGCGGGGTTAGGCCGCCGTCACGCCCCGCGGAAGTGGGGCATCCAGTATTCTCTGAGGCTCGACGGCGCCGTGAGGCTCGCGGATACTGGATCGCCCGCTTTCGCGGGCGATGACATCGAGGAAAGCGCCATGCCCTTCACCGACAAACTCGTCCTCGTTACCGGCGGCACCGGCGCGCTCGGCCTCGCGGTGGTCGGCGCGCTGCTTGAGCAAGGCGGGCAATGCGTTGTGCCCTATCGCGACGAAGCCGACGCGCAGCGCTTCGCCCATCGCGACAACGGCCGCGTCAAGCTGATCGCGGCCGGCGATCTGTCCGACGAGGCGGTCGTCAACAGGCTCTACAGCGGGCTCAAGCTGTGGGCCTCGATCCATATCGCCGGCGGTTTCGCCGCGGGCGCCGTCGAGGACACCGACAAGGCCGCGCTGATGAAACAGATCGACGGCAATCTCGTCTCCTGCTTCCTGTGCTGCCGCGCGGCGGTCAAGGCCATCAAGGCCGCGGGTGGCGGCGGCCGCATCGTCAATGTCGCGGCACGGCCGGCGCTGGAGCCGCGCTCGGGCGCCGGCATGAGCGCCTACACCATCGCCAAGTCCGGCGTCGCCACCTTGTCGATCGCGCTTGCCGAGGAAGTGGCCAAGGACGGCATCCTTGTGAACGCGGTGGCGCCGTCGATCATGGACACGCCGGCCAATCGCAAGGGCATGCCGAAAGCCAATTTCGACAAATGGCCGAAGGTCGAGGAGGTCGCGGCGACGATCGTCTTCCTCGCCTCGCCGGACAACGCCGTCACGCGCGGCGGCGTCGTGCCGGTTTACGGCCGCTCCTAACCGGTTATCTGCACCAGCTCGAGCGACGGACGCACGTAGCGCTGGACAGACGAAGACGCGACCACGGTACGCTGCTCGGCGAAGGCCTCGTGGTTCTTCTCGATGTGCTCGACATCGTAGAGGTAGTTCACCATCAGCCCGTAGGACTGCGCGATACCCTTGTCCGAGAGGTCGGCAAGCCAGTCGATACGCTCCAGCCGCGCGCCATTGCCGAGATGGAAGCGCGCCACCGGATCGACCGGCAGCCCGCGCGGCGTCTTGGCCCGCAGATAATAATAGGCGGCTGCGCGCAGCATCGGCTCGCGCAGTTGCGACGCCTTGTCGGCGTCGCGCCACCAGCCGGGCTCGTCGAGCGCAGTGAGCACCTGCTTGTCGGCGTCGTTGATGGCCGGCGAGGTGTCCTGCGCGCGCTCGCGCTTGAGCCATTTGGCGAAGGTCGGTGCCGGCGACAAAGTCACGAGCGTCGTCAGCTTGGGCAGTTCGCGGCAAACCTCCTCGACCACCTGCTTGATCAGGAAGTTGCCAAACGACACGCCCGCCAGCCCGCGCTGGCAGTTCGAGATCGAATAGAACACTGCGGTACGCGCCTTGTCCGTCTCGACCGGCTCGCGCTCCGGCGCCAGGATCGGCGCGATCGCCTCCGGAATGTCGCGGGTCAGCGCGACTTCGACGAAGATCAGCGGATCGTCGACCATCGCCGGGTGGAAGAACGCGTAGCAACGCCGGTCCTGCGGATCGATGCGGCGGCGCAGGTCGTCCCAGTCGCTGATCTCGTGCACCGCTTCATAGCGGATGATCTTTTCCAGAATGTTCGCCGGCGTCGACCAGTCGATATGGCGTAGCACCAGAAAGCCGCGATTGAACCACGACGTGAACAGGTGGACGAAGTCCTCGTCGACCGGCTGCAGGTCCGGCCGGTTCGGCAGCACGTCGATGAGATGTTCGCGCATGCGCACCAGCGCCGCGGTGCCGCCCGGCGCCAGATTGAGACGGCGAAACAGCTCCTGCCGGCGCGGCTCGGAGGCGACATGCAGTTTCGCGGCAGTTTCGTCGTTCGGATTGGCCTTCCAGGCGGCAATCGCCTCGCTGACCTTTTCCGGCTGGACGCCGAAGCGGGTGGCCAGCGCTTCGAAAAAGGCGATGCGGGGCCCGATCGTCAGTTCGGAATAGCGGGACAGGATGTCGCGGGCCCGCGCCACGCCGGAGGCTTCGCCGCGGCCGGAGAGCAGGTCTTCGCAGAGCTCGACAAAACTCTCCGAGCGCGCCGCCGTGTCGCCGCGCCGGCCGCGGTCGAGCAGAGCCCGGCCGCGGTCGGATATGGTTTGCAGGAGATCGCCGAAAAACGAGGTGTTCATGACGCTCCCATCATAGCGACTTTATTTGACAACGGGCCCCATCAAATAGTCTGGGAGCCATGTGACGATCTCGGGGAAGATACACAAGATCACGATGCAGAGAACCATCATCCCGACATAGGGCACTGAACCCCAGAGCACGGTTCTGGTGGGCACGTCCGGCGCTATCGCATTGACGACAAACAGGTTCAGGCCGACCGGCGGCGTGATCAGGCCGATTTCCATATTGATCGTCATGATGACGCCGAACCATATCGGATCGAACCCAGCGGCGGTGATGATCGGCAGCAGAATCGGCGCCGTCATCAGGATGATGCCCGCCGGCGGAATGAAGCAGCCGCAGACGAGCAGGAACAGGTTGATGAGGCCCATCAACACCCACTTGTTGACGTTCAGGGCGGCAATCGCCTCCGCCAGCGTCTGGGTGATGTAGAGCGACGTCAACATGTAGCCGAACAACACGGCGGTCGCGATGATCATCAGGATCATCACCGACTCGCGCGTCGTGGAACGTAGAATGTCCCACCACTGCATCGGGTTCCACATGCGATAGATCAGAACCGCGAACAGCACGCAGAACGCGGCGCCGACACCGGCCGCTTCCGACGGCGTCGCAATGCCGCCATACAGCACGTACATCACCGCGATGACGATCACGAGGAACGGCGCGACCTTCGGAATAGACGCGAACTTTTCCTTCCACGAATAGCGGAAGCCTTCCGCATAGGCGCGGAAGCCGGACTTCCAGATGTAGAAGACGGTCCAGCCCATGAACAGCGCGGTCAGCAGCAGACCCGGCAACACGCCGGCGAGGAACAGACGGCCGATCGAGGTCTCGGTGGCGATGCCGTACAGGATCAGGGTGATCGACGGCGGGATGAGGATGCCCAAGGTGCCGCCGGCGCAGATCGAGCCGGTGGCGACTTCATCCGGATAGCCGCGCTTGCGCATTTCCGGAATGCCCATCTTGCCGATGGCGGCGCAAGTCGCGGGCGACGAGCCGGTCAGTGCGGCAAAGATGGCGCAGGCACCGAGATTAGACACGACGAGGCCGCCGGGCACGCGATAGAGCCAGCGATCGAGCGCGATGTAGAGATCGCGTCCGGCCGGCGACGAGCCGATCGCCGCGCCCATCATGATGAACATCGGGATCGACACCAGCGTGAAGTCGTGCAGCCCCGAGTACAGCGTTTCGGCCGCGACATGCAGCGCGGCCGGCCCCTGGAAGATGACCAGGAAGGCGATGCCGACGGCGCCGAGCGCGAAGGCAACCGGTGCGCCGGTCAGGAAGACGGCGACGGTGACGATGAAGACAAGAATGCCTTGCGTGGCCGGACTCATATGCCGGTCTCCTTGATCGAAACGGCGGGACCTTCGCCGGTGATGCCGAAGGGCGGCTCGCGCCCGGTCACCAGGTCGAGGAAGTCGACGATGTATTGCAGGGTGAGGATGCCGAGACCGACCGGCATGGCCATGTAGGGAATCCACAGCCGCGCGCGCCACATCGAATCCGAGCGCCAGTTGTTTTCATAGGCCTCGAGCCAGAACGAGAAAGTCAGCCAGGCCATCACCGCGACGAACGCCAGCGAGATGGACACGGCGAAGAAGGCCAGCCACCAGCGCGCGCGCGGGCCGGCGTAAATCGGCAGCACGTCGACATTGACGTGGCCTTTGGTCAGCAGAACGTAAGGGCTGCCAAGGAAAGTGGCGGCGACGAGGCTGAAGGTGACGAAGTCGGTTTGCCAGATCGTGGTCTGATTGAGCACGTAGCGGACGAATACCATCTGGCAGACGACGACCACGCCGGCGGC
>Ga0182736_1003408_pt1 | contig 10763 bp, 11 predicted proteins | sample eDN5th30CKraftBY_FD_128882 | JGI IMG/M metagenome (GOLD analysis project Ga0182736, IMG submission 128882) | Enriched backyard soil microbial communities from Emeryville, California, USA - eDNA 5th pass 30_C Kraft BY (version 2) (version 2) | ecosystem: Environmental > Terrestrial > Soil >...
GTCGCACGGAGCGTGGGCCGCGCCGGCCGAGGCAGGGGCCGGCCGAGGGGCAGCGCGGTCACGCCGACACCGCCGCGGCGGGCGACGACGTGACCGCCGCCTCCCGCGAGGACGCGACCGCGGCATCCGGCGAGGACGCGACCGCGGCGACGGCGTCCAGCGTCGCGCTGCCGGGAGCCAGGTAGCGGTCGTGCGCGGTGACGCCCGTCGTCGGCAGCAGGGTGGCGCCGAACGACGGTGAGGCCGGGTCGGCGCCGTGCCCGAGGTCGCCGATCTCGATCGACGGCACCCACCGCATCCAGTCCGCGGGAGCACGGGCGGCGAAGACGTGCGCGCGGGTGTGCAGGTCCGCAACGTCGTCGGCGCGGGCGCCGGGGCTGGCGAGCAGGACGAGGTCGTCGGCGTCGAGGTCCGGCGCGGCCAGTGCGGCGACGACCGCGCCGTAGCTGTGCGCGACGACCGTCAGGTGCGGCGGGCCGGCGACGTGCGCGGCGCGCACCGACTCGACGAACGTGTCGAGCGCGGGGGCGCCTGCCCGGGCCGGCGCGCCGGACGCGGCGTCGAGCCCGAGCCCCTGCGGCGTCCGGTACCCGACCCAGACGACGACCGCGGTGTCCGGTCCCGCCGCCGCCCGCAGCGCGCGGGCCCACGAGAGCGGCTTCGCGATCGAGTGCAGATCCGTGTCGGAGCCCGGGACGATCACGGCGACCGACCGCGCGGTGGCCGGGTCCCCGAGCGCGACGACGGCGAGCCCGCGCCCGGCGGGGTCGCAGCCGAGGACCCGGAGGTCGTCACCCTGGGTGTTCGCGGCGGCGAGGGACGCGGCACATCCAGCGTCCCGCGGAACGGCCGCGGCCGGCGCCGCCGACGCGGGCCACGCCAGCGCCACGAGCAGCCCGAACAGGATCGCGGCGGCGGCGAAGGGGTACAACCAGCGGAAGGTCACGCTGGTCGACGCTAAGAACGAAACGGTCCGGGATCGTCACGCTACGGAGCCGTCTTCGACCCCCTACCGGGGTCCCGTGGGAGTGGGGTCCTACCCCTGCGGTCGCACGAGCCCGCACTCGTAGGCGACCACGACGGCCTGCGCCCGGTCGCGGAGCCCGAGCTTGCCGAAGATCCGGCTGACGTGCGTCTTCACGGTCTGCTCGGCGAGGACGAGGACGTCCGCGATCTCGGTGTTCGACAGTCCGCGGGCGACCAGACCCAGTACCTCGGTCTCACGGTCGGTCAGCGGCGCGAGCCGGTCGGGGCGCGGTCCGGCGGCGGCCGGGTCGGGCCGGGCGGCGACGAAGTGGGCGATGAGCCGCCGCGTCACCTCGGGCGCGAGCAGGGCCTCGCCCGCGGCGACGACGCGCACCGCGTGGAGCAGGTCGGTCGCGGGCGCGTGCTTGAGCAGGAACCCGCTCGCGCCTGCCGCGAGCGCGTCGAAGATGTAGTCGTCGAGGTCGAACGTGGTCAGGACGACGACCTTCGGCGGGTCGGGTTGTGCCAGCAGCAGCCGCGCCGCCTCGAGTCCGTCCATCTCCGGCATCCGGATGTCCATCAGCACGACGTCCGGATGTCGCGTCGCGGCGACGGGCAGCGCCGCCCGGCCGTCGCCCGCCGTGCCGACGACCTCCATGTCCGGCTGGGCGTCGAGCAGCGCGGCGAAGCCCTCCCGCACCATCGCCTGGTCGTCGACGACGAGCACCCGGATCACGGCCGTCCCCCGATCGGCAGCTCGGCACGCAGCCGGAAACCCGCGTCCACCGGTTCGGCGTGCAGGGTGCCGCCGTGCACCTCGACACGTTCCCGCATGCCGCGCAGGCCCTGCCCGCCGCCGGGGACGTCGGGCCCGGTGCCCGCGTCGTTCTCCACGACGACGACCAGCACGTCGGCCGAGCGCGCGACCCGGACCCGCACCGGCGCACCTGCCGCGTGCTGCGCGGCGTTGGCCAGTCCCTGCTGGACGATCCGGTAGACGGTGAGCCCGAGCGGCGCCGGGACGGGTCCGCCGGGGTCGATCTCCCAGCTCACGTCGGCGCCGGCGGCGCGGGCGTCGGACAGGAGCGTCTCCAGCTGGTCGGTGCCGGGCTGCGGCGCGCGCTCGGCCCCGTCGGCGTTGGACGAACGGAGCACCCCGAGCAGGTTCTGCAGGTCCCCGAGCGCCTCCCGCGCCGCCGCCGCGACCTCGGCGAGCTCCGCGCGGGCGTTCTCGGGCAGCTCACCGAGCCGGTAGGGCGCGGTCTCGCAGCGCACCGCGATCATCGACATGTGGTGGGCGACGACGTCGTGCATCTCCCGCGCGATCCGCGCCCGCTCGGCCAGCGCCCCGCGTTCGGCCTGCGCCTCGGCGACCCGGATCCGCTCCGCCTCCAGCGCCACGCGGGCGTCCCAGCGCGCCCCGAAGGCCATCCCGACGGCGACGACGACCGCCACGACGAGCACCGAGCCCCACAGGTACGACGCCTCCACGGGCCACGGCGAGACGAGGGTGAGCACACCGAGCAGCGCGACCGTCAGCCCGCCGACGGCCAGCGACACCCCGGCCGGTCCGGCCCACGCCGCGAGCAGCACGACCGGGACGACGAACAGCCACTCCCACACCTCGAGCACCGGCACGCTCGGCACCGGCGGCCCGACGAGGAACGGCAGGACGAGCACCCAGGCGGCCATGAGCCGCCACGCGTCCAGCGGCCGGCGGTTGACCAGCCACAGCGCGGCGACGAACGGCAGCAGCATGAGGAACGCGAGGCCGCCGACCATGCGGGCGTCGTCGTTGAAGACCGCCCCGGCCGCGGCGCCGGCGACGATCAGCCCGTAGACGACGAAAAGCACCGTCAGCCAGCGGGTCAGCCGCCGCCCGCGCGGGTAGGGCCAGCGGGCGTCGGATCGCGGCCCCTGCCAGATCACGGCCGCGACGGCCCGACCGGCGACGCGCAGGATCCGCTCGCCGACCTTGGCGGCGGGCGACGGCGCGCGGTCGTCCGTGGTCATCGTCGCCGAGACTAGCGACGGGCGAGGTCCATCATGGGGACGTGAGTCCTTCTCCCGCCGACGTGGCCGCCGCCGCGACCCGCGTCGCCCCGCACGTCCGTCGCACGCCGCTGTTCGCCACCGAGGTCGACGGCCGCCCGCTGCTGCTCAAGCTCGAGCACCTGCAGCGCAGCGGTTCGTTCAAGATGCGCGGCGCGACGAACGCGCTGCTGTCGGGTGAGCGCCCCGACCGGGTCGTGACGGCGTCGGGCGGCAACCACGGGCTCGGGGTCGCCACCGCGGCCGCCCGGCTGGGCGTCCCCGCGACGGTCTACGTGCCCGAGGCCGTGCCCGAGGCCAAGGCGCGACGCATCGAGGCGGCGGGGGCGAAGCTCGTCCGCCACGGCGACACCTACGCCGAGGCCGCCGCCGCCGCGCGCGCCGAGCAGGGCGGCCGCTACCTGCACGCGTACGACCAGCCCGAGGTCGTCGCCGGCCAGGGCACCGTCGCCGCGGAGATCGTGGCCGACGCGCCCGACGTCGACGCGGTCGTCGTCGCCGCGGGTGGCGGCGGGCTCGCGGCCGGGACCTCGCTCGCGATCGGCGGTCGGCGCATCGTCACCGTCGAACCCGAGCACTGCCGGGCGGTCCACGCGGCACTCACCGCCGGGGGACCCGTCGACGTCGGGGTCGACTCGGTCGCGGCGTCGGCGCTGGGTGCGACCCGGATCGGCGATCTCGCGTTCGCGCTGCTCGACGCGGCCGACACGGTCCCGGTACTGGTGTCCGACGCCGAGATCCTCGCCGCGCGCGACCTGCTCTGGAACGAGTTCCGGCTGCGCGTCGAACCGGCCGCCGCCGCACCGTTCGCGGCGTGGCTGGCCGACCGGATCCCTGCCCGGAACCCGTGCCTGGTGCTCTGCGGCGCGAACGACTGACCCGGGTCCCGCAGGTGCCGGGTCAGGCGTCCTCGGCGTTGGCCGCGCGGTAGGCCTCGGCGGTCATCAGCTCGCCCAGCGCCGTCACCTCGACGGCGAACAGCCAGCCCTCCCCGTAGGGATCGGTGCCGACGACGGCCGGGTCGTCGACCAGCGCGGAATTGACCTCGGCGATCGTCCCGGTCGCCGGGCTGAACAGCTCCGAGACCGACTTCGTCGACTCGATCTCGCCGCACGGCTCGCCGGCGGTGACCGCGGCGCCGACCTCCGGCAGGTCGACGTAGACGATCTCGCCGAGTGCCTCCACCGCGATGGCGGAGATGCCGACGCGGACCGGGCCGGTGGGTGCGTCGGAGCCGGGGGCGGCGGCGATCCACTCGTGCTCGGCGGTGTAGCCCAGCGAGTCGGGGAGCTCGATCTCGGACAAGGCGGTTCCTCTCGGGCGCGGACGAGTGCGGCGGCGATCCTACGAGACGGGACCGGTGTCGCGGGTCGGGCGTGCGTCGCGGCGACCGCATGGTCGAGGCCGCCGTCGTGGAGCGGGCGCAGACCTGTCCGCGTCCCGGCCTCGACCTGCGGTCACGCCGCGCGGGGAGAAAAGTCGTCCACGATAGGTGGAAGGCGTTTATGATGCTGGACGACCTGCGAGCGACGGAGGACTCACACCATGGCCACCCCGGACGTCCGTGCCGACGGGAAAGCCGACGTCGCGAGCTGGGAACCGATCGTCGGCGCCATCGGCCCGAAGGTCCGTGAGGTCCGCCAGCTGCTCGGCCTTTCGCTGCAGCAGCTCGCCGGGCGTTCCGAGGTCTCCGCCGCCGCGATCCACAAGGTCGAGCGGGGCGACATGGTCCCGACGATCACCACCCTGCTCAAACTCTCCGCCGCGCTCGGCCGCCCCATCGGGTTCTTCGTCGACGACGCCGACTGGGCGGGACCGGTCGGCGTCCACGTCCGCGCCGGCGAGCGTCCCGCGGCGCCGGGCGACTGGGCACCCGCGGCCTCCGGTGTCGACGCGGCCGCGATCGCCCTGCCCGGCGAGCGGCTGCGCGGCGCCGGCGTGTGGGCCGAGATCGAGCCCGGCGGTGGCAGCGGCGACGCGCGGTCCGTCCGTACCGGCGAGGAGCTCGTGCTGGTCACGGCGGGTGTGCTGGCCGTCGACGTGGCCGGCGAGCGCTACCGCCTCGAGGCGGGCGACTCGCTGCACTTCCCGGCCGACCGCCCGCACAGCTGGCACAACCCCGGCCCGGAGACCACGACCGCCGTCTGGTGGCTCCTGCGCGGCTGACGCGGGCCCCCGAGAACGCCGAAAGCCGCCCCGAGAAGAAGGCACGATACGTACGTGACGCAGTCCGACACCCCCACCGACGCACGCGTGCTCGACGAGCTCGTCGAGTCCGTGCTGGCCAATCAGGGCCTGCACGCCAAGGCCGACATCGCCGTCGTCGGCGAGGTGCTGGGCGGGACCGACTGGGTGGCCGGGCCGGGCGACGACGGCGCCGTCCTGCCGCTGGCCCCGACCGTCGGCTCGGACGCGGGTGTCGTCGTCTGCGGCGAGGCGATCTTCCCCCCGTTCGTGAAGGCCGACCCGCGTGGCGCGGGCTTCGCCGCCGTCCTCGCCAACGTCAACGACATCGCCGCGATGGGCGCCGTACCGATGGGCATCGTCGACACGATCGCGACGAGCCCCGAGGCCGGCCGGCTCGCGCTCGCCGGCATGCGTACCGCGGCCGGGCTGCTCGACGTCCCGATCGTCGGCGGCCACCTCACCGCGCACGACGGCGAGCCCGCGATCTCGGCGTTCGCGGTCGGGTCGGTGACCGACCCGGCGCTGGCGCTGTCGGTCACGCGGGCACAGCCGGGGCAGTCCCTCGTCGTCGCGGCGGCCACCATCGGCACGATGAACGCCACCTTCCCGTTCTTCCGGGCCTTCGAGGAGCGCGGCGACCGGTGCGCCGGCGACGTCCGGCTGATGCCGCGGCTGGCCCGCGAGGGCGTCGTCGTCGCGGCCAAGGACATCTCGATGGCGGGCCTGGTGGGGTCGCTGGCGATGCTGCTGGAGGCCCGCGGGTTGGGCGTGACCGTCGACGTCGACGCCGTGCCCGCCCCCGCCGACGTCCCGCTCACCCGGTGGTTCAACTGCTTCCCCAGCTTCGGCTTCCTGCTGTGCGTGCCACAGGGCCGCGAGGACGAGTGCCTCGCCGCGTTCGCCGGGCGCGACCTGTCCGCGGCGGTCGTCGGCACCCTGGACGACACCGGTGAGCTCGCTCTCCGACGCGGTGACCAGCGCCGTCTCGTCATGCAACTGAACGAGTTCCTCGTCACCGGGCTGCCCCGGTAGCCCCTGCCCGCGCACTAGGTTGGCGCGGTGAGAATCCTCGTCCTGGGTGCCGGTGCCATCGGCGGCTACTTCGGCGGCCGGCTGGCCGCTGCGGGTCGCGACGTCACCTTCCTGGTCCGTCCGGCCCGCGCCGCCCTCCTCGCGCAGAACGGGCTGCACGTCCGCAGCCCGCACGGCGACTTCGCCGTCGCCGCCCCGACGACGGTCACCGCCGACGCCGTGCGGGACCCGTACGACCTGGTGATCCTCGGCGCCAAGGGCTACGACCTCGACTCCGCCGTCGACGCGATCGCGCCCGCCGTGGGCCCGGACACCGCCGTGCTGCCGCTGCTCAACGGCATGCGCCACATCGACGTCCTGGACGACCGCTTCGGCCCGGAGGCCGTACTGGGCGGGACGTGCCTGGCGCCCCTCGTGCTGCGTGCCGACGGCTCGATCGACCACCTCGGCGAGCCGCACACCCTGACCCACGGTGAGCTCAAGGGCGGCACGTCCGCCCGGTCCTCGGCCATCCAGGAGGAGCTCACCGGCGCCGGCTTCGACGCGGTCGAGTCGGCCGACATCCTGCAGGACATGTGGGAGAAGTGGGTCTTCCTCGCCTCCGCCGCCGGCATCACCTCGCTGATGCGGGCACCTGTCGGCGACATCGTCGCCGCAGGCGGGACCGCGCTGGTCGAGCAGCTGATCGCCGAGGTCGCGGGCATCGCCGAGGAGCAGGGCCGGCCGCCGCGGGCGGCCGCACTGGCGCAGACCCGCGCGGGCCTCACCGCGCCCGGCTCGCCGATGACGGCGTCGATGATGCGCGACATCGACGCCGGCCACCGCACCGAGGTCGACCACATCATCGGCGACCTGCTGGCGCGCGCCGGCGACCGCCCGGTCGACCTGCTGCGGACGGTGTTCGTGCACGTCAAGACGTACGAGGCGCGCCGGGAGCGCGAGGCGGGCTGACGCCCCGGCGACGGTTCAGCCGATCCCGCGCACGAGCTCGACCGCGCGGGCGAGCGTCGTCAGGCGGGCATCGAGATCGTCCCCGGCCGGGTAGAGCCGGACGGTGTCGACGCCTGCCGCGCGCCAGACCCGAAGCCGCGCCCTGACCATGTCCTCGGTGCCGATCAGCGTCGTGGCCAGCACCATCTCGTCCGTGACGAGTGCGGCGGCGCCGTCGCGGTCACCGGCCTGCCAGCGCTCGTGGACCCGTGCCGCGACGTCGGCCCAGCCCTGCCGGCCGTACGCGGCGTTGTAGAAGTTGGTCGACGACGAGCCCATGCCGCCGAGGCTGAACGCCAGGCCCCGCCTGCGGTCGTCGACGATCGCGGCGAGCTCCTCCTCGTCGGCCGCGAAGCAGACCTCGGCGCCCTGACAGACGTCGAGATCGGCGCGCGTGCGCCCGGCGGCGGTGAGCCCGGCGTCGAGGTGGGCGAAATAGGCCTCGGCGGCGCCCTCGGGGACGAAGCTCGTCCCCAGCCAGCCGTCGGCGAGCTCACCGGTCAGCGCGAGCATCTTCGGCGACATCGTCGCGAGGTAGAGCGGGATGTCGGGGTTGGGCCGCGCCGAGAGCCGCATCGGCCGCGACTCGCCGGGCAGCGGGATCGTGTGGGCCGCACCGTCGTAGCGGATCTTCTCGCCGGCGAGGGCGCTGCGCAGGATCTCGATCGTCTCGCGGGTGCGGGTCAGCGGTCTCGCGAACGGCACGCCGTGCAGGCCCTCCATCACCTGCGGTCCCGACGTGCCGAGCCCGAGCAGGAAGCGGCCGTCGGACATGTCGGCCAACGTCAGGGCGGCCTGCGCGAGCGCGACCGGGGACCGGGTGCCCACCTGCAGGACCCCGGACCCGAGCAGCAGCCGGTCGGTGCGGGCCGCCAGATAGCCCAGCACCGAGACCGCGTCCGAACCCCAGGCCTCGGCGACCCAGCAGACGTCGAGTCCCAGCTTCTCGGCCTCGACGACGAACGTGACGGTCTCCTGGAACGACGCCGCCCCGGACCCTTCGACCGTCGTCGCGGTACGCATCCGCGACGACCGGCGACCGGTCACCTCGCCGCCTCGGCACGCTCCTTGACGGCCGCCAGCGTCCGGCGGATGCCCGCCTCGAACTCGCGGAGGCGCACGAAGACGATCTTCTGTTCCTTGTCGGGCATGGCGTCGATCGCGAAGCTGAGCCCGGAGCGGCCCGGGCCGAGCTGCACCCACTGGCTCAGCCGCGTGCCGGCGCCCTCGGGCCGCAGCGTGAACCGCCACCGCGCCGAGGGGTCGTCGGGATCGGTGACCGCCCAGGCGAGCGTCTCCGGCGCGGTGCACTCGACGACATAGGACGTCGTCGACCATTCGCCCAGAGCGTCGTGCTTGCTGTACCCGACGAACCGCGCACCGACGGCCGGTCCGGTCGCGCCGTCACACCACTCGACGGCCCGCAGCTCCTCGCTCATCGAGGGCATCTCCTCGACGGCGGCGACGATCTCCCACACCCGCTCCGGCCGCGCGTCGATCCAGATCTCGTCCTCGACGGTAGGTGTGTCGGCATACCTGGCACCGGTCCATTCCACGGCTTGCGACGCTAGCCCGTGGGCGCGCACCCGACCAGGCCACCCGAGAGTGGCGTCACCGGCCATGACCGGTGACGCCACGCACGGGTGGTCAGGCCCCGAGGACCGCCAGCCCCGGCAGCGTCCTGCCCTCCAGGTACTCCAGCGACGCGCCGCCGCCGGTGGAGATGTGGGAGAACCCGTCCTCGGGCAGGCCCAGGGCGCGCACCGCGGCCGCGGAGTCGCCCCCGCCGACGACGCTGAACGCGCCGGCGGCGGTGGCGTCGACGATCGCCTGCGCGACACCGCGGGTGCCCTCGGCGAAGGGAGCCAGCTCGAACACGCCCATCGGGCCGTTCCAGAAGACCGTCCGCGCCCCGTCGAGGGCCTTCGTGAACACGGCGACGGACTCGGGGCCGACGTCGAGGCCCATCCACCCGTCGGGGATCGCGTCGACCGGGACGACGCGGGTGCGCGCGTCGACGGAGAACGCGTCGGCGACGACGACGTCGACGGGCAGCACGATCCTGCCGGAGTCCAGCAGCGCCCTCGCGTTCTCGACCTGCTCCTCCTGCAACAGCGAGGCACCCACCGAATGCCCTTGCGCGGCGAGGAAGGTGAAGCACATCCCGCCGCCGACGAGCAGGCTGTCGACCCGCGGGAGCAACGCCTCGATGACGGCGAGCTTGTCCGACACCTTCGAGCCGCCGAGCACGACGGCGTACGGCTGGGCGGACCGCTCGGTCAGCCGGGCGAGGACGTCGGCCTCGGCGGCGACGAGGGTGCCGGTGTAGGCGGGCAGCCGGGTCGCGACGTCGTAGACCGACGCCTGCTTGCGGTGCACGACCCCGAACCCGTCGGAGACGAAGGCGCCGTCGGCGCCGGCGAGCGCCGCCAGCGAGTCGGCCAGCGCACCGCGCTCCGCGTCGTCCCTGCTGGTCTCGCGGGGGTCGAACCGGATGTTCTCCAGCAGGACGACGCCGCCGTCCTCGATCGGGGGGACGGAGTCGAGCATCGCCAGCACGACCGGCGACCCGAGCAGCTCGGCCAGCCGCGCCGCGACCGGTGCGAGCGAGAGCCGCGGGTCGGGACCGCCCTGCGGCCGGCCCAGGTGCGCGGTCACGACGACGCGCGCCCCGGCCCCGGCGAGCGCCGAGATCGTGGGGACCGACGCGCGGATGCGGCCGTCGTCGGTGATCCGGTCGCCGTCGAGCGGGACGTTGAGGTCGGAGCGGACCAGGACGGTCCGACCCCGGACCCCCTCGGCCAGCAGGTCGTCGAGCGACCTCACAGTGCCGAGCCGACGAGCGCGGTGACGTCGACGAGGCGGTTGGAGTAGCCCCACTCGTTGTCGTACCAGCCGACGATCTTGACCAGGTTGCCCGACACCTTGGTCAGGCCCGCGTCGAAGATGCAGGAGTGCGGGTCGGTCACGATGTCCGACGACACGATCGGGTCCTCGGTGTACTTCAGGACGCCCGCGAGCGGGCCCTCGGCCGCGGCCTTCATCGCGGCGTTGACCTCCTCGGCGGTGGTGTCCCGGCCGACGGTCGCGGTGAGGTCGGTGGCCGAGCCGGTGGGGATCGGCACCCGCAGGGCGTAGCCGTCGAGCTTGCCCTTGAGGTGCGGCAGCACCAGCGAGATCGCCTTGGCCGCACCCGTCGAGGTCGGGACGATGTTCAGCGCGGCCGCCCGGGCCCGGCGCAGGTCCTTGTGCGGGCCGTCCTGGAGGTTCTGGTCCTGGGTGTAGGCGTGGATCGTGGTCATGAGGCCACGCTCGATGCCGAGCAGGTCGTCGAGCACCTTCGCCATCGGCGCCAGGCAGTTGGTGGTGCAGGACGCGTTGGAGACGACGACCTGCGAGCCGTCGTAGTCGCCGTCGTTGACGCCCTTGACGATCGTGATGTCCTCGCCGGTGGCCGGAGCGGAGATGACGACCTTCTTCGCGCCCGCGTCGAGGTGCTTGTCCGCGCCCTCGCGCGTGGTGAAGATGCCGGTCGA
>Ga0182736_1003409_pt1 | contig 10759 bp, 12 predicted proteins | sample eDN5th30CKraftBY_FD_128882 | JGI IMG/M metagenome (GOLD analysis project Ga0182736, IMG submission 128882) | Enriched backyard soil microbial communities from Emeryville, California, USA - eDNA 5th pass 30_C Kraft BY (version 2) (version 2) | ecosystem: Environmental > Terrestrial > Soil >...
GCCAGCGGGGGGGCGAAGCCGGCCAGCAGCAGCGTGGCCACGCAACCGGCAAAGAACGAGCCCAGCGCGGCAATCGCCAGGGCCGCCCCGGCCCGTCCGTTGCGCGCCATCTGGTGGCCGTCCAGCACGGTCACCACCGCGGATGTCTCGCCGGGCAGCGCCACCAGGATGGCGGTGGTCGACCCGCCGTATTGCGCGCCGTAATAGATGCCCGCCAGCATGATCAGGCCGGCCACCGGGGGCAGCACGTAGGTGATCGGCAGCAGCATCGCGATGGTCGGCACCGGGCCGATGCCCGGCAGCACGCCGATCAGCGTGCCCAGGACGCAGCCCAGCAGGGCGTAGGCCAGGTTCTCGGGCGTGAACGCCACCGAGAAACCCAGCATCAGGTGATCAAACAATTCCATGGCCGGTACTCCTTAATTCATGCCCAGAAACGACGGCCACAGCGGGAAAATCAGCCCCAGCCCCTTGACGAACGCCAAGTACGAGAACACCACCAGGAACACCCCGTTGGCGGCGGCGACTTTCCAGCTGAACTCGTGGCTGGCCAGGCTGCTGACGACCACCAGCACGAACACCGAGATGTAGATGCCCAGCAGCTTCAGGATCAGTCCATACAGCACGACCGAGCCGATCACCAGGAAGGCGATGCGCCAGTCGAATTTTTCTACGTGGGTGTCGGTCGCCTTGCTGGTCAGCGATCCGAGCAGCACGATGGCGCCCAATATCGCCAGGACCAAGCCCAGCGCGAAGGGGAAATATCCCGGTCCCATCCGGGCGGCGGTACCCATTTGGTAGCTCGCCGCTTTCCAGGCGAACCCCAGTCCAAGGGCGATGAACATCACCCCCGACCAGAAATCCTGCCGATTGCGTAGCTGCATGGTGGTTTGCTCCTATTTACAGCATGTGAGTTGACGCCGGGCCTGTTGCGGCCTGGCGCGGATAGGCATTTGGATATGCCGTTAGTTCTTGTGGAATCGAGGTGGCGCCTTTTGGGCAGCGCGCATGGTAGCGAAGGGGCATGGGCCTGCAAACCCGCGATATCCGCTGCAAATACGGGGTTTTCCCTAGAACTGGCGTCCAAGTTGTAACCCCGGGCCCGAACGGGCCTGGAATGAAAGCAAAATGAAAGTTAATAGAAAGACGGGCGAAAGCCGCCGCGCATGCCGCGGACGATTTATTCTTCTGGTTCGCCGGTTCGGCAGGCCTGCGAAATCCTACCGAATATTGCCGTGTCTCTCACGTTGCGTGCAGCCGCCCGGCTGGCGCGCGGATGGTTTACGATAGCGCCCATGCTGCAAGACCTCGATCAACTCGCCGCCCGTATCGGGCAACTGGTGCAACGCACCCGGCAACTCCATGCCGAGCGCGACGCGTTGCGTGTCCGCCTGAACCAAAGCGAATCCACCCAGCGTGCGCTCGAACAGCGCTGCGCCGAGGGCAAGGCCGAAATCCAGGCCCTGCAGGCCAAGCTGCAGGAACACGACGGCACCGCCGCCGACATGCTGGCGGGCGCCCGTCAGGCCGAAACTGAGTTGCGCGAGCAACTGGCCCGCGAAACCGCCGAACGCCAGAAAATCGAATCGCGCTCCACGGCCCGCGAGGCCGAGCTGCAGGGCAGCCTCAGTGCGCGCGACACCGACCTGCAGCGCCTGCGCGTCGCCGCCGCCGCCGCCCGCGAACGCATCGACACGGTGCTGGCGCGGCTGCCCGGCGCACCCACCGGAGACCAACCCTGATGGAACGCGTCGACGTCACGATCCTGGGGCGCGATTATTCCCTCGCGTGCTCCACCGAAGAAAAGCCTGCCCTGATGGCCGCCGTGCGGCACGTCGATCAGCTCATGCTGCGTGTCCAGGGCTCGGGCAAAGTGTCCAGCAACGAACGCATTGCCGTGATGGCGGCGTTGCAGATCGCCAGCGAATTGCTGGCCATGAAAGCGCCCGATGGTCCGCTGGGCGGGTTGGCGGTGGGCGACTTCAAGCGTAGAATCGAGGACATGAATTCCTTGCTCGACGATGCCTTGTCGGGTCAAGAAAAGTTGTTGTAGGGCGCAAGCCCCCGGCGTGTCGGTATCACGCAAGTTTTTCAGTTTGTCCCTGCCGTGTCCGTGACTTGGCCATACATTCTCTGAACCTATGTCTTACGGCATATTGGTTGCGCGAATGGTGAGCTGGAGCGATTGTCTCTCGTAGACGAACCCGACGCTCAACGGAACGCGACCACCTTGAACCTATCGGTTCGAGATGCCGGCCTAGACGGCACAGGCGGGGCATCTATTCCGGCGGGCCTGCATCGCGCAGGTCCGCGCCGGACGCCTTCCTTCCCCCCCACACCACAGGCTTGCCATGATGCACTCCCATCCCGTGCTTTCATTGAACCGGATCGCGGCCGCGTGCTGCGCCGCCCTGGCCCTGGCCGTCGCGCAGCCGGCGGCCGCGCAGCAGCCCCAGGCGGCGCCGGCCGAAGACGCCGCGGCGCGCGCGCCCGAGCTCACGTTGCAGGCCTCGGCCTCGTCCGATGTTCAGCAAGACACGGTACGCATCACGCTGGCCACCGAACTCGAGGCCGCCTCGCAGGCCGCGGCCGGCAAGGCCCTGACCACCGCGCTCGACGACGCGGTCAAGCGCGCCCAGGGCACCAAGGGCGTGGAAGTGCGCACCGGCGGCTACAACGTCTGGCCCAACGCCAACGACAAGGGCAAGATCCAGAACTGGCGCGCCCGCGGCGAGATCACCCTGGAATCCAAGGACTTCGCCGCCGCTTCGGCGCTGGCGACCAAGCTGTCCGACAAGACCGCCATCGCCCAGATCAGCTTCCTGTTGTCGCGCGAAGCGCGCGAGGCCGAAGAACGCAAGCTGCTGGCCCAGGCCGCCGAGGCCTTCCGCGACCGCGCCCTGGCCGCCGCCACCGCGTTCGGTTTCAGCGGCTACCGCGTGCGCCAGCTGGAACTCAGCGGCGGCGGTTCGCCGGTGCCCGTGCCGCGCCCCATGGGCGCCCAGATGATGGCCAAGAGCAGCATGGCCGAAGCGGCCGACGTGCCGCTCGAGGCGGGCAAGGTCACCGTCAGCATTTCCGTCAACGGGACGGTCGCCTTGCACTGAGCACATACAGGGCCGCGCCCAGCGCCATCATGGGCAGGGACAACCACTGTCCCATGCTCATGCCGCCGGCCAGCAGCCCCAGGAAGTCGTCCGGCTCGCGCGTGAATTCCACCAGGAACCGGAACGCGCCGTACCCCATCAGGAACAACGCGCTCACCTGCCCGGTGGGGCGCGGCCGGCTCGAAAACCACCACAGCAGCGCAAACAGCACGATGCCTTCCAGCCCCAGCTCGTAAAGCTGCGAGGGGTGGCGCGGCAGGCCGTCGCCCGACTGCGGAAACACCATCGCCCAGGGCACGTCGGTGGGGCGGCCCCACAGCTCGCCATTGATGAAATTGCCCAGCCGGCCCGCGCCCAGCCCCAGCGGGATCAGCGGCGCGATGAAATCGCTGACCGTGAACAAAGACAGGCCTTTCTTGCGCGCGAACAGCAGCATCACCACGATCACCCCGATCAGGCCGCCATGGAACGACATGCCGCCTTCCCACAGGTACAGGGTTTCCAGCGGGTGGGCCAGGTAATAGCCCGGCTTGTAGAACAGCACATAGCCCAGCCGCCCGCCCAGCACCACGCCCAGCACGCTGTAGAACACCAGGTCTTCCAGGTCGCGCGGGGTCAGCGCCGGGGTGTGGCCGCGCGCCAGGCGCATGCGGCCCAGCGTGTAGACCAGCGCGAAACCCACCAGGTACATCAGCCCGTACCAATGGATGGCCAGCGGGCCGATACGCAGGGCAATGGGGTCGAACTCGGGATAGTGCAGCATATTCCGCCACGCAGAAAAAGATTGGATCGATAATAACCGGCGAACGTGTCGCCACGCAGCGATGGGCGGCCAGCGGCCGCGCGGCCGCGCAAACCTCCGGAGACAGACCATGCCGAACAACGAACGTTCACGCCACATCACGCACGGGGTCGCCCGTGCGCCCAACCGGGCCATGTATTACGCCCTGGGCTACCAGGAAGCCGATTTCGACAACCCCATGATCGGGGTGGCCAACGGCCATTCCACCATCACCCCCTGCAACAGCGGCCTGCAGCGCCTAGCCGACGCGGCCATCGACGCGGTGCGCGCGGCCCGCGCCAACCCCCAGGTATTCGGCACGCCCACCATTTCCGACGGCATGTCCATGGGCACCGAGGGCATGAAATATTCGCTGGTATCCCGCGAAGTCATCGCCGACTGTATCGAGACCGCCGTGCAGGGCCAGTGGATGGACGGCGTGGTGGTCATCGGCGGCTGCGACAAGAACATGCCGGGCGGCCTGATCGCCCTGGCGCGCATGAACGTGCCGGGCATCTACGTGTACGGCGGCACCATCAAGCCCGGCCGCTACCAGGGCCAGGACCTGACCATCGTTTCGGTGTTCGAGGCGGTCGGCGAATTCACCATGGGCCGCATGGCCCAGGAAGATTTCAAGCAGATCGAGAAGTGCGCCATTCCCGGCTCCGGCTCATGCGGCGGCATGTATACCGCCAACACCATGAGCTCGGCCTTCGAGGCCCTGGGCATGAGCCTGCCGTATTCCAGCACCATGGCCAACGAAGACGACGAGAAGGTCGCCTCGGCGGCCGAATCGGCGCGCGTGCTGGTCGACGCGGTGCGGCGCGGCGTGCGCCCGCGCGACATCATCACCCGGCAATCTATCGAGAACGCCGTGTCGGTCATCATGGCCACCGGCGGTTCCACCAACGCGGTATTGCACTTCCTGGCCATCGCCCATGCCGCCGAAGTCGAATGGACCATCGACGACTTCGAACGCATCCGCCGGCGCGTGCCCGTCATTTGCGATCTCAAGCCGTCCGGCCGCTACGTGGCCACCGACCTGCACCGCGCCGGCGGTATCCCGCAAGTGATGAAGCTGCTGCTCGACGCCGGCCTGCTGCACGGCGATTGCGTCACCATCACCGGCAAGACCATCGCCCAGACGCTGGCCGACGTGCCCGCCGTGCCCCGCGCCGACCAGGACGTCATCCGGCCGATCGACCGCGCCCTGTACCCGCAGGGGCACCTGGCCATCCTGAAAGGCAACCTGTCGCCGGAAGGCTGCGTGGCCAAGATCACCGGGCTGAAGAACCCGGTCATCACGGGCCCGGCGCGCGTGTTCGATTCCGAAGACGACGCCATGGCGGCCATCATGGACCGCCGCATCCGCGATGGCGACGTCGTGGTGATCCGCTACGAGGGCCCCAAGGGCGGCCCTGGCATGCGCGAAATGCTTGCGCCCACTTCGGCGTTGGTGGGGCAGGGGCTGGGCGAAACCGTGGGCCTGATCACCGACGGCCGCTTTTCCGGCGGCACCTGGGGTATAGTGGTCGGCCACGTGGCGCCCGAGGCTTACGTGGGCGGCCCCATCGCCCTGATCCGCGAGGGCGATTCGGTTACCATCGACGCTCACCAGCTGCTGTTGCAGCTCAATATTTCAGATGAAGAAATGGCGGCGCGCCGCAAGGCCTGGGTCCAACCCAAGCCACGGTACACGCGCGGCGTGCTTGCCAAGTTCGGCAAGCTGGCCGGCACCGCCAGTCGTGGGGCAGTTACCGATGCATTTGAACCGTAGTCTGGCGGCCCTGGCCGCTTGTGGCCTGGTGGCCGGCTGGCCGGCCGGCGCCGGCGCCCAGGCCTTGCCCGATGGCCAGGCCCTGGCGCAAGGCAAGGCCTGCATGGCCTGTCACCAGGTCGACAGCAAGCGGGTGGGCCCGCCGTTGCGCAGCGTGGCCGAACGCTATGCCGGGCAGGGCGAACCCATGGTGCAATACCTGGCCGGCAAGATCCGCGGCGGTGGCCGCGGCGCGTGGGGCGCGGTGCCCATGCCGGCGCAGTCCCAGGTCAGCGAAGACGAGGCGCGACAACTGGCGCAGTGGATATTGTCCCTGCCGCCGGCCAAGCCCGAATAGCGGCGCAAGCCGCCTTGGATCAAGGAACGAACATGTCGGAACCATCCACTACAGGGCATACGCAGGTCGCCGTGCTGGGCGGCGGCTGCTTCTGGTGCGTCGAGGCCGTGCTGGCCGACCTGCGCGGCGTCGTCGGCGTGCAGCCGGGATACAGCGGCGGCCATGTCGACCGCCCCACCTACGACCAGGTGTGCGGCAAGCATACCGGCCACATCGAAGTGGCGCGGGTCGAGTTCGATCCCGCGGAACTGTCCTACAGCGACCTGCTGCGCGTGTTCTTCGCTACGCACGACCCCACCACGCCGGGCCGCCAGGGCAATGACGTCGGGCCGCAGTACGAGTCCGCCATCTTCTGGCAAGACGAGTCGCAGCGGCAGCAGGCCCAGGCCGTCATGGCCGAGATCGACGCGCAGCATATCTACGATGCGCCGCTGGTGACGCAGCTGCGCGAGCCGGCCACCTTCTGGCCCGCCGAAGACTACCACCGCAACTACTTCGCCCTGCATCCCGACCAGGGTTACTGCCAGTTCGTCATCGCGCCCAAGGTGGCCAAGTTCCGCAAGCAGTTCCGCGACCGCCTGGCCCGCTGATGCATCCCGGCGCGCCGGCGGGAACGCCGCGCGCCATGGCGGCATCTAATGCGGCATACCCTCGGATAATGCGGGTTGGGAGCTGCGGACATGTCATTGACCTTGCTGAAGCCTGTCGGCGCGGCGTCCACCGACGCCGAACTCGCCGGGCGCATCGCCGGCGGCGATAGCGAGGCGCTGCGCACGCTGATGCGGCGCTGCAACCAGACCCTGTACCGCACCGCCCGCAGCATCCTGCGCGACGACGCCGACGCCGAAGAGGCGGTGCAGGAAGCCTATTTCAAGGCCTACCGCGTCATGGCCACGTTTCGTGGCGACGCCTCGCTGGCCACCTGGCTGACGCGCATCGTCATCAACGAGTCGAAGCAGCGCCTGCGCCAGCGCGAACGCCGGTTGCGCCTGGTGCCCCTGGTCGATCTTCCCGTGGACGACCCGGGCTTGCCGGAGAAAAGCATGGTCGAAGCCGCCATCGGGTCGCTGCCCGAGCAAATCGTGCTGCGGGCGCAGACGCGCAAACTGCTCGAATCCCAGATCGACCAACTGCCCGATGCCTTCCGCACGGTGTTCATGTTGCGCGCCGTCGAGGAAATGACCGTCGAGGAAGTGTCCGACTGCCTGGATATTCCCTGCGCCACCGTGCGCACCCGTTATTTCCGCGCGCGCGCCCTGTTGCGCAAGGCGCTCGAGCGCGAAATGTCCACCGAGCTGATCGGGGCATTCTCGTTTGCCGGCGATCGCTGCGACCGTATCGTCGCGGCCGTCATGGCGCGGCTCGGCTCTCCACCCCCACACCGCTGATTTTTCCCCACTGGAGGTTCTACCATGTCGTTTCTGACGATAGGGGCGTGTACGCGCGCGCCCACTGCCCGGCGCGCATTCCTGGGCCAAAGCGGCCTGCTGTTGTCCGGCGCAGCCGTGGCGTTGCTGGCCGGGCGCGATGCGCTGGCCAAGGGCTCGAAGGCGCAAGAGTCCGACGTGCGCATTCTCAACACCGCCCTGGGCGCCGAGCTCGAGGCCATTGCCGCCTACCAGGTGGGCGCCGAAAGCGGCCTGCTGCAAAAGCCCGTGCTGAACCTGGCCCTGGCTTTCCAGGGGCACCACAAGGCGCACGCCGAACTGCTGTCCAAGACGGTCGCCTCGCTGGGCGGCAAGCCCGTGGCCGCGAAAGACAAGTATGTGTTCCCCACCAGCACGTTGAAATCCCAGGCCGACGTGCTGCGCTTCGCGGCCTCGCTCGAAAAGGGCGCGGTCAGCGCCTATCTGGGCGCGGTGCCCGTGTTCGACAATCGCGACCTGGCCAAGGCCGCCGCCAGCATCCTGGGCGACGAGGCCATGCATTGGGCCGTCCTGCGCCAGGCGCTGGGCGAAGATCCGGTGCCGGGGCCCTTCGTATCATGAGTCCGCGCGGCATCGTCGGCGCCGCTTGTCTGGCGGGGGCGGCGCTGGCCTGTGGCGCGGCGTGGGCCGCCCCGGCCGGCGCCGCGGGGCCGGGCTACACGGGCGACGCCGTGCGCGGCCAGTCGGTCTACGAACGTTGCCTGGCGTGCCACGCGATTGCCTACGACCGCACCGGCCCGCGCCACTGCGGCCTGTTCGGCCGGCGCGCCGGCAGCGTGCCGGGGTTTGCCTATTCCGATGCCATGAAGCGGTCGGGCATCGTCTGGAACGAGCAAACCCTGGACATGTTCCTGAAGAGCCCGATGACCGCGGTGCCGGGCACGTCGATGGGTTACGCCGGCATTGCCGACCCCCAGGAACGCGCCGATCTCATTGCCTACCTGAAGCAGGCGCCCGCCTGCGCGCCTTGAGGCGCGCGGGCGGGGCATGGCCTCACTCGACGCTCTTCACCACGCCGCGGCGCATCTGGTCCAGTTCGATCGACTCGAACAACGCCTTGAAGTTGCCTTCGCCGAAACCGTCATTGCCCTTGCGTTGGATGATCTCGAAGAAGATCGGGCCGATCTGGTTCTCGGTGAAGATCTGCAGCAGCAGCCCGCCGCCGGGCGCGCCGTCCAGCAGGATGCGGTTCTTCTGCAGGCGCGCCACGTCCTCGCCGTGGTTGGGCAGGCGGCGGTCCAGCAGTTCGTAGTACGTGTCCGGCGTATCCAGGAACGCCACGCCCTGGCCGCGCAGCGCTTCGACCGTGGCGTAGATATCGTCGGTGGCCATGGCGATGTGCTGGATGCCTTCGCCGCGGTACAGGTCCAGGTATTCCTGGATCTGGCCTTTTTCTTCCGTGCCTTCTTCATTGATCGGGATGCGGATGTTGCCGCACGGCGACGTCATGGCCTTGGACTTCACGCCCGTGACCTTGCCCTCGATATCGAAATAGCGGATCTCGCGGAAATTGAACAGGCGTTCGTAGAATTCCGACCACTCGGCCATCCGGCCCTTGTGCACGTTGTGGGTCAGGTGGTCCACCAGCGTCAGGCCGGCGCCGGCGTGCGTCAGGTCGCTGGCGGCGGTCTGCACGTCCAGCGGCTCGAAGTCCACGTCGTAGATGCTGATGTCGCCGATGCCGCCGTGGCCGTTCTTGCCGCGCCAGCGGTCCACCAGGTAGATCAGCGAATCGCCGATACCCTTGATCGCGGGGATGTTCAGTTCCATGGGGCCGCTGTGCGAATCGAAACCCCAGGCGCCCAGTTCCAGCGCACGCCGGTAGGCCTTGGCCGCATCCTGCACGCGAAAGCCGATGGCACAGATCGACGGGCCGTGCAGCCGCGCAAAGCGCTGGGCGAACGAATCCGGTTCGGCGTTGATCAGGAAATTCACGCCGCCCTGGCGGTACAGCGTCACGTCTTTATGGCGATGCCGGGCAATCGCCTTGAAGCCCAGCAGCTCGAATACCTTGCGCAGTGCGGCCGGGTCCGGCGCGGCGTACTCGATGAACTCGAAGCCGGCGGTTCCCATGGGGTTGTCCCAGGTCTGGAAAGGGGTGTTCATGTCGGCCCTCCGTGGTGGTCATGTTCGCTGACTCGAAAATCGAGTCCAGGACGAAGATTGTAGGCATCAAGGGGCGGCAGGCGATTGCGAATCTGCCCTACAAAGGGCAAAGTCGGGCAATAATATTGCTTGATTTGCTTTGACTAGGAACAAATATGGCTGAATTAGAGCTAGATAGGACAGATCGCAAAATTCTGGCCGAGTTGCAGCGCGATGGCCGCCTCAGCAACCAGGAACTGGCCGACCGCGTTTCCCTGTCGCCCAGCCCCTGCCTGCGACGGGTGCGCCGGCTCGAAGAGCGCGGCTATATAAAGCGCTATGTCGCGCTGGTCGACGCCGAGAAAGTGGGCCTGGGCCTGCTGGCGTATGTGTCCATCCGCCTGAACAAGCACGTGGGCGGCAGCCATGCGCCCATGGGCGAGTTCGCCCGCGACGTCCAGCGCTGGCCCGAGGTGGTCGAGTGCTACGCCATGTCGGGCGACATGGACTACCTGCTGCGGGTGCAGGTCGCCGACCTGGCCCATTTCTCCAGTTTTGCCATGGACACCTTGATGCGCCATCCCGCCGTGGTCGACATGCGGTCGTTCTTCGCCCTGCAGCAGATCAAGGAAACCACCGAACTGCAGCTATAAGGCCCTGGCGCTGCGCGGGCAGGGCGCGTCTGCGCCTATGTCTGTCCCTGTTTATTTTCGGCGTTTCAAAAAATAGTGTCGCAGCTGGCGTCATGCCTCTGTCATATGTGCTATAGTCTCGCTCCTTCGTTGCTTGAACAGCATTTCTCAGGCGGCGGGGCCGAAGTCTTCGTTGCGGCAGTCGGCACAATGTCTACAGACCTTGTTGCACAAACTGAAAAAATCGTGATAAGATCTCGGGCTTGGCAGTTAGCGATTTCTACGGGTTAACCCTTAAGTGGTTTCCCTGAAAATCGAAAGCAGCCAGGCGGCAGTACCGGCAGCAAATCAGAAGTTGATGATTTGACAGGTTAAAAAAAAGGCCTCATAATCTCGTTTCTGTGCTGCTGAGACAGCAAGCCAGCAAGCAAGACGCAGTACCTGTTCTTTAACAATGAAACAACCGATAAGTGTGGGCGCTTGGTGAGTGGCGCACGGCACCTGCGGCGATCTGTCCCTTGGGGCGGATTGAGCGCGGTGCCAGGCCAAAGCAAATCAAGCGCTCGCATGGAAGTGAAGTACCTTGAATGTCAAACATTCAAATTAACCTCAC
>Ga0182736_1003410_pt1 | contig 10758 bp, 8 predicted proteins | sample eDN5th30CKraftBY_FD_128882 | JGI IMG/M metagenome (GOLD analysis project Ga0182736, IMG submission 128882) | Enriched backyard soil microbial communities from Emeryville, California, USA - eDNA 5th pass 30_C Kraft BY (version 2) (version 2) | ecosystem: Environmental > Terrestrial > Soil >...
CTCGGCTCGTTTGCGATGCGGCGCCGCCTCGCGCCTCAGTCGCGCGAGGGGTAGACGCACCGTCCCTCGCACTCGAGTCGCGCATGCTCGAGCACGCGACACAGGGCGACCGCCACCCGACGGTCAGCTCATGCCCTCAAGCCTAACGCGGGCGCCGCACGAGACGCCCTGGTCCGGCGCCGGATGATCCACTCGGCGGCGAGCCAGTTGATCACCCAAGCCAGCGTCATGAGGAGGTCTCGCGTCAGGCCCACCACATTGCCGGTGAGCAGGATGATGGGCAGCATGACCACCACCTGCATCCCCGCGCCCTGCCCGAGGGCATAGGCGCGGATCATCCAGGCCTCGTGGCGCGCGACGTCGCGACGCAGGATGCTGCGCCACGCCACGATGATCGCCGCGAACATGACCCCGCCGACTACCAGCCGCGTGGCAAGAGTCAGCGGCCCCTGCATGCTTTGCGGGATCGGGTAGACCACTGCCATCCACACGCCCGTGAAAGCCGTCGCGAGGCCGCTCAGCGCGAGGACCTTGCCGGCGCGCCGATGCCACATCGGCCACCGTCGCCGAAAACCCGCCGAGAACTGGAACGCGCCGAGCAGGGAATAGAGCGCGGCCGCGACGATGTGGACGACGATCGGTACCGGGGCGGCAACGAACCGGGCGCTCTCTGCAGTGGCAGGCGCCGAAAGGCTGAGGAGGCGCACCATGCCTCCGAGCATCGGAATGGCGCTCAACGCGAGCAGGAGCACCGGCACCAGAAAGTCACGCTTCGTGAGCTTCTTCATGACACGACCCGTCCTTAGAGCTCGTACGAAAACAAGGAGCCGAGCGACGGGAACCGGAAATCAGATCCCTCGATCTTCTGGATGGTCCCCTCCACGCCCATCGCCAGCTTTTCGGTGAAGCGGTAGACGAAGCCTACGCGAGACATCGCGGCCATGTCTCCGTGTCCCGTCTGCGTGACCCGTCCATAACCCACGCCAAAGGACGTATAGGGTTCGAACGCTCCCATGGGCGCCGCGAGCCGCACCGTCGGCATCACCATCACGCCGAAGAGATTCCTCGCGTAGAAGGCGCCGACACGCGCTCCGCTGCTCAAGCGGGCTCCCCCCAGATCGAGGGTGTACTTCACCTCTGGATCGACGCCGCCGCCGAAGTCGTAACCGTCCTCCGAAATGAGTGTCGGCGTGAAGTTGAGACTCCAGCCGGAGTTGGTTGGGGCCGCCGCTGCTGCCGAAGAAGAGGACAGCAGGACGAGGGCAAGAAGCGCCCCAAGGGCGGGCACGGGCTTGTTCGAGAATGACATGGTTTTTCTTCCTTTCTAGCTGCGTCGTTCGAATGCCTCGGAGTCGAGGCGGGTGAGGTCATGGGGAACCGTCAGCACGGGCCGGCTCGAGAAGCGGACCAGCTGGTCCGCGACGGAGCCCATTGCGACGCGCCGACCGCGACCGGCGCCGTGGCGGCCGACCACGATGAGGCCGGCGCCGACTTCGGCCGCGACGTTGTCGAGCTTCTCCCAGGGATTGCCGTGGCGCAGGACCCCGGTGACACCGCCGCGGCTGCGCTGGACTCTTGCCACGAGACCGTCCAGCGCCTCGCTGCACTCCTGCAGGCGGCGGTCGTCGAACTCGTCGACTCCCAACTCGCAGACGTGGACCACGGTGAGCAGGGAGGCGAGCTCCAGGGCCAGCTCGAGAGCCTGCTCCGCGGGCTGGCTGAAGTCGGTTCCGCAGACGACGTGTCGAAGCGTTTCCATGGACCCAGCATGCGGGCCGCATGTACCAACGGTTGTCCGATCACCGTTGGATCTGGGCCCCCTGCGTCCGCTCCGCGTTGGATCGGCAAGCGCATGGGCGCCGTGGCGCCGCGCCAGCCGTGCTAGAAGGAGGCTTCATGACCGTGTTTCCGCCCTTCCGACTGGATGCCGACGAGGAACGCCTGTGGAAGGGTGAAAAGCTGCTCGCCCTGCGGAGGAAGCCGTTTGCGATCCTTCGCTACCTCGTCTCGCATCCGAAGAAGCTGGTCACACGCGAGGAACTCCTCGCGCATGTGTGGGGCGGTACCGTGGTCAGTGACAGCGCCATGCGCGGCCACATGCACGAACTGCGGCAGGTGCTCGGCGAGGGCGTGATCGAAACGGTGATCGGACGCGGCTACCGTTTCGTGGCCAAGATCCGCGACGAGACGGTCGAACAGGTCATGACGCAGGCATTCGAAACGGATCCACTCGTTGTCGGTCGGGAGGCGGAGCTCGACTCGTTGCGTAGCGCGTTCGCGCGGGCAACCAGCGGCGATCGGCAGCTCTGTTTCATCACCGGCGAGCCTGGAATCGGCAAGTCGACGCTCGTCCGCACCTTTCTGTCGGGTATCGACCTACGCACGGTGAGCGTCGGGCGCGGTGCCTGCCTCGAGCAGCACGGCACACCCGAACCCTACCTTGCAATCATCGAGGCCCTCGGCGCGCTCGCGAGATCGTCGCGTTCTGTTGAGACAGCATCGGCGTTGGTCCGCCATGCGCCCACGTTCGTGTCGCAGGTGCCGCACCTCGTCAGCGACGAGCAACTGGTCGAGGCGAGGACGCGTGCTGCTGGTGGCAACGAGTCCAGGCAGCTGCGCGAGCTGAGCGTGGCCTTCGAGGCCCTCGCCTCACGGGAGCCGCTCGTTCTGGTGCTGGAAGATCTCCAGTGGTCCGATGTTGCGACGATCGATCTGCTCTCGCTGCTGGGGCAGCGCCAGGAGCACGCCCGCCTGCTCGTCCTCGCCACTTCGCGACACGCGGAGATCCAGAGTCCGGATCACCCGCTCAACCGGGTGATGCGCTCGCTCGTCACTCGATCCGGTGCGCTGGCGCTTCAGGTTCCCCCGGTGGACGTGGCCGCGATCCAACGGTTCATCGATCGGCGCTTCTCCAGCCACGATTTCCCGCCGCAGCTGGCGGAGCTGGTCGCCAGGATCACCGGCGGAACACCCCTCTTCATGGTGGCCCTGCTCGACGAGCTCGCGGGCCGAGGGATGCTCGTCGAGCATGACGACCGGTGGAGCCTGACGGTTTCGATCAACGACCTCCGCGCCCACCGGCCCGCGAGCGTAAAGCAGCTGATCGACCTGCAACTCGACCGACTGCCCGCACCGGAGCAGCGCGTGCTCGAGGCGGCGAGTATCGTGGGCGCGGAGTTCGCGACGACGCTGGTCGCCGCCGCGCTCGAGATGCCGGTCGAGCAGGTCGACGACATCTGCGACTCGCTCCTCCGTCGATCCCTCTTCCTCCGCGCCGAGCCGGACGGTCGCTATGGCGTTACCCACGCGCTCGTTCAGGAAGTCTGCGTCGAGCGTAGTAGCCCGGGGAGGCGCCAGCGCTGGCACCGGCGAGTCGCCGAAGCGCTCGAGCGCGATTCGTACGCCGGAGAGGCGTCGCACGTCCTCGCCAAGCACTTCGACGCGGCGGGCGAGCCCGCTCGCGCCACTGCCGCTTACCTGGCCGCAGCGCGCCAAGCCGCGCTGCGCTATGCCACCTCGGACGCCGTCACGCTCTGCGCACGCGCGCTGGATCTCATTCCAAGGCTGGCCCCAGGACGGGAGCGCGACCTGCTCGAGTTCGAGATCCTCGGGACGATGTGCCGGCAGGTGAATTCAAACTCATTCAGCGCGGCCTTCGCCGGCAGGGACCCGCTCGAGGTCTACACACGCGCAGTCGACATCGCGCGCTCGCTCGACGACGTTCCGAGCCTCTACGGGGCGCTCACGCAGCTGTGCAACTACAACCTGATTGTCGCGGCGTACGCCAGGTCGGCGGAGCCGATGGCCGAACTCGAGCGAATCGAGCAGGCGCACGAGCTTGACCCCATTTTGCTGCACGCGGGGTTATTCGCCCGGGCCTATACGGCCTTCTTCACCGCCGACTTTGGGACCGCGCTCGGCCTCTTGGAGCGACTGGTCCCTCCCGAGGACGCGCCCTCCGTCTTCCACGGGAACCTCGCTGGCAGGGCCCTCGCGCTGGGCCACCTCGCTTGCGTACGCTGGGTGGTCGGCGAACCGGATCGCGCGCTATCGGACGCCGTGGCGACGATCGATCTAGCCGAGAAGGCAAAGGTTCCCGTCCTGCTGGCGCTCGGGCACGTCGTCCGCGCGCGTCTCCGCTTTCTGCGTCGTGATCCGCTGCCCATCGTCGAAGAAGAAGCGCTCCAGTCCGTGCGCATAGCGTCCCTCGACCTGGGGCTCCACACCGAGGCGAGCGCCGTCGCGCTGTGGGCCCAGGCCCGCCGCGCTCCACTTCCCCTCGCTGCCATCGAACCAATGCTCGATGCTCTGCAGCAGCGGTTGAGTGAGGTTTCGACCTGCTCCACGCTGGTCGGCCTGGTGTTGATCGACGTGCTACGGATCTCCGGCCACACCGCAGAAGCGCGCCGCCTGACGGACGAGATCATCGCCTTCGCAGAGGCGCACGACGAGGCCGTGTACTTCCCCGAACTCCTCCGCGTCCGTGGCGAACAGCTCGAAGGCACCGCTCTCGACGTGGCGATCCGCGACTTCGAGCAGGGCGTTTCCCTTGCCCGAGCTGCTGGCGCTCGTAGCCTGGAGCGGCGCGCGATGGAGAGCCTCGCCTCCGCTCGCACACTGCGAATGGCCGGATCCCACCGCAACAAGCGCAGGACGGCAGAGGTAGACGACGCGGTATCCGAGGGCGGACTCAAACGGTGAACGCACCACGGGGTGCGGCTGTGACACCTTTCGCCTGTAATGTGCGGAGGAATGTGGGCCCGTAGCAAAGCAAGTCGGCTGATCTACGAAGATCTCCTGGAGCTCCAGCGCCGGTTCGGTAGCGGAGAGTCGTTTGGTGCGCCGCGAGGATCGGCCGCGCGCCCACGACGGTGTCGCGCGAGGTCCGGCTGGATATCTAGGTGGCGGGAAAAGCAGAAGGCCAGAACCGGTATCCGATTCTGGCCTTCGATCTGGAGCGGGAAACGGGATTCGAACCCGCGACCCTCAGCTTGGGAAGCCCTTCAGGTGGCCTTGGCACCGCTTCCGAGGGATTGCACGGCGTCGCACAGGCTCCGCAGCTGCCGGAAAACACTGGAGATTCGGAGAAGGGTGTTTCGCACCCCTTCGCACCGGCCTCACCGACTCGCACGCGGTTTGTTACACCCTTGTTACAAGGAAAGGCGGCCGGGAAGGGGAGAAAGCCCAAGGTACTCGGCACGTTGCAGACCGGTGCTGGCGGCCGGCTACTCACGGTCAGGGAGGTTGCGGCGCATCTCGGCGTTTCAAGGGCCACGGTCTACAAGCTCTGCGCCTCGGGCGACCTCCCAGCTATCCGGGTGGGCGCGGCGCTGCGGATCAGTGCCGCGAGCCTGGCCAGTTGGGGTGCGGGACAGGAGCGATGAGGCGCCCCTGAGAGGTCCGAGGCCGAGGTCGGCTTCCCAGCCTTCGGGGGTAAAGGAGACAAACCCCGCCGCACCCGGCAGCGGAGTCCAGCCCATGCCGATCACCAGTTCCAGACCAGCCAGATCGCTGAACGGTATGCAGACGTTCTCGACGAGCGGGTTTGAAGTACAGCCTCCACTTGCGGACCTTGGTCCTTATCCCCGAGTCTCCCCCCGATCACACTTAGGAATTTCAAAAAGGACCTCGTCGGCTCCGAACCATCGATTTTCGATTACGTGCGCCCGAACTGCAGCGGGATCGGGAGAATACGCCACGAGCGCCAAGCTCGATCGAGCGCGACTACAGGTCACGTAGAACAAACGACGGGTGCGGTCGAGCGCGGTCTCCTTTCCTTCTTTGGCATTCTTGATATCGGCGGGCGTTGGCGCTTTCGCGCCGAGCAGCTTGTCGTAGCCAAACAGGAAGCCTCGGGCCTCCTCGTCGTCCATCAGGACCATGACGCGATCGAACTCAAGGCCCTTCACTCCTTGATGGGTGTCGAACGGGGCCTCGTGCGCGACATAGGCAGCGTAGGGTGCGACTTCGGAGAACGGGCACTCGAGAAAGGCAACGAGAGCCCCAATCTGTTCGCTAATAGGATCGGCCGCGTTATCGTTTGATGCCTCCGACTGCGCAAACCGCTTGGCGGCTAAGGCGGCCTTAAGGCTCTCTGGGAGCAAGAAGAGATTGGTCTCCGAGATATTTTCGGCGAGTTCGCCGCAAGTAGGATTGCCGTTGGCAAAAAGGGCCATCAGGCTCTCGATAGCGGCCTGGGCGGTGCGAAGCTGCGCAAGCGGCATATCGTTGCCCTTCAAAGTTTCCTTGGTGAGAAGCGGGGAACTTTCGCGAACCAGTTTACTCACCGCGAATTTGTCGCCCTTCTGCTGCGATGTAACGAGAGGCAGGACATAGTGCGTAAAGAATCGGGTCGGCGCTAAGCTGCCGTCAAGGAAGGCCGTCCGAAAATCATCGACGTATGCCAGGGCCTCGAATATTTTCAGGAAGCCCATCCTCCGGGCTGCCATGTGATGTTCAAGCGTCAGTATTTTGCATCTGCTAGTGTCGGACCAGTCCCGATCATCGGTCAGTCCAGCCATGTAGTTTCGGACTTCCTCCTCAAGCACAGGTTTGTCCTGCACATCGCTCGGAAATAGGAATAGTCGCACCCAACCTTCCGGTCGGTCGTCGCGCGGCTCCTGTTTGAGAGCGTCAGCATCTTCTCGAATTCGATTGATGAGACGTACGATGCGCTGAGGGCAGCGGTGATTTAGCTTCTTCGTCGGTTTCCCCCAGCTCTGCGGAATCTCGCTCTCGATCCGCTCTTTCCCGTCAGGATAAATCCTTTGCATGCCGTCACCGATCAATCCTAAGCAGAAACGATCGGCATGGGTTCTTTGAACTACGAACAGGGCCTCGATGAGCGCGCGGTTGGTGTCCTGACTCTCGTCGATCAATAGGAACGGAAACCTCTCTACAAAAATGCGCTGCATGAGAGGTTTTGTAAGCATGAAGGTCGAAAATATTCCGATGACCTCACTGTGGTTTATGGCGTTGCTTTCTCGATTGTCTCCGTTAGGACTATAGGTGAAGGTCTTAATGTCGGCGAGCCCGCCCAACCTGCGCAGCTTTGACTCGAGCTGGACTTGGCGGGCGGCCGACGCCTTGGTGCCCGCCCGCCCCTTTGCTTCTTCGGCTTGAATGTCGGCGATGTCGCGCTGCAGTTTGTCCTTAAGCCAAGAGCGGATGTCGGAATTCAATCCCGAAATTTGCGACCAAGCGAAGCTGTGGATAGTGCGCACGATGAACAGTGGATCGTATTCCGTTCGGCGTGTAATTTCCTCGCAAGCTGCGTTGGTGTAGGTGATGACGGCGACCAGCCGGCTTCGCAGGCGAAGGACATCTCGGTAAGTCTTTGATAAATGGTTCAGCGCTTTCACCAGCGAGCGCGTTTTCCCCGATCCGGCTCCTGCAAAGAGGAAGAAGCTAGTGGGCTTCTCGAGACTTAGAAATTCGGCAAGTTCTTCGTCTACGTGATCATCGATTTTGAGGTTCGACGTTGCAGTTTGAAGGTTCGTCACGCCGCGGCCTCCGAAGCTGCTCGTGCTTCCGGTGCGCCGCCGTCGTCTGCTACCTGGGCGAGGCCAAGATCGACCTGCTTGGAGTCAAGCTGGCGAACCAGCCAAAGCAGCCCGTTCTTGATATAGGCCGGCGGTTTCAGCGAGACAGGGTCATTGATCTCGAGTAGGTCCAACGCGAACTCGGCTTTTCCACCAGATTCGAGCGCAGTCTTGAGTTCGGCACTAAGGGCCTTCAGATCGGAACTGTTAGCAATGGCGTTACGGAACTTGCCGATGAGCCCGTTCCCAGGCAAGTTCTCAAACAACCCTAGGTTCGCCATGACTATCGCATCTTCCAGTGTGTAGGAGAGCGCCTCGGCGGTTTCTCCCTTAAACGACGCCTGGACGGGCGATTGATAGGCCACGCGCACGGAGAATTTTTCATCCTCGTACTGTTTTACCTTCTCAACTTCCGGCATCTCGAGGAGCAGGTCTAGGTCACTGATAGCTGGCCACCACGTTCGCAAGGTGGTGTTGCGGGTTGTGTGGCCGGCAGCGCGGACAGGTTGCGTGCTGGCACCTGATGGTCCCACGGAATCGATGTCGGTTATGATTAGCGTGGTAAGGCCGAGCTTTTCAACTAGGCTGCGCAGCTTATGGGCGTGACTTCCTCCTATTTCGAGCCAGGTGATATAGCTCTCGGCGAGTTTCGCGAACTCCGGATGGTAAGTCACGAAATTGGGGACGAGTATGCGCTCGGCTGGGCCCTCGAACAGAATGGCCGCGTCTGCAAAGAACAGATCGCAATGGGTGACTCGCAGGTAACGTGTCACAAAGCGCTTAGTGTCCGCATCGGGTCCAAACGCGTTCTCTAAGTTGACAACACGGGAGATGGGGATCGATTTGCGGTCGCCCGGCAGTCGGCGGAAGTAGCGAAGTGAGTCAAATTCGCACTCGTGCGCAATGTGGCTTGAATGGGTGCTTACCACCATCTGGGTGACAAAATTTGGGTTCTCGCCGAGATCGGGGTGATTGCGCAAAATCTTGTGTGCTTGGCGGATGAATACTTGCTGAACTTGAATGTGTAGATGGACCTCGGGCTCTTCGATGAGGACCAAATGCAAAGGCGGTATGATCGAGTCTTCTGATGCCTTGTGCTTGGCCTTGCCTACCCTCATCCAGCTGTCACGGAAGGCCATTAGGCGGAAGACCATGGAGATTAGGTTCTGGTAACCCAACCCATTTGAATCCTCTGGCAGAAACAGATTGGCGGCATTTCCGCCGTCGTGAAAGGGTACGACGAACTGCACGGCCGTGTCGTGGTTCAGCCCTTCTACGGGACGCAAACGCGTCGAAATGTTCAGGTTCGGGTCCGTTACGCCTGGATATCCGAGTCTGTGCATCTCCTTAAGCGGTCTCTCGAAGCCCTCGCGAAGCCGCAAGTTGAAGGTCTCTTGGGCTTCCTCGATCGCCTTGAGCGCAAGGAGGTCTTGCGCGTCCGGGTTCTCATAGGGATCGAGATGGCGATTGTAGTATTGGCGGAGTTGGACTGAAAGCTTCCGCGACCCGCTCATCGTGACGGCGGCCTCTTCGCTGGCGTCCTCGCCCGTCGTGCCGAAACCGCGCTGTGCACTGATCTCATCGATCCGAATGAGCCCACGAAATGGGTCGTCGATCGGCTCACTTCCATTGAGAGCCTGCGGCTTGGCGCTGCCATGCTCTGGTTCGACGCAGGCGGAAGGATCGAGCACGTAGGCTTTGACGGTAAAGAACGCCGCAAACCGGCGCTGAAGGAACTCGACAAGGCTCTTCGGCCAGATTGTCACCTGAAAGTCGGTGGTGGTCTTGCCTTGTCCGGAGGCCAGATTTGCGCCGGCTGCCTGCAGGGCCAACGCTTGGGCGCGGGCGGTCAAATATTCCATTTGCAGTTGCGCGGCATCTTTCGGCTCCAGGCGCATCCGCACGCCGAGCCGACCACCATCCCAATCAATGGTCGGAAGGATTTTTTGGACGTAGTGCACTTCATCTTCGGAGACTTGAAGCCAGACATCAAGGAATGGCAAAAACGAGTCCCAGTCCGGGACCGGCAATGCCTGGCCATGGACATGCGCATCTTCCCAAGCATCTCCCATCGCGTTGATCGACGGCCAATGGGAAAGTGTGAAGTCGTTGAAGCAAAAGCTGGAACGCTCGCGGTCCACGAGGAAATATCGGAGTGCCGTAATCGCAGACGTTTTGCCGCTATTGTTTGCTCCCACGAACACGGTTTTTTCAGGCGACAGGCCGACTCTCGTTGAAAGCAGCTTTCGAAAGTTTGCGATTTCGACAAACTCAATCCGCACAATTCACCCCCGGACAGAATCAGTCCACGCCCTCCGAAGCTTTGGATCGGGAATGGAAACTGGACCGTAGCAGACGCGAAGTGAATACCGCAAGATCCTGCTATTTGAGGGGCCAGGCAAGCGGCGCCGCTGTTCACCGACCTAAGCTCGCAGGCCCATTCGTGGCGCCTCGATCGACGTCTGAAGGCCACCTACACGAGCACCGGTCTGCTGGCGATCGACGAGAACATTTACCTCTCCTACGGCAAATGAAGGTCCGACCTCCTGTCCCGGATCATGGGCCGAAGGTACGACCGCAAGAGCATCGTCCTCACCTCGAACCTCCCGTTCAACGAGTGGCCCACGGTCTTCCCCAACGCCGCCTGCACCACCGGGGCACATCGACCGCCTGGTCCACCGAGCGGAGATGCTCACCGTCGAAGGTGAGTGCTACCGGAGGCGCACCGCGGAGGCGGCAGGATCAGCGACGAGAGCGAAGAAGGCCTGAGTACCCCGTCGGTCCCGGCGCCGGCGACTCACGCTATTGCCGGCAGGTTCAAATTTCCGCGGTTCTTGATGTCCGCCAACATCAGCAGCCTTAATCGTAGCCTGTACCAGGGCATCAACGACCTCGTCGAGCGTGCCGTCCTTCGCCGCAACCCTGGCGGGAGCAATGAAGACGAGTTATGAGCTCATCACGGGCCCGTGAGTGGGCGGCCATCCCCCGATTTCGTGGGCAGTCGTTCTGTGCGGCTCGGCGGCGTGCCGCGGAACCTGTCACGGCAAGCCGGTCCCGAGCCAATTCTTCCTCCTCGCGAAACTCGTGAGCGCCGTCGGTAGACAGCGGCCCCCGAGAGCGATCTCCGGGGCGGCTGTCTCTTCTCCCCCGGCTCCCCGCGGGCCTGCGCGTCGACGAGCGTCGCGCGCGCGCCGGGACAGGCTCGGAGCGTCAAGAC
>Ga0182736_1003412_pt1 | contig 10756 bp, 11 predicted proteins | sample eDN5th30CKraftBY_FD_128882 | JGI IMG/M metagenome (GOLD analysis project Ga0182736, IMG submission 128882) | Enriched backyard soil microbial communities from Emeryville, California, USA - eDNA 5th pass 30_C Kraft BY (version 2) (version 2) | ecosystem: Environmental > Terrestrial > Soil >...
AACGGTTTAAATCTAGGATTTTTAGCTAAATCGGCGGAGATTTAATTTTTTTTTGTTGAAATAAAATGAATCAATTTGTCTGCTAAAATAAAAGCAATTTTATAATAAGACTCCACGCTCCATCCGGCAACATGCGGACTTAATAATACTTTTTCACTTTTCATCAGCTCTTCATACCAGACCGCTTCCTTCAATGTCGGAAATTTCTCGACTGGCAGTACATCAAATGCTGCCCCGAGAACTCTCCCTTCACTAATACTTGCTAAAACGGCATTTACATCCACTATCTCTCCCCTAGATGCATTTAGAAAAAAGATAGGCTTTCTAAAATGATAGAGGTATTCATTATCAACTAAATTACGCGTTTCCCTGGTTAAGGGTATATGCAAACTTAAGACATCTGCTTCCTTCACCACTTGCTCCATGCTTACTTCTTGCGCGTATGCATCAGAAAATCCGGTTTTATATTTATCGAAAGCAATCACCCTTACCCCAAAACCAGCAAGCCTTCTAGCCATCGCCTGCCCGTTATTCCCATAACCAATAAGGGCAACGGTTTTACCGCCAAGCTCCACTCCCCTATTCGCTTCCCGCCTCCAAAGTCCTTCCCTAATTTCCCTATTCCCTCTTGATAGATTGTTCATTAAAGATAATAGCATTCCTATTAAGTGCTCGGCAACTGCATCGCGATTGCCTTCAGGGGCATTCAACAACTTAATCCCGATACTTTTAGCGAAATCCTCATCTATATTATCCATGCCCGCACCTGCCCTTCCAATGCACATTAAGTTATCGCTTTTCTCTAAAACAACCTTGTCTACCTTAAATTTAGAACGTATAATTAATGCGTTATATTCAGGAAGAATGGTCAAAGCCTCTTCTAATTCTATTTCGGGCTTATAGGTATAACTTAATCCTTCATTTTCCAGTTTCTCTAAAAAAATTGGATGGAGATCATCAACAATCAAAATTTTCCAGTTAACAACCTGCTGTTTTTCGCTTCTCATTACTTAACCGCATTAATACTCTTTTCGATTTGGTTTGTTAACCATACAAAGTCTGCAACACTTAGCCGTTCGGCACGAAGATCCAACAAAGGGTCGTTGACCATTTGGTTCTTCCCCACAATAACACCTAATGCATTCCGCAAAGTCTTCCGACGTTGATTAAACCCAGCCTTCACCACTCTCCAAAAGAGTTTTTCATCGCAATCTAACTTCTCAACGTTGTTACGAACCAAGCGGATAACTCCAGACAGCACTTTTGGCGGCGGGTTAAATGCTCCGGCTTTAACCGTAAATAAATAATCCACTTTATAATAGGCTTGTACAAATACACTCAAGATACCATATTCTTTGTTCCCTGGCTTAGCTGTACAACGCTCTGCAACCTCTTTTTGGAACATTCCAACTGCTTCAATTACCTTGCTTCGGTTATCTAATATCTTGAATAAAATCTGAGAAGAAATATTATAGGGAAAATTGCCTATTATAGCTACTGGTGTTTCAAAAATATTATCGAAATCAAGCTCCAAAAAATCGCCAAGAATCAATCTGCTTCCTAAATCGCCATATTTCGCAGCTAGAAATTCAACAGATTCGCTATCTAAATCAATTAGCCACGTCTCAAATCGATTGTCTTGCAATAAGAAATCCGACAGGATCCCCATTCCCGGTCCTACTTCTAAAACTTTATAAAAACTATTATCGGGTTGCAGAGCATCAACTATTTTCTTAGCAATATTTTTATCCGTAAGAAAATGTTGACCAAGATGTTTTTTTGCACGAACTTGCGCCATTGTTAATGATTAACGTTTCGCCAAAGATACACCATAAGCTTCCCTGCTCCAAATAAATTGCTAACCTTCTCTGATTTATACCCTTGATAAACGTATAGCTATACCTAGGTTAAAAACATCACCGTGCTACAGCAAAATTGTATCTCCAATCATTTTCAACAAATTTCTTGTATGAAATAGGTTTTTCGAAGCCATAATGAGGAACTAAATTTGCAGCAGCTATATGCTGTTTCTTTTTTTTGCATATAAAAGGCAATTTATCTAAGTTTGACCTATTCAAAATAGGCAATTAAGTATGAGTGATAAATTAAAGGTAGGTATAAGTATTGGAGACGTAAATGGAATTGGGCTGGAAGTTATTATCAAGACCTTAGCAGACAGTCGCTTGTTTGATTTCTTCACTCCTATCGTTTATGGAAACACCAAAGTTGCATCATTTCATCGGAAATCTATAGGAATAGGCGACTTTAGCTTTAATGTGGTTAATCATCCTGAGCAGGCAAGTGAAAGAAAACCCAATATGATCAATTGTTGGCAAGAAGATGTAAAAATAACACTCGGCGAATCTAATGAAACGGGCGGCAAATATGCCCTACTATCACTCGAAAGAGCAACGGAAGATTTGATCAACGGCAACATCGATGTCTTAGTTACTGCCCCCATAAACAAGCACAATATTCAACAAGAAAATTTCAACTTTCCGGGGCATACGGAATATATACAAGCCAAAACTGGATCAAGTGATGTATTGATGTTCATGATTAGCGATGAACTAAAAATAGGCGTTGTTACAGGTCATATTCCTGTAAAAGACATTGCCGCGCATATCACGAAAGATGCAATTGTTGGAAAGCTAAATTTGATAAACAAAAGCCTAAAAAATGATTTCTGGGTGCAAAAACCTAAAATAGCGGTGCTGGGCTTAAATCCCCATGCCGGAGACAATGGCTTAATAGGCACGGAAGATCAGGAAATCATTATTCCAGCAATACAGGAGGCTAACGAGCTAGACATTTTTGCATTTGGTCCTTATCCTGCGGATGGTTTCTTTGCAGGTGATAATTATAAGAATTTCGACGGTATATTGGCCATGTATCATGATCAGGGGCTAATTCCCTTTAAGCAAATAGCATTTCACAATGGCGTGAACTTCACCGCCGGCTTACCTGTTATTCGCACATCCCCCGATCATGGGACCGGTTATGACATCGCCGGAAAGAATAAAGCATCAGAGCACTCTTTTAGAGAGGCTATATTTGCTGCGCTACGGATAGTGAAAAGGCGAAGAGAGCAGGAAGAATTAACAGCCAACCCACTTAAAATCAGAAAACTGACCAAAGACAGAGATTAATTTTAGGAATAAGTTATGCGTAATGAGCCTCCTGATATTTTACACTGATTGTCTTACCGTCTGCACTACTTTCAAAAAAACTTTCACATCTTGTTTATTATTTCTAAATTTGCGAGCTTAATTATCGTGCTTTGAAAATTTTAAATCAATATCGTATACCGTTCACTGGCTTAAAGCTAGGGAAACACGCATTTGAATTTGAAATTGATAAACGCTTTTTCGATGAGTTTGAATATTCCATTGTCAAAAATGGCAATTTAAACGTTTCGGTAGAACTTGACAAGCAAGAAACGATGATGCTAGCAGACATTCACATTACCGGTTCTATCGAACTTACATGTGATCTGTGCTTGAATCGATTTCTAAGTCCTTCCGATATTAGGGAAAAGTTGATTATCAAATTTAGCGAGCATGATGATTTAGCAGATTCAACCGACGAGATATTAATTCTCAAAAAAAATGAATATGAGTTAGACCTCGCAAATGTAATCTATGAATACATAAATTTATCGGTACCACTCTATAGTAGATGTGAAGAACAGGGAATAAATGTCAGTTGCGATCAATCTATGGTTAATAAATTGGAAAATCTGAGTAACCAAGAGAGCGAATCCAGTGAGGTAGACCCCCGATGGGATATATTAAAAAAAATAAAAAATAATAATTAAAATACAAAAGACGAGATGGCACATCCAAAACGTAAAACCTCTAAGTCTAGAAGAGACAAAAGAAGAACACATTATAAAGCAGAATTACCTAGCTTAACAACTTGCCAAACCACTGGTGCAGTACACTTACCGCACCGTGCTTACAACGTAGATGGCAATCTATACTACAATGGCAAGTTACTTATTGAAAACACCTCGATTGCCTAAGTTGATTTTTCATCTGCTTAAATTGTTTTTTAAAGGTGATGAAGCTTACCTACCTACCGCAGGTAGGCATGACTGGATTTATCCTTATCTTTTTTTGTCCGCCAGCTGGCGGACATACAGGTTTCAATATTGAAAAAGCATCCCAGGGTTCGCTATTTGTAAAAAAATGCGGTACTTTGGGATGTTTTTAGTTAAAGAAGAAAAGTAAACGATAATCAAGGATGAAGATTGGCTTAGATATTATGGGGGGTGACTATGCGCCCAAAGCTACTGTTTTAGGTGCTATTGAAGCCTCAAAAATATTATCAGATAATCAACAAATAGTGCTTATCGGTAATAAAGAATTAGCGCTTCCAATTTTAGCAGAAGCGGGCGTTGATCCATCTAAATTTGAATTTGCCCATACTACGGAAGTTATCAGTATGGGAGAACACCCTACTAAAGCTATTACACAGAAACCTAACGCCAGTATCAGTTTAGGTTTTCAACTACTGAAAGACGGTAAAATTGATTCTTTTTCGTCGGCCGGTAATACAGGTGCGATGTTAGTAGGTTCCATGTTCAGTATTAAAACAGTTCCGGGCGTAATACGCCCAGCTATAGCGACAAATGTACCTAGATTAACACGGGGTTTTAGCGTGTTATTGGATGTAGGAGCAAATGCAGACTGTAAACCCGATACGCTCTTACAATTTGGTTTATTGGGAAGTTTATACGCTCAACACATCTATGGTCATGAAAACCCTGCTGTAGCTTTGCTGAATATAGGTGAGGAGGAAGAGAAGGGCAATATATTAACTGTTGCTGCGCACGCATTAATGAAAGAAAGCAAGTCCTTTAATTTTATTGGGAATATTGAAGGAAGAGATCTTTTTGAAGATCATATTGACGTTATTGTTTGCGATGGATTTACAGGCAATGTCGTGCTAAAACTTGCTGAGTCATTTTACGCCTTAACCCTAAAAAAAGGGTTTAAAGACAATTTTTTTGACAGATTTAATTATGAACAGTATGGAGGTAGTCCTATTTTGGGCGTAAATGCCCCTGTGATTATAGGCCACGGTATTTCAAATCCCGAAGCTATTAAAAACATGGTGCTTCTTTCACGCAACATGGTTGAATCAAAATTCATAGATAAAGTAAAAGCCGCTTTTAAATAAATCAAAGAATGTCTAAAATTCATGCTGCCATAACCGCTGTAAATGGCTATGTTCCTGATTATATATTAACGAATCAGGAATTGGAGACCATGGTTGAAACGAATGATGAGTGGATTACAACTCGAACCGGAATTAAAGAACGTCGTATTTTAAAAGGCGAGGGACTCGCAACTTCGGATATGGCTGTTCCGGCGGTAGAAGGTTTACTGCGTAAACGTGGTATTTCTGCCGAAGAAATTGACCTGATCATTTTTTGCACCAGTACGCCGGACATGCCTTTTCCAGCCACCGCCAATATAGTAGCAGATAAAGTAGGTGCTAAAAACGCTTGGGGTTTTGACCTTCAAGCCGCTTGTTCTGGTTTTATCTATGGTCTCACAACAGGTGCTCAATTTATAGAATCTGGAAGACACCAAAAAGTGCTGGTAATTGGCGGAGATAAAATGTCTTCTATCATAAATTATGAAGATAGAGCCACCTGTATCATTTTTGGCGACGGCTGCGGGGCAGTTTTATTGGAACCCAATACAGAGGGTTTAGGGGTATTGGATGCCATTCTAAAAAGTGATGGTAGTGGCAGAGACTTCCTAAACATTAAAGCTGGGGGTTCCTTATTACCAGCAAGCCACGAAACAGTAGACCAAAAGTTACATTTCGCTTTTCAGGAAGGGCGGACAGTGTTTAAATTTGCGGTGACTAATATGGCCAATGTTGCCGCAGAAATTATGGAGCGAAATAATTTAACTGCAAATGACGTACAATGGCTAGTTCCTCATCAAGCAAACAAAAGGATTATTGACGCTACCGCGGAACGTATGGGCATTGGTTCGGAAAAGGTAATGGTTAACATTCAAAAATACGGCAACACAACGAGCGGAACTATCCCACTATGTCTTTGGGAATGGGAACAACAGCTTAAAAAGGGAGATACGCTTATCTTAGCCGCCTTTGGGGGGGGATTTACCTGGGGTTCAGTATACCTAAAGTGGGCCTATTGAAATTGGTTTAATCTTTATATGCCCACTACATAAGTTGCATATAAAATGCAATTTATCTAAGTTTGCACACAGTATATTATTCTTTTAACAATTAAAAGTTAGCTATTAAAACATAGAATCAACGAATATGAGCATGGATATTAAACAGATTCAGGACCTGATTAAATTTGTTGCCAAATCAGGCGTGAATGAAGTCGCTATCGAGGAAAAGGACTTTAAAATAACAATAAAAACAAATCAAGAGCCTACGTACGTTACTGCAACAGTTCCTAGTCCGGCTCCGGTAATACAAGCTCCAGCTATTGCAAATGCTCAGGCTGGAAGCCCTGCACAAGTACAGGAAACCGCTAGTCCAGTAAAACCTATAGATGAGACTTCAAAATATATTACGATAAAATCACCTATGATAGGTACTTTTTACCGTTCTTCAAGTCCAGATAAGCCTGTTTTTGTCAATGTTGGCGACGAAGTTAAGGCAGGGCAGGTTGTATGTATCGTAGAAGCAATGAAACTATTTAACGAAATTGAATCAGACATCTCCGGAAAGATAGTAAAGGTGCTTATAGACAACGCTCAACCAGTTGAATACGACCAACCGCTATTTTTGGTTGATCCATCCTAATTGCTATTTCATTAACCGAAGATATATATTGGTTTATTTACAAAATTCATGTTTAAAAAAATATTAATAGCTAATCGCGGAGAAATTGCGCTACGCATTATCAGGACATGCAAGGAAATGGGCATCAAGAGTGTAGCGGTGTATTCAACTGCCGATCGTGAAAGCCTTCATGTACGTTTTGCAGATGAGGCTGTTTGTATAGGTCCGCCTCCCAGTAAAGACTCCTATTTAAATATCCACAATATTATAGCAGCAGCTGAGTTAACCAATGCAGATGCTATACACCCCGGATATGGTTTTCTATCCGAGAACGAAAAATTTTCTGCTATATGCCGTGACTACGGTATTAAGTTTATTGGCGCTACGCCTGAGCAGATACGTGGTATGGGCGATAAGGCTTCGGCCAAGGAAACCATGCGTAATGCTGGTGTTCCCACTATTCCAGGGTCAGATGGCTTAATTCCTTCTGTTCCAGAAGGACTAAAAATTGCCAACGAAATTGGTTACCCTATAATTTTAAAGGCAACTGCTGGCGGCGGAGGTAGAGGTATGCGCGTAGTTTGGAAAGATAGCGAATTTGAACCTGCATGGGATTCTGCAAGGCAAGAGGCGGGAGCAGCTTTTGGCAATGATGGTTTGTATCTTGAAAAATTCGTTGAAGACCCCCGTCATATTGAAATTCAAGTAATTGGGGATCAATATGGTACTGTTTGTCATTTATCAGAAAGAGATTGTTCCATTCAAAGACGCCATCAAAAGCTGATAGAAGAAGCACCATCCCCTTTTATAACTCCAGAATTAAGGAATAAGATGGGAGATGCTGCAATCGCAGGAGCTAAAGCCGTTAATTATGAAGGAGCTGGTACCATAGAATTTCTGGTTGATAAGCATCGCAATTTCTATTTTATGGAAATGAATACCAGAATACAAGTTGAGCATCCTGTTACGGAAGAAGTCATTAATTTTGATTTGATAAAAGAACAGATAAAAGTGGCCGCAGGCATACCTCTTTCGGGTAAAAATTATGAACCAAAGATGCATGCAATTGAGTGTAGGATTAATGCAGAAGATCCTTTCAATAATTTCCGTCCTTCACCAGGAAGGATTACTACATTTCATTCTCCCGGTGGTCATGGGGTAAGAGTTGACACGCATGTGTATGCTGGTTATCAAATACCTCCTAATTACGATTCGATGATTGCAAAACTCATTTGTGTGGCACAAACACGGGAAGAAGCTATTTCAACCATGGAACGGGCTTTAAGCGAATTTGTGATTGAAGGAATAAAAACAACTATACCCTTGCATCTTAAATTAATGAGAGATCCTAATTTTAGAGCAGGTAATTTTACCACTAAATTTATGGAAACTTTTGATCTTACCGAATAAGATGACAGTTTTTCTTATATAATCTTAAATAACATACCATTCTTAATCGTAAGAATGGTATTTTTGCTTTGTCTGTAAACATCCCTGTACATGTTGCATGAGACATTACAGTTACAAATTATTGATTTATATTGGTTTTCCCTATATTAATAAACTATGAGCGAGATTTCTGGCAAGAAAATTATTGAAACCATTAAACAGAAAGGTAAGACATTAGAAGCAGAAATGTCCTTTTTTGATCATCTCGAAGTCTTGAGATGGCATTTAATCCGTTCGGCAATAGCTGTGGCAGTCTTCATGGGACTTTCATTTGGCTTTTACGATTTCATATTTGACACCATTATTATGGGGCCAAAGAAACCGGACTTTTGGACCTATCGTATGATGTGTATGCTTGGGGAAAAGTTTCATCTTGGCCCAGATTTTTGTGTTACCGATATTCCCATCAATATTATTAACACCGATATGGCTGGTCAGTTTACTTTACAGCTCAACTCCTCTTTATTAATTGGTTTAGTATTGGGTTTTCCATACCTTCTTTATGAGGTTTGGCTCTTTATAAAACCCGCATTAACAGAAGTAGAGCGGAAATCGGCTAATGGCTTTGTTTTTTACGCAACCTTACTGTTTATTCTCGGTATATTGTTTGGCTATTATATGATTGCACCATTATCTGTAAACTTCCTAGCACATTATACCGTAAGCCCTGAAATTGACAATCAAATCACGGTAGATTCCTATCTCTCCTCCGTAGCTACATTAACACTTGGAACCGGTGTTGTTTTCGAATTACCGATAATCATTTATATTTTATCGAAAATTGGCATTATGACTCCGCAATTCATGCGATCTACCCGGCGATATGCAATTGTCGTGATTTTAATTATAGCGGCTATTGTTACGCCCACTCCAGATATTCTTACCATGTTAACGGTAAGTTTCCCCTTATTCTTGCTATATGAACTTAGTATCGTGATAGCGGGACGAGTACAAAAGGCAAAACTAAAAGCGGAAAAAGAATTTTATAATAACTAACAGGGTGTATCATCAATAAATTAACATGAATACGATAAACAAAATCGCGATTGGAGGTGACCATGCAGGTTACGCCTATAAAACAGTTCTTGCACAATATTTAGCGGAGCTTGGTTATCTTGTAGAAGATTTCGGTACCAATAGCGACGAGTCTGTAGATTACCCCGATTTTGCCCATCCAACAGCAAAGGCTGTAGAGAATGGCACTTGTGATGCCGGTGTATTGATATGTGGCAGTGCTAATGGGGTTGCAATAACCGCAAATAAACATCAGGGAATAAGAGCGGCCATTTGTTGGAAAACGGAAATAGCGCAACTTGCCCGCCAACATAATAATGCAAATATTATTTGTCTGCCTGCTAGATTCACATCAATTGATGAATGCAAGGAAATGGTTAGGATTTTTCTAAGCACAGCATTTGAGGGAGGAAGGCATGGAACACGTGTAGACAAAATTGCCTGCGCTTAAAACCAGATAATAATCTCCTATGTTAATCAAACAAGTAAGTACCTGGATTATTATTAGCTCAATAACGTTAAGTTGCTATGCGCAAAACCAGTTACCTACCAAATATGCAGCACTAGTTGACACCACAACGGCGAAACGACATCTCAACATTCTAGCTTCCGATGCATTTGAAGGAAGAGAGACAGGAACAGAAGGTGCTGAAAAAGCTGCTCGTTATATTGCCAAACAGTTCGAAAAGTTAGGCTTAAAGCCTCCGGCTCAAAACTCTTATTATCAGCCTGTAAAGCTTGCTATTAACAAGCTCGTTATTGATAGCTTCAATATTGGTAACAAAAAACTAATTTCGGATAAAGATTTTTTAATAATCAATCCAGGGTCAAAACAAGTTATACAAGGTGAAGAAATCCTTTTTATTGGCTATGGTAAAAAAAACAAAGGCTACAATGATAATCTGAAGGGTAATAACATTACTGGAAAGATCGTCCTATTGTTCACCGCAATGGATTCTTCGGCAAAATCAACTGGTTCTCCAAGCCATAACAAACGGGTTCAACAGCTATTAAGCTTGAAACCAAAACTACTTTTGGTAGTATCTGCAAATGCCGATACTGTGTTGACAGCTATTCAAGGCACTAAACGGTCGGAACGAATACAACTAAAGGAAGATCTCAAACCCGCTGATACCGGAGATCCAACTAAAGCAACAATTATATATACCACTCATCGTGCTGCAAATAACATCTTGAAATCGGCGGGATACACGCTACAAGGTTTAAATGCAAAGATAGGTGCTAGCCGCAAACGGGTAAACATTAAACTTAACACCCCAGTGAATCTTTCTTTCGGTATTCAGCCAGTTGATGTTAAGGCCCAAAATGTATTAGGCTATATGGAAGGTTCTGATTTAAAAGACGAACTTTTAATTATTACCGCACACTATGATCATATTGGTATTAATCCTGATGGACAAATAAATAATGGCGCTGATGATGACGGCTCAGGAGTAACGGGAGTATTGGAAACGGCCGCAGCTTTCATGAAAGCAAAACAAGATGGGCA
>Ga0182736_1003413_pt1 | contig 10747 bp, 11 predicted proteins | sample eDN5th30CKraftBY_FD_128882 | JGI IMG/M metagenome (GOLD analysis project Ga0182736, IMG submission 128882) | Enriched backyard soil microbial communities from Emeryville, California, USA - eDNA 5th pass 30_C Kraft BY (version 2) (version 2) | ecosystem: Environmental > Terrestrial > Soil >...
GGCCGCCGGGCCCCCTCCCCGACGGCCGTGGGCGCACCCGCCCGCGAGCGGATGGGGGCGTGCCGCGCCGGGTACCCGACGCGGACGCGACCCACGGGAGGCCGCGCTGGCAGATCGGCCGGGTGCCCACATGAACGAGCGCACCGACTGGCTCGACGAGGGCGCCGAACCGATCCGGCGGCCCGGCCCGCTGCGCTGGCTGCTCTACGCCCTCGGGATGGGGCTGCCGGCGGCGCACCGCGGCTGGGTGCTGTTCGACGTCACGACGCGCACGTGGATGCTGCGCCATCTCGCCCGCACGATCGTGCAGATCATCCCGTTCGCGGTGGTGCTCTACGTGGTGATCCCGGGTCCCACGTGGGTGCGGCTCGCCGCGATCGGCGTCGGCGCGGTGATGGGACTGTTCTGGTCGAGCGTCTACATCTACGAGACCAACGAGCACCGCGCGGTCAAGGCCGGCTACCCCGTCGGCTATGCCGCCGCCGTGCGCGACGACCTGCGCTCCGCCGAGCGCCGCCGTCGGGAGCGCGGTGGCTGACGGCAGGGCGGTCGTCGGCCGCGGCGGGTCAGCCCGCGGGCTTCAGCGGGTCGTGCCCCAGTCGCATCAGCCGGTGCCGCCAGCCCGCCTGGCCCGGGGTCGGTTCGAGGTCGTCGCGGCGTTGCTCGTGCACCCGGTCGACGACACGCTGCATGGCCCGCGCGTCGTCGGCCGTGAGGTCGCTGCGCCGTTTGCCCAGGATGTCGAGGACCTCGCGCCCCGTGGGCGTGCCCGCGCGGTCGGGCTCGGTCTCCGAGTCCGGCGCGGCCGAGTCCGTCCGGAGCCAGTCGCGGAGTTCCTTCGAGGTCATGTTCACGACGCGGTGGAACTCGTCCCACAGCGCGTCGTCGACGGTCGCTGCCATGCCGTGGGCTACCCCGGCGCCGCGCGCCGGAATCGTGGCCACCGGAACCGTCGGGGTGCGCTGCGAGGATGTGCCGATGATCGACCACGTCGCCATCCAGTGTTCCGACGTCACCGCGGCCGCCCGGTTCTACGACGCCGCGTTCGCGCCGCTCGGCGGCCGCCGCGTGCTCGAGTTCGGCCCCGTCATCGGGTACGGGACCGACCGGCCCGAGTTCTGGCTCGGCCCGCGCGCCGACGACTCGGCCGGCTTCCGCGAGAGCCACCTCGCGTTCGCGGCGCCCGACCGGGCGACGGTCGACGCGTTCTTCCGGGCCGCCGTGGCCGCGGGCGCGCAGGTGCTGCACGAGCCGCGGGTGTGGCCGGAGTACCACCCGGACTACTACGGCGCGTTCGTGCGCGACCCCGACGGCAACAACGTCGAGGCCGTCTGTCACACGCCGGCCCCGTGACGGGCGGGGCTACTCGCCCGCCCGGTGCCGCACCACCGAGGCCACCCCGGTCGACCCGTAGTTGACGCCGCTCATGCCGCGCAGGCCGGGGTCGTTGTTCAGCCGTTCGGCGAACGCCCGTCCGGGGCCCGCGGCGGTCAGCCCGCCGTCGACGACGAGCGCCTCCCCGGTCACGAACTCCGCGTCGGGGCCCGCGAGGAACGCGATGGCCGACGCGATGTGGTCGGCGCGGCCGTGGCCGGGCCACGGCTGGGTGGCGGCGAGCTTGTCGTCGACCCGTTCGGGTCGTCCGCGGTGCACCAGCGGTGTCGAGATGGCGCCGGGGCAGACGGCATTGACCCGGATCCGCTCGGGCGCGAGCTCGATCGAGACCGACCGCGTCAGGTTGACCACCGCCGCCTTCGCCGCGGAGTACGGCACCGGGCCCAGCCCCCCGCCGAGCCCGGCGACCGACGCGACGTTGACGATGCTGCCGCCGGCCCCCTGCGCGAGCATGATCCGCGCGGCGTGCTTGATCCCGTAGAACACACCCCGGACCAGCACCTCGAAGGTGTAGTCCCAGTCGCCGCTCTCGATCGTGTGGATCGGGCCGAACGCCCCGCCGACGCCCGCGTTGTTCACCACGCAGGTCAGCGCCCCGAAGGTCTCGACGGCGAAGTCGAGAGCGCCGGCCACGGCTTCCTCGCTGCGCACGTCGGTGGCGCGCACCACGACGCGGTCCGGGGCGGCCGCGAGCTCCGCGGTCTCGGCGGCGTTGGCCTCGTTGACGTCCGCGACGACGACCCGGAACCCGCCCTCGAGCAGGCGCAGTGCGGTGGCGCGGCCGATCCCGCTGCCGGCTCCGGTGACGACGGCGACCTGCTGCCCGTCCACGTCGCTCATGCGTGCTGCCCGGCCGGGGCGGGCGCGCAGATGTCGCGCTCGGGATCGATCGCCGCGAGCCGCGGCAGGACGTCGCGGGCGTAGGTCTCGAAGGTATGCCGGGACTCCTCGCCGGTCATGCCCCCGAACCCGAGGACGTTGACGACGCCGCCCGCCCCGAGCGCCCGGACCCGGTCGACGGTCGCGTCGACGACCTCGTCGGGCGTCCCGCCGATCTGGAGGTCGGCGAGGAACCGGTTGAACCGCGCCAGCCCGTGCTTCTCGATGTTGCGTCGCAGGCCCGCGTAGTACTCGTAGCCGTTGACGTGCTCGAGCCGCGGGTTGGTGAACTCGTAGTGGTCGATCGTCGAGCGCGCGTAGCCCACCGCGAACCGCTCGTGCATCTCCCGGGCCCGGCCGGGGTCGCGGTCGACCGTCGTGAAGTTGACCAGCACGGGTGCGGGTGGCTCCTCCCCCTGTACCTCCCGGTACAGCTCGCGGTAGTCGTTCGTCTCCTGCAACGTCGTCTCCCAGGGCTTCTGCGCGATCAGCATCAGCCCGAAGCCGAGCGTCGCCATGATCTTCGCCGACTCCGGCGACACCGCGGAGGCGTAGGTGCGACCGCGGAACGTCGTGAACGCGGGCGGGTGCAGCTCCGCGCGGGGCTGGCGATAGAGGGTGCCGTCGTGCTCGATGGCGCCGGTCTCCAGCGACTCCGAGATCGCCGTCGCGTACTCGACGAACCGCGTCCGCGACTCCCCCATGTCCAGCCGGAACCCGTCGAACTCCACCGACCCGAGCCCGCGTCCCAGGCCCAGCACGACGCGACCGCCCGACACGCTGTCGAGCCAGGCGATCTCCTCCGCGACGCGGACGGGATCGTGCCAGGGCAGGACCATCACCATGGTGCCCAGCCGGGCCCGCGTGGTGCGCCCGGCCATGTAGGTCAGGAACTGCGCCGGGTTGGGCATCATCTGGTAGCGCGTGAAGTGGTGCTCCGCCGTCCAGATCGAGCCGAAGCCCGCGCCCTCGGCCGCGTCGGCCAGGGCGAGCTGGTCACGCAGCACCCCGTGGTCGTCGCGGCCCGGTTCGAGCCCCTGGAAGAACACTCCGATCCCGACGTGCAAGAGTCCGACCTCCCCGCTGAGGCATCCGCCTTAAAGCGTTGATGACCTGTTGTAGACGGGACGCGGGTGCGGCGCAACTCTCCCGGCGCCCGGCGTCCCCGGTCACCGCGCGGGTTGCCCGCTCAGCACTCGGCCTGCGGGCAGCGCGGCGACCGGGGAAACCGGGCGGTGACGGCGTGCTCGGCCCTACTCCGCAGGAGGCCGCGACGACGCGGGCTCGGCCGCATCGCCGGGCGCGGGCGCGGGCGCCGCCAGCTCCACCACCGGCGCCCCGCCGGTCTCCGGGAAGTGGCAGGCGACCCGGTGGCCGGGGGTCTTCTCCTCGAGCGGGGGCTCCACCGTCCGGCAGACCTCCTGCGCCTTCCAGCACCGGGTGTGGAACCGGCACGCGGGGGGCGGGTCGAGGGGGCTGGGCACGTCGCCGGTGACGAGGATGCGCGCCCGCGAGCGGCCCCGGCGCGGGTCGGGGATCGGCACGGCCGAGAGCAGCGCGACCGTGTAGGGGTGCATCGGCCGCTCGTAGACGTCGGCCCGGTCCCCGATCTCCACGATCTTGCCCAGGTACATCACCGCGACCCGGTCCGAGACGTGGCGCACCACCGAGAGGTCGTGCGCGATCAGGACGTAGGTGAGCCCCAGCTCGTCCTGCAGGTCCTCCAGCAGGTTCACGACCTGCGCCTGGATGGACACGTCGAGCGCGGACACGGGCTCGTCGGCGACGATCAGCTTGGGCCGCAACGCCAGCGTCCGCGCGATGCCGATGCGCTGGCGCTGGCCGCCGGAGAACTCGTGCGGGTAGCGGTTGTAGTGCTCGGGCGAGAGCCCGACGAGCGACAGCAGGTCCTGCACCGCCGAGCGGATGCCGCCCGGCGGCTCGACGCCCTGGATGCGGAACGGCGCCCCGACGATCGTCCCGACGGTGTGCCGGGGGTTCAGCGAGGAGTACGGGTCCTGGAAGATCATCTGGACGTCGCGGCGCAGGGGCCGCATGGCCCGCGGCGGGAGATGGCTGATGTCGCGCCCGTCGAACACGACCGAGCCGGCGGTCGGCTCCAGCAGCCGGGTCAGCAGCCTGCCGGTGGTGGTCTTCCCGCAACCGGACTCGCCGACGATCGAGAGCGTCTCGCCGGGCAGCACCTCGAAGTCGACCCCGTCGACGGCCTGCACGGCGCCGACCTTGCGCTGCAACAGCCCGCGCCGCACCGGGAAGTGCTTCTGCAGGCCGGTGGCGACGAGGAGGGGTTCGGTGGCGGGCGGCGCCGCGGCGGACGACGAGCTGCCGGCGGCCGGGGCGTTCACAGCTTCGGCCGGATCTCGTCGTGGAAGAGCGTCGCACGCTCCTCGAGGCCCATGTGACAGGCGGCGAGATGCCGCGGCCCGACCTCGACCAGCTCGGGCCGCTCGGTGCGCGAGCGGTCGCCGTTGCGGTCGGCGTAGGGGCACCGCGGATGGAACGCGCAGCCCGGCGGCACGTTGATCAGCGACGGCGGGCTGCCGCTGATCGGCAGCAGTCGCTCGGAACGCTCGCGGTCCCAGCGCGGCACCGAGCCGAGCAGCCCCCAGGTGTAGGGGTGGCGCGGCTCGGTGAAGACGTCGACGGCGGGCCCGCTCTCGGCGGCCCGTCCCGCGTACATGACGAGGATGTCGTCGGCCAGCTCGGCGACGACGCCCAGGTCATGGGTGATGATCACGACGGCGGTGTGGAACTCGGCCTGCAGGTCGACGATGAGGTCGAGGATCTGGGCCTGCACGGTGACGTCGAGCGCGGTGGTGGGCTCGTCGGCGATGAGCAGCTGCGGGTTGCAGGACAGGGCCATCGCGATCATCGCCCGCTGCCGCATGCCGCCGGAGAAGTGGTGGGGGTAGTCGTCGACGCGGGCGTCGGCCCGCGGGATGCCGACGCGGTCGAGCAGCTCGACGGCGCGCTTGCGGGCGGCCCTCCGGCTGACGTCGTTGTGCAGCCGGTAGGCCTCCATGATCTGGTCGCCGACCGTGTAGTACGGGTGCATCGCCGACAGCGGGTCCTGGAAGATCATCGCCATCGTCTCGCCGCGCAGCCTGCGCACCCGCTCCGGGTCGGCGGCGACCAGCTCGTCGTCACCCAGCCAGATCTCGCCGGAGATCCGTGCCGAGCCGCGCTTGTGCAGGCCCATGATCGACAGGCTCGTCACCGACTTGCCCGATCCGGACTCCCCGACGATCCCGAGCCGCTTGCCGCGCTCGACGGAGAACGACAGCCCGTCGACGGCCTTGACGACGCCGTCGTCGGTCGGGAAGTGCACCCGCAGGTCGCGGACGTCGAGGAACGGCCGTCCCGATCCCGACGGCCGGGGCGCGGGACCGGACTCCGGTGCGCCGGCCAGCACGTCCTCCGCCATCACCGGCTCCTCCCCCCTCACGACAGCCGTACCCGGGGGTCGACGACGGCGTAGAGCACGTCGACGACGAGGTTGGCGATGATGATGAACAGGCTGCCCACCAGCACGACACCGAGCACCTTCGGCAGGTCGTTGTTGGTGATGGCGTCGACGGAGTACTTCCCGATGCCCGGCAGCGAGAACGTCGACTCCGTGAGGATCGCGCCGCCGAGCAGCAGGCCCAGGTCGAGCCCGAAGATCGTCAGGATCGGGGTCAGCGCCGACCGCAGCCCGTGTCTGACGACGACGGTGCGCTCCGGCAGCCCCTTCGCCCGCGCGGTGCGGATGAAGTCCTCACCCATCGTGTCGAGCATGCCGGCGCGGGTGAGCCGCGCGTACCCGGCGGCGTAGAGGAACGCGAGCGTGATCCACGGCAGGAGCAGGTCGTAGGCCCACAGCAGCGGGTTCTCCTCGATCGGGGTGTAGCTGCCGCCCGGCGCGGTGATGCCGAGGGTGTAGCTGAAGACCGACAGCGTCAGCAGGCCGGTGAAGAAGATGGGCAGCGAGACACCGGCGAGCGAGACGCTCATGGCGGTGCGGTCGAAGACGCTGCCCCGGCGCAGCGCGGAGACGACGCCCGTCGACACCCCGGCGACGACCCAGATCACCGCCGCGCCCGCGGCGAGCGACATCGTCACCGGGAGGCGGTCGAGGATCTCGGGCAGCACCGGCTGCTGCGTCAGGTACGAGTACCCGAAGCAGGGCGCCGGGCAGTGCGTGGTCGTCGGGCCGGTCGGGTAGTCCGCGCCGAGCACCAGCCCGCGCAGGAACCGCCCGTACTGCACGTAGACCGGCTCGGTGAAGCCCAGCCGCACCGCGATGTTGTGGATCGTCTCGACGTCGGCGGTCTTGCCGACGTAGCGCGACGCGAGGTCCTCCGGGGTCGCGCCGCCGAGGCGCGGCACCAGGAAGAAGATCACGAAACAGGCGGCGGTGACGATCAGCAGCAGGAAGATCGCCGCAATGAGCCGCCGGACGATGTAGACCGCCATGTCCCGGCAGGCCCCCGTCCGCCCGCGCCCCAGCGCGCGGGCGGACGGGAACCGGTGCCCTCACCTACCTCCCGGTCGTGCCCGGACGAGCCCGTGTCATCTGCCCGGTCACTTCCTCGTCGTGCCGAGCGCCAGGTAGTCGTACATCTGGAACCCGTTGGTGATGAACACGTTCGTCAGGTTCGGCGGGCGGTAGAGCAGGCCCTTGGCCCAGATGCCCGGGAGCATGTACGCGTCGTCCATGACCTTCTTGTCGACGTCGACCCAGTCCTGCTGACGCTTGGCCGTGTCCTGCTCGTTCACGGCCTGGTCGATGATGGCGTCGACCGCCGGGTCACGCACGCCCAGGTTGCTGTTGCCGCCGGTGGGCCGGATCGTGCGGCTGTCGACGATCTGCGACAGGAAGCCGTAGCCGTCGGGCCAGTCCGCGCCCCAGCCGTACACCATCAGCCCGAGGTTGTTGGCCTTGGCGTAGTCGGGCTTGCCGGCGTAGAGCTTCAGGTAGTCGGCGAGCGGGTAGGGCTTGATCTCGAGGTTGATCCCCGCCTTGACCAGCGACTGCTGCAGGGTCTCGGCGGTCGCCTTCTCCTTCGGCCGCTCGGCGCGGTAGGAGATGCTCGTCGTGAAGCCGTTGGGCTGCCCGCACTGCGCGAGCTCGTCCTTGGCCTTCGCGATGTCGCCCGCGTTGCCCGGCGTCGGGTAGGTGTCGAACTGCTGCGCGCCGGGGATGACCGGCGGCATGAGGTTCGTCGCGATCTCGCCGCCCGTCGCGCCGCCGTAGGCGCGCTGGTAGCCGGTCTTGTCGGCCGCGTACATCACCGCACGGCGGCAGTGGACGTTGTCCAGCGGCGCGACGTCGGCGTTGAGCACGGTGAACCAGATGCGGGCCTGCAGCGACGAGTCGGTGTTGGCCTTGAGGTTCTGGTCGGCCAGGATGCGGCCCTGCGCCGACGGTCCGACGCCGGAGCCCTCGATCGCGACGTCGAGGTCACCGGAGATCAACCGGTTGTCGATGTCGTCGGAGTTGACGTTGAGCGCCACCTCGATCTGGTCGGGCAGCGCCTTGCGGTTGGGGTCGGTGGCCGGGTCCCAGTTGGGGTTGCGGACCATCGTGAAGCTCTTGCCCAGGTCGTTCGTCTGGAACATGTAGGGGCCCGAGGACACCACGTGTTCCTTGTACTTCGTGCCGGTGTCCTTGGCCGGCGGCACCGGGATCGTCGCCGGCAGCTGGGCGAAGTAGTCGAACCCGCTGAACGGCTTGTTCAGGTGGAAGACGATCGTCGAGTCGTCCGGGGTCTCGATGGCCTTGAGGCCGAGCTTGTCGGGCGAGGGGTCCTCGTACGGGCTGGTGTAGCCCTGCAGGTCGAGGAAGTCGTTGAAGTACGTGGGGCCGTTCGGGAACGTGGTCTTGTCGAGCGAGCGCTCGACGGCGTACTTGACGTCCTTGCTGGTGACGGGTGTGCCGTCCTCGAACTTCACCCCCTTGCGCAGCGTGTAGGTCCACGTCTTGCCGCCGTCGGAGGACTTCCCGAGGGACTCGGCGAGGTCGGGGACGAGCGTCGCGCCGTCGGCGCCGGGTGCGGACTTGAACATCACCAGCGCCCGGCCGTAGAGCCGCACGAAGTTCCACGAGTACGCGTAGTAGGTGTCGGCGGGGTCCAGGGAGTCCCAGTCGCCGGAGTTGGCGTACCGCAGGGTGCCGCCCTTGGCGTCCGACGGGTTGTGGATGCTGCCGTCACCGGTACCGCCACCGCTGCCCGAACCGGACGACCCCCCGGACGTCCCGCCACCGCAGGCGGCGAGCACCAGCGCGGTCACCGCGCCGACGGCCGCCACCGCGAACCTTCGCGTGTGCCTCATCGGACCACCCCTCGAATCTCCCTCGAACACCCGTTGTGCCGTTCTCTGTCCGTCGTGCCGGTCATCGGCCCCGCGGGTCCAGCGCGTCGCGCAGCCCGTCGCCGAAGAGGTTGAAGGCCAGCACGGTCACGAAGATCGCGAGGCCGGGGAAGAGCATGAAGTTCGGCGCGATCTGGAACCAGTGCGTCGCGTCCGAGAGCATCCCGCCCCAGCTGGGGGTGGGCGGCCGGATGCCGACGGACAGGAAGCTCAGCGCGGCCTCGAACAGGATGTTGGTCGGGATCAGCAGCGTCGCGTAGACCAGTACCGGGGCGACGAGGTTGGGCAGCAGCTCGGTCAGCAGGATGCGCGGGGTGCGTGCACCGAGGCTGCGCGCGGCGTCGACGAACTCGCGTTCCCGCAGCGAGAGCGCCTGGCCCCGGATGATGCGACCGATGTAGGGCCAGCTGGTGAACCCGATGATCGCGATGATCACGACGATCCGCAGCGTGTCGCCCGAGAGCCCGAACGAGCCGTCGGTGATGACGCCCGCGAGGGCGAGGGCGAAGAGCAGCACCGGGAACGCGAGGAAGACGTCCATCGTGCGGCTGATCAGCGAGTCGATCCAGCCGCCGTAGTACCCGGCGACGATTCCCGCGACCGTTCCGATCACGACGGCGACGAGCGTTGCGAGAAAGGCGACGAGCAACGAGATCCGCGCGCCGTAGACCACGCGGGAGAAGATGTCGCGGCCGTTGACCGGTTCGACGCCGAACAGGAACTCCCGGCTGATCCCACCGAACGGCGCCGGCGAGATCTGCAGGTCCGGGTCGATCTGGTCGTAGTGGAACTCCAGCGGCGGGTGCCCGAGCAGTTGCACGATCAGCGGCGCGAAGATCGCGACGAGGACGAGCAGCACGATGACCACGCCGCCCGCGAGCGCCACCTTGTCCCGACGGAGCCGTCGCCAGGCGATCTGCCAGAGCGAACGCCCCTCGATCGCGCGACCCATGCCCGCGGTGACGGCCTCGGGCACGGCCTGCTCGGCCGCACCGGGAACGTCGAGCGGTGCCGTCATCGTGCACGTCCTCCGGAGCGCGGCGGGATGGAATCGGTCACTCCCGAATTCGTGACACTAACGGGTGGCCGATCATGCGGAAGGCCTCGAAAGCTCCTCTTCCATAACGATCCGCGCAAGGCGCACAGGGCAGGCTCCCCTCATCTCCACACGAATGTCCCGGTTCACCCGAAAACGATCTCCGGGCGCTCACACGACAAAGGTGAGAGACCATTACTCGCCAGTAGGGTCCACGTACAGACGGCGTCCGGGTGAGTCCGGCGCGAATCCCGCAGGTCTCGGCTCGATTTGCCCGAATCGTCCAATTACGCCGACCGGCGGGCCACCCGCCCGCCGACCCGGGAACGTTTCGCCACCGCCACCCGGGGTAGCCATTGTGACCTGAACGGCCCAGGGACCGCGAGCGTCCCGGGCCGTCCCGACGTCGTGAGGAGCGATGGTGGACACGTCCAGGAAGCTGCAGGTGTCGAGGGTGATCGACGCGCCCGCGGACGCGATCTTCGCGCTGCTGGCGGACCCGGGCAGGCACGCCGATCTCGACGACGCCGGCATGGTGCGAGGTGTCGACGGCGACTGCGTGCCGCTGGGTGGCATCGGCCAGGTGTTCACGATGAACATGCACCAGGACTCGCTGGGCGACTACCGCATGGTCAACACGGTGACCGCGTACCAGCCCACGAGTCGGATCGGCTGGGCCCCGGCGATCGACCCGACGTGCGAGCTGGCGTCGAAGGTCGGCGACATGACGCTGGGCGGTCACACCTTCACCTACGACCTCGCCGAGGTCGACGGCGGTACGAGGGTCACCGAGACCTACGAGTGGATGAGCGTCCACGACGAGAAGTTCCTCGAGTCGTTCCCGCTCGTCTCGGAGAAGGACCTCGAGGGCACCCTCGACCGGATCGCCACGGCCGTCTCGTGAGATCACCGCGGGCGGCCTGCCCCACCCCGCGCGTGGGGCCCGCCCGGCGGTCAGCGGGCCGGTGCGGGCCGGCTCACCCGGCCATGGTGAGCCCGCCGCTGACGCTGAGCACCTGGCCGGTGACATAGGACGCGGCGTCGGAGGCGAAGAACAGCACC